>OLNP01002967.1_pt1 | contig 11694 bp, 10 predicted proteins | sample 1671951 | NCBI WGS metagenome assembly OLNP01 (sample SAMEA3136629, study PRJEB25190) | human gut metagenome | biome: human gut; feature: human-associated habitat; material: faeces | place: Austria | collected 2013
CTGCCAGGCACGCCACGTGCAAGGCGGCAGTGCCGTTGGCCACAGCGGTCACGTACTCGGCGCCGGTGGCCGCCTTGATGGATTCCTCGAAGGCCGCGGTCGCTGGTCCGCAGGTCAGATAGTCACCGCGCAGGCAGTCGGCGACCGCCTTCACATCATCCTCGTTGATATCCTGGTGCCCGTAGCCCAACATCCTCGGGCTGGCGGGCGCGCCGCCGTTGATTGCAAGCTCCTCCATGTCAAAACCTCCTGTAGGTGATGTGTCTCTAGTTCTTGGGCGTGATCTTCAGGTTCGGGGTCTTGCCGTACACGAGGGAGCCTGCGGGCACGTCCTCGTCTCTCACCACGGCGCCCTCGCCTATCACGCAGCCGTCGCCGATGTGCGAGTCGCCCAGCACCTTGCTGCCGGTGCACATCTGCACATCGCGCCCAATGACCGGGTACACCTCGTTGAGGTTGCCCACCGTGCACCCCTGGGTGAACGAGAAGCCTTCCCCGTAGGTGGCGCGGCCCATGAAGGAGCCCGTCGGATGGTCGAAGCTGAAGGCCCTGGGCATCTCAACCTCGTAGTACAGGTCGCAGCCCGACACGGTCTTCATCTGCCCGTAGATCTTGTCGCACACCACACGCGCGGCCTCGGGGTTGTCCTTCTCCTCGCAGTAGATGGTGTTCGCGGTCAGATACAGAAACAACACTGGCAAGTGTGCAGCGGATCGAAGTACGCCTCGCGCTCACCGGCGGCGTTGAGCCTCCAGTAGTACTTGTTGTCGTTGGCGGAGATGTTACACTCCAGCCTCTCGAGCGTCCGCTCGAAATGTTTGGTGATCAGGCGTTCGTCGTCGATGGACTTGAAGAAGTTGTTGCCTATCTGGTTGAGCAGCATGTCCTTGACGTCGCGCAGGGGGAATCTGTAGATCATCGATGGCCTCCTCTAGTTGTGCCTAATGCCGTCGAGCTCTTCGCGGACGTACTCGGCGGTCATGATCTTCCTCACAGTGCCCTCAACATCCAGGCGGTTGGTGTTGTGGGACGTATAGGACTCGTCGGTCATGGTCTTCACCTCGCCGGAGACCTGCTTGGTGTCGTAGTTCAGGCCGCGGATGTCGGCCGATACGCGGTAGTAGCCGCCCATGTCCTCGGCGCGCAGGCGTTCCTCGCGGGTCATCAGCGTCTCGAACAGCTTCTCGCCGTGGCGCGGGCCGATGACGCTCGTGCCCGTGTCGCCGAACAGCTGCTGGACCGCCTTGGCCAAATCGCCGATAGTGCTCGCATCGGCCTTCTGGATAAAGAGATCGCCGGGGTTGGCGTGCTCAAAAGCAAACTTCACCAGGTCCACGGCCTCGTCGAGGTTCATCAGGAAGCGCGTCATGGACGGGTCGGTGATCGTAATCGGCTTGCCGGCGTGGATCTGCTCGATGAACAGCGGGATGACCGAGCCGCGCGAGCACATCACGTTGCCGTAACGCGTGCAGCACACCACCGTGCCGCCCCGCTCGGCAGCCACGCGGGCATTGGCGAAGATGACGCTCTCCATGAGGGCCTTGGACTTGCCCATGGCGTTGATAGGGTAGGCGGCCTTGTCGGTGGACAGGCACACGACCCTCTTCACGCCCGCGTCCATCGCGGCGTGCAGCACGTTGTCGGTACCAAGGATGTTCGTGCGCACGGCCTCCATCGGGAAGAACTCACAGGAGGGCACCTGCTTGAGCGCTGCGGCGTGGAAAATGTAATCCACCCCGTGCATCGCATCGCGAACCGACTGGATGTTGCGCACGTCACCGATGTAGAACCTCACCTTGGCGAAGTGATCCGGGTAGCGGGCCTGAAGCTCGTGGCGCATGTCGTCCTGCTTCTTCTCGTCGCGCGACAAGATGCGAATCTCGCCCACGTCAGAAGTCAGGAAGTGCTTGAGGACGGTGTTGCCGAAGGATCCCGTCCCTCCCGTGATCATCAGCGTAGAGCCGTTGAAAGTGGACATATGATCAATAGCCTTTCTATCTGTATCCGGACCGATAAGCAACTTGAATAAAGAGCGGTGCCTCAGCGCCTCCCCGAGGCGAGCCCGCGCACGAGCGACGCCGCCTCGGAGAGCTCCTTGAACTTAAGGAGCTTCGCCCCGCCCAGGTAGACTATCGCGAAGACGACGCACTGAAGCAGAAGTTCAGGAACGTAGCCAAGCTCCAGGAATTGAACAGCGACACCCGCCACCGCTGCAGCGGCGGAAAGAAAGATGATAGGCAAGATATCCTTGACCTGGCTCAGGCCCGAATAGCCGTGGAGCCTTTTGGCGGGCGCGACGTCGATGAAGATGATGGAGAGGGCGACGGAGACGAGGTTTGCTGCCGCAATGGCGTAAATGTCTCTGGTCAGAGCCGCCACCGACCAAATGAGCGCTCCGCCCAACGCTGCCTTGACTATCTCGAGGCGCATATACAGCGAACTGTCGCCCAAAGCCATGTAGGTCCGAAGGTTGACCAGTTGCAGCATGAGCAGGACGTTGGTAAGGCAGGTGAGCTGGAACACGGGAACACAAGCAAGCCACTTATCAGTCAGGAGAAGCGCCACCAGCGGTTCGGCAACAACGGCCGCAAGAAGAGACATGGGTGCAACGATAAACGTGCCTAGCATTAAGCCACGCTTGATGACGGCGTGCAACGCAACAGAATCTTCTTTGATTGCAGCGAACATCGGGAACAGGACATTGGCGATGGCGTTGCTCATCACACCGATGGCAGCCTGGGGATACTTGCGCCCTTGGCTGTAAAGGCCCAGCTCGCCCGCAGAGCAAGCTCTACCGATGACGAGCTCCGATATGCCCGTGTACAGAACGTTCAGAATACCCGTCACGCAGATCTTCCAACCGTACCCAAACAGATCCTTTGCCTCGCCGACTTCGAAAACAAGGGTCGGTTTCCAGCTGACCTGGAACCACATGACAATGCAGATGAAGACGCTCTGCAGCAGCGACTGCGCCACCAGCGCCCAGACGCCGAACCCGAGGATTGCCATAGCGATACCGGCAACGCCCGAGGCGAGCGCCGCAATCGTTGTAGCGGCGAAGATGCCCTTAAAGTTCATAGAGCGCTGCAAAAAGGAGCGCTGAATCGAGTTCGCGGAGTTGAAGAAAACGATAAGCCCGAGAACGCGAAGATACGTCATCAGGTCCGGCATGTTGAAGAAGACGGCAATAGCAGGGGCACCGAGGAAAACGGCAACGTAGAGCACCGCGGCCAGACCGATGCTGAACCACCAAGCGGTGGAATAGGACTTATCCGAAGCGTCGCTCTTCTGAATTAAAGCCATCCCCAGGCCGCTCTGTGCGACTGAATCGGCAATCTGCGTCACGACGAGCAGAATCGCCAGCACGCCGAACGCCTCGGGCGAGAGAAGCCTCGCGAGCACGATCTGCACGACAAGCTGGATGACTTTTGATCCGCCCTGCTCCAAGAAAGACCAAACAAAGGAAGTCGCATTTTTGCTACGAGACAAGGCCATCACCGCCAACGACCAACGTTTCGTGCCGAGCATTCGCCCTGTGGTCGCAAGGGTCGAAAATCACAATATGCTTACAGGCCCAAAGATTATTAACTGCGGTAGAACACCAAGTTGCAGCAATGTCAAAAATGCCTTCTCCAAGGCAGTTGAGAAGTTCGATGGGCACATCCGCCTTAAGTATTCTTCCTTCCGCAAAAGAAGCCGAATAATCCCAAGTGTCACGAGGATGGGGCTTAAGGTAAACGTCATACCCATGAAAACGGGCCGCCATCTGAACGAAAAGCTCAGCGTTTTCACGAGGACTGGCAACAACACCAAGCTCCCAGAGGGGGTCGGTCAAAATTACAACGGATCCTGGTTTAACCTTGCACAGACATTGCGCTCCAAATGCCCGCATCAGCACGCCCGTTTCTTCTGGTGCCAAACCGTTCATTAGCAGGCGTCGTGGTGCTTCGACCACAGGCCAATCGAAAACCTGTCGAATCCCCCTAGCATCATTAACCTCCAAGTCAATGACATTTGGTCCACGACCCATACCCGATGGAATTTGAAAATGACGCCAAAGAAAGTCTTTGAGACGCTTCGCCTTTCCGAAAGGCTCGGTTTGATCCCAATTCTTGTAGCAGTCGCAGCCATCCTCGATAAGGTGGTAGCGTTTACCGGCTATATTGAGCAGCGCACCAATTTCGGTGTAGTCATTGAATATATAGATATCCGAATCATCGTGAAACAGAAAATTAAGTTTATCTTTTAGGACGTCCCGCCTGAAAGCCACATACAGTCGATTCGCATGGTAGGAATGCGAATTGATGAAATAATCGCCCTTTCGAAGAATACAAATATCAGAGAATATGCTCTCAGCATTCAGGCGTTCCGCGAGAGCATCAACGGCAGGTATGGAGTCGACCAAAACGACTGTCGACAGAATACCGCTCTTCAATGATTTAAGCGCGGAAATATAGACATGATAAATAGTATGGCAAATATAAAAGCGACATCCCTGATATTCGTTTCTAAGCATTATTTGTCCGACCTTCTGCAATAGCATTCGCAAGTGAATTAAAGGAGAGGATTAGAAGAAGAAACGCGACACCTGCCGTAAAAACATTATGGAAAGTCGCCATGGCGAGAATCAAAAGCGCATACCAAGGCCACTTCGCTGCAAAAGAGCTAAATGCAAAACAGAATAATCCGAAACCTATTATTCCGTAATCGCAAAGAAGCATGAGGATATCTTGGTGAACAGGCATGTTCCCGCTTACGGTAGGATCAAGAAGAGCAACGTATTGCATTGCAAAACCCCCCTTGTTCCCAAAAAAGAAAGTGCCGCCATTTTGCAGCCACTGAGAACAGACTCCCTGCATCAATCCGATTCTTGTTGCACTGCTTGCGTCGCCATTGCTGCGCGAAATGATTGAGAGAAGAAGTTCGTAATTGGAAAACACGAAAATGAAAATGATTGTCAAAACAATGACCAGCATGAACTTATGCCTCGCAAAATAGGCGGCTACTCTTTTTGAGGTCTCACTGAAAAAGCGAGCAACAACAAGAACGAGCGCAACAAGTAGAGTAATTCTGGTTTCCGTCATAAAAATTAGAAATAAGGCAACTAAGGACAAGAGAATGTCAACGTGCTTTGCCTTTGGATGAAATAACAGATAGGCCATCGAGATAATCATTATGAGAGAGAACACAGGTGCTGAGTTATTGAGAAAACCGCTCCATCTTTCCTCGCCTATGCAATATATGCACGAGAAAACAAGCCCCAGAACAACAAGGGTCCTATGAAAATCAAGCATGTCATCAATGACCAGTTTTCCCGCAAGCATTACGACCATTACGATTACTGCATACTGAACAGCATGCGAATCATAGGCCCAGAGCAGAAAATAAAATACAGCTGCAACAAAACAAAAGTCTTTCAGCCCATAGCTGACTTTACGCGCATTAAACGCAAGTACGCTAAACGCAAGAACGAATGAAGATCCATAAATAAGGCTGTTAAATGATCCGGAGGTTCTTCCCGGCATGTAAAGCCGTTCTAAGCAGAAGATGGCCAAGAACACACAAGCAACTATTGAGGTCGTTCTGTCGAGGCTCAAGTGAAATATACGATCTTTCTTACTATGTAGTTTTTCAGCAAGTACAAAGGCCATGATTACAGCCCTTCTATCAGTCGGCGCAGCTTCTCGCAGAACTCCGCGTTGTGGCTCTTGAAAGTAACGCCGCGGGACAGCTCGCGGGCTCGCTCTATCGCCTGAGGCAACTCGGCCACATCGTAGACGGGCACGATGCCGCCCTGGCGCTCGGCGACGATGCGCACGAAGTCGGCCTGGTGGTCGTTCACGTGCTCGTTCAGGTCTCCCCTGCGAGGGACCACGATGGGGACCTTGCCGGCAGCCATCGCCTCGATGAAGCTCGAGGGCCCGCCGTGGGTAATCACCACGTCGGCGCCTGCCATGTAGTCCTTCATCTGTTTGAAGGGAACGAACTGCGAGTGCTCGCAGTGCTCGGGCACATACGTTGAGTAGCCCGCCTGCACGTAGACAGGCTCGTCGATGACTCCGTTTGCCTTCAGGTCATCGACGGCCTTTACCAGCCGGTCGAACTGCTGCTCGTGAGTGCCCACGGTGACGAAGATCATGCGTCCCCCTAGAAGATCGAGCCGAGGTCCACGGCGCCCTTGTAGACCTCTAGCTGCTCGGGCCACTGCACCACGAAGAGGTCCGCCACGCCATTGAGCATGCGACCGGTCATGGTCGGCTTGTCCACGCGATCGAACACCTCCACGTAGACGCACTTGGCGCCCAGGAGCTTCCCCACCAGGAAAAATGGCACCGCGACGGCCGCACCCGAGCTGATGATCAGGTCGGGGCGCTCGCGGCGCAGGACCTTCCAAGCGAGCGCCGTGTTCTTGATGAGATTCGGGATGTTGCGGTTCGTCGGGTAGTGGCAATGATAGACGCGCTCCCCCTCCAAAAGGGAGTTCGCGTCCTCCTTGTCGAACGTCACCCAGAACCTGTCAGCGGCCTGCGACCAGATGGGCTTCAAAAGCCACATGTGCGTCAGGTGCCCGCCACTCGAGCTAGGCATGCATATCTTGGCGTTGACAAGGTCCATCTAGTAGGCTCCTTTGCCGCTTAGCATGGATCTCACGGTCCCAAGGATGAGGCTCTTGTCCACGTACTCCAAATCGGCCTCAACCATGCCCTCGAAGGTCGAATCGCTGCGGTCTCCCGCCTGCCAGGGCCCGCCGCAGCCGCACTTCACGCGCAGCCGCTGCTTCGCATGCTCGTCATACTGCACAACCTCCTTCGGCAGGCCCGGGCGCGGCCCGATGAGCGACATGTCACCCACGAAGACGTTGATGAGCTGCGGCAGCTCATCGATGGAGTGCTTGCGGATGAAGTTGCCCAGCCCCGGGATGATACGGGGGTCGTCTTTAATCTTAAAGAGGGGACCGTCCGCCTCGTTCTGGTCCCCGAGGTCCTTTAGCATCTCGTCGGCATGCGGCACCATCGAGCGAAACTTGTACATACGGAACAGCTTGTAAGAACCGTCCTTCTTCAGACGGCCTACACGAAGCTGCGAGTACAGAGGACCCGCGCCGGGGCTCTTGATGCAGATGGCCGCGGATAGGATGGCGCCGGGGATCAGAAGAATCGCAATGGCAACGCCGGAAGCGCAGATGTCGAACGCCCGCTTGCAAACACGGTACGCATGGCGAGACAAATCGGGTTTCACGCCCGAGTTGGTGACACAGAGAATAGCAGCAGCCTCATGATTGGAAATGGTCGAGCAAGGCCAGCCCTCTGCATCCAGACAGGGTTCAATATCACAACCGATAGTTTCAGGGAAAGCGGTTGATTTGATCTCATCGACAGCGTCCTCGCGGCAGACCGGAGCCATGACGTCCTCCTTAACCAACTACGCCACCACCAGGACGACTTCATCAGAAAAGCAAGACGGCGCTGCGCAACAATCCGCAGCAGAACGAAACTCAGGGACGATTTGTACCACATTTGTACCAAACACCCCATCAGTCCAACATGACACCATGTCTGACCCGCGAAAACACGTTTCGATGCCCCTAGAGTCATTATTAATCTTGAGCTCCGATCCTTTTTCGCAAATGGAATAACAGATATGGGAGCTATTTGTATCCACACTCAAAGAACAGCCAGCCTGCTGCAGCAAAAACGCTAATACAAGATCATCGCCACGGTTGCAGCAATCGCGACTCATCTTTTGATGATGCCTGCAAAAGCCAGCAGGCATCATCAACTTGCCGCAATCTATCGCGAATAGCGAGCCACAAACACGGTCCCGTTCCTTAGCTTGCTTGAAATCTACTAACTTCACTTTTCCCTATCCAAAAGCTTGCCTTGGGTTTTGCTGACCATTTGCAGGCCTGCTTGGGCTCGCACGGTACGGCCTCCCATCGGCATTTCCAGATACGCTAGGCGCTTGCGATGGTTCACCTTGCGCACCCAGTCTTCCCTGCCCTTTAGCGTGCCCTCCACGATCACCAGCTTGCCGTCTTCCATGTAGCCCACGGACTCCCCGACGGTTCGCTGGTCTTTTTGGGTGACCTTTTGCACCCACGCTCGTTCGTCTTCGGTCAGGGGTATGAATGCGTTGTCGTTTCCCAGGATCTTGGTGAGGCTTCTCACGCGGCGCAGCTTGTCGGCCAGCTCGTCTACCTGCGACGTCACGCAGATCAGGTAGCCGGGGAACAAGCGCTCCTTCGAAGGGATCCAGGTGCCATCAGGTCGCCTTTTGCCGGTCAGGTACTGCGGGACGAAGCATTCGTCCAGCACATCGTCGGCTGCTTGCTTGATGTCGTCGCATGCCGTCTTCTCGCGGCCGGTTTCAACTTGCACGACGTACCACATGGGCCGCCCCTTTCCGCTTAGCTTCCTTAATTTTGGGATGGCTGCGCCAGCCCGCCATGGTGCGGCAGGTGGCTGTTGGAAAACGCATTCATTCCCCTGGCGCCAACGAACACCGAACGCGATGTTGTTCAGGGCACCCTGGTATAGTGCAGGCCGCCGCGCCTGGGGCGTGCCGGCCTACGGAAAACGCGCTAATGGGGTTTCGCCGCAGTGTCGGTGGCACAACATTTTCAGCGATGCGGTGGCCCCGACACGATGCGGAAAACGGGCCATCGGCTTGTTTTCCATCTCGCAATAATACACGACAATAATTGCTGTGTTGTAAAAATGCTGTTATGCCCCCTACATCTTCGCATGCAATGTCCCGAGAGCACATGTTTCTGCAATAAGCGCGGTTTTATGTGGGTCTTTGTGAAAGCTGTTTCATATCGTGCGAAGGGATGCTCCCAAGCGTGGCTCGCGAGTAGCGCTTCCGCTTACCCCCGCCGACGCTATTCGCGTTTCGCCTGATGGCGCGAGCGCGCATTCCCCCGCAGCCTGCATGGGGCGGCCCCGGCATGTGGCTTGCCATTTCCGCAGCCTTTGCTGGGGCCGCTCTCCCCGCGTTCCCCGGTTCATCTGCTAGAATCTCATCTGCATTGCTTCTGCGCTTATCATTTGGGGGAGACCGCCTTGAAACACTCGTACACGCTCCGCGCCGTTGGCCGACGCGCCGTCGCGCTTGCGCTGAGCGCGGTACTGGCTGTCACCTGCGTCTTGCTGGCGCCGCTTGGCCCGGCTTCCGCCCAGGAGGAGTCCCCTGACACCGCTTCGCAATCTGACGCCCCCGAGATCAAGACCGTGCGCGTGGGCTGGCTGCTCAACAACCAGGGCTTCCAAAACGGCATGCCCGGCGAGTATATGTCCGGCTGGGGCTACGAGTACCTGCAAACGCTGTCCTACTACACACCCGGCTGGAAATACGAGTACGTCCCCGGCACCTTCCCCGAGCTTATACAGAAGCTGGAGGACGGCGAGATCGACCTGATGCCCAACATCTCCTACACGCCCGAGCGCGCCGAGAAGCTGCTGTTCTCGTCGAACCCTCAGGGCGTGGAGCACTATTACATCTTCGCGAAACCCACCAACGATGCGCTGGGGACGGGCGACCCGGCCGCGCTCAACGGGATGACCATCGGCGTCAACCCCGACGTCATGCAAACCGAGGTGGGCAAGCAATGGATCGAGAATCAGGGCATCAGCTGCGACTACCGCTATTACAGCAGCGGCAATGCGCTGTTCGACGCGCTTTCCTCCGGCGAGGTGGACGCCATCATCATGAACGACACCATCTCGTCGGCCGACGCCATGCCCGTGTTCTCCCTGGGCGAGAGCAACTACTTCTTCGCCGTACCCAAATCGCGCCAGGACCTTATGGACGACATCAACACGGCCATGGCCATGCTCAGAAGCACCAACCCGCGCTACAACGACGAGGTCAAAACCCGCTATTCCGCGCGCAACAGCAGCTCGTCGGCGCTGAACGGCCCCGAGAGCGCTTGGCTTGCCGACCACGGCAACACTATCACCTTCGGGTACTTGGACAACCTGCTGCCGTTCTCCAATCAGGGGGAGGACGGGCGGATCGAAGGCTCGCTTTCCGCCCTGGTCGACAAGCTGAAAAAACAATACGGCATCACGGTGAACGCCGTGCCGTTCGAGTCGAACAAGGAGCTCACCGACGCGCTGCGCGACAGCAGCATCGACGTGGCCATGCCCATCAACATGGACTACTGGATTGCCGAGCAGGCGGGGTTCATCCAGTCGTCGGCAGTAACCACCACCTCGCTTGTGGCCATTTACACGGGCGGCAACCTTGACGACGCGCTGAAGAACATCGCGTTCCACGACCGTTCGCTGCTGGACAGCAGTGACCTGCACGTACGCTACCCCGAAGCCACCATCACGCAATACCCCGACGCCCATGCATGCATCGACGCCGTCAAGGCAGGCAAGGCAACATGCATGATCATGACCGTTACCGGGCTTGACACGCTGCGCGACGAGGTCGATCTGGGCAACCTGGTCACCGCCGAGATGCCCAAGAGCATCGGACTTGCCTGCTGGCTGCGGCAAGGCGACGCCCAGCTGCTCAGCATCGTGAACAAGGGCATCGTCAGCGCCGCCGACGACATCGCGGCAAGCGCGTATTCGCATTATTCCTATTCCGACGGGCAATCAGAGTTCGCCCAGTTCGTCGCCCACAACCGCGTTGCCATCCTCACGGGCATCGGCGCGTTGCTTGTGGGCGTCATCGCCATCCTGGTGTGGGCGCTGCACAGCGCGCGCGAGGCGCAACGCAGGGCGCAGGAGGCCAGCGCCGCCAAGACCGCGTTCCTCTCCCGCATGAGCCATGACATCCGCACGCCGCTCAACGGCATCCTAGGGCTTTTGGAGCTCAACGGGCAGCACCCCGACGACGCAGAGGCGAACAGCCAAAACCGCGAGAAAGCCAAGGTGGCGGCCAACCATCTGCTCACGCTAATCAACGACATCCTGGAGATGAGCAAGATCGAGGACCACGCCGTTGAGCTTGAGAACCTGCCGTTCAACCTGACGGACCTGTGCCGCGACATCTTCGTGCTGGGGCAGATCCGCGCGAAAAGCCGCGACGTCACGCTGACCACCAGCGGCCCGGATACCTTCGCCTACCCCAACGTATACGGAAGCCCCTTGCACGTGCGCCGCGTGTTCCTGAACCTGGTGGAGAACTGCATCAAATACAACAAGCCCGGCGGCTCCGTGCACTGCTCGGCCGAGCAGATGGACTTGGTCGGGGACAAGGTTGTCTACCGCTTCATCATCAGCGACACGGGCATCGGCATGTCGCCGGAGTTCCTCAAGCACCTGTTCGAGCCGTTCGCGCAGGCCAACGACGACGCGCGCAGCAACTACCAGGGCACGGGCATGGGCATGCCCATCGTGAAGGCCCTCCTAAAGAACATGGGCGGCACCATTTCCGTGAAAAGCGAGCTGGGCCGGGGCACCACGTTCACCGTGGACCTGCCTTTTGTGATCAACCGCACGCCGGAGAAGGCCCTGGAAGCGTCGGCCGATGCCGAAGAATGCGACATTTGCGGCATGAGCATCCTGCTGGTCGAGGACAACGAGCTGAACACCGAGATCGCTCAGACGCTGCTGGAACATGACGGCGCGCTGGTCACCACCGCCACCAACGGCAAGGAAGCGCTCGAGCTGTTCCAAGCCAAGCCCGCCGGCGCGTTCGACGCCATCCTCATGGACGTCATGATGCCCGAGATGAACG
>OLNP01002968.1_pt1 | contig 11691 bp, 12 predicted proteins | sample 1671951 | NCBI WGS metagenome assembly OLNP01 (sample SAMEA3136629, study PRJEB25190) | human gut metagenome | biome: human gut; feature: human-associated habitat; material: faeces | place: Austria | collected 2013
TTCACTAACCATGACAAAAACCATGATTAAGAAGTCACTTAGAGCATACATCTCCTGCTGCCAGCTTGTACTTGGCATACTGTCTTACAGCAAAGTGATCCGGATTCTGTTCTGCCAGTTCATCAAACATCATATCCACCGGATTCTTGAATTCCTCATCATCCTCACGGACTTCCATTGCATTGATCATTTCAAGCAGTGTTGAAAAATTCTGTTCCTCTTCCGGTGCCTCATAATGAATATATCCAATCAATGCGGTATAAAGCAGCGTCTCCGCTTTGAGCCAGAAATCATCCCCGCCTTTGCTCTCCCCTTTTGTATTGGCGATCAGCGTTGTCACCAGTTTCAGAATATCCTTCTCAGAATGGAGATAGGCGAAAGGGTTATAGTGCATTGATTTTGAAAAGTTGATGGTATTAAATATCTTCATCCGGTACCCGTTCTTATAAAGGGCATTTCCCACTTCATTGACCAGACCTCCCTTCGGATCCGTCACCACATAGGATGAATGCATCTGTAAAAGGTTCGGTTTTATGAAAAACCGTGTCTTACCTGAACCGGATCCACCAACTACCAGAACATTCTTATTTCTGGCATATTTCGGAATCTTCGGTCTGCTGCTCATGGTAATCCTTTCTGACTGTGACAGAATCACATTGTTTGCAATCACAGGATCCTCAAATGGCTCAATATCCGCATGTCTGCCCCATCTGGCAGAACCATATTCCTCATTGTACCGGAACTTCTTAGCGTTCTTTCCTTTCAGGTATACTGCAATCCTGAGTGCTGCCCCGCAGGCAATTCCCACCAGCAGATCCCCCGGATAAATGCTCGGCAGAGGATTAGAAAAAGCCGTTGCAAAAACACCATCAAGGACCAGACTCTGAACCTTTTCCGATGCATTTACTCCGGCTGCAATTCTCCATGCCTCACCAAGATTTGTTGCAAGCAATCCCAGAATGATATAGGGGATATTCAGGATCAGCTGCTTTTTCAACTGTTTTGTATTCATCGCGACCTCTCCTTCTTTTTCTCTGCTACCTTCTTCGGGATTGCCGCCACAATCTCCTTGAATTTTTTAAGTTTCTCCAGAACACTGGTCTTCTCTACGGAAGGCTTCTTGACCTGTTTTGCAGAATAATCCTGTAAAATCCTTGTGATGGCATCCGTATCTTTTGCCTTGAAAAAGACCGTATATACTGGAGGACTTGCCCCTTTATCTTTTACAACCGCAAAATCAACTCCGTATTTCTTTGCGATTTTCTGAAAATCTTTCAGGCCTTCATCTGCTAAAGGAATAGAAGAAACTCCCTGTCCCTGCCTGATCAGTGTTTTCACTGACTGCTTGCCGGTTGTGGGATGAATCTTATTTACTGCTGCTTTCCCGGCAGCCTTCACAGGTGCCTGTACTGCCTTACTTAATCCCTTCATAAGCTGATCAAGTTCCGGTTTTAACATTTTGATTGCTATATTCACAGATTTGTTGGCAATCTCCCTGTCAACTTCTTCATGAACCAGTTTTCTCACTCCTTTCCATCAAAAAAACAGCCCGAAGGCTGTATCCACAAAGTTACTGTTCTTTTTTATTCTTATCCACACCGAGGACTCCCCTCATAGTGGATGAAGCTACATGAAAACGGTTGGCTATTGCTATATCTGTAAGCACCGTATCGTCAACCGCTGAACCACAAACCACGAGAATTCTGGATCTTCTTAACATATCTTCTGACATATCCATATAATCCTTGTACTCATCTGCATTACTGGTATCAATTACCTCCGGCAATGATAAAAGCGGACAGATTGGTGTGTAGCCTGCTTCATATAATTTTCTGCAATATCGTTTTGCAGACCTTTTGGCTCTGCTCCTGTCTGCACTCCAGGCAGATGTTACATAAGCCCACGGTTTGTTATTCATCTGCCGCCTCCTATCCCAGCTGGTATGCCTGAATTCTGTATTTTCCAAGTGCAAGCATTGTCATCCTGCTTTTCAAAGCTGCAATCACATCCGCAATATCCTCATCATCAATCGCCTGTAATCCATTACAGGACTTCATGACCAGATACCCGGACGGAAGGTATGCCTCCCCGTCAATGACCAGCTTTCTGCTTGCGTCATAGATTAGAATATAATCTGATTTTCCAATCATTACTGACGCACTGTTATTTCCAAATCCATCAAGGATCCTTAATGCTTCCCTGGTACTGATATAATTCACCTTCTGTTCGCCGTCTACATAAATTGCCCCATCAGAAGGCATACTGTCACATCCGATTGCACAAACCAGTCCTTCCAGGTTTTCTGCAATCTTCTCAACATATGCCATGATTTTCTCCATATCCATTTTTGTCTCTCCTCTGCTATATTTTTCCTTCTGCCATATCGTGATTAACCTCTGCACGATAATAGCTGTCTATTGTTGCCGGTGCGTTATACAGTGCTGCCAGCATATACTGCTTGATGCTCCTGATCTTGGTTGTGTTTTCCTGCATACATTTCATTACATAGCGGATATGCTCCATGTTCAGCTTCATGAACCGCCCCTTTACCACATTTACTGACTTCACATCCCCGGCAATACAAATGATCTTTCTTTTGGAACACACAACATCCAGAATAAGCTCCATGATGCCGTCTATCATTTCTCTGTCATATGGATAATCCTGTTTTAATGCCTCAATATTGAGCTGTTCCATGAAATATTTCTCATATCCCATCCTATCCTCATCCTCTGATAAGATAGGATTAGTATTATTAAAATCAGTATTATTGTTATAAGTATAATTAGGCTGTAAATTATACAGGTCCTGACCTGTAACTTTTACTGGTGGTGAACTGTAATTTTTACTTGTCTTGACCTGTAAATTCTGCTGGTCTATGAAATTCTTTACATAGATCAGTGCCGGTTTGCCAAATCCCTGCCGGATCCTTTCAATCAGACCAAACTCTTCCAGCTCCGTCAGATACTTGATTGCTGATTTTTCTGCACAGTTCATTGCCTGTCTTATAGTTGTCAGGGTAAAAATGATATACACTCTTCCCTCATCATCAATCCATCCGTTTTCCATTGACAGAGATACCCTGTCCAATAAAAGACCGTAAAGAACCTTTCCCTCTGTGGAAATCTTCTGGAACCGGTTATCTGTAAACAGCACCTTGGGAATCCTGTAAAATGCAAACTGCTGTGACTGTGCCCCATAAAAATAATCAAATGCCATTTCCTGTTTCCTTTTTCTTTCTCATGTCTTCCACCAGCTTTTTATAGCATGGAAAACAGAACGATTTATCATGACCATACGGACACTCATGGCTGCAATTTTGTGGATGACTTATAGGTGGTCTTCCACCAATTCCGCTGTAACTCTTTCCCTTCTGTCCGTTTGTACCCTTATGTGCTTCTGCCACTGTAATCACCATTCCTTCCCATCAAAAAAGTGCCAGTCCCATGGCAATCACCACAGGCTGACACAATCCTTTTTTTATAATACTTCTCTGCCTTTTGATTTTGCTGCTTTTTCCGCAGCATCCTTTACCGGAGGCTTTGCAGCTGCTTCCTTCTGCTTATCCTTCAGATCTTTTAATACGGATCCTTTCTCCTCTGATTTTTCATCAATCTCCGTTTTCTTTTCCTGCTGTCTTGCCTCAAACTTCTCTGCAAGTTCAAAGACATGATCCTTGGAATCGTAATGGTAGACATTATCAGAAAGTCTTTCCTCCGGGCTTACCTCCTTGGCATTCACATCCTTTACCATATCCCTGAGCGCATCAGCTGTCATGTCTCCATTATCGGGAACTAAAAGGATCTCATTGATGGAAGACGGAAGCACAAAGAAATCTCCGCCAACTCTTTCTGCTGCCTGATCCATGAAATCCTGATAGGCAATTACTCCTGCTCCGGAATTCTTATCAGGGACTGTTGCGACGTACATCGTTTCCTCCGCATCATCCGGAATTCCAAACATCTCATATACTTCCGGGTCAATCATTTCCTTCATGACCTCATTCATTCCCATGATCACTACCGGTCTGATCTCCGGTGAATTCTCCAAAGCATCTGCCCTGAGCTGTTCATGGGAAACTCCCATACGATCCATCAGATTGTTGGTGACCAGAATAGATGCACGTCCATCTTCGCTGCTCTCCATCACAAAACGATATACAACTGCCAGATCTTCCATTCTGTCATGCGGTACGTTGGCAAGCAGATCAGCGTTTGCATCCGCTGAAATGACTTCCACAGAAAGCTTCTCTTTCATGTTCTCATAATCCATAAGAGCACTTACATCAATAGCAGGGGCTCTGTCAAGACCATCAGCAATGACCATTGTTGCACTGGCAAGCACTCCGGCATAATCATCCGTGTGCTCATAGCTTGCAAAGGCATTCTCAATATTGAAATTGACACCCACATTGTTGCCTTCCGGAACAACCGACATAGCTTCATAATTCTGATTTGTCTTCTCCACATTATTGAAGCTGATCCTTACATCATCATAGCCTCTCTCATAGAGCTTTTCTTTGATATCCTCTGCAAATTCCTGCTTAAATGTTTCGTAATTCATAGTTTTCCTCTCTTTCTCACCAGAAACCATAAAATCCATAACCCTGTATTCATCCGGAATGTTCTCACGGTCTCCATCGTAATATTCTGTAAAAGATTCCTGTGTATCTCTCACATATCCATAATCTGTAAACTGTCCCATTTCGTTAATGGCCACATCTCTGCCGTAGGCCTCATAATCAATGTAATCAGCAAGATAATCCGGAACTTCCATCATACCGAGTTCTTCGATATAGTAATGTCCCAGATCAGCATTGCTTTCTACTCCCGGATAGATTTCATACTTATCCAGGTTATCAATAAGATTGATCACATCTTTAATGCTGCCTGTATAATCACTGATCTGCATTGCCGCCTGAAAATGGTTATAATCATGATCATCCAGCTCATCGAGCTTGGAAGCCAGATAATTGAGTTCATCCAGGTTTTCATATTCTCCCAGCTTTTCATACAGCCCATCAACATAACAGTCATAATCACTAATGAACCATTCTTCATAATGATTACCGAAATCATCTTTTGAGCCGATTCCAATTCGTTCAAATACTTTTTGCAGTTCTTCTGATGTGGTGGGAAACTTCACCCATTCGCCGACCAGCTCACCCTCGTTGTATTTTCCAAGATTGGTGATGTAGGCTTCAAACGGACAGTCATGGTCATATTCATATGCCATGCAATTTCCTCCTGATTTTATAATTCAGGTCGTCACCTGATTTTGGCATCAAAAAAGCGCCATACCCATCACCGATCCGGTAATGAGCTGACGCTTCATTCTTGATCCATATTCTTTTGCAAAAGAGAAACAAATGACTGACCGCTTTCGCGTTTCATGTCTCATTTGTCTATGATAATATTATCACACCCCTATTCAGAAAAAAAGAGTCAAAATAGTAGTCAAACCGTAGTCATTTGTAACAAAACAGTAGTCAAACCGTAGTCGTTCGTCGTGGTTATTCAGATTCCCTAGCTTTTATTCCTTTCCACGATATCAGACCTAGTATCACAGTAACAGCAAAACATATTACCATAACTGTATTTCTCTGAATTTCTGTATCATATGCTTTCCAGCCTGCACCTATTATTGCAACTGCCATACTTACAAAGATTATAAAAATAATTCTTCCTGCCAAGAGCGCATGTTGTAAAATCATTGATGCGATGAATATTACAAAAGCTACTGTAATGTAGACAGCCACATGCCACTCTCTTGTATAAGTAAGCATATAGAATAATAATGATGCCAATCCTGAGCTTAATACATCAAATCTCCTTAGCAGAAATAATAAGCATGATAACACTGCACCAATCAATCCACCTATGACGGTTGCAAATGTCCCCGCCAGTTCGGCATCTAATTTTGCATTTTCTTTTTTCCGTGCTTCATAATAATATTCATCTTCATACATAACCGAATACCTCCCAGCCTTACATACAATTATCAAATGTTTCCTTTTTCTTTTTCATTTTTTACTTTATATGCTATAAGATTCAGTACATAATCAGGGACCTCGCTCACACCCCGTTCCCAGTCCTGCATTGTTCTATACGGAATTCCAAGCCATTCAGCAAATTCTTTTCTGTTCATATTTGTCTGTTCACGAACCTTTACACACATAGCAGACATTCTTTTCTTCCTTCCTTCTTTATCAGCCTTTTCATTTTCAATTACCACTCCATCAGGTAATATAAAATCATAATTTTCAAAATTGCTCATATCTGCCTCCATATACGGAATCCGTGTCTATTTGTTAATTTGATTATATACACGAAATCCGTATACGTCAAGTCATTATTTGCCACTTACAGCAAACTGAGGATAATCATGGTTAACCTCTGCCTGATAATAGCCACTGATTGTACTTGGTGCATTGAACAATGTTGCCAGCAGATATTTCTTGATGTTATGCACTTTTGTGGTATTTGATTTCATACATCCCATTGCATATTCAATATGCGAACTGGTCAGTTTCAGAAATTTACTTCTGACCAGCTCTGCCGGATATTTATTGGATGCCACTACAATTTCATTGTTCCTGCATAACACTGTTTCCAAAATCAGATCAAAGATGCCATTAAGTAACTCTTTGTCAAACGGATATCTCTCTAACAGAATATCCAGATCAATATTATCTCTGATAAGTTCTGCATATGCTTGTACGTCGGATCCTATCTCATCATTTCCAGATACGATAAGATAAGATTCAGTATTACTCAACTCAGTATTATTTATATTATTCTTATTAGTGTGAATATTTTTCACTTCTGGAAGTGTAATTTCTTCACTTCTAGACATGGCATTTTTACACTTCAAGACATGTAAATTCTTCACTTCTGAAACTGCCGCTTTTTGCTCAGAAGTGAAATTTCTACACTTCTGAACATCCTGTACCATAAACTGTTTTAGATAAATCATGGTTGGTTTTCCCTGCCCCTGGCGCTTCTTTTCAATCAAACCTATACCAGCATCCGTGTCCAATTCTTTCATTATGGATATTGCTTTTTTGTTACTGCATCCCAGAGCCTCCATGATATCTTCAAGTGAATAATATATGTAAGCTCTCCCTTCATCGTCCATCCACTGATTTTTCATAGATAGTGACATCCTATCCAGCATCAGTCCATACAACACCTTTGCCTCCACTGATATTTTTTTGAAATACTCTTCTGTAAATAATAACTTCGGTATCTTATAAAATGAAAACTGATCCGCTTCCTTTCCATAGAAATAGGATAGTCTTATTCTGTCTTCCATTTGAATCTCCTTCCTGTTCCAGAAGTGCCGTTTCTACACTTCTGAAACATCATAATTATATTTCTACTCTGACTGTACCTGATCTGCACTCCACTGTTCCAATAGCTGAATGATTATATTTTCACGTTCTTTCGTTGAATACTGAGGTGGAAAATATTTATCCAGTTTCTTTGCTGAAAATGATAACTTTGATTCCTTGCTCTTCTTCGGTAATGCATCATTCATTATAGAAATGACACTGAATTGTGTTACATTGGATAAGTTAGGATAATTCTTCAATGCTTCAACCTGTACCGGCTTCAAAAATCCATTTTCCTTAAAATATTCATATACCCATTTCTGTACCTGTTCATCAAGGTATGAAATATCTACTGCCATTACCAATCCAATTTTCTTATTATCTACATAATCCAATAATTCAGGAATCAATTCTGTAAGCCTGATATATCTTTGAATACTTCTTGCACTGTCGCCTACCTGTAATGCTAATTCTTGATCGGATCGTAGGGGCTGTGAAAAAAGCATAGTCCCGAAAAAAAGAAGGACCAAGGGTTTATTATAAACCCTAAGGTCCTTCTTTCTGTTATAATTAGCTTGCAATGAAAATTAATAACATAATCTATTCTAACCCAAAACAGGCAGTTTTGCCACTGCTAATTCAAGATTATCTGGACATCTGTGATCCGGTGCTGACTTTTGACAAATTTATGGGAGAAATTGAACTGGAGAAGTATCTGAAAAATATTCCACAACATTATACAGGAAGACTCAGATATGACCCGGTCAGCATGCTGAAGACAGTTTTGTTCGGATTTATGGCGAATGGCTATATATCATTACGCGAGTTGGAGGACCAGTGTAAAGTCAATCTCCGCTTCATGTATCTCATGGATCATCAAACACCTTCTTATCGTACCTTCGGCTACTTCATTAACGAGGTACTTGCTGATTCCATTAAAGAAATATTTCAAGACATAAATAAAAAAATCTTCGAGACAGAACATGTGGATCTCCAACATCTATACATCGATGGCTCCAAGTTTGAAGCAAATGCAAATAAATATTCCTGGGTGTGGAAAAAAGCCACAGAAAAATCCAGATACCGTCTCTTTGATAAGATTACTACACTCTTTGAGGAAATCAATGAAGAACTGTCATGTACAGGGATAAAACTTTGTATCAATAGTGAGTATGCACCTGAGTATCTGAAGAAAGCGACTGAACAGTATGCAGAAGCCTGGCAGATTGATGAAACGATGTTTGTTCATGGGAGGGGACATCGCAAAACCACGCAGCAACGTCATTATGAGAAACTTAGGGAGTATGCTGTAAAACTAGAAGAATACGTGGAAAAAATCAAAATCTGTGGGGAGGAACGCAACAGCTACTCAAAGACAGATCATTCAGCCACTTTTATGCGGATCAAGACGGACTATATGGGAAATGACCAGCTGCTTCCAGCTTACAATGTGCAGGTTGGTGTTGCGGATGAATACATTGCTGTTGTTGATGTAAATCAGTATCGCTCAGACATGGATTGTTTTATTCCGTTGATGAACGAGTTTTATACTACATATGGCTTTTATCCGAAGTATCCAGTGGCAGATGCCGGATATGGTTCTTACAACAATTACATCTTTTGTGAACAGCATGGAATGGAAAAGTATATGAAATTCACCATGTTCAAGAAAGAGACTACTGACAGGAAGTATCGTGAAGATCCATTCCGAGCGGTAAATTTTCCAATTGGTGAAGACGGAATCATGCGTTGTCCAAACGGGAAAAACTTTTATCTTCGGTATCGAAAAAACGTAAAGGGAAACAAGTATGGACGTCAGGAAGAATACTACCAGTGTGAGGACTGTTCCGGATGTCCATACGCAGAACAATGTAAAAAGACAGATAAAAACCGTATCGTTCGGATCAACCGTGAACTTACAGCGATGCATCAGGAAGTAATTGAAAATCTTGAAAGTATCCAGGGAGCACTTCTAAGAATGAATAGATCTATTCAGGCAGAAGGTACATTTGGCATCATCAAAAACGACCGTTGGTACAAAAGAATTGTCCGAAGAGGAATAAAATCTGTTCTGCTGGAAGTATTTCTTGTTTCTATTGGACACAATCTTTATAAATATCACAACAAACAGAAAAAAGTTGCAACTGCCGCATAGGATTCCATAATAGCTTTCTTATGGGGAAAGGGGAGTTATACACTTTTTTATGAACTATAACTACTGTTGTATTCATAAGCAAAGGACGCATGAAAAAACTTTCGTTTTTTCACACGCCCTTCTTTTGTAGGTCTTCCAGCGGTTCTCTTCAATGCATCAAGCTTCATTTTATATGCAAATGCCTTTTCACTCGGAAGTATCTCTTCCCTCTGAATATTGGCATCCACCATTTTTATAATGGCTTCATCATCAGACATTTCCTTTACTATAGCCGGAACCTTTTTCAATCCCACAATCTTTGCTGCGTGTAACCTGCGATGTCCAGATATCATTTCATAATTTCCGCTCTGATCTGGTCTTACAATTACTGGATTCAGGATGCCATTTTCCCTGATACTATCAACCAAAGTATCCATCTTTTCATCATCCAGCACCTTAAACGGATGGTTCGGAAACGCATGAATTCTTCCAATCTCTATTTCCTGAGTACCGGCAATCTCCGGTACTCCCAATAATTCATCTACTGACTGTAATTTAATCTTTCCTGCTACTCTGCTTGCCATAATTACTCTGCCTCCTTCAATACTTCCTTAGTTAATGCCATATAAGCAAATGCCGCTTTTCCTTTTGGATCATAGGAATAGATACTTCCGCCCTCAACACTTACCTCTGATGCCCTGACTGACATCGGTATCTCTGTTCCAAATACCTTGATTGATGCAGAATATGTATCATACACCATCAGGGAAATATCCCTGGCATAATTAGTTCTGTTATCAACCATAGTTAGAAGAATTCCTTCAATCTTGAGCTTTGGATTCAGCTGCTTCTTTACCCTTCCGATTGTCTTTATCAGCTGCTGTAAGCCTTTGACCGGAAGATATGCTGCCTGCACGGGTATCAGTACAGAATCTGCACACGCCAATGCGTTAATCGTCATCATTCCAAGAGAAGGCATACAATCAATAATGATGTAATCATAAAATTCTCTCAGCCTGTCTACCATAGATCTCAGAATCAGTTCCCTGCTCATGGCATTTACTAAAGACACCTCTATTGCTGATAATTCAATGTTGGCTGGGATAAGGTCTACGCCTTCCTTATGGTGTAGGATTGTCTTTTCTATATTCAGTTTTTCATCATTCACAATGTTCATCATCAGTGTTGCCAGTGAATACTCCATTTCATCCGGCTCCTCATATCCCAGACTGATTGTAAGACTTCCCTGTGGATCAGCGTCTATCAGAAGCACTTTCTTTCCTTCCTGTGCCAATCCTATTCCAAGATTCACACATGATACTGTTTTACCTACTCCACCTTTTTGATTTGATACTGCTATTACTCTGCACATAATCTCTTCCTCCTTTATTCATCCCAATATTTGTTCATATTTAATTTCAACATTTCCAAAATTTCACGCCTCATCTGCTCTGCCGTGTAACTGACAGGGAAAAATCTGTGAAGCTGCTCCGTTTTGAATACTACACGGTCTATTTCTTTTTGCTTAATTTCACTTAGGATATCTTCCATATCCCTTACTGTAAGGTTCCCATCAGCACTCAATTTCTTTATACGGAGTGCCTGGGAAAGTGATGGTGTGCACTGTGCAAATTCCATTGCATCCAGCATTTCCTTTTGCTCCTTCTTTTTCAGAAATGACAACTGAACTGCCGGAGTAAATCCCATGCTTCCGTCATCCACTTTTTCAAGCATTTCAGGAATAAGTTCTGTGATTTTGATATACCTCTGAACCTGTTTGGGGCTGTCCCCACATTCCTCTCCAATCAGCTCAATGCTTTTCTTTCCCAAATTATGGTCTACCTGACCACATTTTCTTCTTCCTGCCTTTCTTTTGATAGCTTCATACTTCATTTTGTAAGCAAATGCTTTTTCGCTCGGACTTATCATTTCCCGTTGTAAATTTGAATCAACCATAGATACAACCGCTTCATCATCTTTTAATACCCGAATGATCACAGGTACCTTACGATAACCGATCTTTTCAGCTGCAAATTTTCTTCTGTGACCCGATATGATCTCATAAGTTCCATCCTGCCTCGGTCTGACTATCAGAGGATTTAATATTCCATACTTCTTAATGCTCTCCTGCAATTCAATCATCTGACTGTCCGCCTGAACCTTGAATGGATGGTTTACAAATCCCCGAAGTCTTTCCAGCTCAATCTCTACAACTCTTTCATCC
>OLNP01002976.1_pt1 | contig 11664 bp, 9 predicted proteins | sample 1671951 | NCBI WGS metagenome assembly OLNP01 (sample SAMEA3136629, study PRJEB25190) | human gut metagenome | biome: human gut; feature: human-associated habitat; material: faeces | place: Austria | collected 2013
ATCCAAGCCCGTTTTGTTTTCACCAGATCGACGAATGGACTCCATAGAGGTTTGATAGTCCAGGGAAGATAGAGCCAGGAAGTGTATAAAGCTATTTCCGTATTGGATAATCCCAAACGCTTGTACATGATAACAGCAATCGTCATTACCGCTACGTATGGCAGCCCTTCTGCGAAGTAGAGGGTAGGTATCCAGCTCCAGGGATTTCTTTTTATAGTGGGGGTTGTCATGGTATTATTCTTTTTTATTGATATTGTTTCTCGAGCGTACTGTCGGGGTAATAGTGAGACAGTATTTCTTCATATTTGTAACCTTGCTCTCCCATTACGGCAGCACCAATCTGGCAAAGTCCTACTCCATGCCCCCATCCGGCTCCGGTAAGGATGAATCGTGAAGGGATTTTATCCTCTTTATGTCCTTTTTCCTCATATTCCTTGTCTACTACGAAGGCGGAACTATACAGATGGGAAGTAGATAAGGTACGGCGTATTTCCAGTTCTTTCCCGATAATAAGCGTTCGCAAGGTTCCTACAATTTTCAATCGGACAAGACGTCCCGACGTTCCACGTTCTATAGGAATTAAATCCAGAATTTGTCCGAAGTCAATTCCCGAACGTTGATGAATCAGTGTTGAAAGTTCTTGTTGGGTATAACTGACTTTCCAACGATAGAAGTCTGCTGTTTCTTGATCGTAGTTGTTTAGTACTTGGCTTAGAATTTTCTTATCCTGCGTATTACAAAAAGCAACAGGTGAGGTACGTATCCATTTATCAGCTTCCGCCTCTATGGTCAAATCGGGAAGTTGTTTTTCAGTCTTGCTATCCCGTTGTCTGATTAGATAAGGATGCTTTACGTTTTCCCAACAATTTTGGAACTCTTCAAAAGCTCCGCCACAACATTTAGAGAAACGGGCATCACAAATCGCTCCTTTATACATCAGCACTTCCCCCCGCGTGGCGGAGACTGCTTCGATGGCTTGTGGTGTTGAGGCTCGTGTAATTCCCTGATAACGCTGGCAATGATCATCGGCACATACATCGAAATTTCTATGTGCTTCATGGTCATACCACTTAATAAATGAAGAATTAGGAATGAAGAATGAAGAATTGGCTGCGCTGTCTTTTTGCAAAGTTCTTTTAAATTCTTCATTCTTCATTCTTAATTCTTTATTTTTTTCGAGTAACCAGCTTCGGGAGATGACGGCGTGAGCCTTTAGTAGTTCTAAAGAAGCTGTTGCGCTCATCTCTGATGAAATTACACTGGTAAGATATTCTTCAATGGAAATCACATTGATGGCGGTTAGTTGTTCTCCTTCGATGATAATCTTTAATTCCCCTTTGAATTTCTGGACTTCTTTGCGTTCCCAATGGAAGTTGATTCCGATGGTCACATCTTTCAGTTCAAAGAAAGCATGTGCATTTTGTGGAGGAATGAAGGATAATTCGTCGTACTCTTTCCCTTGCCAATGAATCTTCCCATCCTGATAAATAACTTTCTGTGTCCCGGAAATTTCCGTTCCGACAGAAGAACTAAATTTCACCGGGAAAGAGAATTCAATCTCTTTCCCGGAAAGGATACCGACTGTTATTTGAGGTTGAGTCATAATACAGCTTTAATACGTTCTAGTATTTTTTGCAGTTTTTCTTTGGATATAGATACTTCCCGATAGATATCATATACCTTTTCAGGAGTCAGTTTCTCCATATCCTCTTCACGTACTATAGGGAATATGCCGTTCATTTCAGCAATAGCAGGACTGATGAGAATTTGTTCGTCTCCTTTTGCGTAATAGCAATCAGGACGATGTTTGCTGCGTAAGAAGATAATACAATTGTAAGGGTGTTCGGCCACTGACTCAAATTGATCGTCGTAGTTCTTTCCAAAATGCTCTTTGGTGATTTCCAAACCATACCAGGCAAGAATATTCATCATTGGTTCTTTTCCGTTGTTATTGGCAGCTAAAATGTCGTAAATCAGATGAAAGGTTTTCGACATTGTTTTCTTATTTTTCGCCTGAATCCTGATGAAACTGTACGGGAAATCTTCATAACTAATTCGCACCTTGTCGTTATCTATTAAATCTATGTGATCGTAATATGATCCCTGCATACTTTCCTCTTTACTGCAAGCTTGAAAATGGGCATGATCGGGAGCGGAAGCTCCACATTCCGGTCCATTATACAAAAGGAAGTATTCTCTCATTATGTCGGTGAATTCTATCATATCTTTAAAACGCCCGGCTATGGATTGTGACTTGTGTTCCTTATCTACAATTGTAAAGTGGTGTTTAAATATGGGATAGGGATTAACCAGTATCTGATAATTCCTATAACTGATGAATTCTTGTTCCTGCGGTCGGTTTGTTTGGCAGAGGAAGCAAGGCCGTGAGTGAATGGAGGCAGTATCTGTCTGTGCGGTAGTCGAAAGAATACGTTTCGGATTAAGGAATAGGTTCGCATCTAAATATTGCTTACCAAACCATTTGGATATTTCTTTTGTTCGTGACCGATACTGTTTCAATGCCTGGTAATTCTCTTTGGCTAGTTCCCAAGAAAGAGTTTGCTTTTGGAATAACCGTTCGATACTTTGCTGAATTTTCTCTAATGTCGTTTCTTGTTGCAGGATGCGCTGTTCCAATTCCCACGTACGAAGTCGGTCTTTATATAGATTATTCTGGTTGATTTTCTCAACAGGCAGTGCAGCATCCGAGTTGCCTTCCCAACGGCGGCAAAGGTAAATCACGTCGTATATTCTGCCTATCTGATAATCGTGTGAAATTTTCAATCCAAGGGCATAATCTTCTCCATAGCTTGTGTTCGGGACTTTGATTTCCCGAAGAATGGGCGTGTAGAATGCACGGGGAGCTCCCAGACCGTTGATACGTAATGCATTATTTCGTCCGTTGTCGGGTGTCCATTCCTTATGATCGATGATGCCGGGGGCAATTTCCTGCATATCAAAGTTAGTCATCATATAAGTGCCGATTACCATTGCACATTTCTGTTTATAGAAAGTATCAATGATGATTTGCAGGCTATGTTCGTCTTTATACACGTCATCGCTATCAAGTTGGACGGCAAACTTTCCACATTTCTCGTGATGGATACCTATGTTCCAACATCCGCCTATACCGAGGTCATTTCTTTCGGGAATGACGTGAATCAGGCGCTTGTCCGAACTAAGTTCACGGAGAACTTCACTGGTCCCGTCTGTCGAATGATTGTCGATGACAATGACATTGAACGGAAAGGTCGTTTGCTGGTTCAGTGCCGAGCGTACGGCATCTTTGACTGTACGAATACGGTTGCGTACGGGTATAATGACAGAAGCTTCATACTCAAAAGTGTGGGAAGAAAAGTCTACAGGACGGAAGATAGGATAAAGATATCCGCCAATTTCCTTCAAATGGTTGGTGCATGCCTGTTCCATTTCGATCTGTACCTGACGGTTTTTAGGGTCTACATAATCGAACTGCTTCTCACCGCTTTTCCGCTTGTCACTTTCTACTTCGGTATATAGATATTCGTTGATATGTACCAGTTTGCTCTTTTGGGATATTTTGAGTCTCAAATCATACAAGCCTGCATATTGATATTCCTCTTCCGTATTTTCTATAACTTCCTTGAATGCGTTGGCATTGAACAGTAAAACCGAGCCGAAATTGAAGTCGTCACGCAGGCTACCGGGTTGGTAATCAATGACCGGAGCTGTTTTTTGCACACCGTCTATCTGTTGGTAATGGTCTGCATATACCATGCCAGCTTGGGTCATTTCCATTACTTGAACCATTCTTTCAAGAGCGAACATGCCTATTTTTAGTGCAGTGTGTTTGGTATAGAGCAAGGTATATGTTTTATCAGAATGTTCTGCAATAGCTCGCATTGCTTGTGTAGACTGCATTTTTTCTACAGAGATGAGTTCGCATCCGGGAATACAGACATTGGTAATTGGCGATGCCAATAAATAAATTTTGTCTACCAGCGTCGATGCACGTAACTCCTTAACTGTTTGCACAGTTTCTTCCAACCGGCTGAAAGGAAGAAAACAGTTGATTGTTGTTTTCATTATTTTACTTTTTGTTTTGTAGTATGAGTTGTGTAAGATGTTTCTTTGTCTTGTCTTTTGATGAACAAACAAAGTCCAAGGAATGTGAACAGGGCATTGATTATCAACAACTCGTAACTAATTTGGTAACCGTTGAGCCATGCTTCCGAATTTCTTTGAAGGATATAGCAAAGAATAGGAGAAGCGATAGCTACCAACGGAATATATTTATCATAAACTTGTTTCTTGGTGAAGATGCCAAAAGCGAACAGTCCTAAGATAGGGCCATACGTATAACTGGCCAATGTGTAAATCGCATCAATCACACTCGTGTTGTTCAGCAGATTGAATACGAAAATGACTGCTCCCATCACAACTGCCATACCGATATGTACATGTTTGCGTATTTGGCTAAGTGCCGCCTCTCCTTTTTTCTGTGCATGTAAAATATCTACAGTAAAGGAAGTGGTCAGTGCCGTCAAGGCAGAACCCGCTGCAGAATAGGCGGAGGCTATCAGTCCGATAATGAATAATATTCCGACTATGCCGGGAAAATAATTTCCGGTAGCAATCATCGGAAACAACTCGTCGCTTTTTTCCGGATTCCCAATGCCTTGCTGTGCTGTAAACGTATATAACAGTACTCCTAGCATCAGAAAAAGCAGAATGACAAAGAACTGTGAGATTCCACTGGTAATCATATTCTTCTGTGAGTCCCGGAAGTTCTTGCAGCTAAGATTGCGCTGCATCATATCTTGGTCGAGCCCGTTCATGGCAATAACGGTGAATACTCCTGCCAGGAATTGCTTGAAGAAATATCGTTTGTCATTAACATCGTCAAAAAAGAATGTCTTGGAAAAGTCACTGTCTGAAATCGTACTAACCAAACCACTGAAATTCAGATGCAAGCTGGAAGCAATATAATAGATGCAAAGTACAACCGACACTACCAGGCAGAATGTTTTTAGAACATCCGTCCATATCAATGATTTCACTCCACCGCGGAAAGTGTAAAGCCATACGATAAATACCGTAAGAATTACGTTCAACAGGAAAGGAAGATGGAAAGGTTCGAAGATAAGAAACTGCAATGTCAGGCATACGAGAAAGAGTCGGACGGCTGCCCCTAGCATCTTTGAAATAAAAAAGAACCAGGCTCCCGTCTTGTAGGAAGAGCTTCCGAACCTGTTCTCCAGATATTCATATATGGAAACCAGGTTCATACGATAAAAGAGAGGAACGAGTACAAACGCAATGATAATTTGTCCTACTATGAATCCCAGCACCATTTGCAGGTAAGAAAAGCTACTTGCCTGTACCATACCCGGAACGGAAACGAAAGTGACTCCGGAAATGGTGGAACCGATCATGGCAAAGGCAACGATATACCAGGCTGATTTACGGTTTCCTACAAAGAATCCTTCATTGTCGGCTTTGCGTCCTGCTATATAAGAGATAGTGAACAGGATTATAAAGTATGCCACAATAGTAATAGATATAACGGCTGGACTCATATCTGCTGTTTAAATTCGTTTGAGGATAAATATCCGGAACTTGTTTACTTTGCCTACAAATGTAGGGAATTTATCATAGATATGCATACTCTTACATATTTTTTATTCCGGGTGTGCCTCCGGTTGCATGTTTTGATGAATGCCAATTCTTATTGAGAGAGGGTAACTCCGGGGATTTCTTTTCGAGTGAAACGCCGGTTATTTTATCAATGGTGTGCATTTCATCTCTAAAACAACAAGTGTCAAAAGTATGTCCTGGTGCAGTCTCTTTACTACTTGAAAGTGCCAGATACCCGCCATTATTGTTCAGTGCCGGGAAGTTCGGTATAATTATTATATTTTCTCCACCGACTTTATGTTTCTGAACGACTCTGTTGAAGTATTTCGTGAAGCAAAGATATGCTTTGGCAGGAATGGTTAGGGGAGTAGAAGGACTTTCATTTTGAAGGATGGTAGTATTGTATATTGCCCCGTCTTTATACATCTTATATAGATAAAGTACCGGTAAAATGATAGCCTGTTCAGTCGGATTGTAGATTTCTATATATTCTGCACCATCAGTGGCATTATTATACATGATTTCATTGAAAAGAAGCATACCTCTCACATCTTTCGGTAATTCGGGGGTGTTCGGATTATCTGGAATGTCTGTTCCGGGATGATCGGGTGTTTCATCAGGTGTAGTGTCCGTTTCTACGTTATTAGATAGCTGTATGTGATGAAATGTAAATCCTTTACAGCGGGTTTTGGTGTAAATGCAGTATATACCGCAGTAGCGGGAAGTTTGTATATCGGTATCTTTTATTTGTTTTTCTTTTACGTATTCATTCTCGGATTCACGTCGTGTCCAAAAAGTCCAGTAACCATTATTGTCACGTTCTACTTTTATATATAGTTTCGGTGAAGAGTCTCCTTTCATCAACTCTCTTCCCGAAGCCAGTAGTTTAGATTGGTCTCCGTTTTGACGATAAAGAGTTACATTATCTTTGGCTCCTCCTATCTGAATATAATAACCGTTTAAATTCTCGGAAAGAATGTTTGAGGAAGAAGTCAGATAAAATCGTGCATAATTGTTAGCGGAAGGATTAAAGGTGAGGTGAACTCCAAATTCCCAACGGGTATTTTTTACAGAGGTGGAAGGAATGGTGACATAAGCTGTTCCGGCGTCTTCGTATGGATCATTCAGATGGATTCCTTCTTTAGAATTGATGGTGAATTTGTCCATCTCTCCTTCCCAGGGAAGTTCGGAGGTAACTGTATCCTCTTCCTCTGAATCTCCTTTTTCTTCGTCATCAGTAGGGAGCGAACAATTATAGAACAATATGATGAAGATACTTAGGAAAGCAAATGCTTTGTAAACTTTCATACGGTTTTTAATTTGAGTTTTTTCGTTTTACCGTATTTGTTTGTGTATAATGCAGAAGCAATTGCGGTCTGAATATTTGAATGAGTCGGCAAAGATAAACTTTCTTGCCGGAAAAAGCCCATACTTACAGAAGAAAAGATTGTAATTCTTTTTGTTTCCTATACACGCATGGGAAGAAAACAGTAAGGGACTACCCTAAGTCATATTTAATAGATTGACTTTTGATAGTCCCTTACAACTGTTACATTCAATATGGGAATACTATTCGAAACGTGGCATTACATATTTATCAGTATAAGATGTGAAAGTAATACCGGGCATGGAATGAGTAGACGATGCGTTCTCTAATTTTTTAATCAATGAATAATCGTCGGCATTCAATGCGTAATAATTATCAGAGGTCGGAGTAGTCACACGTACCGTCCAATCGAACATATTACCGATAATGGTTAGTGCATCCGTTTCGGGATTGAATACCGGGATTCCTGTTTTTACGATTTCATACGTCCGATTCTGCAACACATAGAAGGCGTTGTTGACATCGGTCATAAAAGCAAGCGTCTTTTTGTTTCTGAACTCGGTCAGATACAGATGCTTTAACGTCAGTCCTTCAGGCAAGGTGATGGCACGGACATACGGACGCCCTTTCACCTGTTTCAGATGAAACAGACGGCGGTCGGCATCCAATAGAAGGTAACCTTCGTCATACTCCTTTTTCACCGTCGGATTTCCTACAATCTCCGTTGCCGGGAAACGAAAATCTTTCTTAGTCATAGCTTCGGTAAACTGAAGGCTTTTATCTTCCTTCACGCTGTTGGTAGCCATGTCGATGAATTCGATCCCTTTGGAGGTGATGCGGAATACATCATCCGGCATTTTTAAATCCACACGTCCTGACATGGATTCCATTAGCGGGTAAAGTCCGATAGAAGGCGCATTGATATCCGAAGGAACGCTGCGGAAGTTGAAGTTTTCCGTCTGCACCATTTTGGGAGTCACTGCGATTCCTTGAATGGTATCCGGAAAACGCTCGTCAGACATCAACTGGCGGAAGTAAAACATAGGCAGGATGCTGTCGAAAGCAGCTTCCGAATAAATGTTTCCTGCCAAGTCGCGACGCACGCTTCCCTTTCCCTCTTCCTGTCCCATCTGTGCGAAATCGCCAATGACGAAACTATATAGGGTAAAGGGAGTCTTCTCCGGCTTTACGACAAAGAAATTGTAACACCAAGGCAACTGCCAAAGAAGCAGGAAAGCGATGGTTACATATAATAGTATGGTACTGAAACGTCTCATTTCTCAATCTTTTAATTTTTAATCTTTAATTTTTAATTGTTTAGTCCTGCTTTCCGGCCTTAAATCGTACGATAGAAAGCCACGAGAAAGAAGCTGTCAACAAAGTATAAACCACTAAATAAGGGAGGAACTTGTTGTATGCTTCCGGTGTGGGCGACAGAAAGAAGATCCGTAGTAACAATACAGCGATAATGAGATTCAGAATACGACGTTTCCATGCCGGTTCAAGGCAGATCCATGCGACGAGCAGGTAGCCGGAAATCCCGGCAAGATACCACGTTAAAGCGGTGAGCAATATGTGGTTCTTCAGTTCATGGGCAAGTATTCCGTTCAGGTATACTTCCATCAACAGGAAATTAGAAGCAAAACAGACAAGAATCAATATGAGTCCGGAGAGTAACATATTGCCCGTCATTTTTAGTTCCGGATAAGGCAGATGGAGAGTCAGTTTCAAACATTTGCGTTGCATCTCGGGGACAAACTGCACGATTGCCATCAGGATTCCGGCAATCAGGGGGATATATTGCAACATATCAATGAAGATAACATCGCGTTGCAGCATGACTTCCCATACATGAGCAGCCCCTTTCATTTCTACCACCCGGTTGATGCGAAGCATACAATAGCCTGTAAAACCGAGTGTGGCGAGCACGGCAAGCAGAAAATACCACCGTGTCTTTATCCATTCTTTATAAAATATAGCGTACATTTTTGAGGATTTATGATTTATGAATTATGATTTGTGGGTTACGAGTAGCCAATTTTTATTCTTAATTTAATCAGTATTTGCCTGTCAGGCCGATAAATGCATCCTCCAAATTTACCTGTTCACTATGAAAATTAGTGTAAGGTACTGACATTGATTTCAGTTTTGCTTCTGTCTCTGCCGGTTGCAGGAAGGAGAAAGTCTCCAACTGGTTTCGCATGACAGAAGGATGATAGAAATCATCAGACGCAGGAAGTTCATAACCTTCGGGAATAGTGAAAGTGTAGCGACGTCCTTTTTCCAGTAATTCGACGATTGGTTTCTGAATCAGTATCTTTCCGTAGTCCATGATAATACAGTCATCAACGAGTCGTTCCATATCCTGAATGATATGTGAGGTCAGGAAGACGGTTTTCCCTTCCGAGCGGGCATAGTCACGGAGATAGTCGACAAACAAGCGGCGATAACCGGGATCGAGTCCGAGTGAGAAGTCGTCCAATACTAGAAGTTCCGGGTTTTGTGCAAGGATAAGTCCGAGGGCAACTTGTGAGCGCTGTCCGCATGACATACGTGAGATACGTTGTCCGGGAGCGACTTTCAACTTATTCATCAGTTCATAGTACGCTTCCTTTTTCCATTGACCGGGGTAGAAAGCTGCGTAGAATTTCTCTATCTCGGTGATGGTCATGAATTGATATTGCACATGACCTTCGATGAGCAGTCCGATATTGCGACGCAGAGCCGGTGCCATTGTCTGAATCTCCTGTCCGAAGATGCGACATTCCCCTGAACGGGGTTTCAGATAACCGCTCAAGATATTGATAGTGGTGGTCTTGCCTGTACCGTTCTTTCCCAACAGTCCCAGGATGCGTCCTTTGGGTACTGTGAAACTAAGATTTTCGTAAATCAACCGTTTGCCGTAATAGTGCGTCAGATTGTTACATTCGATAATATGTTCCATTTGATTTAATCTGTTATTCTATTCAAAAGAAGAAAAGGAAAAGAATGGGAATCAAGATTCCGACAATGACTTCGATCCCTCCTCTGCCGATAATGCCCTTATTCCCTTTCAGCATGATGATGCCGGAGAGAGTAATGATAATAAGAGCGATGGCGAAAATATCCGCGAAGTAAGTCCACCATTGTCCCGGGTTGTAATGTAAACGGGACATTGCTCCGATAAGCGGGCGGCGGGTGACGGATTCATATACCGCTTCCCCTGTCTTTACGTTTACTAGAAGGTTGGAGCCACCTTTCAGGAATACTTTCATTACGTCCGTTTTCGGGAAGTAATATTTGGTATAGTTGCCGCTTTCTCCCAATGGTTCCAGGAGAGTGAGCACTTTCTCCTTATTCATTCCTGCTTTATCCGGTAGCTTTTCTGCTATCTTATACTCTTTCCGTGTGATGGAGAAGTTCGGATTAATAGTGTCACGGTGATTCATTACAATTCCGGAAATGGCATATATCAATACCATTCCGGAAAAGAAAAATGATAAGTCACGGTGTATGAGCCGACTCCACTTACGGATGTTACTACTCCACTTCATACGAGTCAGCTTCCATGAAATAGAAAGATAAATACTCTTTTCCTGTTTCTGCCTTGCGGTCGGCTATTTTTGCACGGAAATCTGCAATGCGGGCTTCAGGGCTGTTGGCTGTTTCACCACGTGCTTTCTTTTCAGAGTCGCATCCGGCTTCACCGGTTCCGTGTTTCTCGGCAGCCTGTGCTTTGAGTTGCGCTTCCCAGTTCTGGAGGTAGGCTTCGTCAATGCGTTGTTCTTTCAGTGTTCCGGTAACACGAACGATGGAGTTCACGCATTTAGGATCGAATGTCCCCAAAGTGCCCGCTTCTACACGGATCACTTGGGTATCGTCGCTACCCATCAGGAAGATTTTCTTTGCGCCATGTTTGCAGGTATGTGTGCAGACGCCTTCAATGGTCACTTCTTGTCCTGCAAGGCTTTCGGCATTGGCAAGAAGAGAATCAATTTCCAAGGCGGAAGATGCAGACTGTTCTGTAGTCGCTTCTGATGCGCTTTTCTGTTGTTTGTTACCACATGAAGTTCCGATAAAAGTCATTGCCATGATGGCAATTGCGATTGTTAGCTTTTTTGTTTTCATTGTTATTGCTTCGTTTTTATATAGTTTGTAATCTGTTTTTCGTTTGTTTATAGCTTATCGTAGTTCGCCTTACGGGCGAGGGGGGTAGCCTTATTTGAAACTTTTAGTTTCCGATAGCGAAACAAATATTAGTCTTTTAGTTGCCGGCTTGATCCCTTATGCAACGAACTTGCATACCGGCTTTAATGCTAACATAAGATAATGATAATCTGCCTTCCGGATACTTGGTTGCATTGATTGTACTCATTAATCCAAAGAACTGTATATTGGTTAGTAGGCCGCTGGTACTATTGTATATGGGTTTGTAGGCGGTCGAAGTCATGAGATAATTCATTGCCGGTTTTCCATGCCACGCAGCTTGAATCTTGGCGTCATCTGCTATTGCAGTTTTTTGGTAGCTGCCGGCGCCTGTAAGACTTGTTGCCATACGAACACCGGAGAATTGGTAATTGAATCCTGCATCCATCAGTGATGATATTTTGGCTCCATCATAAGCTGTATCATAAAAAAGAGCTTTATCACCATCAGCCGGTACCTTGCCGTCGGCATCATTCGTTGTTTTTCCTACCAGATTAAAGTACTCCAGACGTGTCGGTATGTGCCATCCTTTCGGG
>OLNP01002983.1_pt1 | contig 11644 bp, 12 predicted proteins | sample 1671951 | NCBI WGS metagenome assembly OLNP01 (sample SAMEA3136629, study PRJEB25190) | human gut metagenome | biome: human gut; feature: human-associated habitat; material: faeces | place: Austria | collected 2013
CTTCCAATTCCGGACTAGTCGGCACGGGAGCCAATGCTTGTCAGGAAGGTGTTTCCGTAACCGGAGCTTTGCTGGCGGAAATAGTTTTTACCTTTGTTTTTGTATTGGTAGTGTTGGGTACAACAGATGCAAAGAAAGGAGCAGGCAACTTTGCAGGACTTGCTATCGGTCTTTCTTTGGTGCTGGTTCATCTCGCCTGCATTCGCTATACGGGAACTTCGGTTAATCCGGCCCGTAGTATAGCTCCTGCCATTTTCCAAGGTGGGGAAGCGTTAAGTCAGTTGTGGATATTCATCGTCGGACCTTTCATCGGTGCTGCATTGAGTGCCGGAGTGTGGAAAGTGTTTGCCGACAAACAAAATTGATAATGTAGATAGGATTGGGTATTTTAAAATAGCATGAACGGATTAGTCACATTTAAAATTGAACGATTATGAAATTGAAAATGTATTTTATAATGTTGGCCTTGGGCCTATTCAGCTTCGCAATACAAAGTTGTGATGATGACGATGAGGATACTCCTGTTTCAGAACAACTGGAGAAAGCTTTTACCAATGAATTTGGCAACGTAGCCCATAACTGGTCTACGCGAGGTACTAATCATGTTGCATCTTTCAATCAAGACAATACAGAAAAAGAAGCCTGGTTTGATGCAAATGGAGTTTGGCTGATGACAGAAACGGACATTGCTTACGATGCTCTTCCTGCACCGGTTAAACAAGCATTTGAAGCACTTACTCAATATGAGGGTTGGAAGCGTGACGATGTGGATATGCTTGAGCGTAAGGGCATGGAGAAAGTATATGTGATTGAAATCGAAAAAGGCAAGGAGGAATTGAATCTCTTTTTTGATGTCAATGGAAATCTGTTGAAGGAAGTAGCTGATAAAGACGATGATTCGTTCAACTATTTACCTTCTGAACTTCCTGCTACTGTAGCTCGGTTACTGAATGAGAAGTATGCCGGTTATAAATTATTGGAGGTTGAAGTGGATCCTGTTTCCAAACTACTGGAAGTAGATGTCCTTTTGCAGTCTGCCAAGTTGGAGGTTTGCTTTGACGTTACAGCATCCTATGCGTGGGTTTCCACTTCACAGGATGTGCAGTATGTATCTTTACCTGATGTCGTAAAGACTGCCGCACAAAATGCCGTAAAAGAACATGCCGGCTATGAACTGGATGATGAGGAAGCAGAAAAGGTGGTGACTCCTACAGGTACCTATTATATTGTGGAATTGGAAATGGATGGAAAACCTGACATTCAAGTTGAATTTAAAGAAGACGGTACACTAAAACAATAAGATTCATGTAATAATTCCAATAAAAGAAGAGAGCCTTTTGCTGCATTCCAGTAAAAGGCTCTTTCTTGATTATACAAGTACGGCTAATTTAAAAACGATAAGCAAATCCAAGATTGAATACAGCCTGATCAAAATCACTGACTAATTGATAGCGGAACTCAAAGTTCATCATCCAGTTTCTAGCTATTGCGAAATCAACTCCACCACCAATATTCATGCCAAACCGGCATTCATTGTCGCTGTCGTCATCGCCATCTATATGGACGTGATTTCCGTCTATATCCACATCTAAATCATTATCCCAGTCAAACATCCAATTGGAAAATGTCAGACCAAGCAACGGGTAAAGTTTCACTTTGCTTGCTACAGGAAACAAATAGTGGAAATTCAAGTTTACATCCAACATGCTGACGTTGTCATTTTCAAAGAAGTAGTTCAATGAAGGTTCCAAACGTATAGGGTTGGTGATATTGTACTGATATTTCAGTCCCAAACCAACACTCTCAATTTCTGTTCCATAACTTAAACCGAACCCGATTGCTTGTTTTCCCTTTTGTGCATAAGTGTTGCCAACAAGCATCAAAAAACAAACTGCTAAAAATAAAATCTTTTTCATTTTGGTATGTATTTTGTGTAAAATTAGTCATCGTCATCATCCCAGTCGTCATCATCATCATCATCGTCGTCGTCCCATTTATGACGCCTGTATTTCTTGTATTTTTTGTGATGATATCTGTCGTGATGGTCACAATAGGAACAATAATGTTTGTGCCAATATCTGCTATGGAAATCAATCCTGTCATAAAAAGGATTGTAGTAATGGCTTCCCGGTCTGATACCAATTTCAATCAAGACACGATTCCATTTCCGATAGCGTTTATAATAATGGCAGATGTCACGCATGTGTTTGCCGGAAGTCCTTGCTATTTCAAGGGCTAAACCAACATTACCCCAGTCGCGTCCACACTGTCTGTAATAGTCATCCAGAAGACTGCCGCGCGTGTTATATTCTACGCACAATCGCTTCCGGTAGTCGGACAGTTCCACAGAGGCATATTTATTAGCTCTGCTGATGAACAAGGATAGCCTGTCTTGTGCAAAGATGGAACAAGAAACAGCCATGAGCAATAGTAAAGTATAAAATTTCCTCATAAAACAAATGATTGGTAAAATTGTGGACAAAGGTACTATAAAATCATTAGATAATGCATTGCATTTGAAAAAATACAATCATTTGTTGATTTTTTCGTCAAAAAGATGTTTCAAAGCAGATTTTTGACAGGAATGATGGGTAAAATTAGCCAAGCAGTGCTTTTTTATAAGAACGGATAGCTGATTTCTAATTCTATTTGTTACCTTTGAGAATCATTGTAAAATATGGCTTATGGGAACCTTGGGATGCATCAATGACATGTTGCAACGCGATAAAGAAAATCGGGAGCTGCGCAAACGGAATCGGGAGAGGTTAACAGACACCTACCACCGGTTATTAGATACAGGAAAAGAGACTGACCTCTCTTTGATGACGATGGAAAAAATGGAAGATATCCGCCGGAAAACTTTGGAAAAAGAAGAGCTGGATAAGGCTGCCCATTTTAAGGCGATGCTTTATTTAGCCTTGGGAATGGCATTGATTTTTCTCTTGATATGGTTACTTGTAGGATGTAGCAGTAAACCGTCCGGAAACAATCAGTCTGCGGTAAGGGGTGATTCAACTTCGATTACTCAAGGCGTTCAAACAGTTTCCGTTCATACCCAAGACACAATCTGCCATCTTCCAGTAGCCACTCAGAGTGTAAAGGATTCTGTGTTTACAGAGCAAGAACTGCAAAAGATACAGAATGAACTGCGAGAACGATATGCGCGTTCAGAAATAAAGGGCACTCGTTTAGACGGCAATATACAGGCATGGAGCGTAATAGGGAATCATCTTGTCGTGCAATTATGCTTAAACTCGCCGGAAGCCAGAGCCGTTTTTCGTGAGAAGATTATGGATTCACCTGCTATCCGTTTTGAAGGGGGCACAGAACCGACACCCAACAATCAACGATACACTTCCGATACTTTGGGCATCCATTTATATCCTGAATTCTCTGCATACCCATACACGGCTCGTACCGCCACTTTTGTACTATTCAATCAGAGCGAGCACGAGATAGAGTGTGGAGATTCATACCATATTACCTATGAAGACCAGCGTGGAGTCTGGCGGACTCTTCCCATACATACGGTATTCAACTGTATTGCCTATGTTATTCAGTCTGGCGAACAATTTCTGTTTAAAGCTGACCTCAACCCGAATGTCCTGCCCAACCCACCGGGCAGATACCGTTTTTTCTATGAGGTAGAACTAATGGATAAGAGACAGAAAATCACACTTATGACTGAATTCCGGCTGGCAGACATCAAAGAAGCTGTCCGTGATTCTTCCGATGTAATCAGCGTGGAATATGTAAATTATCCCCGATGAGAGTTGATATGGTTTTATGACTAAATTTCATTTTCGATGTGCCATTGTCTGATTTAAATTCCATATACACATGAAACGCTTTTTTCTATCCGTCATACTGCTTGGGTGCTTCTTTCAACTTGAAGCACAAGGAAGAACAGTCAACGATACCATTCTGATGTTGGAAAACAAAATATGGAGAGCCGAACTTCCTTCTGAAAAATCTTATACGCAAGAGATGGAATTCAGAGAGGGGGGATGGTGGACTACCTTCACGTATAATGGGGAAAAAACAGTAATAGAAGACTCTTACCGCATAAGTGAAGATACCATCAAAACATACGGCTGCAAGCAGTATTTAATTCTGGAATTGAATGATAGTACACTTGTTATCCGTTATCTACCCAAAGAATTGGTCATAGGCAATGGTCCTGTGAAATACATCAACACGATTAACTCACCTGCCAAAATGCTTGCAAACGAGCAACGGTTAGACAGTATCTGGAGGAAAGAAGATATTTGGAACAAGGGAGTTGCTGATATTTCTGGGAAGCCTATCAAAGATTTGTCAACCATTGAACCTCCCCGATGGGCCAAATGGGATTACGATTTGACAAAATACTATGTTTCCCAAATGAAATACCCAGAAGAGTTGCTAAAAAAGAATGTGGCAGGTTATTCTGTCGCGATGTTTACGATTGATACATTGGGAGTTCCAGGTATAGTCAATATCCTGACTACCAACTACAAGGAATTCGACCAAGAAGTAATCCGATTAACCAAAGAATTGCCACACTGTCTGCCCTGTCGAGACCAAAACGGCAAACGGATGAAATGCTTTTATACCGTGTATGTACCCTTTCTTCCACAGCATTACAGAGACAGGGTAAAGAAAGATAGCATCAGCGAAGAAGCATTGAAGCATTGCTTAGTGCAATGGGAAACGCAATCTTATTTTCAAAAGGATAATTCACAATCCCCGGTCGATTATATCGAAAAACGAATCAGTTACAATCCACTGTTGCTGGGGAGTAAGAAGGAAACTGAAGGCAGGTATGGCATACAGCTTGATTCGTACGGCGAGGTAACAAAAGCCCACACGATAAGCAGTTGTGGTATCTCAGAATGGGATAATCAGGTGCTTCAAATTATTCAAACCATGCCACATTGGACTCCTGCTGTCAATCACCAAGGGAAAGGTCATTACCGGGATGCTGTTTGGGCAATTACCTTCACATTCAGAAACGGTCATGCCTACGTAACCGAACATGGAGGGGAGAGCAACGAGAGGGAACATACATCCTGGCAGTCGGACGAATGGAAAATCATTAACCGGAGCGGCAACGAATTGCTGGAATACACCGTCATCCGGAAAGACAAAGCCGTCAAAGGATTGCTTATCCGGTATGCCCATCCATCCGGAAGCATCCGTACCCTTACCTATACCTATCCTGAAGATATTGCTTTCGCGGACAATTTTCACGCAGAAGTGACGCTTAAAGACCTGAACTTTGACGGACAGGATGACATTGCCATACCGTTAGGCAGCTATGGAAACCAACGCATTCAATATGAAGACGGTTATCTGTGGGATAAGGCTCTAAAGACTTATGTTCCCGTCAAGCAGCTGAAGGAAATTGCCAATCCGCGGATTGACAAAGAAGAGCGGTGTCTGTTCTCCTTTTCCCGCGAATCGGCAGCCAGCTACCATTATGAGCGATTTGAATATGTGGACGCTGAGCTTGTCAAGACCGCCGAACTCATCGAGACTTACCGTCAGGCAGGAGGAAAGCCTCTCTTCACCGAGAAGCACTATCAGAAAGGAAAAGGTATGAGAGTAGTTCATGCATCGGTTCCTATCCATGAAATTTCTCATTACTGGTTGAAGATTGTGCAATAATGAACTTTGGGCAGCATCAACTAAGGGAATGTTTTGTATTTTTGCATCCAAAAACCTTTATTTATCCTATTTTGAAGAGGAGGACGGATTATGAAAGTTACGGTTGTCGGCATGTTATGCTGTTTGCTGTCTCTTGCTTGCACGGATAAGCAGAAGACATTTTTGCCGGAAGCGGTTCCGGCCTCGGCTATTGCCGTTATCGGAGGTTCAGAGCAGGATACGACTGCATTGACGGTAGAGGGGAATAGTGCCATTGCCCCACAGATACAAGACAGGGATACGGTTGTTTATAAGATGCCCTCGTATTATCTGTGGTATAGAAAAGATTTGCCGAAATCTTATCGTAAGCAGGAACATCAGTTTTGGACAGAGCGTAAGGTGTATTGGCAAGATGTGAAGGTCATCAATGTCTTTCTGGCCAATTACACGGATGTACCTCTTGAATTTAACGGAGATTGGGAGCTTCAGCAATGGAATGGTCAAGATTGGGAACAGCCGCAATTGAAGCATTTGCCCGATACAGCAGAGACAGAGTGGATAAACGATGAACAAGCCCATTGCTTGTATTGCTTTCGCATTCCCGTAGGTGACTTTTATTATTTGCCGAAGGGACGTTATCGGATAAATAAGCTGGTTGCTCCCCATAATCAGCACGTCGTTTGTCTGTCTGCCCCATTTGAAATTCCCTAAAATCGGTTCGTAAAAAGATAACAGTTTGAACTAAAATCAAGTATTTGCGTATGAAAAAGTATGGATTAATTTTCATCATGAGCCTACTGGTTTGTGTTACGATGAAAGCGCAGGAGTGTGAGCGGTATATCGAAGTGACCGGAACGTCTGAAATGGAGGTTGTGCCGGATGAGATTCATTATCTCATTGAAATACAGGAGTATTTTGAGGAGGAATTTGATGGCGTATCGAAGCCTGAGCAATACAAGACGAAGGTACCTATTACCCGGATTGAGCAGGAATTGATGCAGGCTATCCATTATGCCGGAATCCCCGACTCAGCTGTACGCGTTCAAGAATATGGCAACAATTGGCGACATCAGGGGCATGACTTTTTGATCTCGAAACAGCTGGACATCACCCTGCAGGACTTCAAGCAGATTGACCGGATTGTCCAAAAGCTTAACACCCGGGGCATTCACTCGATGCGTATCGGCAAGTTGGATAACAAGGATATACTGACCTACCACCAAAAGGCCAAGATTGAAGCCCTGAAAGCTGCCCAACGCAAAGCAGCTTATCTGGTAGAAGCTTTGGATAAGAAATTGGGTTCGGTGATACGCATCGTAGAAAATACCAATGCAAACTCAGGAATGTTCGGTGCTTTACAAAGCAACGTGATGTCGATGAATGCCGGAGGATATGATAACTTCCGTACCATCCAACTGAAATATTCGATGACGGTACGCTTTGAAATAACGGACTGGATGAGCCGCTGATTCTATCACGTCAATTTGCCCGTCTGATGAGCTGACAAGCGTTTTTTATCGAATGTATCTGAGGAAAATAAAAAAGAAATGCTTACCTTGCGCCGTGCAGTCTTTGAAGGCTGTACGGCAAATAAAATACTAACCTTAAAAGAGAAGATTATGAGCATTTTTTTGAAAGCGGTGCAACGCATCAACCCTTCGCACCCCGATGAACCCAAGAAGTGGTAGCCCGTGCAATATACCACTAAGATGGTGGATGAAAGTGAAGTTGCCATGTTGATTGCCGAGGAGACCACACTTAACCCCATGGAAGCGGCCATGGCGATACGCCAGCTGCGCAAAGTGATGCAACGATTGCTGCTTGATGGCAAAAGCGTGAAGCTCGGTGACTGGGGAACATTCAACGTGACTCTGAACACCGAAGGAGCCGACACCCGTGAAGCGTTGACCGCCCACAACGTAAAGCGTATCAACATCAACTTCCAGCCTGGCGATGAACTGAAGACTGCCATGCAGAAAGCGGACTTCGTCTGGCTGGACAAACTGACGGAAAATGGTACATCTGACAAACCGTCAGAACACGAAGAAGAACATGAAAGTATACTCTGATTCGATTTATGAAGTTGCCCGACCCGGATTGCCGAGTCGGGCAACTCGTTTTCGTGAGTTGGGCAACTCAGCCTTTTGAGTTGGGCGACTCAGCAAACTGAGTTGGGCAACCTTTGGAAAAAAGAAACTCAAGGCGAAATCAAAACGGAGTCAATCGTTGGAATGCTTCTCTTCTTGCCGCTTTTCTTCTTGCTCTTTCTCTGCCTGCATCTGCTGTCGCTCTTTTTTCTGAATCATACTCATAAAGGAGGAACTAATGATACCGGTAGGAATCGCTACCATGGCTACACCGACCAGACAGATGATGCATCCCAATAATTTGCCCAATGGAGTGATGGGATAAATATTCACCATAACCTACCGTTGCAAAGGTGATGATGGCCCACCAAATGCCGTCACCGATGTTTTCAAACACATCGGGTTGGGCATTCCGCTCGATGTAATACATGAGAATGGCCGAGAAACAGATGGTAATGAAACTGGCTGTATAGGCCGTAGCAAGTTCCTCTCTGACGGAATAAAGAGCTTTTCCAATCAAGCGGAACGAACGGGAATGGCGTATCAGCTTGAATATGATGAAAATATAAGGGAGGATAATGATGTGTACTACTTCTGTGTTCCAATAGATATAGGTCAGCACACAAGGTAGGATGGCTACAAAATCCACAAATCCATAGAAAGAGAGTGTATAAAGCAAACGTGCCTTAATAGCACTTTTTGTTGGATGAAGGGCTGGCGCGGACAAGATACGGGCTGAATATTCGAGCAGGAATACGAACGAAGAAATATAGGTGATGCCGAATAAGGATAACCGATACCGGGACATCTCTTCAAAAGAACTGGCAATGACTGCCAGAATGGAAATCAAGATGAAGAAGAGTACAATATAATGCACCCAGTTTTTGTTCAGAAAACGTTGGATAGCTACATATAATTTCATGATACGGTAAAAACTTGGATTGGAAAAACAATAGGGAATGTCTGTTGGGATACCTTTTCAATGGGCTGTAAGTTTTTTACTTATTGGCAACTGATACTTAGCAAAAACAAGGCCCTTTTCTCCATGATATGGGAAACCGGAGAAAAGTAGCCTTGTCTGTCATCATCACTATGTCATGTCATCGGAAAATATAGGAATCAGTTCTTTCTTTTGGCCAGTTCGAGTACTTGCACACTGCCTGCAGCAAACAGTCCCACGTGTCCGTTGGGTAACATGCCGAAAGTGGTTACTTCCTTCAGAGCGGCTAATACCTCAAATTCGGTTTCGATGTTCGGACAAGTCATACGTGTGCTAGAAATAGGCAGGAACACCAATGAGTTGGATTGTTTCTCAAGAGTCTTGAACTTACCGTTCATTTGGTTGCATCCGGCATTTCCACTGAGCGTCTTCTCCATTACATCGAGTGAGAAGAAAGGGCGGTTCTTCATGGAATCCGGCAAAGCTTCGCCGTTCATTTTCACTACATCCCACGTGCCTTGCAATTCAGACAGCGGCATCAAAAAGTAGCGTCTGCTAAGTTTAGCTAATGGATTATCCAATGAATCACACAGCATAATCTGATCCGTGCGTTCTTGTTTTACTTTTTTCGTCAGGGCAAGTGCTTGTGAAAGTGCCTTTTCCTGCTCCATATCCGGACATGCCATCATCGTGGAAGCCAACTTGTCCATCATCATCCGGGCTGACTCGTCCGACCATTCAAACGACCCCATCAGACGGTTGCAGCCTCCATATCCATACACCCTCATCTCATGGGTATCAAAACCAATGAAAGGCTGTTGTTTCGTATTCACCGGCTGACCTGCGAGTTCTACGACATTCCATTCCCCTTCAAGGTCAGACAAGGATACTGGATTTCCATTTCCTATACAGGATGCCAACGCAAACAGGGCTGTCAACATCCCATAAATCATTGTTTTATTCATTTTTCTCAAACGTTTAATTATCCAATCAGGTGTTGAAGGCTATCTATATGCTACTGCGAAGCGCCTTCTGCTCCCTGGGTTTATTTCCTAAATCAGACGCAAAGGTAGCAAACCTTGTGATACGAATGCATCTTTTAGGCAAAAAATGCAAAGTTAATCAGCTAGTAATTCCTTTAGAGCTCAATGCGATGCAAGGCATGCGAAAGCATGCTGCATTGCGCTGTATCATGCCTTCAAGCGCAATGTAAAGCAACTGCCTTTCCCAATTTCACTTTCTACGGTCAACGTGCCTCCATGCGCTTCGACAAAGTCTTTGGAGATGGAAAGACCCAGTCCGCTACCCTGTACCTTAGTACCCGGCACCCGGAAATAATGGTCAAAGATGCTCTGGTGATAACGAGGGTCAATGCCTTTGCCAAAATCACGCACAAACATTTCTATCCAGTTGTCTTCGGTTTTGCGTGCACCGATGATAATCCGCCCGTTTTCGGCAGAATACCGGATGGCATTGGAAAGCAGGTTGGTCAGCACCCAGGCAATCTTTTCACTGTCAACAAACAGTTTGCCTATCTTTTCCTCCGGATATTGTACTTCTATCTGGATGTTGAATTTTTCGGCTTGTATCCGGTTCGCTTTGATGGCATATTCAATCAGTTCAATAGGCTTGGTGACACGCGGTTTCAGCTGCAACTTGCCGGATTCCACCTGGGTCATGTTGAGCAGTTCACTGGTGATGTTCAGTAACCGGTCGCTGTTGTCCTGAATGCTTTGAGCAAGTTCCTTCTGTTCTTCATTCAGAAAGCCCACCCGGCTGTCTTCCAGCAACTGCAGGCTCATCAGAATGGCCGAAATCGGTGTCTTCAACTCGTGAGAGATGGTCGAGATGAAGGTGGTTTTGGCGGAATCCAACTCTTTGAATTCTGTGATATTTTTTAAGAGAATCACATATCCTTCCTTTTGAGACGTACCTTCTCTTCCAGTCTTCATACACTTCATCTGGAAATAGCTTTCCTTATTGTCGGCATAGATTTTCAGTGGCTCGTTTTTAGCCGTGTTCTTTTCATCGAAGGAATCCTGCACCCCCCGGAGCAGTCGGCGAAGAAGGTCGTTTCGCAGGGCTATCTCTTGAGCCGATTTCCATAACACTTCTTCCCGTTGCAGGTTGAGGATGGTGAGGGCTTCATCGTTGATGAAAAGGATGGTCATCGCATTGTCAAGTCCGATGATAGGTTCCTTTACGCTGTTGATGATGGTTTCCATGTAATTCTTGGCCGCCTTTATTTCAGCCAGTGTGCTGGAATGATAGTCAGCCAGCCGTTTGGCCATCCGGTTGAAATTATTAGACACTTCTTCAAACTCTTTGCTTTCCAGATTCAACCGCTGCTCGTAGTTATGGTTGGCTATCTCTTTAATGCCGTCCGTAATCTCTTTAATGGGCTTGTTGATGGAAGCTGGTAACTGCTTCAACATCCAAAGACCACAGACAATGCAGATGCCTCCGATGATTGAAACCCACACCAATGCCCGTTGCAAGCCAGGACCGGCAGCCGGGCTGGTCGGTTCGGTGGCGGTCAGAATTTGCAGGTTGACGACAGAGAGTGAAACCAGCAGCACAATCATGGCTACCAGCATACCGATATTCAACGTCAGTTTTGTCTTGATATTCATAAAACAATCTGTTTAGGGTTATTACTGCGGAAAGATAATCAATTTAATGTTCTCATCCGAGAGAAATCTCAAAAAAGACCTGTACCGTTTCAGATGAACCAAGGTCGATACATAGGTGAAAGCCGGTTGTCCGATGCACAGCGTCGTGACCTGACGCTCTTTGCACACCGCTTGGATAGTATCTATGACATCCGGTGAAGCCCGCTGTATCAGTTCACCGCCCAGCTCCGCCGCTAATTTGAAGTGATTCAGCAAATGGCGCTGGGTAGCCAACGGAATGCGGTCCGGATGTTCGGCTGGGGTCTGCACATACAGAACCAAAAAATCCGTATCGTATCGAGTGGCCAGCCTGGCAG
>OLNP01002991.1_pt1 | contig 11634 bp, 9 predicted proteins | sample 1671951 | NCBI WGS metagenome assembly OLNP01 (sample SAMEA3136629, study PRJEB25190) | human gut metagenome | biome: human gut; feature: human-associated habitat; material: faeces | place: Austria | collected 2013
TAGGAATTGGCCCAGAGCTGCAGAGCCACTCCAAGAATCACGACAAAACCTCCAAACAGCAATGTCACTCGACGGTCCACCGACACTCTCTGCCACAAGAGGATCACAGCGCATGCGATCAGCGGTATGATCACTGTGATCTTCCATGTGCCTGCCAGTACTGCCATACCGGCCGCAAGCAGCGCCCACAGGATCTGCCGGCGCTTCCCCCTGGATGCTGCCGCCAATTTCAGGAAAGCCAGTCCCAGGATTCCCATACCGAAGCTCATGGAATCCGTATAAAACACGGCAGTCATCTCCCACATCGGAAGCAGAAATACAAAGGCAAGCAGGATCGGAAATCTCCAGCAAGTATCCCCATTCCGTTCCGCAAGATAACCACAGGCACATGCCACCAGCATCACCAGAATTACATTCCGCAGCAAAACAAAATAAAACGGGGACACATCCATCAGCAATGCCATCCGAAACAGAACGGAAAGCAAAAGCATCGGCTTCAGATTATTCGAATAGGTCAAAAAATAATTGGTGTCTTCCAGTTCTCTCCCGTTCGCCAGATTCAGAGCATCCCGATAGACATAGGTGTAATCCAGCAGAGTATTCTCATTCCCCTGCCGGCTCAATGAAACCACATAAAGCAGCACCCCAAACAATACCAGCGCTACGGCATACAGCGAATTTCTCCGGCCTGTCACCGTATATATTTTATTCCATGCCGCACCGGCCGCCAGCAGCAACACTGTAGCAGCCGCCACCCCCAGAGCCATCTGCCATGGGATCAGATGATTCCCCGGATACCTGAGTACTGTCCACAAGAGCAACAGCATAAAAGCGATGAGAATACTATAGGCACCTATGGACACTCCTTTATGAATTCTGCCTTCCCTTTTCATAAGGCGTTACCTCCGGTCACTCTTTCTCAATCAGCATTTTTCTGACGCAGCAAATCAAATTCCTGCGGCGGCATGGATAACTTTATCCACAGCACCTGCTTGGGATGGGGTGCACTGTCCACACTTTCTCCCTCCTCGGTGTACATAGCTTCCACCGTGACCGGTACATTGGTGCCGTCAGGCTTCATGATTTCTATGGAATCGCCCACGCAGAATTTGTTCCGCTGCTCGATCCGGCACAGAGAATCCTTTACTGCCTCCACAATTCCCAGATAAATATATTCGTTCACGTAAGTGTTATTATCATAGATCTGCGTATTTTCATCCGGCTTGCCGAAATAGAACCCCGTCGTAAACTGACGATAGGTGCACTTGGAGATCTCCGCCTTGTACCAGTCCATATTTTTCTCGTACAGCTCCGGATCGGCAAAATAATCATCAATGGCCTTCCGGTAGGTTCTGGCTACCGTTGCCACATACAATGCGGTCTTCATACGCCCCTCGATCTTGAGACTGTCGATTCCTGCCTCCACCAGCTCCGGAATATGTTCGATCATGCACAGATCCTTGGAGTTGAAAATATATGTCCCCCGCTCATTCTCGTAGACCGGCAGATATTCTCCGGGACGGGTCTCCTCCACCACCGCATATTTCCAGCGGCAGGGATGTGTGCAGGCACCTCTGTTGGCGTCTCTTCCTGTAAAGAAATTGCTCAGCAGACATCTGCCGGAATAAGAGATACACATTGCCCCGTGGACAAAACTCTCAATCTCCATTTCCGCAGGAATCTTCTCCCGGATTCCCTTGATCTCTACCAGTGACAGTTCTCTGGCAGACACCACTCTTTTGGCTCCCAGCTTCCACCAGAACAGATATGTCTCATAATTGGTATTGTTGGCCTGCGTGGAAATATGCACCTCCACCTGGGGCCAGACTTCTTTGGCGAGCATGAACATTCCCGGATCGGAAATGATCAGCGCATCCGGCTGCTCCGGCTTCATATCCCGCAGCTCGGCAAAATATTTTCTGGCTCCCTCGAGATCATAATTGTGCGCCAGAATATTGGCCGTCACATAAACCTTCACTCCATGTGCATGGGCGAATGCAACTCCTTCCGCCATTTCTTCACTGCTGAAATTTTTTGCCTTGGCCCGCAGTCCAAAAGCTTCTCCGCCGATATAAACAGCATCCGCGCCAAAAATAACAGCCGTTTTTAATACTTCCAGGCTGCTGGCCGGGATTAAAAGTTCCGGTTTTTTATATGTCATTTTATTTCTCCTCTTTTTCTGCAACAGATTCTCTTTCCTGATAAGCACACCATGTCAGATTTAGCGGAAGCATTATCATCACCGGCAGCATATAGCGCAGTTCTCCGTTGACCGGGGAAAGAATGCATACCGCAAACACCAGCAGTGTGGGTACTATCAGCAAAATCCGCTTTCCCTTTTTCGATCCCAGCAGATACACCACATATCCCAGCAGCAGGTATCCGTGAAATCCCGCATTATACAACAGGGAGATCAGCGGGAATTGTGTTACAAAATGTATCATGCCGATCAGAAATTCTCTCATGCCTTTCAGCTGTGGAGGAAATCCTATTTCCATATAGAACTCTTCCATCGAAAGCTGCTCTCTGCCAACCGTAGTCTCTATGATCGGCGTTCCCAGTCTGTCCTTCCGGTCCGTATAAAAATATCCGTAAGTCTGGTTAAAAAATGCCTGGAAATAAGTATCCGGATGCTTGCAGAACTGTGCAAACCAGACTTTAAAATAATTCTTCAGTTGTTCCTTCGTGGGATGGGATATCATCTGGTCTTTGGCCGCATCGGATATCTCCGGTGAATAATGTGCCGTTCCCATCTGATCATAGTCATCAAACAATTCCGACAGAATCGCCCGTTCTTCCTCCGTGACCTCTGCTCCGTGATCCCTCTGGTATCTTGCCGTCTGTTGAATAGGGGCCGATAGTCCTTCCGCCAGTCTTCCCTCTTCAATATCATGTGCCGGCATATATATCTGCTCTATATAGAACAGGATCATAAAACCGGTTACTGCTGTAAACAGGTATAATTTCCACTGCTTTTTATGATAGAAAAACAGACAGATCAGCGCACCCACCAAAAGGTATCTGCCTTCTTTTCTGCAGAGGATCATACCGTAAGAAGCACAGAGAAATACGATCTGTTTCCACCATTTTTTCTTTTCCGTTCCATCTACCAGGATATCCGCAAATGACACTCCAAAATACAACAGGCTGATATAGTACTGTGCATCCTTCACCATAGTAAATCCCCACATGGGAAATAGCGGAAACACAGTAAGAAACAGAAGTCCGAACCAACGGATCCAGACCGGAGCTTTCATTTTTTTCATAACGCAGACGAGATATGAGATTCCAACTGCCTGCAATAGGGACTGTATCAAAGTATAGGTAAAAATTCCAAGATTGTCGGATCCCAGTACGACTCTTCCGAAAGCCAGGCATCTTCCCATGATTGCTGTGGATACCACCGGGTGTTTATTGCTGTTTTCAATAATTCCCATGTACTTCCACACCTGTTCAAATGCATCCGCCTGAATCGGTCCCGGGAAAAAACTTATCATATAGGGCAGCGCACACAGCATCGCTATGGCAAAAGTACTCCAGAAGGGATGGGCTTCGAAAATAAAATTCTCTATTTTCCCCTTTATTTCTCTCCTGCGCACTCCTTCCCAATGTTCCGACACATAGGCTCCCAACGCAATGAGACTCTCATACAGGTTGTAATAACCGGCCATCACCACCAGCGCCAACAGGAACTGAGCAAAGTTTCCAAACACATAGTTCCAGTTGCCCAGCTCATGATAGCTCGTCCCCATTACCGTAGTAACCGCAAAAAAGGCGCACAAAACATGCAGCCATCTGTTTTTTCTCAGAGCTTCATCCTTCGTGATCCAGCATACTGCTCCCACACCCATGGTCAGAAAAACCATTTCCACATGCAGACCGTCCAATCCGTCACTCAATGTTGTCAGACAGCCCGGTGTCAACGCAAATATCATGAATAAGATCCGGAAAAACCATCCCACGTTTTTCCATTTACTGTTTTCCTTAAGCAACTGTTTCATCTGCTGTACCCTTCTTATTTCTCCAATATTTGAACGCTTTATTCATAGTTTCCAAAAGAATGAGATAAATCAAAGCATTTCCCAGCCAGTAACCACCTATTATGATCACTTTATCCGGATGTATCTTATAATAATATCTGGTTGTAGCCTGTGCATCTTCCGCAGCAAACAACCCGCCGTTCCTTTCAAGACGTATATTCTCCGGGGCCACACCGTTTCCATGTTCCGCATACATAAACCGGATATTGCATTCTGCGGCTTCCGGTATTGTAAGCGTCCAATGATATGTCTGTTTTCCGGAAAGTGACACCCCCAGTGGAAGTGCGTAGAAATGATCCGCACTCATACTTCCGAGAGGAAAATCCTGTGACATCTGCTCTGTATTCTTTTCATCATATAGTACAAAATGCAATACCTGATCTGTCACCGCTTCCTGCTCAAATCCCAGCGCAAATTCTATCTGATCCAATCTGGAATACAGCGGCTTAAAATACTGTGTGATCTCCGTCCGTTCCGTGATGGGCTCACTATACACACTGTATTCACTGTAAGAGCTGCTCATATAGTTATTATACACCAGGTATCCCGGCCAGATGGCTAATTCCAGTGCAATGAGCAGCACCGTCAGCAGACCTTTTCCTATGACCTCTGCCTTGTTGATTTTCTTTTTCTTTTGACCCCGACATCATAATATATAAGGATACACGAGATGAAGAATTTATGCAAACAAAACTGGTATCAGATCACATTACTTTTTCTGTTTTGTGTCACAGTATTTTTAAGATTCTATAAACTGACCGTTTTACCGGATGTTTTACATATAGACGAAGCTGCTCTTGGATATAACTCCTGGTGTCTGGCCAATTACGGTACCGATCGTTATCTCAATGTGCTGCCCTTCTATCCGCAGAATTTTTACGGTGGCCAAAGCCCTCTCTATACTTACCTTGTCGTATTGCTGATCAAGTTTTTCGGGAAGGGGAATCTGTCCGTTTTTCTGGTAAGATTTCCTGCTGCCTTTGCCAGTCTTCTTCTGTGGATCACCGGCACCAGGAGCATGTCCCTTATCTTTGATAATAAAAAAATCACCTTCGCTGCTGCTCTTTTTCTGTGTTTCTGCCCGTATTTTGTGATGTCCGGACGTTATGCCCTGGACTGCAATCTGATGTTGTGCTGCATTTCCTGTTCTGTTCTTGTACTGCTTTTGTATCTGAAAACAGGAAAACTGCATACTTTACTTCTGTCCGGAGTCTGCTTCGGTATCAGCTTGTACTCTTATGCATTGAGTTATCTGATCATACCTGTTTTTCTGGTTCTGATCTCTCTTTACATGCTTTACCATAAAAAAATCACGTTTCCCAGAATACTGTTGTGGGCGGTCAGTGTCTGCATTACGGCATTGCCCGTGATCCTTTTTGCCTACACACTTCTCTTCCATGCAGAGCCTATTCATTTTCTCGGCTTTACAATTTCTCCTATTTCCGGCAACCGCATGGATGAAATTTCTTTTTCCTCATTGGGTGCAAATCTGTGGAACAACCTTAAGATCACTCTGACATACAGTATTTATCCTATGGATTCCGTGGATAAATTCTATACCTTATACCCGGTTTCCATCCCTTTTATCCTGTTGGGAATGTTATGTTCCCTTTATGACTTCGGAAATTCCTTCCGGACACGCTGTTTTCATTCCGGCACAGTATATCTGTTCTATTTTATCAGCTGCTCCTTTGTGGTTGCTCTGACACCTACAGATCATCTATATCGTGCCAACAGCATCTATATCTGTTATCTGTTCTTTTTTCTCCGTGGTATCCGGGCATGTTGCGATTTTTTTACCGTTTACCGGAAAGCATTTCTGAGCATTCTGGCTTATGGCTATGTGCTGTGGATTGCTTCGTTTATGCGTTACTATTACACTATATATTCCGTGCTGGATCTGCATACCTATGCAAATTCCTTCTATTTTGCCGATATTTCCGACATTGTCACCTATATTGACGAAAATCTCGGGGATAAAGAAATCTATGCGGACTGCGTTGATGTAGAGGAGTTTTTGTATTTTTATTATCCTATTTCTCCTTATGAGCGCGTTCCCCTGTCCGCCCGGGAAGAAGACGATGAAATCCCCAAGCATTATATACTGAATACTTCCACTCCGCTCTCTCCTTCCGCAGCCTACATTGTCCGCAAAGAAAATCAGGAATTTATTTCTTATCTGAACGGTTCCGGATTTTCCTGCCATACGGTAGAATTTTCACCGTATTACTTATTTTATTTTGATTGATTGCGAGGTATCCACAAATGAAGGATCTGAAATCTCTGGTGAAAAAATACTGGTATTCCGCAGCCATCCTGCTGTTGTTTCTCATTGCGGTCTTCCTGCGCGTTTATCGTCTGGAAAGCCTGCCTGACGTTCTTCATATCGATGAAGCAGGACTGGGTTATAATGCCTGGTGTCTGGCTCATTACGGAACCGACCGGTATCTCAATGTACGCCCTTTTTACCCTCAGAATTTTTATGGTGGTCAGAGTCCTCTTTATACCTACTTACTGGCTCTGCTGATCCGGACAGTCGGACAGGGCAACCTGTCTCTTACGCTTCTCAAAATTCCCGCCGTCCTTGCAAGCCTGTTGCTGTTTTTTGTCGGGACCAAAAGTATCCGTCTGGTGTTCGATGATCAAAAATGGAGTATTGCTGCTGCTTTCCTGTTGGCAGTCTGCCCCTATTATATCATGTCCGCCCGTTTTGCCCTGGACTGTAATCTTATGTTGTGCTGCTCAGCTGTAGCATTGCTGTTTCTCATCCGTTTCACACAGACTAAGACCCTTCGGAACCTTATATTATCCGGAGTCTTTTTTGGTATCACGATGTATTCGTATGCACTGAGTTACTTCCTGATCCCTATTTTTCTGATCTGCATTTCCCTGTATCTGCTATACACGAAAGAAATATCCTTCCGCCGGGTTCTGCTCTGGGCTGCATGTGTATGTATTATAGCTCTGCCCGTAATATTATTTGTATGCTCCCTGTTATTCCACTGGGAAACCATTCATTTTCTGGGGCTTACCATATCTCCCATCGCCTCCGAGCGCATGTCCGATGTGGGAGTCACTTCTTTCTGGGAAAATATAAAAGATATCATAAAGATTACCTTGACATGTGGTTCCTACCGTTTAGATGCCGTACCTAAATTTTACACGCTTTATCCCTTATCCATTCCTTTTATTGTTCTGGGATTTATCGGTGCAGTTTACAGTTTTCTTGTCTCTCTGTACAAGCGGACTTTTCAGGCCGACAGTATCTATCTGCTGTTCTTTCTCAGCGGTCTCATCACCATTGGTCTGTCCGGATCCGGCTATGTCTACCGGGCTAACAGTTTCTTTATCAGTTATCTCTTCTTCCTGATAAAAGGACTTTTCCTTTGCTGCCGTTTCCTGTCCTCTTATCACACAGGCTTTATGCTCCTTTTGTCCGTCGGTTATCTCTTATGGTGCATCTCTTTCTGCAGCTTTTATTTCCGGGTCTATACCATGACCGACGTCTGCCCGAATTATCTGTATTCCATCTCCTTCCGGGAGTGTGTGGATGATGTGAATCTCAACCTGGATTATGCGGATCTCTATGTGGATCTGGTCAACATGAAGGAGTTTTTCTTCTTTTATTATCCCGCATCTCCTTATGATACTCAGGATGAAGAAACCTTTACCGACGGTATACACACTTATCATTTTCTCACCGACTATTCCACGGAGATCAGTCCTTCTTCCGTCTATGTGGTATACAAAAAGAACAATGAATTCCTGCAGAATCTGTCAGAGTCCGGACTGGCTTACCAGACCTGGGAATACCCGTATTATTATGTTATTTATTTTGAGTAACCGTGCTTTCCTCTTTCTTCGTACTCAGTGTCACTCCATCACCTACCGGCAGGATCACCGTCTCCAGTTCCGGATGATGTTTCAATTCATACAGATATTCCCGCATCCTTGCATGAATGGTCCGGTTCCTTCTGGTTACGGCAAAACGGGATTCTATGATATCACCGTCCTGTAATACGTTGTCGGAGATCAACAGTCCGCCGGGGGGCAACAGGCGTAAGATATCCGGCAGGAAATGAATGTACTGTCCCTTCGCCGCATCCATAAAGATCACATCATAGGTGCCTTCCAGTTCCCGCAGGATCTCCGTAGCATCACCCTCCAGCAGAGTGATCCGGTCTTCCCTGCCTGCCTTACGGAAGTTCTCCTTTGCAATAGGAATTCTTTTCTCATATTTTTCGATCGTCGTGATATGACAATCCTCCGGTGCATATTCACTCATCAGTAACGCAGAAAAGCCGATAGCAGTCCCGACTTCCAGGATGCTCTTCGGCTTTGTAAATTTCAGCAGAAATTTCAGCAGACTTTGCATGGATCTGCGTATGATGGGAACCTGTGTCTCCAGAGCGAATTTTTCAATCTCATTCAGCCACGCCGGATTCCCGCTGTCCAGGGAATCGATAAACGCGGACATTCTCTCGTCTATGATCATACTGTCCCTCATTTCACACTTTACTGTGCAACTGCAGTGGTATCCTGTGTCTCACCGGTAATCGCACTGCCGTTGTCTATAGTCTCCACTGTCTCTTCCGTTGCGCTTTCCGTCTGTCCGGCCATGACTTCCATCATCTCTTCTGCGGTCATGGCTGTACTCAATTCGTAGGTTCCGGGCTTCCAGTCCTTTTTATACTCGGATAGCAGATACTGTAATGCAAACAGTCTGCCATCTCTTACCAGACCTTTTTCCTGCAACGTATTACCAATCTCTGTCGCAGACATGTCTGAAGTCAGGGTCACGGTGATCTTGCGGCCTTCTCCGCTGGAGATCGCAGGCTCCGTAAAAATACGATAACCATAGTCGTAGCATGTAGACGCTCCGGTGTACACCAGATATACCACGATCACTGCAAATGCCACTTTTAAGATAGCGCCCAATACGGCACCTGCCAAATTTGCTGCCTTCATGTGTTCTGTCCTTTCTTATCCAAGTAATCCGCATTTCGATCCATACATTCGCAAAATCGTCTCTTCGAGACTTTCCTTTTGCTCACTCAAAATGCATCTGATCGGTAACGTAAAGTCCGATCTCCTGCATCATACGGCAAAATGCCAGCTCCGCCGCCAGAAAATCCGACACCAGTGGATTCTCCCGGAAAGCTTCGTTTTCTCTGGTAAACTGATCCAGCTTATCAAAGTTGGTGTCCTTGCTGGTCTGCAATTCAAAATTTCTGGTCCGGAATTCATCGATCTGTCTCTTAAGTTCCGATTGTTCCTTCACGCGGGCCAGCTGCTTCTGATATTCCAGATAAGCGTCGGTATTACGAATCGCCTGTACCATCTGCTCTACAGCCTGATTTACATTTTCGTCCGATGTAATCTTCATCTGCTTACGACCTTTCCAGCAATCGCTGCTATTACACTTCCATAATGATTGGAAGGATCATGGGACGTCTCTTGGTCTTCTTCCATACATAATCGCTGAGGACATCCTTGGTGGTGGTCTTCAGTTTACCCCAGTCCGTAATTCCCTTATCCAGACATGCCTGCAGCGCATCATCCACGGTGCGTCTGGCTTCCTCGATAAGTTCATCGGATTCCTTCACATATACAAAACCTCTGGATACAATGTCGGGACCTGCTACCAGTTCTCCACTGGCCTTGTCCAGACTCATGACCACGATCATAATACCATCTTCTGCCAGATGCTGTCTATCTCTCAATACTACATTTCCGACATCACCGACACCCAGACCGTCGACCAGAATAGCTCCTACGGGTACTCTGCCGTTGACCTTGGCCTGTTCCTCGCTGACTTCCAATACATCTCCGGAGGACAGGATGAAGATATTGTCCTTACTGATGCCCAGACTTTCTGCAATCTTGGCCTGTGCCTTCAGATGCTTGTATTCACCATGCACGGGTACTGCGTACTTCGGATGGATCAGGGTATAGATCAGCTTGATCTCTTCCTGGCAGGCATGTCCGGATACATGAGCATCCTGGAAAATAACATCTGCGCCTTTGCGGAGCAGCTCGTTGATGATCTTGGTGACGGACTTTTCATTGCCCGGGATGGGGTTGGAGGAGAAGATTACGGTATCCCCCGCACCGATCGTGATCTTACGGTGCATATTGTTGGCCATACGGGACAGGGCTGCCATACTTTCGCCCTGGCTTCCGGTGGTGATAATCACCTGCTGCTCATCGGGATAATTCTTCATCTGATCCAGATCCACCAGTGTATTCTCGGGAATATTGATGCACTCCAGCTTGATGGCGGTATCCAGGATATTTACCATACTGCGGCCTTCCACAGCCACTTTACGGCCAAATTTGTATGCCGTATTGATGATCTGCTGTACACGATCCACGTTGGATGCGAAAGTTGCCACGAAAATTCTGGTGTTCTTATGTTCTTCAAATAAAGTATCAAAGGTCTTACCCACTGTTTTCTCAGAAGGGGTAAAGCCGGGACGCTCTGCATTGGTGGAGTCGCACATCAGTGCCAGTACACCCTTTTTGCCGATTTCTGCAAAACGCTGCAAATCAATGGCATCTCCATATACCGGTGTGTAGTCTACCTTAAAGTCTCCGGTGTGCACCACAATACCTGCAGGGGAATAAATGGCCAGTGCTGCGGCATCTACGATACTGTGATTCGTCTTGATGAATTCCACACGGAAATCGCCCAGATTAATGGACTGACCGAACTTCACTACTTTACGCTTGGTCTTCTTCATGAGATTGTGCTCGGTCAGCTTGTTCTCGATAATACCCATGGTCAGGCGGGTAGCGTAGATGGGAACATTAATATCCCGCAGCACATAAGGCAGTGCTCCGATATGATCCTCATGTCCGTGGGTGATGACAAAACCCTTTACCTTGTCGATATTGTCCTTCAGATAAGTCACATCCGGGATGACCAGATCGATTCCCAGCATATCATCTGCAGGGAAAGACAGACCACAGTCCACCACAATAATACTGTCCTCATACTGGAAGGCAGTAATGTTCATACCGATCTGCTCCAGGCCTCCCAAAGGAATGATCTTCAGACCTGAAACGTTACTATTCTCTTTTTTCTTTTTCAACGAAATTACCTCCAAATTCTATACGTCTATACAACTGTTCTTAGTGTATGTATCCCGGCGTTAGAACGGATTGTTATGCTCTGCAAACAAAGACCTGTGATTTACCTCCTGTTTTCACGGCTCTCTTCTCAAAGACTCCCGTGGAGATCAGACATCCCAGATCTTACGATTCCATCAAAATAACGGCATCTCTCATGCCCTTCGTGTATTCCCTGTCACTTTTGGCACAAAACCATTATATGCTGAAACCGGCAAAGCCTCCAATATCCCTCTCTGCCAATCATACAAATCATATATAAATATAAGACCGTCCTTCTCGCAGGACCGCCTGTATTTATCATATATCAAGGTCATAAGCCTGAAAACACAACGTGCTTGCACGGGAGTGATTTTATGGCTTAATGACCTGCCCCAATATGATCTAAATTAAATCAACGTCCTCTAACATATCCGCAAATACTCCGGATACCGCTTCCAGTTCTTCATCATCGGAGACTACA
>OLNP01002999.1_pt1 | contig 11600 bp, 9 predicted proteins | sample 1671951 | NCBI WGS metagenome assembly OLNP01 (sample SAMEA3136629, study PRJEB25190) | human gut metagenome | biome: human gut; feature: human-associated habitat; material: faeces | place: Austria | collected 2013
CGGTTGCTTGAGCAATTTCTTCAAAAATATTGTCTAACTTTTCGGGGTCACTTCACGCTGAAGGTGCCTGTTTCTTTTTGGGGAAAATCAGGATGTTTGCAGGGAAGTTGCCTCCTGTTTTGCCCGATGCTCAGCGAGAAGGAGATCGACCACACGTCCATAGCTTCTGACGCCATCCTGCTGCCGGTTGGCTTTTAAATAAGCATTGTTGACCTGGTTGGCCACTTCTGCGACTGGGCTTTCAAATTGATCCCAATAGGCGTTATTGGCGTTGAGATCCATGCGGACCCCTTCCCCTAAGGAAGCGGAAATCTCCTGCGTCGCCTGCGGATCTTCTGCAAAAAGCGCATTGAATACATAGATATAGGCCAGCATTTTCCCGGAGTATTGGAACTCCGCGCTTTCGCTATGTATACAGGCCAGATAGGCGATAAAATTGGCTTCGTCTTCCCGCATAAAGCCGCTTAGATGGGCAAGCTCGTGGCACATCGTAGAGGGGATGGAGTAATCGGGAATGTCAATGTTGACATTCGCTTCAAAAGTAAATGGAAAAAAGATGCCCGTAATCTGGCAAGCGGATAGAGCCCTGGAAAAAAGGACCGGTTTGGGACCAAGGTAGGTGCCATCGAGCAAGGGATAGTCGGCGGAAGCCGCACGCATAGCGGAACGGGCTTGTTTCGCTGTGCCATTGACGGAAGCGTCAAGCGTTGTGATTCCATTTGCGTCGGTCTGCACCTGCTGGCGCAATGCAGTGACGTCGCCGGCCAACGACTGGCAGAGCTCCTGCAATTCCTCTTTCGAGGATGGTTGGATACGCAGGCCGGAGGTTTGCGCAAAGGTGTAGCGGCTGTAATTGATCCCACAACAGATGGTGAAAAGGAACGCCAGAAGGCTGATGGCGCAGAGCGCATTTCGAAAGAAGCGGCAGAGGGTTTCCCTGCGGCTTTCTCTATGTTTTCTCCATTGGATAAAGAAATAAATCAAATAGCCGAGGCAAACCGGAATGGCCGCAAGGACAAGCATCTCCCCAATGGAAGAATACGGAATGCAAAAGGAGAGAAGGTTTCCCCAGTGGGAGAGCCAGCGATAGGGACCGGTGGCATACCATTCTGCAAACGATGGAACGGCACGGGAAAACATAAGGAGCAGAAGGGAGAGAGGAAGAAACAATACAGGTATCCAAGGACGCAAGTTTGGCAGACGGAGCCGTTTCACGAAAAAAGCCTCCTATCCAAAAGGAATGTTTAGGACTGCATTCAAATGGTACCCTGGGGAAATATCACCAAGGGATTACCCTTCTATTTTAACATATTGTCGAAAAATGTACAAACTTTAAATATGCACATATTACTAAAATTTTATGAGTTACTTAGATGCAAGGAAATTTTTTCAAATTAGAGCCTATTTTTTTCTAATTCGACATAAACACAGATGGATAATGTATTATCATTTTTAACATAAAGTTAACTTTGCTTTAACAAATAGGCCAATAGAAATTAGTAACTAAATTTTAATGATTGGCAGGTTGCTGAAATGACAATTGAAAACTTCATGATGCTGCTTTGTGGACTGGGACTCTTTCTGTATGGCATGAAATTGATGGGCGATGGATTGGAATTGGCAGCTGGTTCCCGGCTCAAAACTATGATTGAGCGGCTGACAACCAATAAGTACATGGGGGCCTTGATCGGATTGGCAGTCACAGCGGTCATCCAGAGCTCTTCTGCTACTACAGTCATGGTTGTGGGCTTCGTAAATGCCGGATTGATGACTTTGGCGCAGGCCGTCGGCGTGATCATGGGCGCCAACATCGGCACGACGGTGACCGGCTTTATGATTGCCATTAAGCTCAACAGCCTCGCACCAATTGCGATTTTCTTGGGCGTTGTCATGATCATGTTCTGTAAAAAGAACAACCATAAGCACATCGGACAGATCGTCTGCGGCTTTGGCATCCTGTTCTATGGGATGACCGTAATGAGTACGGCGATGGAGCCGCTGAGCGAGTCCGAGTTTTTCCGCAATTTGTTCATTCAAATGCAGAACCCGCTTCTGGGACTGCTGATCGGTTTGGTATTCACTGCGTTGATTCAGAGCTCCTCTGCATCTGTAGGCGTTTTGCAGGCGTTGGCCGCCTCGGGAGCGATTGGCCTGGATTCCGCCATCTATGTCATCTATGGGCAGAACATCGGAACCTGCGTGACTGCGATCATGGCAAGTGCAGGGACAACAAAGACGGCAAAACGCACGGCGACCGTACATCTGTTGTTCAATGTTATTGGCGCAACCCTCTTTACCTTAATCACCCTGTTGACACCGTTCACCAGCCTCATTAAGAGCCTTTCGCCGGACAACGTGATGATGCAGATATCAATTGTGCACATTATCTTTAATATTGTGACGACTTCCATCCTGTTGCCATTGAGCAACTATTTGGTAAAGCTGGCCTGCAAAATTATCCCCGGAGAAGACCGGCAGAGGGAGAATCTTCGCCTCCAATATTTGGATCAGCGCATCCTTAACACGCCCCCTATTGCGGTTGCGCAGGTGCTCAAGGAAGTGGAGCGCATGGGGAAATTGGCGCGGACCAACTTTTTAAACAGCATGGAAGCCCTTTTCTATAAGGACACAGATAAGTTGGAAGAAGTCGGGGAAAATGAAAAGGTCTTAAACTTCCTCAACCAGAAGATTACGGAATATTTGGTCCAGATCAACGGATTGGAATTGCAAGACCCGGACCGGGAAGTGATCGGCGCCCTGTTCCATGTGGTGAGCGATTTTGAACGGATCGGGGATCACAGCACCAATATTGGCGAAATGGCACAGATCATCATCGACAATAAGGCGTCTTTGAGTGAAGCAGCGGCCAAGGAACTGAAACATATGCAGGATCTTGTGCTTACAGTTTTGGATGATTCCATACGCCTCTTTGAGGATGGAGGCCGAAACAAAGAATTGGCGGATCAGGTCAACCGTATCGAACAGACCATCGACGACGAGACGGAGCGGGTCAAGGAAAACCACATCCAGCGTCTCACCAATGGCACCTGTACGCCGCAGTCCGGCGCCATTTACAACGATATGCTGATGAATCTGGAACGCATTGCCGACCATTCGACCAATATCGCATTTTCCACAGAACATATTAAGCATTTACCCGCAAAGGGATTGTTGCCAAACCTCACCAATGTGACCGCATAAAAATTGCATAAAAGCCGGGGACAAGGGTTCCCGGCTTTTTCGTATTTTTCGGAGCGTGAATGGCATTTTCAGTTGCGATAAAAGCGTAAAAATGGTACAATACTATCCTAAGAAATCGGTAAAGTGAGACGCGAGAGGAGGCTGCGTTTTGAATTTGTATCTGAAACAGGATACGGAGGCAAATGCGGGCCTTTTTACGGTCTATGATACTTGCGGCCGAGTCTGCTATCGCCTTTCCGGGGATGCACAAACCCTTGGAGGAAAAATGTATCTGTACGACTCCAACGGTGTGGAGGCAGCGCGGGTCACCCATATGGGGCTGGCAGGCATTTCCCGCTATACCATCGTGGTGGCGGAGAAGGAACGCGCGCGGATCTTACAAAACCTGGCTTCTTTGAAGACGCCGTTCCGCATCCGCGGGATTTCTTGGAGGCTGCGCGGAGATATGGCCCTGCGCTCATTTGACGTGGTCGATGCGGAGGGCCGGGTGGTCATGTCGCACGGACGCTGTTGGGAGTCCAGCGGGGAATGTTTTGCACTGGAGATTGCGGAGGCGGAGAATGCCGTATTGTGCATCTGCATCGCCGCAGTGATCGACAGCAGTGCGCAGGCTGGCTCTGCTGTGGCCTTGCCGGTTTGAGATCTTTGCGCCCATTGACAAAATGGGGCGCAAATGGCATACTATAACATATATTTATTTGTAGCATCTTGTAAAAAACGCCGCCGCGCTCCTTGCTTCAGCGCCTGCGGCGATTGTGTTGATTAGGGGGAACATGCATGAGCAGGGAATTGGCAAAGACCTATGACCCGCAGGAAGTGGAGGATCGGATTTACGATTTCTGGCTGAACGGCGGTTATTTCCATGCAACGGTCGATCCGGAGAAAAAACCTTACACCATCGTCATCCCGCCGCCCAATATCACCGGCCAACTTCATATGGGACATGCGATGGATGAAACCCTTCAGGATATTCTGATTCGTTGGAGAAGAATGCAGGGGTATTCTGCGCTTTGGCTCCCCGGCACGGACCACGCCTCCATCGCGACAGAGGCCAAGATCGTGGAGGCGATGCGCCAGGAGGGACTCACCAAAGAGGACCTGGGGCGCGAGAAGTTCCTGGAACGCGCCTGGGCGTGGAAAGAGAAATACGGCGGCAGGATTGTAGAACAGCTCAAAAAGCTGGGCTCCTCCTGCGATTGGGAGCGCGAACGCTTCACCATGGACGAGGGCTGCAACAAGGCGGTTCGTGAGGTGTTTGTGCGGTTATATAATAAGGGCCTGATTTACCGTGGCGAGCGGATCATCAACTGGTGCCCGCATTGTAAGACCTCCATTTCCGACGCGGAGGTGGAATTCGCAGAGAAGGACGGCAATTTCTGGCACATCCGCTATCCGTTTAAGGACGGCAGTGGGTATTTGGAGCTGGCCACCACCCGACCGGAGACGATGCTGGGCGACACCGCCGTGGCGGTGCATCCGGACGACCCGCGCTATAAGGACATCGTTGGCAAGATGCTGATCCTCCCGTTGGTTGGCCGTGAGATCCCGGTGATTGCGGATACCTATGTCGAGCAGGACTTTGGGACCGGCGTGGTGAAGATCACCCCCGCGCACGACCCGAACGACTTTGAAGTCGGCCTGCGCCACAATCTGGAAATCATCAATGTGATGAACGATGACGGCAGCATTAATGAAAACGGCGGGAAGTTTGCAGGAATGCCCGGCCTTGAGGCGCGCAAACAGATTGTCAAGGAGCTGGAAGAACAGGGCTTCCTGGTGCGTATCGAGCCGATCAAGCACAATGTCGGCAGTTGCTACCGCTGCCACACCGTGGTGGAGCCGCGCGTTTCGAAGCAGTGGTTTGTAAAGATGGAACCGCTGGCAAAGCCGGCAATCGAATGCGTCCGTGACGGACGTGTGCGCTTTATTCCGGAGCGCATGGAGAAGATCTATTTCAATTGGATGGAGAACATCAAGGATTGGTGTATTTCCCGCCAGCTCTGGTGGGGACACCGCATCCCGGCGTGGTACTGCGAGGATTGCGGGGAGACGATTGTCGCAATGGATGCGCCGCATACATGCCCCAAGTGCGGCTCCGGAAAGCTGCACCAGGATGAGGATACCCTGGATACTTGGTTCTCTTCCGCGCTGTGGCCGTTCTCGACGCTGGGCTGGCCGGATCAGACAGAAGACCTCAAGTATTTCTATCCGACGGATACACTCGTGACGGGCTATGACATCATCTTCTTCTGGGTTGCCCGCATGATCTTCTCCGGTATGGAGCATATGGGCGAGCCACCCTTTAAGACGGTCTTTATCCACGGCCTGATCCGTGACGCCCAGGGGCGCAAGATGAGCAAATCGCTCGGCAACGGCATTGACCCGCTGGAAGTGATCGCACAGTATGGTGCGGATGCGCTGCGCTTTACGTTGGTGACGGGAAACAGCCCCGGGAACGACCTGCGTTTCTCGCAGGAGAAGGTGGAAGCCAGCCGGAATTTTGCGAATAAGATCTGGAACGCATCGCGTTTCATTCTGATGAATATCGATGGCCACGATGTCCCCAACCAGCTGCCTGAAAAGCTGGCATTGGAAGACAAGTGGATTGTCAACCAGTTTAATCAGGTTGTCAAAGAAGTCACGGATAACCTTGAGCATTTTGAAATCGGCATTGCCGTACAGAAGCTGTACGATTTCCTCTGGGACGAGCTGTGCGACTGGTATATTGAGATTGCAAAGATCCGTTTGCAGTCCAGCGACGAGTCGGCTGCCCAAACTGCGCGTCAGGTGCTGGTTTGGGTGATGACGGGAACGCTTCAGCTGTTGCATCCGTTTATGCCGTATATCACGGAGGAGATCTGGCAGTCGCTGCCGCATGAGGGCGAGTCCATTATGGTCTCCAAGTGGCCGGTCTATGAAGAGGCGCATTGCTTCCAGCAGGCCGCTTCCGATATGCAGGGCATTATGGACGTCATCCGCGCAGTGCGCAACCGCCGTTCGGAGATGAACGTGCCCCCGTCGAGAAAGACGCATCTGTACATTGCGACTGCGGCGGAAAAGGTGTTCCAGGAGGGCGCTCCGATCATCGAGCGTTTGGCCTTTGCCAACGGGGTAGAGATTGGACCCGCATTCGAGATCGAAGGCGCGGTGAACATTGTCACCAGCGGCGCGAAGGCATATATCCCGATGGACGAACTGGTGGATAAGAAAGCAGAGCTTGCCCGCTTGACGAAGGAATTGGAGTCGGCACAGAAGCAGTATGCGACGACACAGCAAAAGCTGAGCAACGAGAAATTCCTTTCGAAGGCCCCGGAGAACGTCGTGGAGGGCGTTCGCCAGAATGCAGCGAAATTGAAAGAGCACATCGCGTTGATTCAGTCCAGCATCGATGCGCTGTCGAAATAAGATTTTTGCAGGAAACGAGAGAGGCATGCTTTCCAAAGCGGAAGTATGCCTCTTTCTGCAATACTGCATGATAAGCAGGAAGGGAATGCCGCCGGAATCCGATGGCTTTCGACCGCGCTGGTTTGAGACCATTCGTTGTGGATGGAAAGGAATCGAAGGATATTTGGGTGTTTTCCTGAATTTTTTTGGAAGGAAAGTGGGGGTACAATGACCTATGAACAAACCTTGGAGAGGATTCACGCGTTTCCGCGTTTTGGCGGTTCGCCCGGGGTGGAGCGCGTCCGGAAACTCTTGGCACAGCTGGGGAATCCCCAGGATCGTTTGAAATATATTCATGTGGCAGGTACAAACGGGAAGGGCTCCACCTGCGCGATGATTGCATCCGTATTGCAAAAAGCAGGATACCGGACGGGCCTTTTCACGTCCCCATTTCTCAGCGATTTTTGTGAGCGCATCCGAGTGGATGCTGAAAAAATTCCAAGGGAATCGCTTGTCGAGATTACAGAGGAGGCGCTTCCGGTTGCACAGGGCTTGATTGAAAACGGGGAAGCCCTCACGGAGTTTGACTTTACCACCGCGCTCGGCTTCCTGTGGTTTGCACGCCAGCAATGCGATTTTGTTGTTTTGGAAGTGGGGCTGGGGGGGCGAAATGATGCGACAAATGTGATCGGAACGCCGCTGGTGTCCGTTATCACGTCCATCTCCCTGGACCATACCAGCGTGCTGGGGGATACGGTGGAGCAGATCGCTGCGGAAAAAGCGGGGATTATCAAGCCGTATGGGGTGACGGTGGCTTATGGCGATCAATTGCCCGGCGCAATGGAGGTGATCCGGCGCGCAGCGATGAAGCAACATAACCGGCTTGTGGAGGCCGCGCCTTCCGTACTCTCGGTGGTTTCCAGCGGGCTGCATGGGACGGAACTGCGCTATGAGGGGCTCTCCTTGCACTTGCCCCTTTTGGGAGAATACCAGGTGAAAAATGCCGCCACCGCTTTGGCTGCCCTTTCGGTTGTACAGGAACACGGCTATTCGATCCCCGACCAAGCGCTCATGGAGGGTTTCGCTGCGGTCCGTTTCCCCGCCCGTATGGAACTGCTGAGCGAAAATCCTTTAGTTTTCCTAGACGGCGCCCACAATCCAGACGGAACGCATGCGCTTGCAGAGACACTTCGGAACCATTTGGCGGGGCGCTCCTTGGTGGGGCTGATCGGCATGCTGGCGGATAAGGATGTCCACACGGCGGCTGAAAATTTGGACGGGCTCTTCGAACAGGTGGTGACGGTCACACCCGACAATCCGCGCGCCATGCCCGCCGAAGAGCTGGCGGCCATCTGGCGTGTACGTGGGACGCCAGCATACCCTGTGGAGGGTGTATCCGCGGCTTTGGACAAGGCGCTTACCCTTTTAAAGGAAAACGGTGCGCTGGTGATTTGTGGTTCGCTGTTCCTCGCGGGAGAGATTCGCCCGATTGCCCGAAAGCGGTTGCGGGAAAAAGTCAGCTTGCCCGCAGATTTCGAGTAAAATTTTAGCAAAGACCCTTTATCTTTATAGATAAAGGGTCTTTTTGTATACCTACGAAGAAGAAGCATAGAACGCCTTTCTGAAAAAAGTTTTTCCTTCGTATAAAAAGGCAAAAAGTGGGAATCCTTTTTGAATGGTCCAAGATATCAAGAATGGATACATAGGAGGCAATCGAATGGGTGTCAGGCTGATTTTAAAAGACGGCTGCCTTACGGCTTTGCTCAGCGGGGAGATCGACCACCATGTGGCAAGGGAATTGCGGGAGGAGATCGATGGAACGGCAATGCGGACAAGGCCAAGCGTGTTAAAACTGGATTTTTCCGGTGTGCAATTTATGGACAGCTCCGGGATTGGATTGATTATGGGACGGTATAAATTGATGCAGACGTGGGGCGGAAGTGTGACCATTGCCAATCTCCCGCCCAAATTGGAGAAGATCGTGTCCCTCTCCGGCCTGCGGGATCTCTGTAGCGTTGTAAAGGAGGTGAAGGAAGTTGAAGGCGAAGAATGAGATGCGCATTTCGTTTCCAAGCAATTCCAACAATGAAGCATTTGGAAGGGCGGTTGTCGCCGCATTTGCCGCGCAATTGGACCCCACGATCGACGAGTTGAGCGACATCAAAACCGCTGTTTCGGAAGCGGTCACAAATTGCATTGTACATGCCTACCGGGATACGATCGGGATGATCTACATAACGGCAAAATACGATGACCATGGAACCTTGCAGATCAAAATCCGCGACAAGGGGTGCGGCATTGCAGATGTGGAACAGGCTATGCAGCCACTCTTTACTACGGCCGGGGAAGAACGCGCAGGTTTGGGCTTTGCTGTGATGGAGAGCTTTATGGACAAGCTTCGCGTCACTTCGAAACTGGGGTCTGGAACCACCGTCACCATGCAGAAGAACCTTGCGCGGCGTGTGATGAAGAATGGATAGGGATCAATCGATACAGGAAAACATTGGCTTAGTACATGCCTGCGCCAAACGGTTTAAGGGGCGCGGGATGGAGTATGACGACCTTTTCCAGGCGGGATGTTTAGGTCTGGTCAAAGCGGTGGACCATTTTGACGAGAGCCGCGGCCTCAAATTTTCCACGTATGCAGTGCCGGTTATCCTGGGCGAGATGCGCCGTCTTTTCCGGGACGGCGGCGCTGTAAAAGTGGGCCGCTCTCTGAAAGAGCTTTCCATTCGCGCCTCCCGAAAGGCGGCGGAATTTGCAGAAAAGGAGGGGCGTTCTCCGACCGTCGGAGAGCTTGCAGAGCTTTTAGGGGTGGAACCGGCGGAAGCGGCGCAAGCGCTCGGTGCAGCGCAGATGCCCCTCTCCTTGACCGCTTCCGAAGAGGATGGGGGCGGACAGATGGATATCAGCGTCGAGGGGGAGGATGAGAAGATCGCGGAGCTGCTCTCTTTGAAACAGGTGGTAAAGGAATTGCCTCCGCGCGACCAAAACATCATCTATTTCCGGTATTATAAGCATCGGACGCAGACCGAAACCGCGCAGGCGCTGGGAATGACGCAGGTGCAGGTCTCCCGAAGGGAAAAGGTGATTTTGCAGGAACTTCGAAGAAAATTGGTTTAGGGGACAGCATTTTCGTTTGAAACAGAAGAGGAGTGTGTTGGGCTTCCAAAGAAAAAGCAGTGCCATGCCCAAGGAGAGGGCAGCGCACTGCTTTTCTGTTTTGGGACAGAGGTCAAGCACGGACCTCGATGCGCTCCAGGCGGCTTCCCAGTCGGCTGAGGATTTCATTGGAAATCGTGCCGGACTGCTCAGCCAAGTCGCTGGCGGAAATCTGTTGGATGCCGGAGCTTCCGATCAGGACGGCTTCATCCCCCGGCGCCACATTTGGAATGCCGGTGACGTCGATGAAAAGTTGATCCATACAGATGCGTCCAACGATGGGGACCTTTTGCCCATGGAGAAGCGCATATCTGGTCTGGGAGCCATTGCGTGGAATCCCATCCGCGTAACCGATGGAAACAACGGCAATGGTCCGCTCGGAAGCAGCCGTAAATGCCCGGCCGTATCCGGCGGCTTCACCGGGAGACAATGTTTTGACGCATTCTACCCTGGCTTTTAAGGAGAGAACCGGCCGCAGGTCGGCGGCTGCGCGCACATGGTCGTGCGGACGGCTTAGGACTCCATAGAGTGCAATGCCGGTCCGCGCGTAATCGAAGGAAGGTTCATAATCGTTCAAAATTCCGTAGCTGCTCTGGATATGTGTTTTAAAGCCGGATATGCCGCTTTTATGGAGCGCATCCACCACGGACCGAAACCGCTTGATTTGCAGCTGGGTAAAGGCGCGCTCCTCCGCTGTTGTCCCGTCGGACACGCACAGATGGGAGTAGACGCCGGTGATTTTCAAATGGGGAAAGCTCCAAATGGCGCGGATTTTTTCGATTGCATCGCTGCGTTCCCCCAAACGCCGCATACCGGTGTCGATGCCCACATGTACCGGAAGTGCCTTTCCATAGTCGTTTAAAACCTGGGCATAGGGATAGTCGATGACCGTTTGGACGAGGTTGTAATGGGCCAGTTCATCGAATTGGGAGGGATGGGTATAGCCCAATATGAGGATCTGCCCCGTAATGCCCGCCAGCCGGAGTTCGATCCCTTCCTGGACGGTGGCAACGCAAAAATCGGAGATCCCCATATCCTGTAACGCTTTGCCGACGAGGGCCGCGCCATGGCCATAGGCGTTCGCCTTGATCGCTGGCATCATGGCGGTATGCTTTGGAAGAATTCGCTGAAGTTCTCGGACATTATGGGCCAAGTTTTCCCGGCTCAGCTCGATCCAGGCCCTACCTTTTTGGCACATACCGCGTTCCTCCTTTCCTTCAAAAATAAGACGGCTGCCACCAGCCCAAGCGATACAACGCAGACAGCCGAATAGTGTATCATTGAGTTTTCAACAAACAGCTTAGTTGTGCCGGTGATTTTGGCGGCTCCGCGCACAAGAACGATCACAGCCGGATGAATCAGATAGAACAGGGTGGAACCACCGCGCACCCAACGGGGCGCTTGTCCGAGTACCCGCAGCAACATTTGGAACAGAAAATACAGGACTGGCAACAGAAAAAGATACATGCTGTTGTGCCGTTGCAGGTGCAGAAGATCGGTCAAATACCCTTCGATCAGCAAGAAAACGACAGAGATCGGAAGCCCCCACCGGCAAGCGGTTTTGGAACAGCGGTTTCTGGGATTGGCAATGGCCATGCCGAGCAATAGATAGATGGGTGCGAAAAAAATACCGTTGCGCGTATAATTGCTGATGGAGAAGATGCCGTCATAACACGCTTTAAGTGCGGGAATCTGCTGGATTAGCCCATAATAGCTGTCACCGGCAAGGCCAATCAGATAAGCAATCCCTGCGTAGATCCACGCAGCCCGCATGGACCGCTTGGCGAGGATCGCCACAAGGAGGCACCCGAGGATTGCCGCCGGAAAGTACCACAGATGGTAAAACGTCCCAT
>OLNP01003021.1_pt1 | contig 11542 bp, 9 predicted proteins | sample 1671951 | NCBI WGS metagenome assembly OLNP01 (sample SAMEA3136629, study PRJEB25190) | human gut metagenome | biome: human gut; feature: human-associated habitat; material: faeces | place: Austria | collected 2013
GGAACTGCCAGGCATCAAATTAAGCGAAAGGCCCAGTCGGAAGACTGGGCCTTTTGCGTTTCTATAAACTCTTCCTGTCGTCATATCTACAAGCCATCCCCCCACAGATACGGTAAACTAGCCTCGTTTTTGCATCAGGAAAGCAGCTATGAACCACTCCTTAAAACCCTGGAACACATTTGGCATTGATCATAATGCTCAGCACATTGTATGTGCCGAAGACGAACAACAATTACTCAATGCCTGGCAGCATGCAACCGCAGAAGGACAACCCGTTCTTATTCTGGGTGAAGGAAGTAATGTACTTTTTCTGGAGGACTATCGCGGCACGGTGATCATCAACCGGATCAAAGGTATCGAAATTCATGATGAACCTGATGCGTGGTATTTACATGTAGGAGCCGGAGAAAACTGGCATCGCCTTGTAAAATACACTTTGCAGGAAGGTATGCCTGGTCTGGAAAATCTGGCATTAATTCCTGGTTGTGTCGGCTCATCACCTATCCAGAATATTGGTGCTTATGGCGTAGAATTACAGCGAGTTTGCGCTTATGTTGATTGTGTTGAACTGGCGACAGGCAAGCAAGTGCGCTTAACTGCCAAAGAGTGCCGTTTTGGCTATCGCGACAGTATTTTTAAACATGAATACCAGGATCGCTTCGCTATTGTAGCCGTAGGCCTGCGTCTGCCAAAAGAGTGGCAACCTGTACTGACGTATGGTGACTTAACTCGTCTGGATCCTACAACAGTAACGCCACAGCAAGTATTTAATGCGGTGTGTCATATGCGCACCACCAAACTCCCTGATCCAAAAGTGAATGGCAATGCCGGTAGTTTCTTCAAAAACCCTGTTGTATCTGCCGAAACGGCTAAAGTATTACTGGCACAATTTCCAACAGCACCAAATTATCCCCAGGCGGATGGTTCAGTAAAACTGGCAGCAGGTTGGCTTATCGATCAGTGCCAGCTAAAAGGGATGCAAATGGGTAGGGCTGCGGTGCACCGTCAACAGGCGTTAGTCCTCATTAATGAAGACAATGCAAAAAGCGAAGATGTGGTGCAACTGGCACTTCATGTAAGACAAAAAGTGGGTGAAAAATTTAATGTCTGGCTTGAGCCTGAAGTTCGCTTTATTGGTGCATCAGGTGAAGTTAGCGCAGTGGAGACGATTTCATGAAGGATAATACCGTTCCGCTGAAATTAATCGCGCTGTTAGCGAATGGCGAATTTCACTCTGGTGAGCAGTTGGGTGAATCGTTAGGAATGAGCCGGGCGGCTATTAATAAACACATTCAGACACTGCGTGACTGGGGCGTTGATGTCTTTACCGTTCCGGGTAAAGGATACAGCCTGCCTGAGCCTATCCAGTTACTTAATGCTGAACAGATATTGGGTCAGCTGGATGGCGGTAGTGTAACTGTGCTGCCCGTTATTGACTCCACGAATCAGTACCTTCTTGATCGTATCGGAGAGCTTAAATCGGGCGATGCCTGTGTTGCAGAATACCAGCAGGCTGGCCGTGGTCGCCGGGGTCGGAAATGGTTTTCGCCTTTTGGCGCAAACTTATATTTGTCGATGTTCTGGCGTCTGGAACAAGGCCCGGCGGCGGCGATTGGTTTAAGTCTGGTTATCGGTATCGTGATGGCGGAAGTATTACGCAAGCTGGGTGCAGATAAAGTTCGTGTTAAATGGCCTAATGACCTCTATCTGCAGGATCGCAAGCTGGCAGGCATTCTTGTGGAGCTGACTGGCAAAACCGGCGATGCGGCGCAAATAGTCATTGGCGCAGGGATCAACATGGCAATGCGTCGTGTTGAAGAGAGTGTCGTTAATCAAGGGTGGATCACGCTGCAGGAAGCCGGGATCAATCTCGATCGTAATAGTCTTGCGGCCATGCTGATACGTGAATTACGCGCGGCGCTGGAACTCTTCGAGCAAGAAGGATTGGCACCTTATCTTTCGCGCTGGGAAAAGTTGGATAATTTTATTAATCGCCCAGTGAAACTTATCATTGGTGATAAAGAAATATTTGGCATTTCACGCGGAATAGACAAACAGGGTGCTTTATTACTTGAGCAGGATGGAATAATAAAACCCTGGATGGGCGGTGAAATATCCCTGCGTAGTGCAGAAAAATAAGAAAGGGGAGCATTAGCTCCCCTGAAAATTATTTGCGTAGTCTGACCTCTTCTACTGCATGATTAGCACTTTTCGTCAGGATCAAACTGGCACGCTCGCGAGTAGGTAGAATATTTTGCTTTAAGTTCAGCCAGTTGATCTCTTTCCACAATGTCATGGCAGTCTTAATAGCTTCTTCTTTAGTTAATTTCGCGTAGTTATGAAAATAGGAATCCGGGTCTGTAAAAGCCCCTTCGCGGAATTTCAGAAAACGGTTGATATACCACGTCTGAAGTAAGTCTTCCGGTGCATCAACATATATCGAAAAATCGACAAAATCAGAAACAAATACATGATGTGGATCGTGTGGATAATCCATCCCGCTCTGTAAGACATTTAACCCTTCAAGAATTAAAATATCAGGCTGAACAACCGTTTTATCTCCATCCGGGATCACATCATAAATAAGATGCGAGTAAACAGGGGCTGTAACGTTTGGCACGCCGGATTTGAGATCGGAAACAAACTTCACCAGGCGATGCATATCATACGATTCCGGGAAGCCTTTCTTCTTCATCAGACCACGTTCTTTCAGAACCTGATTAGGGTGAAGGAAGCCATCTGTAGTGATCAGTTCAACACGACGATGTTCCGGCCAACGGCTTAATAGCGCCTGCAATACACGGGCGGTTGTACTTTTCCCCACCGCGACACTACCAGCAATACTGATAATGTAAGGAATGCGTTGCCCGTTGGTACCAAGAAACTGTTCCAAAACTGCCTGACGGCGCAGATTCGAGCTTATATAGAAGTTCAGCAAACGTGACAGAGGTAAATAGATCTCGGCAACTTCTTCTAACGAGAGATCTTCATTAATACCTTTGAGACGGGCGATCTCATCTTCCGATAACGTCATAGGTACGGAATCACGCAGAGCTGCCCACTGGTTGCGGTCAAACTGTAGGTAAGGCGTCATTAACGTTTGCTCTTTTATACTCATAAGCATGTTTCTGGCGGTCATAGCTCTATCGGCAAAGCGATATTTGCCATGGCGCGTCACAGTTCTGTTGAATGGGTTAATGGGCAGGAGGGTAACACCAGATGGGGAGGAATAATAAGAAAAAATCTCTCCCAGGAAGCTATCGTTGAAAAGCAATGTGACAGATATTCCATCTGATAAAAAGAATTATGGTTTAGCAGGAGCACATTGTTGAGCACAATGATGTTGAAAAAGTGTGCTAATCTGCCCTCCGTTCGGCTGTTTCTTCATCGTGTCGCATAAAATGTGACCAATAAAACAAATTATGCAATTTTTTAGTTGCATGAACTCGCATGTCTCCATAGAATGCGCGCTACTTGATGCCGACTTAGCTCAGTAGGTAGAGCAACTGACTTGTAATCAGTAGGTCACCAGTTCGATTCCGGTAGTCGGCACCATCAAGTCCGGTGGGGTTCCCGAGCGGCCAAAGGGAGCAGACTGTAAATCTGCCGTCACAGACTTCGAAGGTTCGAATCCTTCCCCCACCACCAATTTCGGCCACGCGATGGCGTAGCCCGAGACGATAAGTTCGCTTACCGGCTCGAATAAAGAGAGCTTCTCTCGATATTCAGTGCAGAATGAAAATCAGGTAGCCGAGTTCCAGGATGCGGGCATCGTATAATGGCTATTACCTCAGCCTTCCAAGCTGATGATGCGGGTTCGATTCCCGCTGCCCGCTCCAAGATGTGCTGATATAGCTCAGTTGGTAGAGCGCACCCTTGGTAAGGGTGAGGTCGGCAGTTCGAATCTGCCTATCAGCACCACTTCTTTTCTCCTCCCTGTTTTTTCCTTCTGTTTATTGCATTCAACAAGTCGGGCATGTTGCCTGGTTGATGTGGTGATATCACCGATTTATCCGTGTCTTAGAGGGACAATCGATGTCTAAAGAAAAGTTTGAACGTACAAAACCGCACGTTAACGTCGGTACTATCGGCCACGTTGACCATGGTAAAACAACGCTGACCGCTGCAATCACTACCGTACTGGCTAAAACCTACGGCGGTGCTGCTCGCGCATTCGACCAGATCGATAACGCGCCGGAAGAAAAGGCTCGTGGTATCACCATCAACACTTCTCACGTTGAATACGACACCCCGACCCGTCACTACGCACACGTAGACTGCCCGGGGCACGCCGACTATGTTAAAAACATGATCACCGGTGCTGCTCAGATGGACGGCGCGATCCTGGTAGTTGCTGCGACTGACGGCCCGATGCCGCAGACTCGTGAGCACATCCTGCTGGGTCGTCAGGTAGGCGTTCCGTACATCATCGTGTTCCTGAACAAATGCGACATGGTTGATGACGAAGAGCTGCTGGAACTGGTTGAAATGGAAGTTCGTGAACTTCTGTCTCAGTACGACTTCCCGGGCGACGACACTCCGATCGTTCGTGGTTCTGCTCTGAAAGCGCTGGAAGGCGACGCAGAGTGGGAAGCGAAAATCCTGGAACTGGCTGGCTTCCTGGATTCTTACATTCCGGAACCAGAGCGTGCGATTGACAAGCCGTTCCTGCTGCCGATCGAAGACGTATTCTCCATCTCCGGTCGTGGTACCGTTGTTACCGGTCGTGTAGAACGCGGTATCATCAAAGTTGGTGAAGAAGTTGAAATCGTTGGTATCAAAGAGACTCAGAAGTCTACCTGTACTGGCGTTGAAATGTTCCGCAAACTGCTGGACGAAGGCCGTGCTGGTGAGAACGTAGGTGTTCTGCTGCGTGGTATCAAACGTGAAGAAATCGAACGTGGTCAGGTACTGGCTAAGCCGGGCACCATCAAGCCGCACACCAAGTTCGAATCTGAAGTGTACATTCTGTCCAAAGATGAAGGCGGTCGTCATACTCCGTTCTTCAAAGGCTACCGTCCGCAGTTCTACTTCCGTACTACTGACGTGACTGGTACCATCGAACTGCCGGAAGGCGTAGAGATGGTAATGCCGGGCGACAACATCAAAATGGTTGTTACCCTGATCCACCCGATCGCGATGGACGACGGTCTGCGTTTCGCAATCCGTGAAGGCGGCCGTACCGTTGGCGCGGGCGTTGTAGCAAAAGTTCTGAGCTAATTGCCGATAACATTTGACGCAATGCGCACTAAAAGGGCATCATTTGATGCCCTTTTTGCACGCTTTCGTACCAGAACCTGGCTCATCAGTGATTTTCTTTGTCATAATCATTGCTGAGACAGGCTCTGTTGAGGGCGTATAATCCGAAAAGCTAATACGCGTTTCGATTTGGTTTGCCTCGCGATCGCGGGGTGAAAATGTTTGTAGAATACTTCTGACAGGTTGGTTTATGAGTGCGAATACCGAAGCTCAAGGAAGCGGGCGCGGCCTGGAAGCGATGAAGTGGGTCGTTGTGGTGGCATTGCTCCTGGTAGCGATTGTCGGCAACTACCTTTATCGCGACATTATGCTGCCGCTGCGTGCGCTGGCCGTAGTAATTCTGATTGCTGCAGCGGGTGGTGTCGCGCTGTTAACGACAAAAGGTAAAGCAACCGTTGCTTTTGCCCGTGAAGCGCGTACCGAAGTCCGTAAGGTCATTTGGCCGACTCGCCAGGAAACATTGCACACCACGCTGATTGTGGCTGCGGTTACCGCAGTAATGTCACTGATCCTGTGGGGACTGGATGGTATTCTGGTTCGCCTGGTATCCTTTATCACTGGCCTGAGGTTCTGAGATGTCTGAAGCTCCTAAAAAGCGCTGGTACGTCGTTCAGGCGTTTTCCGGTTTTGAAGGCCGCGTAGCAACGTCGCTGCGTGAGCATATCAAATTACACAACATGGAAGAGTTGTTTGGTGAAGTCATGGTACCAACCGAAGAAGTGGTTGAAATCCGTGGCGGTCAGCGTCGCAAAAGCGAACGTAAATTCTTCCCTGGCTACGTCCTCGTTCAGATGGTGATGAACGACGCGAGCTGGCACCTGGTGCGCAGCGTACCGCGTGTGATGGGCTTCATCGGCGGTACTTCCGATCGTCCTGCGCCAATCAGCGATAAAGAAGTCGATGCGATTATGAACCGCCTGCAGCAGGTTGGTGATAAGCCGCGTCCGAAAACGTTGTTTGAACCGGGTGAAATGGTCCGTGTTAATGATGGTCCGTTCGCTGACTTCAACGGCGTTGTTGAAGAAGTTGATTACGAGAAATCTCGTCTGAAAGTGTCTGTTTCTATCTTCGGTCGTGCGACCCCTGTAGAGCTGGACTTCAGCCAGGTTGAAAAAGCTTAACCCAGCGATCAAAAAAGCGGCGATTTAATCGTTGCACAAGGCGCGAGATTGGAATACAATTTCGCGCCTTTTGTTTTTATGGGCCTTGCCCGTAAAACGATTTTTTATATCACGGGGAGCCTCTCAGAGGCGTTATTACCCAACTTGAGGAATTTATAATGGCTAAGAAAGTACAAGCCTATGTCAAGCTGCAGGTTGCAGCTGGTATGGCTAACCCGAGTCCGCCAGTAGGTCCGGCTCTGGGTCAGCAGGGCGTAAACATCATGGAATTCTGCAAAGCGTTCAACGCCAAAACTGATTCCCTGGAGAAAGGTCTGCCGATCCCGGTTGTTATCACCGTTTACGCGGACCGTTCGTTCACATTCGTTACGAAAACTCCGCCGGCAGCGGTTCTTATCAAAAAGGCTTGCGGCATTGAGTCCGGTTCGGGCGTTCCCAACAAGACCAAAGTCGCAAAAATCACAAAGGCGCAGATTAAAGAAATCGCCGAAAAGAAAATGCCCGACCTTAACGCGAACGACGTCGAAGCCGCTATGTCCATGATCGCCGGAACCGCGAGAAGCATGGGCGTTACCGTTGAGGACTGACATTTGAACACGGTTCGCAAAAACCGAACCGCTTTATAACTGTGGGAGGATTATTTCCGAACAACCACATAGGAGGATTTTTTTAACATGAAAAAAGGCAAGAAATATATTGAAAGCTCGAAAACAATCGAGTCTTCCAAACTTTATGATACCGCCGAGGCTTGTGACCTTGTTTGCAAGACCGCAAAGGCGAAATTTGACGAAACCATCGAAATGCACGTTCGTCTCGGCGTTGACTCCCGTCACGCGGACCAGCAGGTAAGAGGCGCTATGGTTCTTCCTCACGGAACGGGCAAAACGATGAGAGTTCTCGTATTCGCAAAAGACGACAAAGCGCAGGAAGCGCTTGACGCAGGCGCTGATTATGTAGGCGCAGAAGATATGGTTACCAAGATCCAGAAAGAAAACTGGTTCGAATTCGATATCGTTGTTGCAACCCCGAACATGATGGGCGTTGTAGGTCGTCTCGGTAAAGTGCTCGGTCCCAAGGGACTTATGCCGAACCCGAAAGCAGGCACCGTTACGATGAACGTTGCTCAGGCAATCAAAGAGATCAAAGCCGGTAAGATTGAGTACCGTCTTGACAAGACCAACATCATCCACTGTCCGATAGGCAAGGCTTCTTTCGGCGCGGAAAAGATATCCGAAAACTTTGACGCTCTTATAGGCGCAATCGTTAAGGCGAAGCCCGCGGCTGCAAAAGGTCAGTACATCAAGAGTTGCGTTATCGCATCCACTATGGGCCCCGGCATCAAGGTCAACACGACCAAATACGGTGTTTGATTTAATCAGACAATAACAATTTACGGAACCGTTTGAAAAGACGGTTCCGTTTTTTCGTCCGAAAAGTGTTGCCTGCCGACGTTTGACAATTGAATAAGGCTGTGCTATACTGTTTAAGTCAAGTATATTCGGGCTGTGATACAGCGAGAGGAAAAGATGAAAAAAACATTTGTAACGGTTATGCCGAACCACATCGGCGCATTTCTGAAAGCAAGCCGCTGTTTCGCGGAACTGGGAGTAAACATAACAAGAGTGAGTTATAACAAGGCGGTCGATTCGCACACTCTTTTTATAGATGCGGAGGGTACTGCGGAGCAACTTGAAAAAGCGTCCGAAATGCTTGAAAAAATCGGATATCTGCAATGCGGAGAAAGCGGAAGAACCGTTATTTTGCTTGAATTCAGACTTCGCGATGTTCCGGGCAGCGTTACAAAGGTGCTTGAACTTATAGAAAAATCGGGGTTCAATATTTCCTATATGAGTTCGCAGGAAAACGGCACCGACTGCCAATATTTCAAAATGGGGATAGTCGTTGACGGTCGCGAAAACCTTGACGGGTTTCTTTCTTCGGCACGGAAAATATGCGACGTCCGTGTTATAGACTACAATCATGCGGACAAGGTGTACGACAACAGTCTGTTTTACGTTCATTTTGTCGATGAACTTTCATCTATGATGAACATTTCCGCCGATTCGAGAGAGGCGCTTTTGGTCAACACCAACCTTGCAATGCAGCGGCTCGATGAAACGGGCGTTTCGCCTTATCGCACCTTTGACAGCATTTCCCGCTTTTGCGAATTGCTCTCCAAATCCCGAGGAAAGGATTTCTCTCCTCGCATTTCGACCCACCGCATAACGGAAAAGACCGAAATTATTCTGATAGAACCCCCGTGCGGGAGCAACACGGCGATAATCAAAAGCGGAAGCGACTGCCTTTTTGTTGATACAGGTTACGCATACTGCAAAGAGGAGATGAACCGCATTTTTCGTGAGTTGATACCGTCTTTTGACAGTATTGAAAAGAAAGCATTTGTCACTCACGCCGATGTTGACCATTGCGGACTTCTTCCCGAATTTGACATCGTTTATGCGGGTGTCGGCTCTGCCGAATGCCTGCGGCTTGAATATGAAACGGGTGACGGTTACCGCGAACAGAATCCGATACACAAGCCGTATATTCAGATTTGTAAAATACTGACTTCATACAGTCCCACAGACCCATCAAAAATCGTGACGGTCGGCGGCGATGCGCAGGACGAAGACGTGCTTTCCCGTGTGGGCTTTTTTGATTTCGGAGATCTTCATTTTGAACTTTATACGGGACGCGGCGGACATTTGCGCGGCGAATCGGTGCTTATAGATTATCAGAACAAAGTCGTATTCAGCGGCGACGTTTTTGTGAATATGAAAGATATGACGGCAAGTCAGGCGCAGTATAACCGTTACGCGCCGATACTTATGACTTCGGTTGATACCGACCCGAATCTTTGCGCACGGGAAAGACAGGCGCTTTTTGCAAGGCTTGGTGTCGGCACATGGCAGATATTCGGCGGTCACGGGGGCAAAAAAGTATACAACGTTAAACCCGCGGAAATATAAATTGAGAATGGTTATTCTGCCCGGGTAACCGGCAACCGTGTCTTTAATATCGCACGATTTCGTAAGAACCGAAAAAGGCTCTTGACTTAAAGCGCACTTTAAGGTGTATACTTTGCTTGAAAATAAAAAACTATCGGAGGATATGAATATGAGAAAAAATCTCGGTGCAAAACCGTATACTTATCCGCAGCCTGTTTTCATTCTTGCCGCTTATGACGAAAGCGGCAAACCCGACGCGATGAATGCCGCATGGGGCGGTATCAGCGACGGCGACGAACTTTCCATGTGCATCAGCGCAGGACATAAGACCACAAAAAATCTTTTGAACAGAAAAGCGTTCACCGTAAGTATGGCGGACGTCAAAAACGTTGTCGCGTGCGACTATGTGGGAATAGTTTCGGGCAATACCGAACCGAACAAGTTCGAAAAATCGGGTTTTCACGCCGTTAAGTCCGAATTTGTCGATGCTCCCGTTATCGAGGAACTTCCCATCGCGGTTGAGTGCCGTCTCAGAAGCTATGACCCCGCATCGGGCAGACTTGTGGGCGAGATATTGAACGTCAGCGTTGACGAACGTGTGCTTGACGCAAACGGCAAGGTCGATGTTGAAAAAGTTCAGCCCATCACCTTTGACCCGTTCAACAATACCTATGTCGCACTCGGCAAAATCGTGGGAACAGCGTTCAGCGACGGCAAAGAACTGAAATAAAACAGGAAAAATCTGTTTTATCTTCCTTAAAAATATCGCGTCCGTTCGGGCGCGATATTTTTTCGAAAGTTGCCTGAGGAATAATAAAAACTTATACAGCCGAACTTTCTGTATGAATTTATTGTTTCGGGTTGTTTATTGCGTCTGCTTATGATATAATCGTCAGGCTAAGGTAACTATAAAAATTTGTATAAGAGGTTCAAAATGGTTAAACTGACCGAAAAACTGCTTTGTCTTTTATTGTGCGCCGCGATTTTTTGCGGAATTGCTGTCTCCTCTTCCGGTTCGTCGGCAAAGGCGGAAGAAGTTGTTTCTTCGCTGTCCGCGGAAGAGCTTGCAAAAATGCCGAAATACGATGGCAGAGATTACGGGATCGTAACGCCTGTAAAAGATCAGGGAACGACCAATCTTTGCTGGGCGTATTCGTCCGTCGCGGCAGCAGAGGCAAGCATTTTGAAATCGGGCATAGACCCGACGGCGACAAAGGACAGCCTTTCGCTGAATCCGACCGCAGTTGCATACCGCGTTTTTCGCAGAACGGCGGATCCTCTCGGAAATACGGGCGGAGAGCAGAAGTCCGGAGATTTCACACAGGCGACGGGGAATCCTCTTTATGCAGCAAAACTTTTTTCGATGTGGTGGGCTCCCGTGGCCGGTTCGCAGGCGTCCGCGGACCCTTATGAAAACCCGTCTTACAGGTTTGAAAACGCGTATTATATCCCCGATAACAGATCCGACCCCGACGCGTATATAGCGGCGGTTAAGGAAGCCGTCGTGACATACGGCGCGGTGACTTTCCAATACAACAATATGCGCGAAACGGCGTATTACAACCCCAAATTCGAGGGCGGAGGGGGCAGCTCGCCGCACGCCTGCACGGTGGTGGGCTGGGATGATACCATTCCCGCAAGCCGCTTTCAGCCCGGAGGAGCGACAAGGAACGGCGGCTGGCTTATCAAGAACAGTTATAACTCTCTCGAATATTTCTGGCTTTCTTACGACAACACAAGTTCAAGCGTGTATGCTTTCACTTTCGCTCCGAAGGAAAAATATGATTTTAACTATTACTACGACGGCAACCTCGACGATTTTTCTCTCAGAAAAGATAAATATGTCGCAAACGTTTTCCGCGCGCAGAAGGGCGGAGAAAACGGTAAATCGGAATATATAAAAGCTGTCAATGTCGGCGTTTCGGGCGAAAACGTCACGGTTGAGGTCGAAGTTTTCAAGAACCTTGATTATCCTTTCGGCGGGCAGAGCGATGTTCCGACCTCGGGCGGCTTTTCCGCGTCGAAGAAGACGATAACATCCTCTCACGGCGGTTACCTTACCGTTGAGCTCGACTCTCCCGTCAAGGTTGAAAAGGACGAATGGTTTTCCGTGATCGTCCGCGTTTCCAACCCCGAAAACGACGCGAAAATCGTTACCGCCTACAAGGACGTAAAAACTCTTTCCTACGCAAACGGCGGCTACGGATGGTCAAG
>OLNP01003022.1_pt1 | contig 11541 bp, 9 predicted proteins | sample 1671951 | NCBI WGS metagenome assembly OLNP01 (sample SAMEA3136629, study PRJEB25190) | human gut metagenome | biome: human gut; feature: human-associated habitat; material: faeces | place: Austria | collected 2013
CCCCCGCCGCCAATGCCCGCAAGGGCCCACAAAGCACCAATCGAAAAGGATGAAAAAGATAAAAGAAATACTGAGGCTGCAGAAGTCGCCTTACAGCGTGGGCCAGCTATCCGGCTGGCTGTGGCGGGCCCTGAGGGGCAACAGGCTGCAGGCCGCGCTCAATGCCGCCGTAGGCCTGGCCTCGGTGGCCGTGAGCCTGGCTGCCGTGTGGGCCGTGCAGCGCGCCATCGACATTGCCGCCGGCGCGCAACAAGGCTCGCTCTACTGGGCCGTGGGGCTAATGGCCTTGTTCACGGCATGCGAGTTCGGGCTCGGCATAGCGCGCGTATGGATAAAGAACATTCTCGGGATAAAGGCGCAGAACCACATGCAGCAGCAAATGCTCGACAGGCTGCTGCGCTCCGAATGGCGCGGCCGGGAGCGCTATCACAGCGGCGACGTGATCAACAGACTTGAGCAAGACGTGGCCACTGTCGTCACGTTTGTCACCGAGACGCTGCCGGGGGCCCTGTCGGTGGCGGCCATGTTCACCGGCGCCTTTGCCTACCTGCTGCGCATGGACGCCGTGCTGGCCATAATCACCGTGGCCATGCTGCCCGTGTTCATGCTTGCAAGCAGGATATACATCACGCGGATGCGCAAGCTCACCAGGAGGGTAAGGCGCAGCGACAGCCGCGTGCAAAGCCTGCTGCAGGAGACAGTGCAGAACCGCATGCTGATAAAGACGCTCGAGTGCGACAGCCACATCGTGAGCCGGCTCGACTCAACCCAAAGCGTGCTGCGACGCCACGTGCGACGCCGCACGGCCTTCTCGGTGATGTCGAACCTGCTGCTCAACTCGGGGTTCTCGCTGGGTTACCTCGTGGCTTTCCTATGGAGCGCGCTGCGGTTGCAGCAAGGCACGCTGACGTTTGGGGGCATGACGGCATTCCTGCAACTGGTCTACAGGATACAGTCGCCGGCGCGCGACCTCACAAGGCTGGCCCCGGCGTTCGTCGCAGTGTTCACCGCGGCCGAACGGCTGATGGAGCTCGAGGAGATGCCACAGGAGGAACACTCGGGCGGCAAGCCCATGGGCGCCCCATGCGGGGTGAGGCTGGAAGGGGTGAGCTATGCCTACGACGACGGCAAGGACAACGTGATTGACGGGCTGTCGTTCGACTTCCGACCCGGCACATGCACCGCAATACTGGGCGAGACGGGCGCCGGCAAGACCACCCTCATACGACTGATACTCGCTCTAATACGGCCTACGGCGGGCAGCATCGCCATATACAATGCCGACGAGAGCCGCGAAGTGTCGCCGGCCGACAGGTGCAACTTTGTGTATGTGCCCCAGGGCAACACCCTGCTGAGCGGAACGGTGCGCACAAACCTGCGGCTGGCCGCCCCCGCCGCATCGGAACAAGACATGCTCGAGGCCCTGCACACGGCTTGCGCCGACTTCGTCGAGGAGCTGCCCGACGGGCTCGACACCAAGGTTGCGGAGGGAGGAGGGGGCCTGAGCGAAGGCCAGGCGCAGCGGATAGCCATAGCCAGGGCCCTGCTCAGGGGGCGGAGCGTAATGCTATTCGACGAGGCCACGAGCGCACTCGACCCCGCCACCGAGAAGCAACTGCTCGAAAACATTCTCTGCAACCGCGACAAGACGGTGATATTCATCACCCACCGGCCCGCCGTTATGGACTACTGCGACCAGACGCTGCGCCTGACATGACCGCGGGAAAGGCCATTCACCCACGGCACCGGGCCGCGGCATGGCGGCCGCACCGCCATGACTGAATGTTGACACCGAGCAGGGGCCGCGGCCGAATGGGCCGTACGGGCCTGCGATACGGGCTGTTTCACGACGCCAAAAGGGCCGTCTTGCAATGCAAGACGGCCCTTTTGGCAAACATGTCCGTAGCAAACTTGCAACGCTCTGGGCTGCAGCCGGTTGCGCCCCGCGGCCATACGGACTGAAAAAAAGCTACATCACAACGTGAGCCGCGGCGCCTCCCGGCATGGCAGAGGCATGGGGTTGCCGTCACTTGCCCTTGGCCATGTAGTTGCGTTCCGACTTTATGGAAATGCTGCTGCCACTCTTTGTAAACGTGAGCTGCTCCATCTTGATGGCCTGGTTTGAGTGGTCGAATATCTTGCCAGGGTCGAACGTGCGGCCGTTGATGCGGCACTCGAAGTGCAGGTGCTCGGTGGTGGCGCGCCCGGTGCGACCGGTCAGGGCTATCACCTGCCCTGCCTTGACCACGTCGCCCTTCTTGACAAGGTTCTTGGAGTTGTGGCTGTAGCAAGTCTCTATGCCGTTGGCATGGCGTATCTTGATATAGTTTCCATAGGCATAATAGCGCTGCGACATGGTGACCACGCCGTCGAAGGCGGCCAGAATCTTGTCGTGGGGCGTCGTCTTCAGGTCGACCCCGCTGTGCATCCTGCCTCCCCTGCGGCCGTATCGGCTTATCACCTTTGCACCGGGAAGGGGGTAGCACCACTCTCCGGGGTTCAGCGTGGCCAGGTTGACGGTAAAGCGGTTGCCGCCGGCGAATGGGTTTGCGGTGTACGACTCCACCTTGCGCTCGACGGCCTTGCGCTCCGCAAGCGCCTTCTGCTCGCTGTCCGGGTGGGTCACCGTAAGGCTTACGCGCTCTCCGTCCTTCCGGCACATGATGGTGATGGTCTGGCGCAGCAGCCTGTGGCTCTCTACGTTCAATATGGTGGCCGGGTTGATGCGCCCGCCATTCACCATTATGGCAAACGAGCAAAAGCCCTGGTCGCCGCGAGCGCCTACGATGGCTATGGTCTGCCCGGCCTTCACCCTCTGGCCCACCTTCACGAGGTTCTGTGCGTTGTGACCATAGACCGTTTCAAGTCCATTGTCATGACGCACCACAATCACATTGCCGTGCTTTGGGTGGTGCCTTGACAGGCGTACCGTGCCGCCGAACATCGCCTTTACGGCGTCGCCGCGCTTAGTTGATATCTCAAGGGTGTTGTCATCGGTCAGCCTGGCCTTGCCAACGGGCAAGGGGAAGCTGTAGTCTGACGGACGCGCCGCGGCAAAATCGACGGTGAAGGCGTCCGAACGGGCAAACAGGCCCGGTGTAGAAATGCTTATCTGCTGCTGCTCGAGCGGCGTAAACCCGTCTTTGGTGGCCGAGGTAAGCGTCACGAGGGCCACCGCCGAAACAAGCAGGTGCTTCATCTTCATTGCTATTCTATGTTATTGGTTCATTGGCTTTTGTCTATCATTATCCCGGTGAATATCCTGCCCGACGCCGTTCCAAGGCGGCGCGCGGAGAAATAGTCATCGGCATGAGAGTAGGTGCAGGGGCCCTCGACGCTGACCGATGCGGGCTGCAACCCGGCAAGGCACAATTCGATGCGGTTGCATTCCCACAGGTCTATGTGCCACTTGCCGTGGCGGCGGGCCACCTTGTCCATGTCGAAACCGGCGTCGGCAAACAGCCCGTACACCTCGTCGCCCACCTCGAAATGCTCGAGCGAGATGCCCGGGCCTATGCAAGCCCGCAGCGCCGACGGCTCGGTGTGGTATGCAGCCGCCATGGCTGCCACGGCACGCGCGGCTATGTGGGCCACCGTGCCGCGCCATCCGGCATGCACGGCGCAGCAGGCGCGGTGGCACGGGTCGTAAAGGAGGATGGGCATGCAGTCGGCCGTTGACACACCGACGCAAACGCGCTCAACGTCGGTCATCACGGCATCGACACCCTCGAGCAGCATTTTCCGCGTAGACGGCGGCAGGGCCATGAACTCGCCGGCTATCTGCCTCACTTCCACCCCGTGGGTCTGGTGCGGCATTACCAGCCGTTCTTCGCCGATGCCGAGCTCGCGGCACAGCAGGCCGCGGTTGTTTGCCACGGCCAAAGGGTCGTCGCCGCAATACTCGTTCACGTTGAACGAACCGTGGTTGCCATTGCTGTAGCCGCCGTGGCGCGTGGTGCTGAAGGCAACCACGCCTTCGCCGAGGCTGTAGCGGCGCAATGTGGGCTCAGGGGTTGCCGTCGTCTTCGTATTCATACTCGAAGTCGTCGTAGTCCTCAATGTCTTCAACGTCGTCGTCGCCGTCGTCATCCCCGAAGCCCTCGTCGTCGTCTTCGCCCTCGGCCGCCAGCTCGGCAATGAAGGCGCTCATGTCCTTGTCGCGGTGCACAAGGGTCTCTTCGGCCGTTATTTCCTTCAGCTTGTTGCTCTCGCTGTTGAGCTCCCGCCACAGCACGTCCTTGAGGTCGTCGAGTCCCATGTGCGCCACTGCCGAGATGAACACCACGGGTATGTCGTCGGGCACGGTCTCGCGCAACATCTCTATGAGCTCCGCGTCGAGCAGGTCGGCCTTGGTGACGGCCAGCACACGGTGCTTGTCGAGCATCTCCGGGTTGAAATTGCGCAGTTCGTTGAGCAGTATCTCATACTCGCGCTTTATGTCGTCGGTGTCGCCCGGCACCATGAAGAGCAGCAGCGAGTTGCGCTCTATGTGGCGCAAGAAGCGCAACCCGAGGCCGCGCCCTTCGCTCGCTCCCTCGATGATGCCCGGAATGTCGGCCATTACAAACGACTGGCGGTCGCGATACTCCACTATTCCCAACGACGGTTCGAGCGTGGTAAACGGGTAGTTGGCTATTTTGGGGCGCGCGCTCGACAGCGCCGAGAGCAGCGTTGACTTGCCGGCATTGGGGAAACCGACCAAGCCCACGTCGGCCAACAGCTTGAGCTCGAGTATGACGGTCATCTCCTGCATGGGCTCGCCGGGCTGGGCAAAGCGCGGAGCCTGGTTTGTGGCGGTGCGGAACTGGTAATTGCCCAACCCTCCGCGGCCGCCCTTGAGCAGCATTACCACCTGCCCGTCGCGCGCAACGTCGCAGATGTACTTGCCGGTCTCGGCGTTGTAGGCCACGGTACCGCACGGCACGTCGATGTAAACATCCTTGCCGTCGGTGCCATGGCATTTGTCTCGCCCGCCATTGCCGCCGTGCCCGGCGCGTATATGGCGGTCATAGCGCAGGTGAAGCAGCGTCCAATAGTTATGGTTGCCGCGCAGGTATACATTGCCGCCACGCCCTCCGTCACCTCCGTCAGGCCCTCCGTTGGGCTGGTACTTGGCCCGGCGCAGGTGCATCGAGCCCCTGCCGCCCTTGCCGGAGCGGCAGTATATCTTCACGTAGTCTACAAAGTTGGATGCTGCCATCTACATCAGTTTATGTTGTCAACGACCTCGCAGATGTCCTTGAAAATCCTGTCAAGCTCACCGAGGCCATCGATGTGGTTGTGTATTCCTTCTTTCTCATACCAGTCTATCAGCGGCGACGTCTGGTTGTGGTAAACGTCGAGGCGCTTCTTTATGGTCTCCTCGTTGTCGTCGGAGCGCCCGCTCTCCTGGCCTCTCTTTATGAGCCGCTTCATGAGCTCTGCCTCGGGCACGTCGAGCTCAATCATAGCCGCCACGGCATGGCCGCGCTCCGCAAGCATGGCCTTGAGCGCCTCGGCCTGTGCTATGGTGCGTGGGAACCCGTCGAAGATTACTCCCGCGTGGTCGGCGCCGAAGCCGTCGTAAACGCTTGCCAGTATGCTCACCATCAGTTCGTCGGGTATCAGCTGGCCGTTGTCAATGTAACCCTTGGCTGTCTTGCCCAGCTCGGTGCCGTTCTTTATCTCATTGCGCAGCACATCGCCGGTTGAGATGTGACCGAAACCATACTTCTTTATGAGCAAGTCGCTCTGTGTTCCCTTGCCGGATCCCGGCGCTCCGAATATCACAATATTCTTCATCGTAAGTCTTGTTTTGTCTATTGTTTGTATGAAACGTATACTGTCTAACTATTGTCCCTCCGCAGCCACAGCCCCGATGGGCGCGCGCCGCATGCCGGAACAAGCCGAAGGGCACCCACGCCGTCAGTCGTTCTTCAGCGTATATATGTCTTTCAGCTGCCTGCCCTGCTGGTCATAGTCCAGCCCGTAGCCCAGGATGAAGTCGTTGGGAATCCTGAAAGCCACGTAGTCTATGGTCAATGGCACCTTCAGCCTGTCGGGCTTTAGCAGCAGGGTGCATATATGCACAGACGCGGGGTTGCGCGTGCCGATGCTCTCTATCATCCTCTTCATGGTGAGTCCGCTCTCAACTATGTCCTCGACAATGATTACCGTGCGCCCCGACAAGTTCTCGTTGATGCCGATAACCTCTTTCACCGTGCCGCTCGAAGTGACGCCCTGGTAAGACGCAAGCTTCACAAACGATATCTCGCAGGGTATGGTTATCTCTCTCATCAGGTCGGCAGCGAAAATAAAAGCGCCGTTGAGCACTGCCAGCAACAGCGGGTTCTTGCCCGCCATGTCGCGGTTTATCTGTTCTGCAACGGCTTTAACGCGCTGCTTAATCTCGGCCTCAGATATTGAAGTCTCAAACAGTTTGTCTTGGATTTTGACTACACTCATGCTTCGTTTTTAGAAATTTTGAGGCAAAATTACTAAAATTCTGCCAAAGACTACGCAGCGGTTAGCATTAATTTTGTATTTTTGCACGTATGAAGATTTTCACTAGTGCTCAGATACATGAGCTTGACAAATACACAATAGAGCACGAGCCGATAGATTCCATCGACCTCATGGAGCGCGCGGCAAAGGCAATTGCGCGCTCGATAGCCGAAGAATGGAGCACGGCGACGCCTGTTGTGGTATTCGCAGGCCCTGGGAACAATGGCGGCGACGCCCTTGCCGTGGCCAGGCTTCTGGCCGAGCAAGGCTACGGTGTGTCTGCATTTTTATTCAACATCACCGGGCATCTGTCGGCCGATTGCGCCGCAAACAAGGACAGGCTCGTTTCCGTCAAGAAAATACAGCAGTTCATTGAAGTGAAGCAAGAGTTCGACCCGCCCCACCTCGACGCCGGAACCCTGGTGGTCGACGGGCTGTTTGGCTCCGGGCTCAACAAGCCGCTGGCGGGCGGTTTCGCCTCGCTGGTAAAGTATATCAACGCTTCCCCGGCCAGCGTGGTGAGCATCGACGTGCCGTCGGGGCTGATGGCCGAGGACAACACCTACAACGTGAGGGCCAACACCATACATGCCGACCTGACGCTGACGCTCCAACAGCCCAAGCTGTCGTTCCTTTTCGCAGAGAACCAGCACTATATCGGCAGGCTGAAAGTGCTCGACATACGCATCAGCGAGGAAGGCATGGCAAAGACAGACGCCCGCTACCACATAGTAGACGAGAACGAAGTGCGCCCCCTGCTGAAAAAGCGCAGCGACTTCGCCCACAAGGGGAGCATGGGCAACGCCCTGCTTGTGGCAGGCAGCTACGGCATGGGCGGCGCCGCCGTGCTGGCAGCACGGGCTTGCCTGAGGGCCGGCGTGGGCAAAGTGACGGTGCACTCGCCAAAGTGCAACAGCCTCGTGCTGCAGATATCAGTGCCCGAAGCCGTGGTGCAGCTCGACCAGGAAGAGACGGTGTTCTCGGAGCCTGTCGACGCCGAAGACTACACCGCGCTGGGCATAGGCCCCGGCCTGGGGCAGAGCGAGACCACAGCTATTGCGCTCATAGCGCAGCTGCGGCGCACCCAATGTCCCATTGTGGCCGACGCCGACGCGCTAAACATACTGGCCAACCACCGCGCATGGCTGCAACAGTTGCCCAAGGGCATAATACTGACACCCCACCCCAAGGAGTTCGACCGCATCAACGGGCACTGCGCCGACAGCTACGAAAGGCTGTCGAGGGCGTGCGACATGGCCGAGAGACTGGGGGCATACATCATAGTCAAAGGCCACTACTCTGCGCTATGCAAGCCCGACGGGCACGTGGCCTTCAACCCCACGGGCAACGCCGGCATGGCCACGGCCGGCAGCGGCGACGTGCTCACAGGCATAATCACGGCCCTGCTGGCACGCGGCTACAAGCAGGCCGACGCCTGCACGGTGGGAATGTACCTGCACGGACTGGCCGGCGACCTGGCCGCACGCAGCCTGGGCAAGGAGAGCCTCACGGCCGGCGACATCATCAACTACCTGCCGCAGGCGTTCATGCGGCTTGAAGACTGACCATAATACACTCAAAAAGTAACCATCAGCATCATGAGAAAGTTATTCATAGCAGGGCTGCTCGCCGTTTGCAGCGGAGCGTTCGCCCAGACCGAGACAAGCAACTACAGGCCGGGGGTGACCCCTGAGGGCGCTGTATACTTCCTCCCAAAGACCGTGCTGCGCTTCGTTGTCAGGGTGGAAAAGACCACTTACACGCCGGGAGACTTCTGCCGGTATGCCCAGCGATACCTGCGCCTGAACGATGTAGAGGCCGAGGCTTCGACAACACACAAGCTCATTGGCATGACCATGGGCACCTATGGCGAGGCCGACAAGGCAAAGGGCTACGCCGTGAAGTTCAACGCCAAGACATCGGCATGCAACATTTCGCTGGCCGACGACGGCACGTTGCTGGCCGTCAACGCCACGGCCCGCAAGCCAGAGGCGCCAGTCCCGTTTGCCCCGGCGCCCAAACCGGCACCGGTAAACCCGAGGCAGTATCTCAGCGAAGAAGTGCTCGCCGCAGGAAGCACGGCCAAGATGGCCGAGCTGACCGCACAAGACATCTACGACATACGCGACAGCAAGAACTACCTTAACCGCGGAGAGGCCGACTACATGCCCAAAGACGGGGAGCAGCTGCGCATAATGCTGGCCAACCTCGACAGGCAGGACAAGGCGCTGACACAGCTCTTCACCGGCACGACAACCAAGGACACCACTGAGTATGTGCTCACGGTGTGCCCGCAACCGGGCATGCAGAAGCAGGTGCTCTTCCGCCTTTCGCAGAAGCTGGGGCTCGTTGACAACGACGACTTGTCGGGTGAGCCATACTACATCAGCGTCACCGACGAGCAGAGCCTGCCGGCGGCAACACCCGAGACCGAGGGCGGAAAGAAGAAGAAAGAAAAGGAAGACGGCATATACGTCAACATTCCGGGAAAGATTACCGTCAATATATACAAGGGGGCGACCCTGCTCGACAGCTTCGAGACGAGCGCCGCGCAGTATGGCTACACCGAACTGCTGAGCGGAGAGCTGTTCAACAAGCGATACACCACCCACCTGACGCTCAACCCCGCCACCGGGGCCATCGACAAGCTCGATGCCGAGCAGCCTGAATAAAGGCGCTGGGCGGCGGCAGAGGGCCACCACCCGCCAAACCGGAAAACCAACAGTGCGCCGGAGCCCATGCGGCTACCGGCGCACTGTTTTTATGCCACGCCTGGATGCCAGAGGCACTACAGTAGCGGCAAAAGGCCGGGCAACGACCACCGAAGCACCCGTCCGCGGCAACCGGACAGGGGCCAAGGGTGCCCCTCAATGCGGAATTGACCACACCTATACATATATATATTATTGTGGGGATGGGCCAACGGCCGGGCGGCGCCCCCCCGGCTGCACGACAAACGGGAATGGGGAACACCCGCCATGAAGCGCAACGCCGGCGCGGGCACACCGCGACTGCATAACCGACCCACCGCCCCCGGCGGCCGCCATTCCGCCCCATCAACGGATGAGCCACAAGGCAACGCAACACCACGGGCCCACAGGCGCAGCCACACCAAAGCCGGCCCATGCCGCCAACAGCCGCTGCCCCGGGCCGTCAATGCAAGTCAAAGCTCTCGCCGTTGGCCTTAGCCCAGTCTACAAACGCCTTTTCCATGTCCTTTATCAGCTTCATGGGGTCTGAAGCCATGCAGGCTGCAGCGTTGAGCTGGGCCCGGTAACTGTCCGAGCGCATAAGCAGTATTACGCAGTCGAGCTCCGACTCGCTGACACTGCTCACAAACCTGTTGAGCATCAAGGCCTTGGTCATGCCGGTAACAAAGCCCAACACGGTCTTCACCTTGTCTTCGTCGACGCCCACGCCAACCTTAGCCAGCACATTGTCGACGGCTGAAGTCATAAGCTGCTCCGTACCGCTGGCCTGCCAATATGCCTCAAACTTCTCCTTGTATGCCTCGGTACACTCGGCCACCGATGGCAGCGTGGGTTGGCGCCCATCCTTCAGTGCGCCGAAAGCCGACGACATTGTGGGCATTATGTCCTTTACTATGTCTGCGTAAAGCGAAGAGATGTGGGCGTTGGCCTGCCTTATGTCGGGGCGCGCCAAGAGCCCGGCCAGCCCTACCAGTTGCTGTTCCGACACATTCTCGCGGAAGCATGGCAAGGCCATGTCAACCATGTCGTCGCCATATTGCGTGGCGATATACCTGTCGAGGCTTTTCTCAAGGCGCAACGCTTCTTCGCTGCTCACACCGTGCCGGCTGCGCGACAACGCCCCGGCAACAAACATTTTCATCTGCGACTTCCTGATGGCCATGCTGGCACTGTCGGCAAACAACACCTGCTTAAGTGCATCACGGTAGCGGTCGGTGGCAGCCCCGGCGGTGCCTCCGACCATCAACGCCATGGCTGCAGCCATCAAAATCCTGTTCATTCTCATAAGTCAATGCTGTGTATATGGTGGTTATTTCGTTCGAGAGCCATGCACACTGCACTACGCGACGCGCGCCTCGACAGTGGCCGACCGGGCAAAGATAGCTATTTTTTGCTACAAACAGCACTGCCATGGCCTGAAAAAAACTCTTTCACACGGTTTGTAACGGCGGAAAGGCCCGCCTACCCACACCTACGGCAGCAACCTCACGCCCACGCCGCCTTGGCGCGCACACCACGCCTCGGGCAGCGCATGGCGCAACAGCCTGTCTGACAGCGGATTACAATACAGCCCGTTTGGGCCTGCAAAACGGGCCGTATTGAAGCCCAAAACAGGCCGTTATGCACCGCAAAACGGCCCATACCGCCATCTGCCACTGCAGCATAGGCGGCACGGTTGCCGCCAGCCGACCTTCAAGCGCAGTCTGCTTTGTAATGTTTTTCTACCAAATATGCGCTTCGCCATACAATCCGCCACACAAGCAACCGGCGCCGAATCCACCGGCAGACGGGCACGGGGAAGGCGATTTTTGGTTAAAACAAATTAAAAACGCAGCTTATTCCGGCTTTTTGATTATAATTGGACTCGAAATGAAAACATATCGGCAAAAGGCCCTACAAGCGAAGGCAGTAAGCCCGACAGACAAAAACGATACAGAGATATGCTAGGAGCAATAGTTGGAGACGTGGCAGGCTCGGTCTATGAGTCGTGCCTGCTGAAGTTCAGCGACCCAAGCAAGATAACGCTGTTCATGGCCACGAGCCGCTTCACCGACGACTCGGTGATGACGCTCGCCGTGGCCCGGTGGCTGACAGACAGCCGCGACAAGAGCGCGGCCTCGCTCGTTGAAGCCATGCAGAAACTGGGCCGCAAGTATCCCAACGCAGGCTATGGGCCGGCCTTCGCCCGCTGGTTGGCCGCCGACAACCCCAAGCCCTACGGCAGCTGGGGCAACGGCGCGGCCATGCGCGTGAGCCCGGCTGGGCTTTATGCCACCACCCTCGACGAGGCACTGCGGCTGGCCACGGTGTCGGCAACGGTGTCTCACGACCATCCCGAGGCCGTCGG
>OLNP01003034.1_pt1 | contig 11519 bp, 10 predicted proteins | sample 1671951 | NCBI WGS metagenome assembly OLNP01 (sample SAMEA3136629, study PRJEB25190) | human gut metagenome | biome: human gut; feature: human-associated habitat; material: faeces | place: Austria | collected 2013
TATCTGGCCACGGACGTGGATATGGAGAAGGGAACCATGGCCCTGCGGGAGGGCGGGGAGGAGCATCCCTACCGGCTTATCTCCGACAGTGTGCCGAACCTGTACAACATGGTGACGGTCATTGCCGTGCTGCACGATATCAATATGGCGGCGCGCTACTGTGATTATCTGGTCGCCCTACGCGGCGGTGAAATGATTGCTCAGGGAACGCCTGCGGAAATTATGCGCGGCGAAACCCTCGAAATGATTTATGGCATCCCGATGGGTATTCTGCCGCATCCGGCGGGTGCTGCACCTGTGAGTTTTGTTTATTGATGAGCGGCTTACCTCTTATTTCGCGCCGCCGACTGTTAACGGCGATGGCGCTTTCTCCGTTGTTATGGCAGATGAATACCGCCCACGCGGCGGTTATTGATCCCAATCGTATTGTGGCACTGGAGTGGTTGCCGGTGGAGTTACTGCTGGCGCTCGGCATCGTGCCTTACGGCGTGGCGGACACCATCAACTATCGCCTGTGGGTCAGCGAACCGCCATTGCCGGACTCAGTGATTGACGTTGGTTTGCGTACAGAACCCAACCTTGAACTGCTGACCGAAATGAAACCGTCGTTTATGGTCTGGTCTGCAGGATATGGCCCTTCACCAGAAATGCTGGCTCGTATTGCGCCGGGGCGTGGATTTAACTTCAGCGATGGCAAACAGCCGCTGGCGATGGCGCGTAAGTCACTGACGGAAATGGCAGATTTACTTAACCTGCAAAGCGCAGCGGAAACGCATTTAGCGCACTATGAAGACTTTATCCGCAGCATGAAACCCCGCTTTGTGAAGCGTGGTGCACGCCCGTTATTGCTGACGACGCTTATCGATCCGCGCCATATGTTGGTCTTCGGTCCAAACAGCTTGTTCCAGGAAATTCTCGATGAGTACGGCATCCCAAATGCCTGGCAAGGGGAAACCAACTTCTGGGGCAGTACCGCCGTCAGTATCGATCGTCTGGCAGCGTATAAAGACGTTGATGTGCTCTGTTTTGATCACGACAACAGCAAAGACATGGATGCGCTAATGGCAACCCCGCTGTGGCAGGCCATGCCGTTTGTCCGCGCCGGACGCTTTCAGCGCGTACCTGCAGTTTGGTTCTATGGTGCGACGCTTTCTGCAATGCACTTTGTGCGTATTCTGGATAACGCCATCGGAGGTAAAGCGTGAGTAAACGAATTGCGCTTTTTCCGGTGTTATTGCTGGCGCTGCTGGTGGTTGCTGCTGCGGCGTTGACCTGGATGAACTTCTCGCAGGCGCTGCCGCGCAGCCAGTGGGCGCAGGCCGCCTGGTCGCCGGATATTGACGTCATCGAGCAGATGATTTTTCACTACAGCTTGTTGCCGCGTCTGGCGATTTCGCTGCTGGTGGGCGCGGGCCTGGGGATGGTGGGCGTGCTGTTTCAGCAAGTGCTGCGTAACCCGCTGGCGGAACCGACGACGTTGGGTGTTGCAACAGGCGCGCAACTGGGGATTACCGTCACCACGCTCTGGGCGATCCCCGGCGCGATGGCGAGCCAGTTTGCTGCGCTGGCAGGGGCTTGTGTTGTTGGCTTAATCGTCTTTGGCGTCGCGTGGGGGAAACGGCTTTCGCCGGTAACGCTGATCCTCGCGGGGCTGGTAGTGAGCCTTTATTGCGGCGCAATCAATCAGTTACTGGTTATCTTCCATCATGACCAACTGCAAAGCATGTTCCTGTGGAGCACCGGAACGCTGACGCAAACCGACTGGGGCGGCGTTGAGCGTTTATGGCCGCAGCTGCTGGGCGGCGTGATGCTGACGTTATTGCTACTTCGCCCGTTAACTCTGATGGGGCTTGATGATGGCGTGGCGCGCAATCTCGGGCTGGCCTTGTCGCTCGCTCGTCTGGCGGCGTTGTCGCTGGCGATTGTCATCAGTGCGCTGCTGGTGAACGCGGTGGGGATTATCGGCTTTATCGGTTTGTTCGCGCCACTGCTGGCGAAAATGCTGGGGGCGCGGCGTTTGTTGCCACGGTTGATGCTGGCATCGCTGATTGGTGCGTTAATTCTGTGGCTTTCTGATCAAATCATCCTCTGGCTGACTCGCGTGTGGATGGAAGTGTCTACCGGTTCGGTCACTGCGTTGATCGGTGCGCCGCTGCTACTGTGGCTGCTGCCGCGTTTACGCAGCATTAGCGCGCCGGATATGAAGGTCAACGATCGTGTCGCGACTGAACGCCAACACGTGCTGGCGTTTGCTCTCGCGGGCGGCGTGCTGCTGTTGATGGCTGTGGTGGTGGCGCTGTCGTTTGGTCGTGATGCGCACGGCTGGACGTGGGCGAGCGGGGCGTTGCTCGAGGATTTGATGCCCTGGCGCTGGCCGCGAATTATGGCGGCGCTGTTTGCGGGTGTCATGCTGGCGGTGGCGGGCTGTATTATTCAGCGGCTGACCGGAAACCCGATGGCAAGCCCGGAAGTGCTGGGGATTAGCTCCGGCGCGGCGTTTGGCGTGGTGTTAATGCTGTTTCTGGTGCCGGGTAATGCCTTTGGCTGGCTGTTACCCACAGGCAGTCTCGGGGCGGCGGTGACGCTGTTGATCATTATGATCGCCGCCGGACGCGGTGGATTTTCCCCACACCGCATGTTACTGGCGGGGATGGCGTTAAGTACCGCGTTCACCATGCTTTTGATGATGTTGCAGGCAAGTGGTGACCCGCGAATGGCGCAAGTTCTGACCTGGATTTCCGGTTCGACCTACAACGCGACCGATGCGCAGGTCTGGCGTACTGGAATTGTGATGGTGATTTTGCTGGCGATTACCCCGCTGTGCCGCCGCTGGCTGACCATTTTACCGCTGGGTGGTGATACCGCACGAGCCGTGGGGATGGCGCTGACGCCGACGCGAATTGCGCTGCTGCTGTTAGCGGCTTGCCTGACGGCGACCGCGACAATGACCATTGGTCCGTTGAGTTTTGTTGGTTTAATGGCACCGCATATTGCGCGGATGATGGGCTTTCGACGGACGATGCCACACATCGTAATTTCGGCGCTGGTGGGAGGATTACTGCTGGTGTTCGCTGACTGGTGTGGGCGGATGGTATTGTTTCCATTCCAGATCCCAGCGGGGCTGCTGTCGACCTTTATCGGCGCGCCATATTTTATCTATTTGTTGAGAAAGCAGAGCCGTTAATAGGATGCCTCGCCCGGTGGGCGAGGCAAAATCATCACAACTTCGCAAACACCCGACGTGCAGCATCGATGGTGTTATTGATATCTTCCATGCTGTGCGCCACAGACATAAAGCCCGCTTCAAACGCTGACGGTGCCAGATAAACACCTTCGTCCAGCATCATATGGAAGAAACGTTTAAAGCGTTCCACGTCACAGGACATCACATCCTGGTAGCATGTCACGGACTCGGCGTCGGTAAAGAAAATACCGAACATGCCGCCAACGTGGTTTACCACCAGCGGAATTCCGGCTTCTTCTGCCGCTTCCCGCAGACCTTCTGCCAGACGTGTTGTCAGCTCATCCAGCGTCTCGTGAACGCCCGGCTGTGCGACTTCATTCAGACAGGCGAAACCAGCAGCCATCGCAATCGGGTTACCGGAAAGCGTACCCGCCTGATAGACCGGACCGGTCGGGGCCAGCGCATCCATTACATCACGACGACCACCGAATGCGCCTACCGGCATTCCACCGCCGATGATTTTGCCGAGGCAGGTGAGATCCGGTTCCACACCGTAATAATCCTGTGCGCCAGCTAGCGCTACGCGGAAACCGGTCATCACTTCATCGATGATCAGCAACGCGCCAAATTCGTCGCACAGCGCGCGCAGACCTGGCAGGAACTCTGGCAGCGGTGGCACGCAGTTCATATTGCCTGCCACCGGCTCGACGATAATACAGGCAATCTCTTGCGGGTATTGCTCAAACGCGGCGCGTACAGAGGCCAGATCGTTATAAGTACAGGTTAAGGTATGTTTGGCGAAATCTGCCGGAACACCCGGCGAATTTGGCTGGCCTAACGTGAGTGCGCCAGAACCGGCTTTCACCAGCAAGCAGTCAGCGTGACCGTGGTAACAACCTTCAAATTTAATAATTTTGTCGCGACCGGTAAAACCACGGGCCAGGCGGATGGCGCTCATCGTCGCCTCGGTGCCGGAGTTCACCATGCGCACCATATCCATGGTCGGGACCAGTTCGGTCACCAGTTGCGCCATTTTCACTTCCATTTCGGTTGGTGCACCAAAGCTTAAACCACGCTCGGCGGCTTCAATCACGGCATTGCGGATCGCCGGATGGTTATGGCCCAGCACCATCGGCCCCCAGGAACCGACATAATCGATATAGGCTTTGCCATCAACATCGTACAGATAAGCGCCGTCCGCTTTTTCGATAAACAGTGGAGTGCCGCCCACGCCAGTAAAGGCGCGAACAGGGGAGTTCACGCCGCCAGGGATCAGCTCGCGCGCTGCGCTGTAAAGATTTTCAGACTTACTCATGGAGGGTTCCTGATTCGTAGAAAAAGTGAATGGCTGCTATTCTATGTTATTCATAACAAGTTAAATACTCGTCAAACATCAGGCTGCTTGTACTGGTGCAATCCTGATTTCTTAGAGTATAAAAGTTTTGTGCATTTGAAACATTACGCTTTGCAAAGGATTTTCATGGAACGTGCGAGTAAAATGCCGTCATCTTATTTGTATGACCAATAAGTGATCATTGGATGAAAACTGATACTCCCTCTTTAGAAACACCGCAGGCCGCGCGCCTGCGACGCAGACAACTGATTCGCCAACTTCTTGAGCGCGATAAAACCCCGTTAGCCATTTTGTTTATGGCGGCAGTCGTCGGCACGCTTGTCGGGCTGGCTGCGGTTGCTTTTGACAAAGGTGTCGCCTGGTTGCAGAACCAACGTATGGGGGCACTGGTACATACTGCTGATAATTATCCGCTTCTGTTAACCGTCGCTTTTCTCTGTTCGGCGGTGCTGGCGATGTTCGGCTACTTTTTGGTGCGCAAATACGCGCCGGAAGCAGGTGGTTCGGGGATCCCGGAAATTGAAGGGGCGCTGGAAGATCAACGTCCTGTTCGCTGGTGGCGTGTGTTGCCGGTGAAATTCTTTGGTGGGCTGGGGACACTCGGCGGAGGCATGGTGTTGGGGCGCGAAGGGCCAACCGTGCAGATAGGCGGCAATATCGGGCGGATGGTACTCGATGTTTTCCGCCTGAAAGGTGACGAAGCTCGTCATACGCTACTGGCAACCGGTGCTGCTGCGGGGCTGGCTGCGGCCTTTAACGCGCCGCTGGCGGGTATTTTGTTTATTATCGAAGAGATGCGTCCGCAGTTTCGCTATACGTTAATTTCGATTAAAGCGGTATTTATTGGCGTCATTATGTCGACCATTATGTACCGGATTTTTAATCATGAAGTTGCGTTGATTGACGTCGGTAAACTTTCTGATGCGCCGCTTAATACGCTGTGGCTTTATCTGATCCTCGGTATTATTTTTGGCATTTTCGGCCCTATTTTTAATAAATGGGTGCTGGGGATGCAGGATTTGCTGCACCGTGTGCACGGTGGCAATATTACCAAATGGGTACTGATGGGCGGTGCGATTGGCGGTTTGTGTGGATTGCTGGGGTTTGTGGCACCAGCAACTTCGGGCGGCGGTTTTAACCTGATTCCTATCGCTACCGCGGGGAATTTCAGCATGGGAATGCTGGTGTTTATCTTCGTCGCGCGGGTCATTACCACCTTACTCTGCTTCTCTTCCGGCGCGCCGGGCGGTATTTTTGCCCCGATGCTGGCGCTGGGTACTGTGCTGGGAACCGCTTTCGGAATGGTTGCCGTTGAGTTGTTTCCGCAATATCACCTTGAGGCGGGGACGTTTGCTATTGCCGGAATGGGGGCGTTACTGGCGGCATCTATTCGCGCGCCGTTAACGGGGATCATTCTGGTTCTGGAAATGACCGATAACTACCAGCTCATTTTGCCAATGATTATTACCGGTCTTGGCGCAACACTATTAGCACAATTTACCGGTGGGAAACCGCTATACTCGGCGATTCTTGCGCGCACGCTGGCAAAACAGGAAGCTGAGCAACTGGCGCGAAGCAAGGCCGCATCAGCCAGCGAGAATACTTGAACGAAATACCAGGGTATTAGATAATGGCGATTATTATTGGGTTAGAATTTGCCCAATTGCCGATGTCGTTTGGAGCAAAATATGAGTGATGACGTAGCACTGCCGCTGGAGTTTACCGACGCAGCAGCCAACAAAGTTAAAAGCCTGATCGCTGACGAAGATAACCCGAATCTGAAATTACGCGTGTATATCACCGGTGGCGGTTGCAGCGGCTTCCAGTATGGTTTCACCTTTGATGATCAGGTGAACGAAGGCGATATGACCATCGAAAAACAGGGCGTTGGCCTGGTGGTTGATCCGATGAGCCTGCAATATCTGGTCGGCGGTTCCGTTGACTATACCGAAGGTCTGGAAGGTTCTCGTTTCATCGTGACCAACCCGAACGCGAAAAGCACCTGCGGTTGCGGTTCTTCCTTTAGTATCTAATCTGCTGTTCATGTGCCGGATAAACTATCCGGCACATCTCCTCTCTTCAACGACCATTCTCATCCAGCGCAAACGTCGGTAGCTTAAGATGCCAACGAATAGCCGCCAGCCGAATCAATAGCGTCACGACCATGCCCATCATACTGGCTGTTTCCAGTGGTACGGAAAATGTGTAATAAGCCGTAGCGTGGACAATACCGCCGATAATACAGGCAGTTGCGTAGATTTCTGTACGTAAAATCATGGGGATTTCGCGGGCCAGTACATCACGAATGATTCCGCCGCCAACGCCAGTAATGACGCCCATACAAACCGCGATTAACGGACCGGCTTCCGCATTAAAGGCTTTATTCACGCCAATGCCGACAAACACCGCCAGACCAACGGCGTCCAGCACCGGCAACATCCATTTTGGTAAGCGTCTTGGCTGGCGCACCAGCACGATGGTCAGCATGCTGGTGACCATTGCAACGACCAGATCGGTGGGATCTTTCACCCAAAATACCGGGCCGTGATCCAGCGCCATGTCGCGAATTGTTCCGCCGCCTACTGCGGTAACCACGCCCAATACCAGAACACCAAAAGGGTCCATACGCAATTTTCCGGCTAACAAAACGCCAGAGATAGCAAATACCGCTGTGCCGACTATATCCAGCCAATAGACGAGCATTGTTCAATCCCCACTGAGCACCTGAAAAGGTCAGGCACTAATCTACCTGTGAAAGCGCATTACAGAGCTGTTGTGCAGCGAGGATAATACGTGGGCTTGCACGTTCAAACCAGTCACTCGTGAGAGGAATAACGGGAATTTTGAGCTGTTCACCCCAGTATTGTTTGATTTTAGGAATTTGGTCCGGTCCGCCTGTAATGACAATCGCCTGTGGCGAGCGTGCTAACACCTGTTCGCGGCTAACTTGCGGCCAGGGAACCCGGCTGTCTTTAAAGATGTTTTCTCCGCCACAAACTTCGAGTACCTGGTTCTGAATCGACTCTTTTCCACTGGTAAATGGCGGATTAATGCCGAATTGCAGAAAAACACGTTTTTTAGGTTTATCAGCATATTGCGCTTTCAATTGCGCGTACTGATCCAGCAGGGATTGCGCGGCTTGTTCGGCCTTATCCGGTTGCGGACTCCAGGGGGCCAGTTGACGTAACGCATTGGCAATTTGTTCAATGCTTGTCGCATCGACCCACATCACTTTTATTCCCAGCGAAGCCAGCTGGTCAACCTGCCGCTCGGCATTACCTCCACGCCAGGCAATCACCAGATCGGGTTTCAGCGCGACAATGCGTTCCAGATTCATCCCCTGCCAGGTGGAAACCTGCTCAATCTTTTGCGCTTGTGGAGGATAGTCGGAATAGCTGCTGACCCCAACCGGCGTGATCCCGGCGGCAAAGGCAAGTTCAGTGTTGGCGGGAGAAAGCGTGATGACGCGCGGCGCGGCATTGAGCCACAGCGGCGCGAGAAAAGACAGGGCGACCAGCGCCCTGAACAGTGACTTAGCCATGTGCCAGTTTCTGCACCAGTGACTCAACCATCAGGCTGGACTGTTTAGCGGCAACAGCCAGGAACTCATCGAAGCTAAGATGAGACTGTTGATCGGCCACGTCGGAGATGGCGCGTACTACGACAAACGGGACGTTGAAATTGTGGCAGACATGGGCGATTGCCGTCGCTTCCATCTCTACAGCAATGGCCTGTGGGAAGTTGTGGCGGATTTTCGCCAGACCAACAGAACCGTTGATGAAAGCGTCGCCGCTAACAATCAGGCCACGTACAGCGTTAAGATTCAGTTCGGCAATGCAGGCCTCAGCGGCAGCGATCAGTTTATCGTCAGCTTTGAAGCCTGCCGGGCAGCCTGGTAACTGACCGTATTCATAACCAAATGCCGTGACATCCGCGTCGTGATAACGCGCTTCGTCCGAGACAACGATATCGCCCACTTTCAGCGTTGGTGCCAGGCCACCGGCAGAACCGGTGTTAATAATCACATCTGGCTTGCAGTGTTCCAACAGCAAAGTGGCACCCAGCGCCGCAGCGACTTTACCGATGCCCGATTTCAGAAGCGCAACCTCGGTTCCATTCAGTTGGCCGGTATAGATTTCGCAACCGCCCAGACTGATAGTTTGACGGTTTTCGATTTTGTCACGCAGCAGCGTAACTTCTTCTTCCATTGCACCAATGATGCCGATTTTCTCCGCCGATTCCGGCGGATTCTGTGCCAGCACTTCTTGCGCTGCTGCTTGTATGGCTGTTGCAGTTGTACTCTCTTTCGCTTTTTCCCGATAGGGTGCAGACGCTTCTGCAATTCTACCGATTCCAATGTTCATGCCGGTGCCTCCCCTCTCCACTTTTTCAGCAAGACACAGCTGTTGCTTCCGCCAAAGGCATATGCGCTGTTCAGCACAACCTCCGGTTCCAGCTTCTCCGGCTGTGTCACCAGCCGGAACGTGCAGTGCTCATCCAGATTCTGCACATTGCAGTTGGGCGGAACTACACCGGTATCCAGCGTTATGGCGCACGCTGCAAGCTCCAATGCTGCAGCAGCACCCAAAGCGTGCCCCAGTGTTCCCTTGATGGAGGAGGCGGAAATTCTGCTGGCATCTTCGCCAAAAAATTCCGAAACTGCTTTCATTTCGCAGGTGTCGTTAGTCACAGTTCCAGTGCCGTGCAGGCAGATGTAATCGATGGCATCTCTGGCAATGTGCGCATCGTTCGCGGCACGCTCCATTGCTGCAAGAATCCCCGTTGCCTCCGGATCCATCGCTGCCATGTGGTAAGCATCGCTGCTCTGTCCCTGCCCGATGATCTCGCCGTAGATGTGTGCTTTTCGTGCCAGCGCTGTTTCCAGCTCCTCCAGCACCAGAACTGCGGCACCTTCGCTGAGGATAATGCCGTTTCGATCCCGATCGAACGGGCGAAGCTTTTCCTTTGCCAGCGCCCGAAGAATGGAGAACGTTCCCTCGGAGATCATGGAATACAGATCCACACCGCCGGTAATCACCCGCTTCAATCTGCCGGAGCGAATCATCTGAAAGGCATGCGCTGCTGCAATGTTTCCCGATGCGCAGGCATCTGTGTGCAGCAGCACATCCCCGGAACAGTGCAGCCGTCGGGCAATGGCAGCTGCAATCTCTCCATGGGGCATTGCTGCCATCGCCTCCTCCATGGACAAGTCCGGATGTTCCTTCAGAAGCTGTTCCAGACAGTGCAGCTCCCCGTGAGTCGTTCCAAGGGAAACACCGCACGCCAGCGGAGAAACATCTGCCGAAGTCTCCGGCAATCCGGCATCCTCCGCTGCTTCCACAGCTGCGGCAAGGGTCAGACGGCAGCAAGGCGCATAATCCTTTTCCTGCGGTGTCAGATACCTCGCTTCATATGCTGCTAGTTCCGCTGCATCCAGCAGTCCGTACTGTCCCTGAAACTCCTCTCCATATATCCCGCCTTGCAGCGGTGTCATATGGCTCTCTCCCTTCCAGACATTCCGGAAAAAAGCATCCTTGCCAAATCCGCTGACGGAGGCAACGCCGATTCCCGTAATTACAACACGATGTTTCATGGTTTAAAGTGTCTCCAGATAATCCACGATCTGTTCCACACAGGTCAGGCTGCGGATGTCTGTCTTGGGAATCCGCACATCCAGCTGATCTTCGATCTCTGCCACGCAGTCCAGCATTTGCAGCGAATTCATTGCCAGATCCTGTACGAAATGATCCCGATCCCCGATCTGCTTCGGCTCGATCTCAAGCGCGTCTGCGGCAATCTCCCGAATCTGTTCCTTGTTTACGATCATAATAATACACTCCTCTTTTCATCTTTCTGACGGTTCCCAATAATGTTTCCAGATACTGCTCGGATTCCAGCACAAAGAAATGCCCGCCCTCGAACACGGTTTCCTCAAATGCCCCGTTGGTCACCATGCTCCAATGGGACATCTGCTCCGGCGATGTCTCCACATCCTGCATGGCGCAGTGGGCACAGATGGGGGCATGAATGCAGCCCTTGTCATAGCAATAATTCTCGAACAGCCCATAGTCGCTGAGAATGATGGGGGCGAAGTAGTCCATGAAGCCCTGATCTTCCAGAATCCGGTCATCCATGCCGCCCAGCCGGCGCATCTCCTCCAGCAGTGCCTCTCTTCCCATGCAGCTGCGGAAGGAACTGCAGTCCCGATCAAAGGGTGCACCCCGTCCGGCGACTACCAGACCCTGTACCGGCACGTGCCATTTTTCCAGACACTTGACCGTTTCAAAGGCAATCAGCGAGCCAAGGCTGTGGCCGTAGAGATAGACCTTTTTTCCAAGGCATGCTACTGCAATTTTACCGGCAAGCTCCTCGGCAATCTCGCAGAGTCCGCTGGAGAATTTCTCCCCCATCCGGCAGCCGTGGCCGGCGTACTCCACCGGTACCACGGCGATATCGTTCTTCACACCGCACCAGCTGCGCAGCTGTCCGGCGTTTCCGCCGGCGTGATGGAAACAGAACAGCAATGTGTCTGCCTCCGGCGGAATGCCAAACGGAAAGCACTTGTCTTTCACTTTCACGATTCAGATGCCTCCTCTTGTACCAGTGCAGCCATACCGGAAACCGTCGGGTCGGTAAACAGCTCGGTGATCTCAATCTCTCTTCCGGCAAGGTCAGACAGCATGGTACGAACCTTGACAATGTCCAGAGAGTCACCGCCGAAATCGAAGAAATCTTCGTCGGCCTCCGGAATCTCCTGCGTATTCAAAACGCTCTGCCAGATTGCTGCGATCTGCTGTTCTGCTGCACTCAGCACCGTTTCTGCCGTGCCGCTGTGCTGCTTCAGCGTTTCCACGCCCTGTGCCACCAGCGCCTTGCGGTCGATCTTGCTGTTGGCAGTGAGCGGAAGTGAATCCACCTGGAACAGGACGGACGGCATCATATAGCCGGGCAGCCGTTCCCTGGCGGATTCCAGCAGCGCTT
>OLNP01003038.1_pt1 | contig 11514 bp, 6 predicted proteins | sample 1671951 | NCBI WGS metagenome assembly OLNP01 (sample SAMEA3136629, study PRJEB25190) | human gut metagenome | biome: human gut; feature: human-associated habitat; material: faeces | place: Austria | collected 2013
CGCCGACGCACAACCGGCCCCGGCCCGCCAACCGGAGGCACAGCAGCCCGACGTGCCGGTGTTCAAGGTGCAGATAATGGCCAGCGGTAACAGTCTGCCGGCAGGAAGCAAGCAGTTTAAGGGCCTCGACGGCGTGGAATGCTATGAAGACGGAGGCCTGTATAAATACACCTACGGCTCTTCTGCCGACTACAACGAGATATACCGGTTGCGCAAGAGCGTGCTCGACAAGTTTCCCGAGGCGTTCATCGTGGCCTTCAAGGGCGGTTTGCGCACCGACGTGGCGGCAGCCATACGTGAGTTTAAGCAAAACCGAAATAACAAGAAATAAGACATAAAGCTTATGAAATTCTTCAATCGAGAGGTGCAGATAGCCCTCGTGGCCATCGTCGGGGTGGTAGTGCTGTTCTTCGGACTGCAGTTTCTGAAAGGCTTGAGCTTGTTTTCAGATGAGGATGTCTATTATGTGTCGTTCGACGACATAAGCGGGCTTTCAGCCTCAAGCGCCGTCTATGCCGACGGTTACAAGGTCGGGGTGGTCAAGGACATTGTCTACGACTACGGTAAGCGCGGCAACATAGTGGCCGAGATTGGCCTCGACAAGAACCTGAGGCTGCCAAAAGGCTCGACGGCAGAGATAGAGAGCGACATGCTCGGCAACGTAAAGATAAACCTGATGCTGGCCAACAACCCCGTGGAGCGTGTGGCCGTGGGCGACACCATACGCGGCGGCAAGGCCTCGGGCATGCTCGGCAAGGCCGCCGACATGATACCGACGATAGAGCGCATGCTGCCCAAGCTCGACTCGATAATGGCGCGCCTGAACGTGCTGCTGGCCGACCCGGCCGTGGAGAACTCTCTGCACAACGTCGACGAGATAACGTCGAACCTCACCACCACCACTGCCCAGCTGAACACTCTCGTGGCCGGGCTCAACAAGAGGGTGCCGGGCATGATGGCCAAGGCCGACGGAATACTCGACAACACGGGCAAGCTGACAAAGAACCTGAGCGAACTCGACGTGGCAGCCACCATGGCCCGCGTGGACGCAACGCTCGAGAATGTGCGCCAGATGACCGACAAGCTGAACAGCAACGAGGGCACCCTGGGGCTGCTCATGCGCGACCCGTCGCTATACAACAACCTAAACTCCACTGTCAAGAGCGCCGACTCGCTCATGATCGACCTGAGGCAGCACCCGAAGCGCTACGTACACTTCTCGGTGTTCGGGCGGAAAGACAAATGACCTGTTGCCGTCTGTGGCAAAGGTTGACGCGGGCTTTTGCAATGACCGGGGCCCTTCGGCGCAAGTCGCTGCCTGCCAGCGTGTTGCACCGAAGGGCTTTTGGTGTTGTAAAACGGCCCGTTTTGCAGCGCCAAACGGCCCATATCGCAATGCCGAACGGCCCGTTCTGAAACTCGGCATGCCGCAGGTGTCCAAACGGTGTCGATGCGGTTGATTTGCAGGCAGGCCACAGTCTTTGGCATCCGGGCATCTGAGAGGCTGCCCCCGTGGCGGGCCAATATGCCTGCGGGCGGCCATTGGCGCTTATGGAGCGTGGCTGTGTTTGAGCCACAGCCATACGGCGGGGGAAAGGCCTGATGGGGCTTGGCGGCCATGGCCATGGCCGCCAATGGTCAGCATGCCGACGTGACGTCGCCGTGAGGGCCGCCTGCGATTGCAATGTCGGCTTTGCAGTGCCTAATTTTTATTTTGTCTAAATAAGGAATCGCTTTCGGAGCGTTGCCTTCGCTGAGTCGCAAACGCTTGATACAAGCCCGTTTCGGCCTCATTGCGGCCCATAGTCGGCCTGCGCGTCCGGCCTGCGGCATCCCGGCAACAATCCGTTGTATTCCAAGATGTTACAATCTTGCAACAGCGCAAACCCGTGGCATGGCGCCACTTTGCGTTTAACTGCCCGTAAATAAGCACGTTACATGCAGGCGAGGCATGATGGCCAAAACGCGCGGATTTGCTTGTTTCAGAAAAAATTGCGATATTTGCACACCGAAATCAGCATCGGCTTTAATTAAGTAATGAGCAACGCCAAATGGTAAACAGTCATAAGGCGCTTTGGGGCAAGTGCCTTGATTTGATCAGGGAGAACGTCACGGAGCAGCAATTCAAAACGTGGTTCGCGCCAATAGTGTTCGAGTCTTTTTCGGCCTCGACCAATACCTTGTTGTTGCAGGTGCCAAGCCATTATGCCTATGAGTACCTGGAGCAGTATTACGTTGGGTTACTCAACAAGGTGTTGGCCCGTTGTTTCGGGGCGAACGTGGTGTTGCGATACCGCATAGTGACCGACCAGGAGCACCATCTCACCCAGGAAGTCGATGCTGAGCAGCCTGCCGACATTGAGCCGCCGCGCGCCGCAAGGGCCAACCAGGCGCCCACCACGCTCGACGCCGCCGTGCCGCAAGGGCTGAACCCCCAGCTCAACCCCCGCCACACGTTCTCTAATTTCATCGAGGGCGACAGCAACAAGCTGCCGCGTACCGTCGGCATATCTATTGCCGAGCACCCGGGGAAGTCTACTTTCAACCCCTTCTTCATCTACGGGCCGTCGGGATGCGGCAAGACCCACCTTGTCAACGCCATCGGCGTGCGCTGCAAGGAGCTCTATCCGCAGAAGAGGGTGCTCTACGTAAGCGCCCGCCTGTTCCAGGTGCAGTTCACCGATGCTGTGAGGCAGAACCGCGTCAACGATTTCATCAACTTCTACCAGACCATCGACATGCTCATTGTCGACGACATTCAGGAGTGGGCCACGGCCGTCAAGACGCTCGACACGTTCTTCCACATATTCAACCACCTGTTCCGCAACGGCAAGCAGATAATACTGGCCAGCGACCGGCCGCCCGTAGACCTGCAGGGAATGAAAGACAGGTTGCTCACCCGCTTCAGCTGCGGGCTTATCGCCGAGCTCGAGAAACCCAACGTGCAGCTGTGTGTCGACATACTTAACTCAAAGTGCCGGCGCGACGGATTGAAGATACCGACCGACGTAATCACCTTCATTGCCTCTACGGCCAACGGCAGCGTGCGCGACCTCGAGGGCGTGATCAACTCGCTTCTGGCCTACTCGGTGGTGTATAACTGCAACATCGACATGCGTCTGGCGGAGCGGGTGATAAAACGCGCGGTGAAGATAGACAACCGGCCGCTCACCGTCGACGACATTCTCGAGAAGGTGTGCGCCCACTTCAACGTGACCACACAGAACGTTTTCAGCCGCAGCCGCAAGCGCGACTATGTGCTGACGAGGCAGATATCCATGTATTTCGCGCAGAAGTACACCAAGATGCCGGCCTCGCGCATAGGCCAGCTGATAGGCAACCGCGACCACTCGACCGTCATCCACAGTTGCTCAACGATAGAGAAGCGGCTCAAGGTGGACAAGGCTTTCGTGGAAGAAATGAACAGCATAGAGAACGCTTTCCGCCTTAAGAAATAGGCGGTGAGCCACAGCGTTCCTCTCTCCGAATAGGGCTGCCCCAGACAAGGCAGCCTTTCGTCGTTTCTATGGCCATGGCGTGGCGCCCGGGGGCGGCTGGCGCCCACGTCGCATTGGCCTTGGCTGCGGGGGTGGTTACGGCCGTATGCCGTTGCCATGCGTAGATTGCCTGTTGCGAAACGAGGGTGTTCGCTTTGCCGCCCATAGTGTTCGCCGCGGGAGCAATGCAGCCCCCCTCATTCCAGTTGTCCTTGCCTTGTGTCCATGTTGCGGCATTTTCTTTCTGTGGTTTCGCCTTTTTTGCTTATCTTTGCAAACCCGGCAAAAAGTCCGGGCATGTTATTTTATTTTTAATTACCAATCAAATGTACAAACCAAATTTCTACAAGCGCGAGGTCTTTGTGTTCCGCCGTTTCGGTCGCAAGGGCTATTCACTCTTTGCTTGTTTGGGGCGTGAGGTGGTGATAAGCACCCTGAGTGCGTTCACCCTTACCCATGCCACGGCCAAAGGCGTCAGCATCAAGCCAATCAAGGCTGACACCATAGCGGCCGCCACAGACAGGGAGATGATTCTCGGCGAGGTCAGTGTGACCGGCACGAGGGCGCCGCTGGCCTCCGGCCGCACCGTGAGAATGGTTCGTGTGCTGACAAAGGCGGACATTGCCGCTGCGCCAGCGCAGAGTGTAAACGACTTGCTGAAGCTCGCCGTCGGCGTTGACGTGAGGCAGCGCGGCCCCATAGGCGCGCAGACCGACGTGAGCATCAGGGGCGGAAACTACGAGCAGATAGCCATATTGCTCAACGGCGTCAACATCTGCGACCCGCAAACCGGGCACAATGCCTTCGATTTCCCTGTTGATATTTCTGAAATCGAGCGCATTGAAGTATTGGAAGGGCCGGCCGGCCGAGTCTACGGCACATCGTCGCTTTCGGGTGCCATCAACATCGTCACTTCTTCGCCAATGCGTACTTCGGCCTATGCGCGCGCCGAGGGCGGAAGCTATGGCTATGCCTCGGCAGCTGTGAGGCTGGCACTGTCGGGCGGCAATGCTGGCAACAGCATCTCGGGCAGCTACACGCGGAGCGACGGCTACAGCCGCAACAAGGCGGGAGGGCTCAATGCCGACTACAGTGGCGGCAAGGCGTTTTACCAAGGCGCCTATGCAGGCGATGGCATCGCCGTGCGCTGGCACGCCGGCATGAGCATAAAAGACTGCGGGGCCAACACGTTCTACGGCGTATCTTCCGACGACCAGTTTGAGCACACCATGAAGACATACACCGCATTGCAGGCCGAGGCCCGTGCCGGGGCGTTCCGCTTGCGTTCTTCTATATATTGGAATCACGGCGCCGACCGCTTCGAGTATTTCCGTGGCTCGGAAGTCAAGAGCCCGTTCAACTATCACCGCTCCGACGTGTTCGGCGTCAGCGTGGGCGGATATTTCGACTCGCCCCTGGGCCGGACCTCGGTCGGGGCAGAGTTGCGCAACGAGGACGTGGTGAGCACCAAGCTCGGCGAACCGCTGTCAAGGCCGCATCATATCCATGGCACCGATCGTGACTATAAGTATGGGCTGAACCGCACAAACGTCAACCTGATGCTTGAGCACAATGTGGTTTGGCGCGGACTGACGGTCTCGGCAGGGCTCGTGGCGGCCAAGAACTCATGGAACGACATGAACATGAGGGTTTATCCGGGTGTCGACATCAGCTATGCCATAGGCCGCTCGTTGACGGTGTTTGCCTCGTGCAACACGTCGTTGCGCATGCCGTCGGTCACTGAGCTGTATTATTCGGTGGACGGTCACAAGGCCGACAAGTACCTGAAGCCGGAAGAGCTGACGGCCTTTGAGGGCGGCGTGAGGTATGCCTCGGGGTCCGTGCAGGCCGAGGCTTCGGTTTACCACAACCGTTACAAGAACATGATAGACTGGGTGCGCCATACGTCCGACGGGCCCGATGCTTCTTGGGAATCGGTGAATTTCACGCGTATCAATGCCTTGGGCGTGGAAGCCTCGCTCAGGCTGGGGCTCGACCGGCTCATGCCTTCGCAGCATGTGTTGCGCTCGTTGGCCGTCAGCTATGGCTACATTGACCAGGACAAGGCCAACACCGACGGCCTGGAGAGCAAGTATTCGCTAGAGTATCTGCGCCACAAGCTGGTGGCCTCGCTTGGCGTCAGCGTGGTGCGCAACGTCTCGCTCGGGCTTAGCTGCCGCTGGCAAGACCGCACGGGGATATACACCGACACCGGTGGTATGAAGCAGTCGTATTCTCCTTATGCCGTGGCCGACGCGCGGCTGGAGTGGCTGGTAAGGCCTTGCAAGATGTATGTCGAGGCCAACAACCTTCTGAACACTACTTACGTAGACTATGGCAACGTGCCGCAGCCAGGATTCTGGTTTGTGGCCGGGGCCTCTGTCGAACTGTGACTGTGACACTGTCAGGCCGGAAGCGCGCCCTGCACCCATGTGTTCCATGCGCATGCGGGGGCCTTCCGGCCTTTTCGTGGGGCGGCGTCGGCGGCTTCGCCCACCAGTCACAATGCTGGCGTGGCATTGGTCTTGGCATCTTGCTGTGTGTGCAGCCAATGCCGCGAGGTAGCTGTGGCGTGGCCATCGGTGCCGTGTCGACGGTTGACGGTGCCGATGGGTGTATGTCAGAACGCATCGGGGGGCAGGCGCCAATGGCACCTGCCCCCCGTTGTAGGTAGTTGCTGCCGCGGCAGCCCCTTTGTCATTTCTTGACGATACGCTTGGCCTCGCCGTCGGTCTTCACTATGTATACTCCGGGAGCGAGCCCCGAGAGGTCGGCCTCTGTGCCCCTTTGGCGCCTCAGGCAAGTTCCGGCAAGGTTGAATATGGCTATGTCGTGCATTGTGTCCACATCGGTATGGGCCGTCTCTACGCCCGACGTTGACCCGATGGTGATGGTGAGCGAGTTGTTGCTGTCAGGCCCGATGGTCAGCGGTGTGAGGCCGTTGAGGCTGAACACCTGCACCTTGAACTTGTCGCCGGCTTTGGCGTTGGGCAGCGAACCGTTGAATGTCACCGTCTTTTTTTCATCTTTTCCAATGTAAATGTTGCTGATGAAATAAGTGGTTCCGTGCGAGTTGTTTTGCGGGAACAGGTAAGCATACAGTTTCCCGCCGTAGAAACCGTTGGTGCACCCGATGCTGGCAGTGAACGTGATGTCGTCGGCCGAGGCGTTGTCGGCGTCGGCCATGGCTATCGGCGCTGCCATTGTGAGCTTCGGTTGGCCTGATGGCGTCTTGGTCACGCTGATTGTTTGACTGTCGCCCAACGGCGTTCCGTATTCCGTTATCACTAAGAGGTCGTAGTTGCCGGTGGCGTTCGGGGCCGTCATGGTAAACTCCAGGTTGACGCTTTCGCCCTGTGGCACGTCGATGAGTGTTATTTCCGACTTGTCGGTTATCTGCAAAGAGCCCTGCGGCGCTATGGCAAGCTGAATGTTGCCCACATATTCTTTGCCGCTGTTGCTTAGTGTAGCCTCTACCGTAAACTGCTGTCCGGCATACGGGGTCGACGTGGCGTTGATGGCCGTCGTGGTTATTTCAGGCTCGCTTTCTGTCGGGTATGAGAATTTGATAGACCCGTCTTGTTCGGTCTTTGCGACTATGTATTGGCGCTGCGTTATCTTTGTGAGCATCTTGTACCACGTGCCTGTGGCGTTGTCTCGGTAGGCGGGGTATACCTTGTAGGTGCCTTCGGCCTGCGGGAAATTGCTCATTGGCACATTCATTGCGTTGTAGCCAGTGGCCGGGCTGTAGTTTACCGTAGTGTTGTAAGCCTCGAGGAAAGTGCTGTTGCCGTTGGCGTCTTCAACCATTATCCCAAGGGTCATGTTGCAGGTGGTGCTGGTGTAGTTGTAGAATCCGCCGCTGAAGGTCACCGTGGCCCACGAAGCCGTGTTGGCGGGTGACACAGCGAACCTGCCCGTGCAGTACATAAGCGGCTCGTATGTAGACCCTGTCTCGGCCGGCCTTATGTTTAACGCGGCCTCCTGGCCGTAGTTGAAGCCCGACGCGGCGCCTCCCGTTCCCTGCTCATAGGGGTCGAGTGCCGTTGTCAGGAAGTAGCCGTTGCTCACGCCTCCCCATCCCCAGTTTAGGTGGAAATAGCCGTTTTTGTATCCGTCGATGACGAAAGCGTGGCCCTCGTTCTTTGTTGTCAGTCCGGTATAGAATATCGGGTAGCCGCTTGCGAGGCTGTTGTAGAGCATCTCGTTCCACTCTTCAATGCCGTAGTAGTCGCGTGACAACATGTTGACACTTGGGTCGTAGCTGAAGTATTTCTCCAATGCCACCAGGCTGATTATGCTGCTTGCGCCGCTGCTTGAGGGCCCGTACTGCATGTCGCTGGCCACGCCGACGTCGTACATCAGGCGTGCCACGGCGTTCTTCGATGCCTGTGTGCTCGTAGAGTTGTATGTGTCGGTCATCGACTCCCAGTCATACGTGCTCTGGCTGAAGTCGGCCGACAGGCTGCCGGCCTTCTGCCCGTTGACATACCAGGCGTAGGCATGGTATCCTTTGCCGGTTTGCGGCCACTTGTGGTAATACATTATCTGTGCCAGGGCGGTGGCGGCGCATCCCGTGGGGCACTTCACCCCGTAGTAGGTTGGGCAGAGAGAGTTGTATGGAGAGTTCTGGTCCCACTTCGATTTAGTAAGCGGTGCAATGGCATCGTATACAGGCAAGGCCCTTTTGAGCTTGTCTCTGCTGTTTGTGGCGTCGCTGCCGGCGGCGTGTTCGAGCTCGCGCTCATATTCGCCCAGCCACCAGCGCATGGCTTCGGGCATGTTGTCGGCGCTGAAAGTGCCCTCGTCAGAGTAGCCCAGCACCTCGGCTGCGGCGCGGTCGTCGGCGGCCACTATGACGAAGCCGTCTTTCTGGCCCCGGTTGAAGGCGTAGTAAGCTTTTGACGTATGGGCGAGCCTTATCGTGGCAGAGGCCCCCTGGGCAGGCGCTTTGGCCATTCCTGTGTTGCTGTTGAAGAACTTGCTGGCGATGGTTTTCGCCTGCTCAGTTGTTATCTGTCCTGCCCATGCTGCGTTTGCCAGTAAGGTTAGGGCAATGATCAATAGTGATTTTCTCATACGTTATTATGTTTGAATTTGGCTTTCTGTGATATTTTATGCATAATCCGATACTTTGCAAAGTTAAGGAATTTAAGCGATTGTTTGGTGTTTTGGTGTTTGTTTAACTATGGTTAACAGTGTGTTATAAGCAATGAACTCCTTTACAGAGTTAAAGTATGTTGCATTTTGACTAATTTTGCCTGTCTTTTCAAATATTATGCGTAAGTTTGCAATGACAAACTGAAGCCAATAACTAGCAACAAACAAAATTTCCAGATATGAGCAAATTTACATCTTATGCAGTTGCCGCATTGCTGTCGGCAACGGTAACAGTGTCAGATGCGCAGAATACGCCTGTCAGTCGGATGGAGCATCTGACCCGTGGCGTGGTGGCTGTGCCTGCATCTTCGGGCAACGGTATGTTCGTCAGCTGGCGTATGTTCGGCACCGACGACGACCTGACCACCTTCGACCTTCTGCGCGATGGGGTGGTTGTGAAGAAAGACATAGTGGACAAGACCAACTATGTAGACGTCAACGGCTTTACGTCAAGTGAGTACCAGGTGGTCGCCAAGCACAATGGCGTTGAGGTAGACCGCTCCGAGCCGGTGACAGGATGGTCGAACCTGTACATGCAGATACCCCTCGACAAGCCTGCCGACGGCAACGTCAAGGGCAGCGCTTATTCGTATTCGCCCAACGACTGCAGCGTCGGCGACGTGGATGGTTACGGAGAATACGAGATAATACTTAAGTGGGACCCGTCAAACTCGAAGGATAACTCGCATTCGGGATATACGGGCAATGTGCTCATCGACTGCTACAAGCTCGACGGCACCAAGCTGTGGCGCGTCGACCTCGGCCAGAACATACGCGCCGGGGCCCATTACACCCAGTTCCTTGTTTACGATTTCGATGGCGACGGCAAGGCCGAGATGATGTGCAAGACAGCTACGGGAAGCAAGGACGCTACCGGTGCTTATGTCAACTCGGTGGCAACAGACCCCGACATACAGTCGGCCGACAACGAGAAGGACTGGCGCAACAGCAGCGGGAAGGTGACCGGGGGCCAAGAATACCTCACGGTGTTCGACGGAGAGACCGGCAAGGCCATGCACACCGTGTTCTACAACCCGAACAGGGCCATGGGATATGGCGGCGCTCCCGGATGGACTGTAAACTGGGACGACCGTAGCGGCAAGGAAGACAAGGAGTATGGCAACCGCGGTGAGCGCTACCTGGCAACGGTGGCCTATCTCGACGGCCCCGACAAGAATCCCTCGGCGGTGTTCGTTAGAGGCTACTATACGTTTGCCTTCCTATGGGCCGTGGGCTTCGACGGAAAGGAGATAACCACCAAGTGGCTGCATTCGGCCAAGTCGAAGACCAAGTACACGGTGACATATCCCGACGCAGACGACTTTACCCAGATGCCCGGCAGGAGCACGAGTGGCACAGGCAGCTATACGGCATACGGCAATGGCAACCACAACCTCTCGGCGGGCGACGTCGACGGTGACGGGTGTGCCGCCGCCGGCAAAACCGCATGTTTGTGGCGCATTTCAGCCGTTTTCGGCCCGTTCCATCGGCGCGGCGCCACTGTCGCCGTTGCCTGTTGCCGGGCTTTCGGGGGGCGCATAGCAGCCCGGCGTGGTGCCGGTGTACTTGCGGAAGGCCCTCCTGAAGGTTGACAGCGAGTTGAAGCCGCTTTGCTGCGCCACGTAATCCAGGGTGTACTCCGGGTGCTCTTGCATCAGGGGTACGCTTTTCTTGTTTATGCGCATGGCGTTGATATAGTCGTAAAACGTCACCCCCTTCACCTCGTTGAAGTATTGGCTGAGGTAAGTGCGGTTGGTGCCGAGCCTCTCGGCCAGTTGTCTGAGCGACAGTTTCGGGTCGAGATACAGCCTGTCGTTTTCCACCATGCTCTCCATCCGGCCTGCAAAGGTGAAGTCGCGAGGGTTGGGGGCGGCCTTGATGTCGGCCCCGTCGTCGTAGGGTTCGGGCGCCACGGGCCTCAGCCTGTCGCAGAAGTGTATGGTGAGCTGCCAGAAGGCTATGCCCGCCAGGTATATCAGCGAGTCGGCGGCGGGGTGCCTCACCACCGACACTACCACCCAGAGAAGCATGTAGGCGAACCCCGCCACATACAGTTTCTTGAGCCACGATATGTCCATGTTGTCTATGTCAGAGAAGTTGGTGTAGAGATAGGCGGTGTAAATCTCGGCCCTTGCGTAGCCAATCCTTATCACCGTGGCCCCGAACAGGGCCAGGAAGGCCATGTAGACGGTGGCCATGGTGTGCGACGGCATGGCCGTATAGAGCGCCGTCAGCAGGGCGAAGGGCAGTGCCGTGAGCGCCACCCTTCGGGCGTTGACCCATCCCGGCGTGGTCAGCTCGAACAGCAGGCATGCAAAGGTGATGGCGCTCCACCCGTCGGCCACCTGTATTGCGTCGAGCATGCGCGGCGTATAGGCGTGTGGCAGCAGCGCCGCCAGGTCTTTGGCCGTGGTCAGTGCCCAGTAGGCGCAGATGGCCCCGAGCAGCGTCTGCAGGCGCGTGCGCTGCCGCCTGGCCAGCAGTTGGCAGGCGTTTATTGCGAAGTAGGCCGTCGACACGCCGTTGAAGAATGTGGTCAGGCTCAGTTGTGGCATGTGCTTCTGTGTTGTCTTAGGTTTGTTTTCCGCCCCCGCGGCCCTTGCCTTCGGAGCTTGTGGCCCTGCGGCGCGTGGCGCGGCGTTGGGCCGTTGTTGGGGCTTTTGTCTGCAAAAATAATCATTTTTATCCGCATTTCTTGCGTCGCCTGCCTGTGTTTTTGCGTTGTTCATCCATTTTTTTTGCCTCCGGCGCCGTTTTGCGGGCCTGTGGCCGGCTTTCGCCGGTGGCGTGGGCCGTAGGCAGGCCGGCCGCCAATGCGGTAGCCCAGGATGGGAAGCCTACCGTGCATCACCCGTAA
>OLNP01003040.1_pt1 | contig 11511 bp, 7 predicted proteins | sample 1671951 | NCBI WGS metagenome assembly OLNP01 (sample SAMEA3136629, study PRJEB25190) | human gut metagenome | biome: human gut; feature: human-associated habitat; material: faeces | place: Austria | collected 2013
CCGGGGCTGTGACCGAGGGCTATGACAACGCCAAGAGTGACATCATCCGTTACTGCGTCTATGTGGAGACCAACTATGACACCGATGCCGACGGCAAGCGGGACCTGGTGAAGGCCCTGGTGCAGATTCCCCGGGCCGCCATGGAAGGGGATTATAAGGCCGCCACCATTTATGAGGCCCGGCCCTATATCACCGGCTGTACCTCTGGAGAGGCGCCCTATGGCAAGGACGGCTATGACCTGGACCAGATGTACAGCCAGCCCGCAGCGCGGAAGGCGGCGGGAACCGCCACCACGGCCCAGGCAGCAGCCCAGGCAGATTCCTCGGACTGGTATTATTACAACCCCCACGAGGAGATGTATGACTATGAGGACCTGACGTGGTACGACTATTATTTGGTCCGGGGCTTTGCCGTGGTGGAGTGCGGCGGCCTGGGCACCAAGGGCTCAGAGGGCTTTGAAACCTGCGGGAGCGACCTGGAGATCGACGCGTTCAAGTGCGTGATTGAGTGGCTCAACGGCGAGCGGGTTGCCTATACGGACAAGACCAGCAACATCGCCATTGAGGCAGACTGGTCCAACGGCAAGGTGGGGATGACCGGGCGGTCCTACGCCGGCACCACCCAGTTCGGCCTGGCCACCACTGGGGTGGAGGGGCTGGAGACCATCGTCCCCGTGGCGGGGATTGCCAGCTGGTATGAGTATACCAACTCCCAGGGCATTGCCACCCGGAGCGACCCCGCTTACAGCGACTGGCTGGCCTGGTACTGCGCCGGCCGGTACCTGGATGAGGCGGACTGGAACACCATTGCCGGCAAGTATGGAAACTACCTCAATCAAATCCGGCAGGACCAGCTGGCCTCCAACGGGGATTACAGCGACCACTGGGCCAACCGGGACTATACCCTGGACGCCGATAAGATTCAGTGCCCGGCCCTCATTGTGCACGGCCTGAACGACGACAACGTGCGGACCAAGGAGTTTGACCTGATGTACCAGGCCTATGAGAAGGCCGGGGTGCCCGCCAAGCTCCTGCTCCATCAGGATGGACACCTGACCCCCACCTATCCCTCGGGGGGCATTCAGTTTATGATCGGGGCGCAGTCCTACGATGAAATCCTGAACCAGTGGTTCAGCCACTATCTGTATGGGGTGGACAACGGCATTGAGAACATGCCCGCAGTCACGGCCCAGAGCAACAACGACACCAAGGTGTGGAACACCTATGACGATTGGAAGACCGAGGACGCCATTACCCTGACCGGAGAGAGCGCCAAGGAAAAGACCGCGTCCATCAGCAGCGATTATGACGCCATTGGCGTGAACAAGGACAACTGGGAAGAGGTGTTCACCGGCGGCTCCACAGCCTCCAGCGCCATGTATACCATGGATGTGACAGCGGACACCGTCCTCAAGGGCTCTGTGGCGGTGAACTTCCAGGCTGCCACCACCAACGGTGCGATGGTGGAGACCCCCAGAGGGGAGAGCCGGTCCGCAGTGGACCATGACAGCGCCGTGGACCCCGCTGCCCTGGACCATGACAACTACGTGGGCGCCGCCGCCACCGGCGAGACCGTGGACACCCCGGAGGCCGCCCTCATCAACCGGGACGGCCTGATGGTCAGCGCCATGCTGGTGGACATCGCCCCGGAGGGGGAGACCTTCCCCGCCTTCAACACCGCGCCCACCTATGTTGAAAAGACAATCCTGGCCAAGGACGGTGCCTGGATGGGCGGTGGCCTGGAGAACCTGGACCTGGTGGAGCTGAAGCCCACGGACGTATCCTATAAAATTGTGGCCCGGGGCTGGATGGACCTGTGCAACCCCGGCGCGGGCTATGATTCGGCTTCGGCGCAGAACAAGGTAAAACTGGTGGAGGGAAAGTATTATGACTATACCCTCTACCTCCAGCCCAACCTCTATGAGGTGGAGGCAGGGCACCGACTGGCCCTGGTGATTTACGCCTATGAGCCCGGCAAGGCGACCTACGCCCAGAACTATACCATCACGGTGGACAATGCCTCGGTGTCCGCGGAGATCCCGGTGGAGAAAGCCCCCAGCAACCCCACCGGCCTGCCCTACACGGATGTGGCCGCCGACAGCTGGTACTATGAAGCGGTGAAGTACGTGACCGACCAGGGCATTATGAACGGGACAACGCCCACCACCTTCTCTCCCATGACCACCACCAGCCGGGCTATGATTGTCACCATGCTCTGGCGGATGGAGGGGAGCCCTGTGGTGAACTACCGCATGGACTTTACCGATGTGAAGGAGGACGCCTACTATGCCGAGGCGGTCCGCTGGGCGGCATCCGAGGGGATTGTGGACGGCTATGAGGACGGAACCTTCGGCCCGGACAAGACGGTGACCCGGGAGCAGATGGCCACCATCCTCTACCGCTATGCCCAGGAGAAGCAGTACGATGTCAGCGGACGCAACGACCTGTCCGCCTTTGCAGACGCCGCCCGAGTCAGCGCCTATGCCAAAGAGGCCATGCAGTGGGCGGTGGATGCCGGCCTGATCAGCGGGATCGGGGACAACCTGGTGCCCCAGAACGGCGCCAACCGCGCCCAGGTGGCAACCATGCTCATGCGCTTTGCGGAAAATGTGAATCAGTAACCCCGTTTCGGACGGAACAAAAACCTCCCTGGAAGGATGCTTCCAGGGAGGTTTTTTTGGTGGGGTGCGTTATGGGGTCTTGGCGCTTTTGCCCTCCCGCCGCCAGAGCAAAATCCCTGTGGCATCGGCCAGAAACCAACCGATGGGAATGGCAATCCAGATGCCGTTGACCCCCAGCGCCGGCAGTGCCGACAGGGTGTATGCCAGCAGGACCCGGGTGCCCAGGGAGCAGATGGTGAGGACCACCGACACGGCGGGGCGGTTCACTGCCCGGAAATAGCCGTAGAGGAGGAAAAGAATGCCGATGCCCAGGTAGAACGCGGCCTCAATGCGGAGATAGCCTGTGCCGATGGCGATCACCTCCGCGGCATCCCCGCCCACAAAGGCGGCCATGAGCCGGGGCGCCAACAGGCAGACCAGACCGCCGATGACCAGGCAGAAGAGGACCACCCAGAACACCGCCCAATGGGTGCCGGTGCGGATGCGGTCCCGTTTTTCCGCCCCGTAGTTCTGGGCCACGAAGGTGGAGAAGGCGTTGCCGAAGTCCTGAACCGGCATGTAGGCGATGGTGTCGATCTTCACCGCCACGGCGAAGGCGGCCATGACCGCGGTACCGAAGCTGTTCACCAGGCCCTGGACCATGAGAATGCCAAAGTTCATCACCGACTGCTGCAGACAGGTAAAAAGGGAGAGATTCAGCAGGTTTTTCAAGGCGGCCCGGTCCCAATACCGGTGGCGTTTTTGGACCCGCAGAGCGGGGAAGGCAAACCAGGTGTAGAGAAACAGGCCCAGGCCGGCGACGAACTGGGCGATCACCGTGGCCATGGCGGCCCCCCGAACCCCCATGCCCAAGGGCACCACAAAGAGGATGTCCAGGCCGATGTTCAGAACCACGGAAATCCCCAAAAAGACCAGCGGGGTGGCGGAGTCCCCCACGGAGCGGAGAAGATTGGCAAAAAAATTGTACAGAAAGGTGGCGACCATGCCGGCGAAGATCCACTGCAGGTATTCCTTTGTCAGACCCAAAATATCCGGTGGGATCTGCAGGAGGACCAGAATCCCGTCCAGGGCCAGATAGACGGTGAGGTTGAGCAGGAGCGTCAGCCCGCCGATGAGCAGAAAGGACTGAAAAATCCCATTTCGCAGCCGGTCGGGGTCCTGGCGGCCGTATTGAATGGAAAAATAGACGCTGCTGCCCATGCACAGCCCCAGGAGAATGGAGGTCAAAAAGGTCATCAAAGTGTAAGAGGACCCCACCGCGGCCAGCGCGCCTTCCCCGATGAAGCGGCCCACCACCCAGGTATCGGCCAGGTTGTACAGTTGCTGCAGGAGGTTGCCCAGGAGCAGGGGAAGGGCAAAGCCCAGCAGGCCCCGGGGGATGCTTCCCTGGGTGAGGTCACGTTTGGCAAACATAGCGACGGGAGTTCCTTTCCAATCAGAGTGTTTTTCCAGTGTATCATGCACGGAGAAAATTTGCAAATGGAAGGAGAGGAGCGGGGGAGGAAAGGTTTAACCAACCCCAAACAAAAATTTAGCCCTTTTCGGATCGAAGGGGGAGAGGGGCCGCGCTACAATGGAGCAAAACGGCCCGTACCGATCCCACCATAGGCGGATCTCCAAAGAAAGCGGGCCGGGGAAACTTTTTGAGAGGAAAACTACAAGAATGCGGCATCTTTTTGTAGGTTTTCCGGCCGAAGGAGGAAACGGGGAATGGAGCGAGGTATCTCATGGGAGGACCGGATCAAAGGGGCGTATGCCTCCCTGCGGCCGTCGGAACAGAAAGTGGCGTCCTTTTTCCTGGCCCACGCCGGGGAGCTGGAGTCCCTGACCATTGGGGAGCTGGCCAGCGCGGCCGGCGTGAGTGAGCCCACAGTGATCCGATGTGTCCGTGGGCTGGGCTACCGGGGATACCGGGCCTTCAAGGGGGCCCTGCGGGGATGGGAGGCCGGAGAGGAGAGTGCCTTTGACCATTTGGGGGGCTTTTCCCTCCGGCCCTGGGACCGGATGGAGAACCTTCCGTTGAAGGCCGTGGGCACCCAGCGGGAGGCCTTGGAGGACGTGCTGAAGTCTGTGTCCCCTGACAGCCTGGCCCAAGCGGCCCAAACTCTGGCCTCAGCCCGGCTGATTGATCTGTACAGTGTGGAGAATTCCTGTGCCCCGGCCAGCGATCTGCTGACCAAACTGACCTATTTGGGGCTCCGGTGCCGCTTCTGCACCGACGCGTATCTTCAGCAGATCAGCGCGGCCCATCTGAGGAAGGGGGATGTGGCGGTGGCCTTTTCCCGCTCGGGCCGGTCTGTGGACACCGTGAAGGCGCTGCGGCTGGCTAAAAAAGCTGGGGCTGCTACCATTGCGGTGACGGGCGAGCGAACCGCCCTGCTGAGCCGGTACGCCGATCTCACCCTCTCTGTGGGCGGGGGGGGCCAAACCGTCTATGGCAACGCCATTTTTTCCCGGGTGGCGGACCTGGCGGTGGTGGATATGCTGTATATGGGCATCATTCTCAGCGACTATGAGCGGTTTTCCCGCAACTTGGACCGCAGCGGGCAGGTGATTGCGGACCGGGGGTATGCACAAACCTAAGAGAGACAGGGCGTCCTGGTAGAAAACTACAAGGACGCCCTTCTATATTTGATGGGATTTAACCCGGGCTTCACGGAGGTTTTACCCGGGGTTGGTGGTAAGGGGCGGCGTGGATTTGCTACACTGTCCCTGGAAAATGAAAGAGAACAGAACAGGCCGGACATCCCGGTGGGAAAGGAGCCATACCATGTTAGAACTGACCCATATTCAAAAATCCTTTGACGGGGTCACGGTGTTGAAGGATATCTCGATGCAGGTGGAGGAAGGAGAGATTGTCTCCATTCTAGGGCCTTCCGGCTGCGGCAAGACCACCTTGCTGAATCTCATTTTAGGCATTGTAGAGGCAGACGCGGGAACCATTTGCTACAACGGGGAGGATTTGACCCGGGCTGCTATGGAGAAGCGGGGCTTTAACATTGTCTTCCAGGATTATGCCCTGTTCCCCAATCTCAATGTCTACCAAAATATTACCTATGGCCTGAAAAACAGGCCTGGAATTTCCACCCAAAAGGAGGTGGAAGAACTGATCCATCTGTTGGGCCTGGAGGAGCATCTGTCCAAACGGGTGGACCAGCTCTCCGGCGGGCAGAAGCAGCGGGTAGCTCTGGCCCGCACCATGGTGATGAAGCCCCGGATTCTCCTGTTGGATGAGCCCCTGTCTGCCCTGGACGGTGTTATCAAAGAGTCTATCAAGGACCGAATCAAGACCATTGCCCGGGAGTTTCATCTAACCACCATCATTGTCACCCATGACCCGGAGGAGGCCCTCACCCTTTCCGACCGGGTGCTGATCATTGACCAGGGCACCATCGCCCAGTATGGCTGCCCGGCGGACATCATCCAGAAGCCGGAAAACGACTTTGTCCGGACCTTTATCCTCAACCAGCTGGAGATCAAACGCAACAACATTTATGCCCTCTTCGGCGCCGATGCTGCGGGGAGAGCCGGATAATCGGTGGCCCTATGAAACGAAAGCATTGGGAGCTTACGCTCATTTTCATCCTGTTGGTCATTCTCTTTGCAACCTTTCTGGCCATTCCGGCCATCCGGCTGCTGGTCAAGTCCTTTTGGGGCGAGACTGGATTGACCACAGAATTCTATACCTCGGTGCTGACTGCCCCACAGTTCGGCACAGCACTCAGGAACAGCTTCGCCGTCTCTGCGGCCTCTGCGCTGCTGGCGGTGGGGATTGCCTTTGTGATGGCCTACCTCATCCATTACACCCGATTGCCCCGAGGCTTTCGGCGGGCGATGCAGGCGGTGGCGACACTGCCCATGTTCCTTCCCACCATTACCTACGGCTTCGCCATCATCTACTCCTTTGGCAAGCAGGGCCTGATCACTCGCCTGTTGGGCCACCAGATCTTTAACATCTATGGGTTTGGCGGCCTGTTGCTGGGCTATGTAATCTATACGGTGCCTGTGGCTTTCCTGCTGATCCACAACACCATGGGGTATGTTGACAAGAAGACGTTGGTTGTCTCCAAGGCCATGGGGGATGGCCACCTGTCCACCTTCTGGATCGCCATCCTCCGGCCGCTGCTGGGGACGTTGGCAGGGGCGTTTATCCAGTCCTTTTTCCTCTGCTTCACTGACTTTGGCATTCCTGCCTCTGTGGGCGGAAAGTATGATGTGGTGGCCACGGTGCTCTACAACGAGATGTTGGGCGGCGTGCCCGATTTCAACCGGGGCGCCGTGGTGGCCATGGTGATGCTGCTGCCGTCCATTGTCAGTATTCTGCTGCTGCGGTTTTTGGAGCGGTATAACATCCGTTATGACCGCATCAGCGACGCCGATCTTCGCCCCAACCGGGGCAGGGACACGGCGTGGGGGCTGTCGGGGACCGTGTTGTCGGTGGGAATGCTCTCCATCTTCGCGGTGATCTTTGTGGTACCTCTGGTGCAGAACTGGCCCTACCAGACCCAGTTCACCCTGGCCCACGTCCAGGCGGTTTTTGCAGACAGCGAGCTGCAGACGGTGTACCTCCACTCCCTGGGCATGGCGCTGTGTACGGCGTTCTTTGGGACGCTGCTGGCCTACGGCGCGGCGCTGATCACTGCCCGGAGCACCCTGCCCAAGTGGCGCAAGCAGAGCGTGGATTCCATCGCGCTGGTGACCAATACCATCCCCGGCATGGTGCTGGGCCTGGCCTTTCTGTTCACCTTCACGGGAACCCCCCTGCAGAATACCTTCCCGCTGATGATCCTGTGTAATATTGTCCACTATTTCTCCACTCCCTATCTTATGATGAAAAACTCCCTGTCCAAGATGAACGCGGGGTGGGAGACCACGGCCATGCTCATGGGAGACAGCTGGCCCAAGACCATCCTGCGGGTGGTGACCCCCAATGCGGCCTCCAGTCTCATTGAGGTGTTCAGCTACTATTTCATCAACGCCATGGTTACCATCAGCGCCCTGATTTTCCTGGCCGGTGCCCGGACCATGGTTCTGACCACCAAGATCAAGCAGCTGCAGTATGTCAATGAATACAATGAGGTCTTTGTCCTCTCCCTGCTGATCCTCTTTACCAACCTGCTTGCAAAGGCCATTTTCACCTGGCTTGCAAATAGAAGTGCCCAAACGGGAAAACGAAACAATAAGAAGAGAAAGGAAACGAAACCATCATGCATCTGAAAAAATTACTGGCGCTGGGTCTGTCCCTGACCATGGCTGTGGCCCTGCTGAGCGGCTGCGGCCAGCAAGAGACCGCGGAAGGCGGTACCCCGTCGGAGCAGGTTATCATTTACTCCAACGCCGACGAAGAGGCGATTACCGCCATGACCAACGCCCTGAACGCCGGCGGCTATGCGGGCCAGTATGTCTTCCAGACCTTTGGCACCTCGGAACTGGGGGGGAAGCTCCTGGCCGAAGGGACCAACCTGGAGGCGGATCTGGTCACCATGAGCACCTTCTATCTCCAGAGTGCCCAGGAGCAGAACACAATGTTTGTCCCCCTGACCTTCCCGGTGAATACCCTGGAGGAGGTCCCGGACTATACCGCGCCCATTACCTCCCAGGAGGGCGCCATTATTGTCAATACAGAGGTTCTGAAGGAAAATAATCTGCCCATGCCCACCTGCCTGAAGGATCTGGCCGATCCTGTCTATGCCGGTTTCCTGGCGGTGACCGATGTGCAGTCCTCCTCTACCGCGTGGCTGCTGATGCAGGCGCTGGTTTCGGAATATGGGGAGGACGGGGCACAGACGGTTCTCCACGACATCTATGCCAACGCAGGGGACCACATTGAGACCTCCGGCTCTGCCCCGCTGAAGCTCTGTGAGGCCGGGGAAATCGCCGTGGGCTTTGGCCTGCGCCACCAGGCGGTGGCGGCCAAGGCAGAGGGCCTGCCCATCGACTATGTGGACCCCACCGAGGGCAACTTCTCCCTGACGGAGTCTGTGGCCATTGTGGACAAAGGGGAGAGCACCAATCCTTTGGCCATGAAGATGGCCCAGTGCATCATCGAAAATGGCCGTGCCGAGCTCCAGGAAAACTACCCCAACCCCCTGTATGAGGGAGAGAGCGCGGACAGCGCCAACAAATCCGCCTACCCCAAGACCTTCCAGGAGCCGCTGACCTTTGAACTGTACGAAAAGCACCAGCAGATCTCTGAGGCTGCCAAGCCCTGAGGGATACGATGCAGAAGAGGGCGCGAAAGGCGCCCTCTTCTAATGAAAAACGGAAACCATCACAGAATATAAGGAGAGAAACATACCATGAATTCCTATAAACTGCTCACCCCCGGCCCGCTGACCACCACCGACACCGTGAAGCAGGTGATGCTCTTTGACCACTGCACCTGGGATGACGATTACAAGCAGATCACCCAGACCATCCGTCGCACGCTGCTGGCGTTGGGACACGTGTCCGAGCCGGAGTACACCGCTGTGCTCATGCAGGGCAGCGGAACCTTTGGCGTGGAGTCTGTGCTCACCAGCGTCATCGGACGGGAGGACAAGCTCCTCATTGCGGCCAACGGGGCCTACGGCCTGCGGATGGCGGAGATCTGCCGCCACGCGGGGATTGCGTATACCCTCTATGAGCAGGACAACCACAAGCGTCCCCAGGCGGACGTGGTGGCAAAGTACCTGGCAGAGGACCTGGCCATCACCCACGTGTCCATGGTCCATGGGGAGACCACCAGCGGCATCCTCAACGATGTGGAGGCTGTGGGCCGGGTGGTAAAGGCCGCCGGCAAGACCTTCCTTGTGGACGCCATGTCCACCTTCGGCGGCGTGGACATCCCGGTGGCTGGCTGGGGCATTGATTTCCTGGTGTCCAGCGCCAACAAGTGCATTCAGGGGGTGCCCGGCTTTTCCTTCATCCTGGCCAACCGGGAGAAGCTGGAGGCCAGTGCCGGCCAGGCCCGGTCCCTGGCGTTGGACCTCTATGACCAGTGGAAGACCATGAACGAGGATGGAAAGTGGCGCTTTACCTCCCCCACCCATGTGGTGCTGGCCTTTGCCCAGGCGCTGGAGGAACTGAAGGAGGAGGGTGGGGTGCCCGCCCGCCATGCCCGGTATGACCAGAACCAGCGGCTGCTGGCGGAGAACTTCCGCGCCCTGGGCTTTGTGCCCTACCTGGACCCCGCCGTGCAGGGTCCCATCATCACCACCTTCCGGTATCCGGCGGGCGCCCGTTTCACCTTCCAGCAGATGTATGAATACATCAAGGCCCGGGGCTATGTTCTCTATCCCGGCAAGGTGATGGAGGCGGAAACCTTCCGGGTGGGCAACATCGGGGAGATTTATCCAGAGGATATTGCCAAACTCAGCGCCATTCTGGCTGACTTTCTCAAGGAGGTGGCGGCATGAAGCCTCAGCTGGTGATTTTTGACTGGGCGGGGACGACCGTGGATTATGGCTGCTTTGCGCCTGTGAATGCCTTTGCCCTGGCTTTCCAGAAGTTTGGGGTCACCCCGACGGTGGAGGAAATCCGGGCCCCCATGGGGATGCTCAAGCGGGATCACATCCGCACCATGCTGGCCATGCCCGCCATCCGGCAGCAGTGGGAGGAGAAGCAGGGCGCGTTTGATGAAGCGGCGGTGGAAAAAATTTACGGCGTCTTTGAAGACGCGCTCATGGAGAGCCTCTCCCAGTATGCCGCGCCCAAACCCGGTGTGCTGGAAACCGTGGCAGAACTCAGGGCGCGGGGGATGAAGGTTGGCTCCACCACTGGCTATACCGATAAAATGATGGCGGTGGTCACGGCGGAAGCCGCCCGGCAGGGCTATGCCCCCGACGCCTGGTTCAGCCCGGACAGCGTCCAGGGGTTGGGCCGGCCCTATCCCTATATGATCTATGCCAATATGGCAAAGTTCCAGATCGCTTCAGTGGAACAGGTCGTCAAGGTGGGCGACACAGTGGCCGACATTCAGGAGGGCAAGCACGCGGGGGTCCTCTCCCTGGGGGTGCTGGAGGGCAGCAGCGTTATGGGATACACCCAGGCGGAGTATGAGGCCCTGCCCCAGGCAGAGCGCCAAGCAGAGAAGGACCGGGCCCGGGAGATCTTCCTGGCCGCCGGAGCGGATGGGGTGCTGGATACCCTGGATCAGCTGCCCCAGTGGCTGGAGAACGGGCAGGTGTGAAAGCAGGGATTCGGGCCCGCTCTCTTCTGAAACGGGGAACCCGGAGACCGGGAGGGATAGAGGGAAAAGGGGCGCGGCCCTATTGCATTTCCCGGCTTGTTCGCCTAAAATAGGGGTGCCTTGCAAAGCCGGGGGGCTTGGCTGTCCTTCCGGAGAGGCAAGAGGGAACACAGAAAGGCGGCAAGCGATGAAATGGATGATTGCCTCAGACCTTCACGGCTCTGCGTATTACTGCCGGGCGTTACTCCAGGCGTGGGACCGGGAACAGGCCGACCGGCTGATCCTGCTGGGAGATCTTCTGTACCATGGGCCCAGAAATGATCTGCCCAGGGAATACGCGCCCAAAGAAGTTTTGGCTATGCTGAACCAGAGAAAGGAAGGCCTCCTCTGCGTGCGGGGAAACTGTGACAGTGAAGTGGACCAGATGGTGCTGGAGTTTCCCATCCTGGCCGACTATGGGGTGCTGGCCCTGGGCGGCCGGCTGCTCTATCTCACCCACGGGCATGTGTTTCATAAGGACCATCTGCCGCCTCTCCAGGCGGGAGACATCCTGCTGCATGGGCACACCCATATTCCCGGATGGGAGACATTGGAGGAGGGACGGCAGTGCTGGAATCCTGGCTCCGTCGCCCTGCCCAAGGCGGGCAGCCCCCACAGCTATATGATTCTTGAGGGGGCGTGGGTCCAGTGGAAGGACCTGTCCGGCGGGACCTACCATAC
>OLNP01003043.1_pt1 | contig 11507 bp, 7 predicted proteins | sample 1671951 | NCBI WGS metagenome assembly OLNP01 (sample SAMEA3136629, study PRJEB25190) | human gut metagenome | biome: human gut; feature: human-associated habitat; material: faeces | place: Austria | collected 2013
TGCTATCAGTTCTCTATCCTATGTGTTTATCGCTATCTTGTTGCAACAGGTTATGGACATTGTAGATATGGGCGATATGGACGGCTTCATCAGAATACTACTCTTTTCTTTAGCCTACTTTGCGCTTATGGGAGTATTCATGTACCTACAATCTTTGTTCAGTAAAAAGTTTGTCTGTAAAATTATGAAAGCTGTCCGTTCTAAAACTTTTATAGGAATTGAGCGACACACGATTGAGGATTACTCAAAAAACCATACCGCAGATTACTTATCTGCAATTACGAATGATGTAAAAATGATTGAGGACAATTTTTTACTTCCTCTCCTGCAAGTCATTCAATACACGATTATTTTCATAGCGTCCCTTGCTGTAATGATTTACTTTGACATTATCGTTACGATATGCGTGATTATCGCAATCGCCATTATGCTTATTGTACCCAGTCTGTTTGGAGGTCTGCTCTCCAAACGACAGGATAAGTATTCTGATATGCTATCCGTTTTTACAAACCATGTAAAAGATCTGTTATCCGGTTTTGAAGTTATCAAGTCCTACCGAATGAAAAACTATGTCCTTTCACGATTTGAAGCAAGTAACGAGGACACGATAAAAGCAAAATATTCAGTTGATAAAGCGATTGCCGCGAATGAAGCGGTTTCTATGGTACTTGCGCTTCTTGTTCAGGTTGTTGTTGTTTTTCTTTCGGCATACTTCATTATCATTGGACGTATCAGCGCAGGAGCGTTATTAGGCATGGTGCAGGTAAGCAGTAACCTTGCCAACCCCCTTTTAATTATTTTTAGTAATATCCCAAAAATCAAAAGCATAAAGCCGATTGCACAAAAGCTAAATCAACTTTCAGATTACGAGAGACAAGACGCAAGTACGAAAAAATCTCCTGCTTTCAACGATGTAATTTGTGTAGAAGATTTGCACTTTTCTTATGATAAAGAAAATGAAGTTATAGGCGGTATTTCACTATCCATTGAAAAAGGGAAAAAATATGCTTTTGTTGGTAAAAGTGGTTGCGGAAAATCTACGCTTATTAAGTTAATTGCCGGATATTATTCCGATTTCACAGGTAATGTACTATATGACGCAAACAGTCTATCAATCTTGGATATTGATAAAATAACTGCCCTATCGTCGATCATTCATCAGAATGTCTATATGTTCGATGAAAGTATTTTCGATAATATTTGCTTGCATGAAGATTACAGCGAAAAAGAATTACAGTCTGCTTTATCTGATAGTGGTTTATCAAGTTTTATCAAGCAAGTACCAAATGGCCTTGAATATCATGTCGGAGAAAATGGTGCTAATCTTTCCGGTGGACAGAAGAAAAGGGCCGCGCTTTGTAAAGTTTTATTGCAAAAGCCAGATATTTTGATTTTAGATGAGCCTACGAACCATTTGGATAATAAGATGTCTGACTGGCTGGAGAATTATCTTAAAAGTTTTCGTGGTGTACTGTTAATGGTAACGCATGATCGCTATTTCCTTGATAAGGTAACGAATCATATTTGGGAAGTAGAAGGTGGCAAAGTTTATTATTATGATGAAAATTATTCTGGTTATCTGGAACGGAAAGCAGAGAGAGAAGAAAGAGAGCTTGCCTCAGAAAGAAAAAGACAAAGTATTCTCCGCAGTGAAGTAAAGTGGGTAATGCGTGGGGCAAGGGCACGTTCGACAAAGCAAAAGGCACGTTTAGAGCGTTTTGAACAGTTAAAAGCGATGGATTCCCCAAAGACAGCAAAGCAGGTAGAGATGGGATCTGTTGGAACCAGACTTGGAAAAAAAACGATTGAACTTTATGATATTTCAAAAGCATATGGAGACAAGGTACTTTTTAAACATTTTTCCTATATATTTAAACGATTTGAACGAATTGGATTTGTCGGGCATAATGGCTGTGGAAAGTCCACATTGATGAAGATTTTAGCAGATTTAGAGCAGGCAGATTCTGGAGTGATTGAATGGGGAGAGACAATAAAAATTGGTTACTTTGCACAGGAATGTGAAGTAATGGATGAAAGAGAAAGAGTTATTGATTACATTAAAGATGCAGCAGAATATGTACGAACTTCCGAGGGACTGGTCAGTGCATCAAAAATGTTAGAACGTTTCCTTTTCAGTTCAGATATGCAGTATACGCCGATTGCTAAGATTTCTGGTGGTGAGAGAAGAAGATTATACCTTTTAAAAGTGCTGATGCAGTCTCCGAACGTTTTAATACTTGATGAGCCGACAAATGATCTTGATATTGCGACACTTCGGGTTTTAGAAGATTTTCTTGATGAATTTGCGGGAATTGTCATCACCGTTTCTCATGACCGTTATTTCCTTGATAGAACAGTTGACCGTATTGCTGCTTTTGAAAATGGAAATATTGTAGTCTACGAGGGTGATTATACAGAATATCAGGAAAAATCAGGAAGAATTGAGGCGGATTCCATTGACAGTGTGGATTCTGGTTCCGGGCTTCATATTAAAAAGAGCAATGAGAAGAAGAAAGAAGGAAGAGAACAGTGGCTTGCTTCTAAAAATAAAGAAAAGAAGTTGAAATTCTCTTATAAGGAACAGAAAGAATTTGAGACAATTGATGAGGATATTGAGAAATTAGAAGAAAAAATTGCAGAGTTAGAAGAACAAATCAGCAAATGTGCGACCGATTTCATAAAATTGAATGAATTAATGCAAGAAAAAGAAAAGACGGAAGCCGAACTTTCTGATAAAATGGAACGGTGGGTATATTTAAATGATCTTGCTGAAAAAATAGAAGCACAAAAGAGGGAGAATAATAATGAAAACATTTAAAGAGGCAGATATTTTACTGCCTGGAAAAGAAGTAAATATGGAGAAGTGGTCCGTTATTGCCTGTGACCAGTTTACCAGTGAGCCAGAATATTGGGAAGAGGTAAAGAAATTTGCCGGTGATAGTCCCTCTACTCTCGATATGATTTTGCCGGAAGTATATTTGGAACAGGAAAATCATGAGGAGCAACTTAAAAATATTGAGGCTTCTATGAATAAGTATCTGCGTGAAAAGGTTTTTACAGAATATAAAGATGCGATGATTTATGTAGAGCGGACAGACAGTGTTGGGAATGTTCGCGCAGGTATTGTTGGAAAGATTGATTTGGAACAGTACGATTATAGCAAAAAGAGTACATCTTTTATAAGAGCAACAGAGGCAACGGTAGCAGAAAGAATTCCAGCCAGAGTGGAGATTCGTAACAATGCGGTAGTGGAACTTCCACACGTTATGCTACTTGTAGATGATGCGGGAAAGCATGTCATAGAACCGTGTGAGCAGGAAAAGGAACATCTTCCACTTTTATATGATTTTGACCTTATGATGGGCGGCGGACATCTATGTGGCTATCTTCTTGGAAAAGAGGAAAAGAAACGGATTGAAAAAGCACTTACATTCCTGGCAGATCCAAAGTGTTTTGCCGATAAATATCATGTAAAAGACCGTCCGGTTCTTTTGTTTGCAGTTGGAGATGGCAATCATTCACTTGCAGCTGCTAAAGCATACTATGAACAGTTAAAGGCTGCACATCCAGATGAAGATCTGTCGGAGCACCCAGCGAGATATGCGCTCGTAGAGGTTGTAAATCTTCACAGCCCTGCTCTTCAGTTTGAGGCGATTCACCGAATTGTTACCGGTGTTCATGTAGAAGATTTATTAAGCAAGATGAATGCGGCTTTACATATTAAAAAAGAAGGAAAAGGGCAGACCTTCTATACTATTTATAATGGAAAGAAAAAGAAATGTGTTATTGAACGTCCAACGTCTAAGTTAACAGTAGGAAGCCTGCAGAGATTTCTTGATGGATATCTGGCACACAATGGCGGAAAGATTGATTACATTCATGGAGAAGAGGTAGTAGAAAGCCTTGCCAGGGAAAAAGACAGCATAGGATTTATTTTACCGGATATGGGAAAGGAAGAACTGTTCCCTACAGTAATTCATGATGGAGCATTACCGAGAAAGACATTTTCTATGGGACATGCACAGGATAAACGTTACTATACCGAATGCCGCAAAATAAGAAAATAGTATTACAGATACGTTTGATTTTAAATTCTGTAGTGATTATAATAACAGAAAGAAAAATTTTGCGAAAATCTCCGGTAATACATTACTGGAATTAAGGTGTCACAATAGTCAGTTTACTCAAGAAAAGGAGATGATGTTATGCCGACAACATATACACATTATGCCTATGGACAGGAAGTTTTTCATAAACTTCCCGAAGAATTACAAAGAAAAATAGAACCATATATCGAATACTATAATATTGGCGTACATGGTCCGGATATTCTGTTTTATTATCATTCTTATTGTAAAAATAAAGTAAATCAGTATGGGGTAAAAGTACATCACGAACCTGCCAGAGAGTTTTTTAAACGGGCATTTAAGGTGTTTCAGGCACAGAAAAATAGGAATGAGGCATTTGCCTATCTTGCTGGATTTATGACACATTTTATTCTGGACAGTTCCTGCCATCCTTATGTAAGAAAGCGCATAAAGGAAACGGGAATCAGTCATACAGAGATAGAGACAGATTGGGATTTTGAGGTGATGCAGCGTGATGGCAGAAATCTAAATCATTATAAGAGAGCCTGCCATATAAAGGATAAAAAAGAGATTGCCGCCGTAATTGCACCATATTTTAAGAAGTCTGCGAAACAGATACAAGTCAGTCTTTTTCATATGAAACTGGTGATCAATTATATTTTCCGTTCTGGATTTGGAGTAAAGAGAGCGATTACAACAGTGATTGGCGGATATGTCAGTCCAGAATTAGATCTGCATCATCATTTTATTCCAAAAGAAATCAATCCAGCGGATGCAGAAACCTGTAAACATCTCTGGGAACTCTATAACGGCAGTCAGGAACTTTGTGTGGAGATGATAATAAAGCTTTATAAGGCATTACATAGTATGGATATGTCTTTTTGTAAGGAGAGAAGATTGTCCAGAAACTTTTCTTAGAGTGTGTTTGGAAAATCATTAAACTTAAGAGAAAATTAAAAAGGAGAGGCGATATGAAAAAGAAATTAACAGGAATACTTTTACTGTTGCTGTTTATTGCCCTGCCTTTGCAGGGACAGGCAAAAGTGAAAGCACCGAAGAAACAATGCCATGCTTATGTGGTGATGGATGCAGGCTCTGGGGAAGTTCTTTTTGGGCAGGATGCAAATAAAAAGATTTATCCGGCAAGTACAGCAAAGCTTATGACAGCGATTGTTTGTGTAGAAAAGGGAAATGTAAACTCTGTGATAAAGACAAAGTCTGATGTTGTATACCGCACAACGCCGGGTACATACAGCTTAGGAATTGGTGCAGGAGTAAACTATACTTTTAAAGATTTATTACATATGAGTTTGATGTCTTCTGCAGCAGATGCGACAGATTCTCTGGCAGTTGGTGTTTTTGGTTCTAAAAAGGCCTGCGTAGAAGCAATGAACGAAAAATGTAAAGAACTTGGTTTAAAGAAGACCCATTTTGATAATCCGGTTGGTTCTGATATTGGCGCAGGATATAATGAAACTTACGCCAGTGCAAAGGAAATGGCTAAAATATGCCGTTACGCAATGGCAATACCATTAATTCGAAGTGCTGTTTCAAAGGCACATTATTCCACACAAAAAGGCGGAATGTATGTTAATACAACAAACTGGTTTTTGAAAGGAATGGCTTATTATGACCGTGATACATATAAGATTATCGGTTCAAAATCCGGCACTACCAATGCAGCAGGTCATGTATTTATTGCAACAGCAGCGGATTATGAAGGACACGAACTGATTTGTGCCTACTTTGGAAATGTCAGTAAAGAAAGTACATTTGCTTCTATAAGAAGCCTGTTTGATTACGCATTTAACAACTATAAAAAGGGTAAACTTACCCTGACACCAAGTAATTACGATGTGAGAAGTTCCCAAAAGTACGGCGCGGTTTATAGCGAATATTCTGCACTTCATTGTTATCCAGCTCAGAAAGACGGTCTGTTTGCACCAAACAAGGCAATTACAAGAAAACAGCTTGGAACAATGCTCGAAGCAATTGGTTCTTTAAAAGATAATGCAACCTTATCTGCTTTTGTTTCCGAAAATGAAAATGGAACTGTAACGACTACTCGTTTTGCACAGCTTCTTCAGGAATTATATCCAGTAACTATATCGGATAAAAAGGCAGAAGAAGTGCTGGCTTCCTGTAGCAGTATAGATACAATGGATGAAACAGCAAAAGAAGCTTATGCTTCCTTTGCATCGGGTGCATTAGCAGTAGATGATTCCTGCAAAACAGCCAATCAGCGTATTACAAGAGGGCAGGCATTGTTGATTGCGGATAAACTTGCTGATTATCAGATGAACTATCTTGCAGATCATGCACAGACACAGATTGCAGAAGTTCGCCAGATTCCGGGAAAAGACGGAACAATCACACTGCCAGCTATGTCCTATACGACATTTAATAAAAAGTGGAGTGATAGCTTAAAAGAGCAAAAAGAAGCGCAGGATGCAGAGGCAGCAGCAAAAAAAGCAGAAGCAGAGCGAAAGGCAGCCAAAGAAAAACAGCCAAAAAAAGATGCGGAGCAGATAACAGAAGGGACCAAGTCAAAAGAAAATGCTTCACAGGCAGAAGCAGCCAAGTCAAAAGAAAATGCTTCACAGGCAACAACAGCCACACAGAAACAAAAAAGAAGTAATAACAGAGACAAAAAAGAAAAAAGCAAAAAAATAAAACAGAAAATGAAATAAAAAGAGGTAATAAGTTATGGGGAAAAAACTTTATAAATCATCTTTAGACAGAAAAATATGTGGTGTTTGTGGAGGTTTTGCAGAATTTTTCGGAATTGATGCGACAATCCTTCGTTTGCTCGTTGTTCTTTTTACATTAGCAGGAGGTTCCGGTGTATTATTTTATATTGTTGCAGCGCTTATTATGCCAGATGAGCCAGAGTATTATTAATGATAAAGTGGAACTAGTAATTTAGAGGAAAAGAAATGGATATTTCAAAAAAACTTGTAGAGACGCATTCCTTAACGAAAGAAGAATGTCTGGAATTATTTTCATTATTTAATAATTCTGAAGTCATGGAATATTTAAAAGAGGAAGCTGTCAAAGTACGCAAACAGTATTATGGAACAAAAGTATTTACAAGAGGACTGATTGAGTTTACAAATTACTGTAAAAACAATTGCTATTACTGTGGAATACGAAGAGATAATCGTAATGTAGAACGATATCGCCTTAGTGAAGAAGAGATTCTTGCATGTTGTGCAAATGGTGAAAAGTTAGGCTTTCGTACTTTTGTATTACAAGGTGGGGAAGACCCGTGGTATACGCAAGAGCGGATTGCAGATATTGTAAAAAAGATAAAGAAAGCACATCCAGATTGTGCGATTACATTATCAGTCGGAGAAAAATCAAAAGAAATATATAAAGCGTGGAAGGAAGCGGGAGCAGACCGCTATCTGCTTCGCCATGAAACGGCCAATACATCACATTATCACATGCTCCATCCAGAAAGTATGCATCTTTCTAATCGCAAACAATGCCTTTATGATTTAAAGGAACTTGGCTATCAGGTGGGTGCCGGATTTATGGTGGGGTCCCCGGGACAGACATGGGAACATTTGGCAGAAGATTTAGTCTTTTTGCAGGAATTACAACCACAGATGGTTGGCATTGGCCCGTTTATTCCACATCATGATACAAAGTTTGCAAAAGAAGAAGCAGGAAGCGTAGATTTAACATTAAAATTATTATCGGTACTTCGATTGTTATTACCGAAAGTATTACTTCCGGCAACAACAGCACTTGGAACGTTAGATCCATTAGGAAGAGAAAAAGGTCTTAGTGCAGGAGCGAACGTAGTAATGCCAAATCTTTCTCCAGTAGAAAATCGAAAGCAGTATGAGCTTTATGATAACAAGATATGTACAGGAGATGAGGCAGCTAAATGTAAAAACTGTCTGTCTGCCCGAGTGCGTTCTGCTGGGTACGAAATGGTTGAGGACAGAGGCGATTATATCGGTTAGATCATCCAGCCGCTTCATGATTAATATTGGTTACTAGAGCATGTTTGAAGAATGATAGAAATGTATCAGTAATTAATATTATAATGGAAGCAAGCAGGGCGAATTCGTAATACTATATAAAAAACGAATTTTATTTGCAATTATAAATTTATAATTGCAATAAGTAGAAAAAGAAAGGGGAGCATGATGAAATATTGTTTTGGAGTAGATATTGGTGGAACAACAGTGAAAATGGGCTTGTTCGAGGCGACGGGGACTATTTTGGAAAAATGGGAGATCAAGACCCACACAGAAGAAGAGGGAAAAGCAATCCTTCCGGATGTTGCTGCATCACTCAAGGAGAAAAAAGTAGAGCATGATCTGGCAGATTCGGATATTATCGGAGTAGGTGTAGGTGTTCCTGCACCGGTGACAGAAGAGGGAATCGTCTTTGGAAGTGCAAATCTTGGCTGGAAATACAAAGAAGTGAAAAAAGAGCTGGAGGAGCTGACCGGATTGGATGTGGAAGTCGGAAATGACGCCAATGTAGCTGCGCTTGGTGAGATGTGGAAAGGCGGCGGAGCTGGATATAAGAACCTGATCATGGTAACGCTTGGAACCGGGTTGGGATCGGGATTCGTTGCCGGCGGTCGGATGATCTACGGGCACGATGGCATGGCCGGAGAGCTGGGGCATGTCGTCGTCGAACCCGGAGGACGGCAATGCGGCTGCGGACGCCGTGGCTGTCTGGAAACCTATGTTTCTGCGACGGGTGCCAAACGGACGGCCTTCGAGTTGATGGCCCGGGAAACGGTGCCGAGCGTTTTACGCGATGTACCTTACGACAAGTTCGACGCCCGGATAATTACCGAAGCGGCGCAAAAGGGTGATTCGCTGGCGCTCGAGGTTTTTCGCTGTACGGCGGAGAGGCTGGGAAGGGCCCTTGCGAATGCCGTAGCGATCACCTCGCCCGAAGCCGTGTTCTTCTTCGGCGGCCTGGCCCAAGCCGGGGAGCTCCTGTTGGAACCGACGCGCCGTTACCTGGAGGAGAATTTGCTGCCCGTTTACCGGGGCAACGTGAAGGTGCTGCCCAGCGGCATTCCGGCCCAAAATGCCGCGATCCTCGGCGCTTCCGCTCTGATCTGGAACGAATGATTCTTGCAGGGATCGTTGCGGATTCCAGGTGTAAATATCGTCGCAAACCACTCTGTGACAGAAAGCGTCCGGCCTTGCAAGGCCGGACGCTTTCTGTTGTCTGGGTCGGACGAAGCCTTATTTATCGCATCGGCAGCTCGATCGAGCCGATCAGGAACCCGTCGCAATAGATCTGTACCTGGTAGGTACCGGCGGTGAAGCCGCTGCCGGTGTAGAAGATACCGATGTTGAGGTCTTCGTTCTGGTAATCCACGTCACGCGATGCGGAGTAAGAGAGGCGTTCGCCCTCGAATTCGAACGTCGGAACGCTTTCGCTCGACAGCACGTATCCGTCGGGCGACAGGATGCGGACGTAGATCGTCTTTTCGCCCGGAGTCGCCAGGGCGTTGGCCGTGAGGGTGAAATCCACGCGCAGACGCTCGGCGTTCTTGATGCGCGACACCTCCTTGCTGCGGGCGTTGAGCGCTACCATGCGGATACCCCGGGCGTTGATAACCGATCCCTGGCGTACTTTGTTGTTGAGCTCCTGGGCCTTCTCTTCGGCCATCTCGGCACGCATCTGGGCCGTGGTGATCTCCTTGCGGTAGGATACGTTTTCGTCGATCAGCTTTTTGTTGAGCGTGTTGAGCGAGTCGATCTGGTGAAGATAACCCCGCATGATGGTACGCAGCGTGCCGACCTCTTTTTCATATTGCTTGATTTTGGCCAGACTCCACGAACGCTCCTGTTTGAGCCGCTGCATCAGCGAGTCGGCCCGCTGGCGTTCGATGCCCATCTGGAGCGAAAGGGTGTCGTTGGATAGTTGCAGGTCGTCGAAATCCTGCATCAGGTCGCTCAGGTTGTTCTGGATCGAATCGCGGTCGATGACCAACAGGTCGTAATCGGCCTGCTGCTGGCGATGGATGTTGTAATAGAGGACCGTGATGGCAGCCAGGATCACCGCCAGGATAATGATGACGATGCGGTAGCCGAGGATCGACTTGTTCGCGCCCTTGCGGGGATCGTCGTTTTCGTATTCGGGTTGGTTGTAACCTTGATAGTTCTCTTCCATGGTGCGAATATTTTATACAAATATAATAAAAGACGGGGCAATCGCTGCCGGTTTGTGTCCGAAAATCGCAGAACCTCACCCCATGTTCTGCAAATATAATGGATTTTTATTTGATTTTACTGCTCAACGGATATTTCAGTCCGTGATATCCCGAAATATAGGCCTGAACGCTGCCGATGCGGACCGGCGATTCGATGTAGAGAGGAATGAGGTTTTTGTCGTCCGAAATCCAGACCGTGAACTCCGTTCCGTCCGTAAACGAGTACCCTTCGGAGGTGCCGATCTGACAGGCGAACTTCAGGGTGCGGAACGTACCCATACTGCGGATTTTCTTGGTTTCACGCCCCAGAAAGCGGTACCGCAGATGGCGGATCGTATCTTCGAGGAGCATTTCGAGCACCTCCGTTTTACCTTCCTGGAGCGTTGCCGGGTCGATGCTCCGCAGGTGGAAATAGAGCGACACGGGATCCATGCTGCGCGGGGTGAGCGACATCGTTTTGGTTGTATCGCGCACCATGCGGCGTCCCTGCCACCGGGTGTGTACCGTCATTTCGGGCCAGTCGTACACGTAGTTGCTCCAGAACCGGTAGTTGCCTTCGCGGATATCGCTTTCGAAACGGCGTGTCTTCAACTCCTCGCGATCGACCAGAATCGTATATTTGTCGTCCACGTTCATTACCCAGCGGAAGGCGGGGAGCGTTTTGCCGTGTGCCACGATGCGGTACATCGGCTCTCCTTCATATTCTTCTTCGACGGTGGTCACGCGTACGCTTCCCACTTCGGTATTGGGAAAGAATTTGGCCTTGTAGCTGGCCCGGTAATCGAGTACTTCGCCCGGCTGATAGAGCTGGGCGCCAGCAGGCAGGGCTGCCAGGAAAAACAGGACGGTGAAAAAAATCTGTTTCTTCATTGAAAGGTTGCAAAAAAGTAATTTATGCTGTTTTTTACGGCCGTTTTATCTGTTTCTGCCGGCGCGTTTGCAGATGAATTGCGGAAAGTTTTCGATTCGGATTTTGCAATCCGCCGGCTCGGATCGTCGTTCCGGTGCGGATAAGGTTTGCCTTGTGCGGAACATATTCCGGAGTGATTCAAATATCCTGCCGTGCGAAAAGATACGGGAGTGTTTAAGTGTAGGAAAAAGGTGTGTCGCATCGGGGTGAATGAGTCAGGATATTTGAGAAAAATCGATCTCTTCTCGGCCGGAGTAGCGTTTGCGTAGCTCCCGAAGTCCCTCGTGGCCGTTTTGAGTCAGTGTCGGGT
>OLNP01003047.1_pt1 | contig 11499 bp, 8 predicted proteins | sample 1671951 | NCBI WGS metagenome assembly OLNP01 (sample SAMEA3136629, study PRJEB25190) | human gut metagenome | biome: human gut; feature: human-associated habitat; material: faeces | place: Austria | collected 2013
ATTCTCCTTAAATTTTTTCAAATTATTTTCAATCTTTAACATTATATCACAAATCATCGCAGTTAGACTAGATTTTTCTATTTTTAGTGAGGATACTATTCGGCTTTCAAATGTCGATAAACATCATCGATGAAAATATTGGCAATCCGTTTTTTAAAGGCTTCATTGTTGAGAAGTGCTCCATACAAATCTTGACTTTGAGAATACCCTTCTGTTAATGCATTGTCTATTTCCTCTTCAAAAGCAAACTTAAAATCTTCACGAGAGTTCACATGTGCTGATTGTTTAAGCCTTGGATTCTTCTTCAATAACTCTCGAATAGAAACTGCACCGCTCATTCCAACTTCAGGTTCAATATTCAAATCAAACTGTTCATTTATTTCTTCCAAGATTTCTGATAAGCGCTTTTCTTGGTCCTCTGTCACTGATGATAGACTTGGTTTAGGTAAGTTCACTTCATACTTTTGATCTAATTCAGAAACTCCCACAAATGAACCTGTCTTTTTATGTTTCATATAATCAACGACTATCTTATCGGCAATCGTAAAGTCATCACTACCAATCCGAACATCAATCATCTTCACTAAGCGTTGAAGATAATTGTATCGCTCGTGTAAGACTTCATTTTGATATGCAGTTGCTTGAATCAAGAAGGTATACATGCGTAAGAAACCTCGAATGACCTTTCGAATGGATAACTGTTCTTTATCAGTGTAGCGTCTGACCCTCTCATAGCCTTGATTCAGAAGAGACACCATCTTTTGTTTATCTCGACTAGAGCGTTTCTCTTGATACAAATATTGATTGAACTCATGTACAATCTCTGTATCTAAAATGCCATATTCGTCTAATTTCCGATCCAAGTCTAAGACATCTCGAGGCGAAACTGTTTCTGATAAAATCGTTGTTCGATAATAAGGAGCAAAAGCAGATTGAATGTCTTCATAAGTGTTTTTAAAATCAAGAATAAAGGTTTTCTTATTGTAACCTCTGAAAATTCGATTCAGACGGGACAATGTCTGAACAGCTGCAACACTCCGTAATTTCTTATCAACATACATGGCCACCAACTTGGGTTGATCAAATCCTGTTTGGTATTTGTTGGCCACAATCAAGACCTGATAGTCATCTGTATTAAACTGATCTTTTAGGGCATCTTCTTTACAGTGATTCATCTGCGATTCAGAGTATTCCTTACCACGATAATTTACCTTCCCTGAAAAAGCAATCAAGGTCCCAATACTAGTGATACTATGTTCTTCAAAATATTTCTGAAAGGCTAGTTGGTACTTCACCGCAGCTTCACGTCCAGATGTCACAATCATTGCCTTCCCATGTCCACCTAACTCAGCCATAATATCATGGCTGATAAAATGATCCATAATGATCTCAACTTTTTGGTTGATATTTTCATCAGATAATTCAATAAACTTAGCAATCTTACGTTTGGCAATTGTAGTTTTCAGTTCAGGATCTTCTTCTACAGCCTTATTTAACTTGCAGTATCTCTTATAAGTCGTATAGTTGTTCAGAACATCCAAGATAAAGCCTTCATTGATTGCTTGTTTCATACTGTAGACATCAAAAGGAGCTTTAGAACCGTCTGACTGTGTCGTACCAAACAACTGTAGGGTGGTTGCCTTAGGAGTGGCTGTAAAGGCAATGATTGAAACGTTATCTTGCTTACCTGTACGCGCAATCTCCTGCTCAATCGCATCCGCAACGGTTACTTCTTGAACCTCATCGATGGTTCTATCTTCTGTATCCGTTTCCGTCAAGACCTGACTAACTGAACTCATATAAGAGCCCGTCGTAGAGCTATGCGCCTCATCGATCAAAATAGCAAACTTCTTGTTGGCAGTATTCCCTACAGACATCCAATCCGACTGATTAATCTGTGCGAACTTATGGATTGTGGTAGCAATGATCTTTGTATTCCCTGCGATGGCATCAGCTAAATCACTTGATGTCTCACGATCCCCCATCACTTTCACGACACCGTTCTTATGATTAATCTGTCTAACAGCGTCTTGTAACTGACGGTCTACTACAATACGGTCTGTGACAATTAAAACTGTATCAACGATATTTCTATTTTGATCATCATGAAGAGACACTAAACTGTGGGCAAGCCAAGCAATTGTATTTGTTTTCCCTGAACCAGCTGAGTGTTGAATCAAATAATTATTATCCGTATGGTTGGTCTTCATATCTTCTAGAAGGCGACTAACCGCTCTACGTTGATGATATCTTGGAAAGATCAGAGTTTTCTTTTTAGAGTTAGTCTTATCGACTTCATAAAAGATGAAACTCTCAACCAGTTGGAGAATACTATCCATTGTCAGGACATCTAGCCATAAATACTCTGTGTCCACTCCGTCTGGATTGTGGGGGTTTCCACTTCCTGTTTCAATCCCTTCTCCTTTCCCCATATTAAGGGGTAGGAAGTAGGTTTCTTGGCCTTTTAACTGGGTAGTCATGTAGACTTCCAAGGTATCTACCGCAAAGGAAGCCAAAACTCCTTGCTCAAAACGAAAGAGGCGATTCTTGGGATTGCGACCCTTGAGTTGCTTGATAGCGTCCTGAACCGATTGTCCATTTGGGTTGAACTTAAGCTCAATAGCAAAAAGAGCCAATCCATTGATAAAGATAACGAGATCAATACGATCATCTTCTTCATAAACCACTTCTTCAATCACAGACAAGCGATTGGCTTGGTATTGCTGAAGGGACTTTTCATTAAAACTAGTTGCAGGTTTGCGATAAAGAAGACGCAGTTGCTTGTTTTCAATAAAGACACCCTCTTTTAAGGCGAACAAAAAACCACCCTTGACGATTTCTGTATTGATGAGATTGATGATCGTCTCCTTACTCAGTTTTTTAAGGAGATATTCCATGGTCTCCTCCTGGGTCTCCATCAGAAAATCCCAGAGGAGTTCCACATCCATAGCTAATCGAGGGTCGTACTGAGCCGCATCCCGCTGGATATAACCATTTTTTTCTTTCAAGTCTTTGATAATCCACTGCTGGAAATCATAGCGCTCCTTCAAGCCCAAATTTGCCATAGTTTCTCACTTTCATATTAATAAATTTATTTATCTTTATTAAATTTTTCTTGTCTAAACATGCTTGGTTAACTATAAGGTTGGATAGTTAGTTTCTTTCATTAAAAATTGGATTGGAGATTCCAAATATTTTATCATTCTCATTTAATTCGATTAGTTCAGGGGCATTTATAAATTTATTTTTATAAATAGATGCGATAATTACTTGATTATTCTCCAATTCATTCGACAATAACTGATAAATTTTATCAAGATTATCTTTTGTTACTTCTCTACCACTAGGAGAATCTAAAACAATAGGTAGAGATGTTCCTATAAATCTCTCTAGTTCTTTTATGTATGCCAATTTATAGCATATTACTAATTTATGAAATTGAGTACCAGAAATTTTCTTCAAATCACTAGTAAATATAAAACCTTTTCTCCCACTTATAATGTTATTGACACCTAATTCAGTTGCATAACGTAAAATGTTTTCACTCATCCTAGTGACAATATCTGAGTTCTTAATAAGTTTATTTTTTACATAGTTTCTTAAGTGTTCTAGTTCATTATTAATTAACTCAATCCTAGAATCAATTTCTTTGTGGTTAACATCAATTTGGTTAAAAAATACATCAGCCTTCTCAATTGAATTATCATTCTCAAATAAATGTGTTTGCCCCATTAAATTTATTAATTTATTTTTAACGTCAGATAGTTCCTTCTCTATATTACATAAACTTTCTTTAAGCAGCCATTTTCTAGCTTCTAAAAAATTATAGTTATCATCATAATTTATAATTGTATCCTTATTTACAGAAATAATATTACCTGTATTTTTGTCTTCAACTTTAAGGTCAAAATTTTCTAACAACTTAAAGAAATCGTTATTTTCTTTTTTTAACTTATCTACTTGCTTCATTTTATTTAGATAAATCTTCTTTTGCGAAGACAATAATACTATTTGTTCTTTTAAAAAATTTATATCATCAGATGGAACATCTACTTCATTTTCTAGATATAGTTCTTGATAGGAAATAATTGACTTTAAATTTTTTAATCGTCTTAACTCTCTATTTAGAAAACTTATCCTATCTGTATATTCTGTAACATCTATAGAGGTAAGCCCCTCAATCAGTTCTTCAATATTAAAGTGTATATTTCCAATCACTTTTCCTCTATTTAAAAGAGTCCAACCTTTATCTTGATCTAAATACATTGCTCCGATAATGTTACTAATAACCTTAACTTCTTCTGTATCAAAAATTTGTTTTAAGAAATATTCATGTTGATCTGGCAATAGATAGTCTTTTTTGTCCTTACCAAAGATTAACTCTAACCTTTTATCATGTCGAATCACCTTATATACTTTGCCGAAAATGGAGAAATCTAATTCTAAAAATAGTTTTTGAAACCGAATAGCTAATGTACCTGGTATTGGGTAACCTAGAGAATAAAATAAAATTCTAAGTAGAGTAGACTTTCCAACACTGTTATCTTCCGAATAGATTAAAACATTATTTCCATTGAATGAGAATTCTCGTATAGAATCTTTATAACGAACTTTTAAATTAATAAATTTCATAAATTCGCACTCTTTCTAACTTTATTAATCAATCGTTTATTAGCAATTATTTTCCAAATAACATATTTGACTATAACCTCTTCATCATTTTTGTTATCGATCAAAAAAATGTCATCTTTAAAGGACTTCCAACACTTATCTATAAAAACAAAGATTCTTTGTTGTCTATCGTCTCCAAGTTCACCACTTTCTTTCATATCTTGAAACTTATTGAGAATTTTATTAGATAGTTCAAATCGTCCTTCTATATTTTCTAAGACCGTCAAATATGTTTGAATAATCTCGTTGAACTCTTCATCATCAATATCCAAATACTCTAAAAAACTATCTTCACTAATTCTAGTACTAAGCAGTTCAACTAATTGCCACAAAAATTCCTCTTTACTGTAGTCATTTCTACTGGTTTCACTTTGTCTAATAAATGTATACCAACGGTCATAAATTTCTTTATAAAATTTACTATACTGATCTCCAATCTTAGAAATATATTTTTGTATTTCTTGATAAAAAACTTCATGTTTAGTATATTGATCTGAAGAATTTAAAAATTTATAGAAATATATTGAAAACAATTCCCTTTTAAATTTTGGATTATTAGTAGCATAAGTGTTAAAAATATTCTCCAAGCGTTTTGGTAAAACTTTTTTAAATTCTTTATCAGTATAGCTATATTTTGATTTGGATGAAGAATGTAACCAAAAACTTTCAAATTTTTTATCTGTTCCTAAAGGATAGTATGTATTAGAGACATATATCAGTTTTTCCGCATCTCCATGCTTAGAAGCCTCATTTAAAGTTTTCAATCCATCCTTAAGTTTATCAAAATTAGATTTTCTAACAAGTGTATCTTTTTCTTTAGATTTTACTTGAGCATAGATGTACTTTCCATTATTCAATTCAAGTTCCACATCCTCTACAGGACCTTCAATAGAAAATCCGTTCACATCCTCTAAATTTTCTAATAATAAAACTAATCCAACTAATGCTTGAAACTCGAAACCAAATGTTGTGGGCACGGCATTACTTTTAGAAAAAGATTTTGTATTTACCATAATTTCTAAATCTCCTTCCCCCTTCTCTTCCCAGTTACATAATCATAAATAAGAGTTTGTCGTTGTTTGTTAATGTTATCAATTTGCTGATTTTTGATTTGAATAAGTTTATCTATTTGAACTGTTTTCTTATCAAGAAAATCAACAATTTGTACTTGTTCTTCATTTTTAGGCTGAGGAATACTCCAATTTTTTATTAAATTTTGACTGATGTTTGGTTGAGTTCCACCTTGTGCAGAAAAAATTAAATTATTTTTACTTGCTTCTATGGCATATTTCCCAAAACCAACTTTTTCAGAGGATCCCGACATTACGACAACTGCCTGATTAACACAAGCATCAATATAACTCACAGCCACATTGCCAACTGAAGCACCATACATTGCTAAAGCAACAAAAGGTGGCTGATATATTTTTAATGCAGAAGTAGATTTAAACCCTTGATAGCTAATAGTTTTACTTACACTAGTCACTGTATCAGTTTGATATAAATCACCAGATTGAATCCAATTTATATCACCATCATAGAATATTTCATTGTCGCTTTTAGGAGTAGAACCACTACCAATTTCATCAAAGATATATTTGATAGCTTTCACTCCCCATCCTTCAGGAACCTGTCCAATCCAGTCAATACCTGAATCCTTCATTGGGACTGCTTTATCTAATCCTTTTGTGACGGTCTCATAAATCAAGCTAGCTCGGTAGTCTTTTAGTTTTTGAATTTGCTCCTCCAGTAGACTTTTTACCTTATCCAGCTGGGTAGTTTTCTTGTCTAAAAAATCAGCGATTTTAGTTTGTTCTGAACTTTTAGGCTGAGGAATACTCCAATTTTTTATTAGATTTTGACTGATGTTTGGTTGAGTCCCACCTTGTGCAGAAAAAATCAAATTATTTTTACTTGCTTCTATGGCATATTTACCAAATCTAACTTTTTCAGACGCTCCCAACATTACAACAACTGCCTGGTTAACGCAAGCATCTATACAACTAATAGCAACATTCCCTACCGAAGCACCATACATTGCTAAAGCAATAAAAGGGTGTTTATATATTTTTAATGCCGAAGTAGATTTAAAACCTTGATAACTAATAGTTTTACTTACACTCGTCACTGTATCAGTTTGATATAAATCCCCAGATTGAATCCAATTTATATCACCATCATAGAATATTTCATTGTCGCTTTTAGGAGTAGAACCACTACCAATTTCTTCAAAGATATGTTTAATATCTTTCACTTCCCACTCTTCTGGTATCTGTCCGATCCAGTCGATGCCACTCTCTTTCATCCTAGTCATGTTTTAGTTCCTCCAAGAGAGTCTGTAGTTCTGCTTCCAAGTCATAGAACTCTGCCAAGAGCTTCTCTGCACTTTCTGGTGCTTGGTATTGATAGAAATAGCGGGTAAAAGGAATCTCAGCTCCATAGCCTTTTTCCTCATCAAACCAGTAGTGAGCATCAGGTACATGGGGATAGACCTCACGCGCAAAGTAGTCTTCAACATCCTCTGTCAGCTTGACGATTTCACTGTCCTTGGTTGTCTTATCATAGACAATCCCTCCAGCAATCTCATTTGGCTTGTCTTTCTTCTTAGTACGGATGACTTCTGCCGTTTTGTCCATCTCACTCATAGCTAGGGCTAAAGCATTGATATTAGCAGGCGTTACCTTGATGTCTCCCAACAAATCCTTAATGACTTGGACAAAGCTTTCAAAGTTGGGGAAACTGTCATCCGTGATTCCTTCACGAAGAGCATCTAGGATAGCTTCTTGCTTGGCCTTCCCAACTTCGAAGTCTTGTAATTTCTTCTCATCTTTGGCTGATCGTGGTTCCATCTCTAGTAATTCTTGATACTGGTATTCGTCGAATAGTTTAGCTAGGAAAGGAACGCTTTTGGCCTTCTCAATGGTTTCTTCAGTAATCCAGCCACGACGTTGCAGAGGTTGCATGACTGTATATTCTCGGTATAGAAACTCATTCTTATCAAAGATCTTCACATGGTCATTTTCTTTAAAATCATCATACCATTTGAGGATCTGGCGGATATTGTCTTGAGACAACTCACGACGTTTTTGTCCCAGAGATTTACGCAAAGGAACAAACTCTTCCGTCGCATCGATGAACTGGACCCTGTTTTGACGCTCAGGAGATTTGTTTTTATTGTAAATCCAGATATAAATCCCAATCCCTGTATTGTAGAAAAACTGTCCTGGAAGGGCAATAATAGCTTCCAACAAGTCATTCTCAAGGATGTAACGACGGATCTGACTTTCCCCAGATGAAGTACCTCCAGAAAAGAGAGGGGAACCGTTTGAAATGATAGCAGCTCGTCCATTTTCCTCTAGTTTAGCTAAACCATGAAGATGGAAAAGCAGCTGGGCATCGCCAGTTCCCGGAGTCGCCACAAAACGTCCTTGTCGACCTTCTGTAGTCAAAAAGAGATTATGATCTGCCTTAACAGCTTCTTCGACGCCATCGTCCGCATCTTTCCCGCCCCATGATTGACCAAAAGGAGGATTGGCAATGACAAAACTCATCTTCGTATCTGGGAATGGATCGGGATCTTTTAGGGTGTCCGCCTTCACAAAATAATCCGAATCTTCCTGACGAATCAACATATCAGCTCGACCAATCCCGAAAGTCTCAGGTAAAACTTCCTGACCAAAAAGACGGACAGTCACTCCTGTATCTAGTTGACGGATGTAACTTTTGGCTGTCGCTAGCATACCACCTGTTCCAGCTGCCATATCTAAGATTTTCAACTCTTTTTTATCGACAAATAATTCTTCATCGGCTTCGATCAAGAGCAGGTTGACCATCAGAGCAATGACTTCACGAGGTGTATAGTGCGATCCAGCTTCCTCATTTTCAGAAAAGCGACGGATAATATCCTCAAACATATAGCCCATCACCATCGAGTCCACAGAACTTGGCGATAGGTCAATCTGAGAGAACTTTTTGATGACAGTAAAAAGACGCCCAGACTTTGCAAGCGTGTGGACCTGTTCTTTAAACTTCAGATTTTCAATAATGTCCTTTACACGATAAGAGTAGCCATCTAGATAGGCAATAAAATTTTCTTCGATCGCATTGGGATCGTTTTGAAGGTTTTCAAGTGTGAAAGGACTAGTATTATAGTATTTGTAGCCAGACTTATTCTCAAGAACCTTCTCTGGTGTATTGGGATTTGACTGATAAAGGGCCACTACTTCGTCTTTGGTTGGCAATAAGGCAGCTTCTAAACGAGTCAAGACAAACATCGGAATGATGACGTCTCGATACTTATCTGCACGATAAGCCCCACGTAAGGTGTTGGCAATCGACCAAACTGCATTGACCACATTTGAAATCTGAACGTCGTTCGATTGAAATAATGGTAGTTTTTCTTTAAAATTAGACATTTGCTTCCCCTGTTTTTATATTAACATTCGCTTTTATTATACCATAAAAGCCCACTTATAAAGCGGGCTCAAATAATATTTTAAGTAAAACGATTATACAAGATCTTTAAGTACAAAGACTTAATAATGATCTTTAAAAGAGAGGAAAGCGACACCTGACTCATCTAGCATATAAATCAGGCGATTCTCTGCATCAATCCGTCTTGACCATGCTCCTTGAAAGTCATATTTCAAGGGCTCAGGCTTACCAATCCCTGCAAATGGATCCCTTTGGATCTCTTTGATAAGGCTATTTATTCGCTTCAGTGTTTTTTTGTCCTGACTTTGCCAGTAACAATAATCCTTCCAGGCATCTTCTGTAAACTTGAGTAACATCCGTTACCCCTCAATCTCATGGAGTTGAACCTGGCCAGCTCGGACTTCTGCCATGCCCCGCAAGACCTTATCTGACAATTCCTTATTCTGAGCTAGTCTCAGGGTTTCTTGTAGGCTGTCCCACTCGCTCTTAGAGATGACCACAATATCTTCATCAGGATTCTTATTCACGACCGTCAAAGGCTCAAACTCATCATTCACCTTCTTCATATAATCCTTCAAATGATTGCGGAATGTTGAATAAACGACTGCTTCCATGACCATACCTCATTCTACCTCTTTTCTTTTATTATACATGAAAAAGAAAAACTTGTCAGGAACTTGTACAAGTTTTTCCCTCTCCACTTAATTATTCGTAAAAAAGCTTCTAAATTTGGTAAAAAAAAATCTACTGTCTAAAAGGAATTTTTAGACAGTAGATAAACACTGTTTCCGCACATCATAAACTTCTTGCCTTACGTGAATGTGGACAGAGGAAATTTACGTCAGACTGTTTATTCTTCCACTCTCACTGGCACCCGACCCCAGATCTGCTCTGGCAATTGGGGATGGCCTAGTTGAAACACCTGATCGGCTTGCTGGGTCAAACTGTCCCAAGGTTCCTTACCAATTCGGGTCACGATTTCTACTGATTTTTTCAAGCCTTTGAGATGAGCTTGCCCCTTTGCGGAAAAACCTAAGACATGAATGGCGTCGGGAAGGGCTTGTTCCGTTGCCCCTACCAAGATGTAGGTCAAGATGCGGCGCACTCGCGCCTTAGTATAGCGCTTGGTTGCGACTTTCTCCACAATGTCTTCCACAGAACTAGCACTTCGAACCGCATCCTTTAGCCGATTGGCCACTTCTTCATTGACCTGAAAAATCTGTGTCAGATCCAGATGGGTTAGGATTTGATAACGGAGCAGTTGGTCATAATCCTCCCAAGACACCTGTGGAGCCGACTGAAAGAGTTGACTATTGGGCATGAATTTAGCGACAAAGTCTTGATCTTCCTTGTGTAGGCGTAGACTAGTCGCAGAAGCATAGGCCACCTCTTTTTCTTCTGAATGGTAGCCTGCACCCTGGCGTTGGATAGCCTTGAGCGCAATCCCCTTCCCAGCACAGGCCTTGGCATAGGCCAAGCCCAGGATATGATTGGGAGTATCCCCTGTGAACTCCACTCCAGCAAAGGTTTCCCACATTTTTTGGGTCTTCTGTGGATAGGATAAATCATCCGGAAGACTTCGCAGGAAAGCTTCCATTTCCGTTTCTTTCTCCGAATAAACAGTCGCAATCGCTTGGTAATCCAAGACTTCTTCTGTCCCAAAGGTCAATTGGTCGATTCCCAGACGGGACAAAATCTCCACCGCTCCCTTGGCAAAATGATCAGCCGACTGAACAGCCACGAGAAAGGGGAGCTCGACCACCAGGTCTGCTCCATTTTCCAAAGCCATCTGCGCGCGAATCCACTTATCTACAATGGCAGGTTCGCCACGTTGAACAAAATTCCCAGACATGGCCACAATCTTCAGCCCTTCTGCCTGTTTGAGCAGGTACTTGTGACCATTGTGAAAGGGATTAAATTCTGCAATAATACCTGTAACTGTCATGTTTTCCTACTTCTGTGCTACAAAAAACCAACGTTTGCTGGTCTTTGTTGGCTCCTTGTCTTCAAAGTCTGCGTACAATTTGAAAGATTTAAAGCCAGCCTGCTCCAATAAAATGTCATAGGTTAAAACTTCATAGGTACGCTCCTCATGGACTTCATCGTGCCGACTAAAGCTGCCATCCTCTTCTTGGACAAAGAAGGTCAGCTCATGGACGATCGAGTGAGGGGCTGCATCCTCATAGGTATCCCAGAGCATGGCAAAGTCTTCGGCATTTTCGTGGTAGGAATAGCCTGGGAAGACCTCATCCGTCTGATAGGTTGAATGGACATCAAAGATAAAGACTCCGTCCTCATTGAGGGCATTGTAGACTTCTTTGAAGACATCCCCTACTTCTACCTCGTCCTGCATATAGCAGATAGAATCCGAGTAGCAGGTCACGAAATCATAAG
>OLNP01003062.1_pt1 | contig 11436 bp, 6 predicted proteins | sample 1671951 | NCBI WGS metagenome assembly OLNP01 (sample SAMEA3136629, study PRJEB25190) | human gut metagenome | biome: human gut; feature: human-associated habitat; material: faeces | place: Austria | collected 2013
CAAGAACGAGATCATCGCGTTCGAGTTCCTGAACCTCGGCAAGTTCACCGACGCCGTCAAGGCCGGCAAGACCCCCGAGGAGGCCATCGCTGGCGCTATGGGCCACTATGGTCAGTGGGAGAACGCTGCCAAGTACATCGACCCGCGCACCGACGAGGAGACTCACTCCGTCGCCAGCGTGTTCCCGGTTCACGAGTAGAAAGGGAGGGAAATAACTATGACTGTTACGTTCGAAGGTTACGAGCGCCGCGCTGACAAGATCAACAAGTGCCTCGCCGACAACGGCATCGCCTCCCTCGAGGAAGCTCTGCAGATCTGCACCGACAAGGGCTTCAACCCGCGTGAGATCGTCAACAACACCCAGTCCATCGCCTTCCAGAACGCCGAGTGGGCCTACACCCTCGGTTGCGCTCTCGCTGTCAAGCGTGGCGCCAAGTCCGCTTCTGAGGCTGCCGCCATCATCGGCGAGGGCATCCAGGCCTTCACCGTTCCCGGCTCCGTCGCCGAGGACCGCAAGGTCGGTCTGGGCCACGGCAACCTGGGCGCTATGCTGCTCTCCGACGACACCGAGTGCTTCGCCTTCCTGGCAGGTCACGAGTCCTTCGCTGCCGCTGAGGGTGCTATCGGCCTGGCTCTGAACGCCAACAAGGCTCGCAAGAAGCCGCTGCGCGTCATCCTCAACGGTCTGGGCAAGGACGCTGCTCAGATCATCGCCCGCATCAACGGCTTCACCTACGTGAAGACCCAGTTCGACTACTTCACGGGCGAGCTCAAGGTCGTCGAGACCATCCCCTACTCCGATGGTCCCCGCGCCGCCGTCAACTGCTACGGCGCCGACGACGTCCGCGAGGGCGTTGCCATCATGTGGCACGAGAACGTCGACATCTCGATCACCGGTAACTCCACCAACCCCACGCGCTTCCAGCACCCCGTCGCTGGCACCTACAAGAAGGAGCGCCTCGAGGCTGGCAAGAAGTACTTCTCCGTCGCTTCTGGTGGCGGCACTGGCCGTACCCTGCACCCGGACAACATGGGCGCCGGCCCTGCCTCTTACGGCATGACCGACACCATGGGCCGCATGCACTCCGACGCCCAGTTCGCCGGTTCTTCCTCCGTGCCTGCGCACGTTGACATGATGGGTCTCATCGGCATGGGCAACAACCCCATGGTCGGTGCCACCGTCGCCTGCGCTGTCGCCGTCGAGGAGGCCCTCAAGGCCTAATCGCGCCCGCGCGATGCTCATATAGTTGAGCTTTGGAGCCGCTACCCATCCGGGTAGCGGCTCTTTTTGTTTGCGCTGTCGCAGGGTAGCTAATGCCGATATATCAGTTGGGGCGAAATACAAGATGTGATGAGATGGAGCGTCAGAGCGTCCATGACGCCCACCTGCCATATTTGCCCTTTACCGATTTGCCGGGTCTTTGCGGCCCCATTGCCGATCACCCGTGCGACAATGCGCCGGACGAGAAAGGAATCCGATGGAATCGACTGATGTACTGGTAATTGGATCTGGCATTGCGGGCCTTTGTGCCGCCATCGCAGCGGCACGCACGGGTGCAACCGTCACTGTGGCAAGCGCCGGCAAGACCATGAGTGGATCGAGCTTCTTCCCGGGTACCTGGGGCCTCGGCCTCATCGGTCCCGCCGACGAAGACGACGAGCAGGACCTCATCGACACCATCCTGGCCGTCGGCGGCGGCGTTGCCGACCCCGAACTCGTCCAGACGTTTGTCCACGGTATTCCTCAGGCCATCCAATGGCTCGAGCAGGATCTAGGTGTTGAGCTCCAGCGTCCGCAAAGTGCCGAAAGCGCCCAGCAGAAGCAGTTTATCCCCTGCTTTGACCATAAGACGCGTATGTGGCGCGGCCTCACCCGCAAGCCGCTTGAGGACGCGTGTACGGCCCAAATCGAGTTGCTTGGCATTCGTCTGTTCCCCCGCCACGAACTTATCGACCTTGTTGAGGATGCGAACGGAAAGGTTGTCGGCGCAGTGCTCTATGACCGTGCAAACGAGCATCTCGTGCCTATGGCAGCCAAGGCCACTATCATCGCCGCCGGAGGCACGGGCGGACTGTTCGAGCGCAGCCTCACTTCGGCAGACGTGCTCAGCTCCTCGCAGGCCATCGCACTGGAACACGGCGCAACGCTCACTAATATAGAGTTCATGCAGATGATGCCAGGCTTCATCGAGCCCAAGCGTAACCTTGTCTTTAACGAGAAGACCTGGCGCTACGTACATGTAGACCAGCCGGTCGATATCGCCGACGACAAGCTGGACGATCTGCTTGAGCAACGCTCCGGATATGGCCCCTTCACGTCACGCTTGGCCTCCCGCGCTATCGATCTCGTCATCGATCAAGCAGGCGCCGAAGGCCTCGCGCTCCACTACGACTTCCCCCGCGAGGACGTCCCTGAGTTTGTGCAGACCTTTGCCACCTGGCTGCAAGACGAGCACGGCATCGCGCCGACCGACGAGATGCGCGTGGCAATGTATGCCCACGCTGCTAATGGCGGTATCAAAATCGACAAGACAGCCTTCACGGGCGTCGAAGGCCTCTATGCCTGCGGCGAGGCGACAGGCGGCATGCACGGCGCCGATCGCATCGGAGGCCTGTCGAGCGCCAACGGCATCGTATTTGGGCGTATCGCGGGCGCATCGGCAGCCCTTGCAGCGCAGAAAGAGCCTGAAGCGGCCCTGAAGACGGATATCACCCTCCCCCAGTACGGCATTGCCACAACAGATGCCGATCGCCTGACACACAGCCTTAGGCACACGATGAGCACCTATTGCATGATCAACAGGACCGAAACAGGCCTATCCGAGGCCCTGCAACAGCTTGAAAGCCTGCAAGACAAGGCCATGGCGCTGAGCAAGCCGCATGCCGATGACAGCGAGATCGCAGCCCTCGCCCGCCTACAGTCGCAGATTCGACTAGCACAGGAAATGGTCAAAGCCATGCGCAAGCGAACTGAAAGCTTAGGTTCGCACTATCGAGCAGACTAAATCGATTCTCACTTTGAGTTTGATCACAACTTCTCAACATGCATCGAGCCCCGTAAGCATGATTCCCCTAAGGAGAACACGCCTACGGGGCTTTAGCCGTGTTTCCCTAAGGGAATCACGGTGCAGATTACTCAGCTCCGCGCCCTTTCGGGTTCGACCCCATGTGAGGTTATCAAAAAAGCGACCAACCTAAGCCAGTCGCTTTAACAATCTTTGGGTGGGCCGTCAGGGGGTCAGCCTGCTTTGCAGGCGGTCGCTGCGGCGCTTCGCGCCTTGCGCGCTGCGCTGGCAAATGCTTACGCATTTCCTCAGCTCCGCGCCCCGACGGGTTCGACCCCATGTGAGGTTAACAAAAAAGCGACCAGCCTAAGCCAGTCGCTTTAACATGCTTTGGGTGGGCCGTCAGGGGGTCGAACCCTGGACCTTGGGATTAAGAGTCCCCTGCTCTACCAACTGAGCTAACGACCCAAAGCTAAAGTCCGTTGTGGCGGACTTTAGAGGAGATATCGTGTGGTGGGCCGTCAGGGGTTCGAACCCTGGACCTTGGGATTAAGAGTCCCCTGCTCTACCAACTGAGCTAACGACCCGATATCAACACAAAGCAAGAACTGGGGTGGGTAAAGGGACTCGAACCCTCGACCTACGGGACCACAACCCGTCGCTCTAGCCAACTGAGCTACACCCACCGTGTCCTGTGCGCTTCGCGCTCGACTATTATTGCAAGGAACGCCACGCGATGCAAGCCCCAATTTTCAAGAATTTTGAAAAGAGTTTTTCGAGACCATTTCGAGCAAATCCCACCGGTTTCATAGGAGTAAACTTGCCCCACTGCAAATCCTCGAAAGGACCGTCATGAAAGAACTCTCCAACCGCACGGCAACGTTTACCGATTCGGTCATCCGCCGCATGACACGCATCTCCAATAAGTACGGCGCTGTCAATCTCTCGCAGGGCTTCCCCGACTTCGATCCCCCGGCGCAGCTGCTCGATAGCCTCAGCGCCATCGCCAGCGACCCCAAGCCGCTCTATCACCAGTACTCCATTACCTGGGGCTCCCAGGCCATGCGCGAGGCGCTCGCCGCCAAACAGGAGCACTTTATGGGCATGCCGGTAAACCCCAACGAGAACATCGTGGTCACCTGCGGCTCCACCGAGGCCATGATGGCCGCCATGATGACGGTTACGAACCCCGGAGACAAGGTCGTCATCTTCTCGCCGTTCTACGAGAACTACGGCGCTGACACCATTCTCTCGGGTGCCGAGCCCATCTATGTGCCGCTCAACCCGCCCACATTCGACTTTGACCGCGAGGCGCTCGAGGCAGCCTTCCGCGACAACGACCCCAAGGCCATCGTCCTGTGCAACCCTTCCAACCCTTGCGGCAAGGTCTTTACGCGCGAGGAGCTCACCTTCATCGCCGACCTCTGCAAAAAGTACGACGCCTACTGCATTACCGACGAGGTATACGAGCACATCGTCTACGCGCCCCACGAGCACGTCTATATGGCCACGCTGCCCGGCATGTTCGAGCGAACCATCAGCTGCAGCTCGCTGTCTAAGACGTACTCCATCACCGGCTGGCGCCTGGGCTACACCATTGCCCCGGCCCAGATCACCGAGCGCATCAAGAAGGTCCACGACTTCCTCACCGTGGGTGCTGCCGCCCCCCTGCAGGAAGCTGTCGTCACCGCCCTCAACTTCAACGACAGCTATTACGATGAAGTCCTTGACCTCTATACCGCCAAACGCGACCTGTTCTGCCAGGGACTCGACAGCATCGGTCTTGAGCATAACGTGCCGCAGGGCGCCTACTACGTCATGATGGACATCTCTGAGTTTGGCTACGACAGCGACCTCGAGTTCTGCGAGGACCTCGCGTCTAAGGTGGGCGTGGGCGCAGTGCCCGGCTCGAGCTTCTTCCGCGAGCCCGTCAACCATCTGATTCGCTTCCACTTTGCCAAGCGTGACGAGACGCTCAACGCGGCGCTGGAGAACCTCAAGTCCCTGCGTGATAAAATCAAACCGCGCGGGTAAGGACGGCCCGGCAACTAAAGTAACTAAAGAAGCCTCGCGCCGCCCGCCGCGTTGCGAGGCTTCTTTTTATAGCGCTTTCTTAAATGGTTTAGAGCTCTATACTTTAGTCATGGAGCAACTCGTCCCAGAGAGAGGAATATTATGGCAGAGCAGCAGCTTATCGGAGCGCTCGAGGCCGGCGGCACCAAGATGGTCTGCGCCACGGGCTATGCGGACGGCACGGTCCTGGAGCGTGAGCAGATCGCGACCACGACCCCGCAGGAGACCGTCGAGGCCGTCAACGCGTGGTTTGCCGACAAGGGCATCGCCGCGCTGGGCATCGGCGCCTTTGGCCCCACCGCAGTCAACCCCGCCTCACCCCAATACGGCAAGATCCTGGAGACGCCCAAGACGGCATGGCGCTACTTCGACCTGCTGGGCACCATCCAAAACGAGCTCAATATCCCCTGCGGCTACGACACCGACGTCAACGTCGCCTGCCTGGGCGAGGTCACCTTTGGCTGCGCGCAGGGCCTCACCGACGTGGTGTACCTGACGATCGGTACCGGCGTGGGCGCCGGCGTGCTCTCGGGCGGTAAGCTCGTACACGGCATGATGCATCCCGAGGCCGGCCACATCCTGGTCACGCGCGACCCGCGCGACACCATTGGCGAGCACAGCGCCTGCCCCTTCCACGACAATTGCCTCGAGGGTCTCATCGCCGGCCCCGGCGTTAAAAAGCGCTGGGATGGCAAGAGCGCCGGAGACATGGCCGATGACCCGGAGGCCATGGACCTGCTCGCAGGCTATCTGGCACAGGCGCTCATGACCTACACGCTGTGCTACGCGCCGCAAAAGATCATCATCGGTGGCGGCGTGGCCGACCACACCCCCATCGTGCCGCTCGCGCGCAAGAAGTGCGCCGAGATGCTCAACGGTTATATCGTCACGCCCGAGGTCAACGACATCGATACCTATATTGTCAACAACAGCCTTGAGGGCAAGCAGGGCATCATGGGCTGCCTGGCCCTGGGCGCGCAGGCGCTTCAGTAACAGACGCACCCACAGGGCGTGGCGCGCCCGGCAAATCCAACCTACGGAACGACGCCACCACGCCCTATATAAGCCCTCTAATAAAAAAGGCCGCCTAGCACCAAGCATACGTCCTAGGCGGCCTTTTTGGCACATATGAGCGATCGTAGTAGATATCGGAGCACAACGCCCGTTGCCGCTCCACAGCAGTCGATCATCACATCGGTGATCATGCCGGCGCGTCCCGGCACAAAGAGCTGAATCGTCTCGTCGATCGAAGGAATCAGCAGCAGGAACACCGCCGTGGGCAGCAGCACGTCAAAGGTGCGCCGGCCCTCAAAATCAAAGGCGTGCGTTGCCAAGATGCCGAGCACCATATACTCGGTAAAATGCGCGCACTTGCGAACAACAAAGTTGGTCACCCATTCATATGGAAGTCCCACGCCGTGCAGGAAACCGCGGATAGCTTCCATGACCGTTAGGCTCAGCGAGCCCGACCCCGAGCCGGGAACCAGCGAATTGCCCCAGATCAAGAGCGCCATCAGGCAGGTCACGACCGCCCATTTTCGATTGATCTTAACCATGCAGAAGTTATGCCTCCGCGCGGAGCGACGCGAAGCTGGCGGTACCGCCCTCGATAACGCTCAGGTAGGCACGGCCCGTACGCTTGGCGGTAGAGGACTGCAGGCGCTCGATCTCCTCCTCGAGGATCTGATTGACGCGCTCGTGACGACGGTTTTCCATAATGCCGGCGGCAATAGCCTCGGCCCGCTCGATGCTCTCGCGCGAGATACGGGCAGTATCCTCGGGGAACACAGCGCTGTGACGGCCGACATAGGCGGGGGCAGCAGGCTGAGGGGCAGCGACGGGAGCGGGGGCTGCAACAGGAGCAGGCTCGTCAATCTCATCCAGAATCGCGGTGGCGGCGGCCCACATGTCCTCGTGGCCCGAGTAATCAGCCATGGGGACATCAACCTCGAGTGAGGCATCCGGAAGGTCGCCGGTGTCGATGCGATCTTGGGCATCAATCGATGCGGTGATGGCTGCAGGCTCATCGAGGTCATCGAAATCGATATCCGCGGCACCGGAGATGATAGGCATGCTGGCGAGGTTTACATTGTACGGCGCAGCCTCAGCCGCCTGCTGCTGGGCAGGAGCGCCCCACAGCGAGCTTTCGGCGGCACGGCGGGCGGCAACGGCCTCCTCGTCCGCGGCCATGGCTTCATCAACGTACGAATTGTCGGCAGAAGCGTTCGCGTCCGCCGAGGTAGCGCTGTAGGCGTTATTGGCTGCCGCGTTGGCGACGAGTGCCACGAAAGCCGCCGTGCTGCCCGCAGGGGCGGCCTGGGAGCCAGACACGGCGCGTGCCGCGGCGGCGATGTCGTCGCGATTGAAGGAGCCGGTCTGCCCGCCGTTGGTGAGCTCGTCGATGGCGACTTGATAGACGTCGCGCGAGTGTGCAGGGTCGCAGCTCACCGGCGAATCGTCGTCAAGCATACTGTCGATCATGGACCAAGCCTCGTCCTCGTCCATAGCATCTGCGGCTCGAGCGATGGTAGGGACACCATCATCGGCATGACGGCGCTGGAACGCACCAGTCAGGCCGGAAAGGAATGCCGAGGTAGACTGCTCCGCCTGAGCCTGAGAATCAGAAGCCGCAGCGTAAGGAGTCGCATCCTGCTGCTGAGCTGAAATCGAGGCGGTCTTGAACTCGCTTTGATGCTGATTGAGATTGGCGGCACCGCCCATGGCATCGAGCTGGAACAGACGCTCTTCACGCTGCGCACGATACTCGGAGATACCCAGCGAGGCGGCATAGATGCCCACGCCCGCCACCGCGCCCACGGCGAAGGGAACCGCACCCGCCACGACCGTCTCGTTCACAGACGAAAACGGCAGCGTCGCGGCATACATAACCACGGGAGCGGCAAGGCCGATCCCGCACGAAAGTCCGGCAAGGACTGCTCGTTGTGTCGCATCAGAAGAAGCCATGAGCTCTCCCCATCTTCCAGCACCCAAATCGCATCATTCAGTTGGCTGCGCGAGAGAAGATGAAGCGGGGCTATGCCCCAAAGCAACGGTATATGGTTCGTTTCATCTGCGTTATCCGTCGCGAAGCTTAAAAGCTATTATGCGAAACCGCCCTGTCGATTGCAAGCGACGATGTCGGATTGAAACGGGAAACCTGCTGCTTGCCAGTCTTATGGTCAAAAATAAGCGCGGAGCGGCGATATAGAAAAGGGCCGAGGCTCAAAGCCCCGACCCTTTATTGCATTGATGACTATCGCTGCGTGTGGATGACAACCTAGAACGTCTGCTCGTAGTCGCTGTGCTTTTTGGCCGAACGCACCAGGAACTCCTGGTTGGTGTTGGTGCCCTTAAGACCCTTGATAAACGACGCAGCTGCGCGCTCGGTGTTGTTCATGCCGGCAAGAATGCGACGCAGGCCAAAGACAAACGGACGCATCTGCTCGTCAACCAACAGGTCCTCGTTACGCGTACCGGAGGCAACGGGGTCGATAGCCGGGAAGATGCGGCGATCGGCTAGGTCGCGGTCGAGCTTAAGCTCCATGTTGCCGGTGCCCTTGAACTCCTCAAAGATGACCTCGTCCATCTTGGAACCGGTGTCGATGAGGGCAGAGGCCAGGATGGTGAGTGAGCCACCGTTCTCGATATTACGGGCTGCGCCCAGGAAGCGCTTGGGCGGATACAGGGCCGCCGAATCGACGCCGCCCGAAAGGATGCGGCCTGAGGCGGGCGCCGCCAAGTTGTAGGCGCGGGCAAGACGCGTGATGGAGTCGAGCACCACCACGACATCGCCGCCCAGCTCCACGATGCGCTTGGCGCGCTCGATGACGAGCTCTGCCACACGAGTGTGGTTGTCGGCGGGCATATCGAAGGTCGACGCCACAACCTCGCCCTTGATGGAACGCTGCATATCGGTAACCTCTTCGGGGCGCTCGTCGACGAGCAGGCAGATGAGGTGCACCTCGGGGTTGTTAATCGAGATAGACTGGCAGATCTTCTTGAGGATTGTGGTCTTGCCGGCCTTGGGCGGGGACACGATCAGGCCACGCTGACCCTTGCCGATCGGCGACACGATGTCGATGGCGCGACCGGTAATGGAGTCCTTGCCATGCTCCATGCGCAGCGGCTCGTTGGGATAGACCGGGGTGAGGTCACCGAACTTGGGGCGGTTGCGAATCTGCTCGGGGTCTAGACCGTTGACGGTCGTGATTTTGGCGAGGCCGGCGCGCTTGTCGCCGCCGCGCGAAGGACGAAGCGAGCCCTCGATGACGTCGCCCGTGCGCAGACGCGCGGAGCGGATGAGGTAGGCGGGGACGAAGGCGTCGTCGTTGGACTTCATGTAACCGTGGGCATGGATGATACCGGAGCTGTCCGGACGAATCTGCAGGATGCCCTTGATGTCGCGGAAGCCCTCGGCCTTCGCGGCGGTGACGTAGATCTCCTCGACGAGCTCGGCTTTCTTCTTGCCGGTCGTCTCGATCTCGAACTCTTTGGCCTTCTCGCGCAGTTCGGCGACCTTCATGGCAGCGAGCTCCTCACGCGAAAGCGTGGGCTCGGTGGGGGCGGCGTTGCGCTCCTTGTTACGCTGTTTGCGATCGCGCTGGCGGTTGCGACGGTCGTTGTTGCGCTCGTCCTTGCGCTCATTGCGCTCGTCGTTGCGCTTGTGCTGGCGACGGTTGGGGCGAGCGCCGTCTTCGGCCTCGGCGGGCGCGGCGCCATCGGTTACGGCGGCGTCGGCATTGGCCGCAGCGGCGTCATTGCCCTCGGCGCCGGAATCGACTTGCGCTTCGACATCAGCCTGCTGCTCGGACGCCTTGGCCTTAGCGGACTTCTTACGACCGCGCTTGGGCTTCTCGGACGCAGGCCGTTCGACGTCCTGGGGCTCGGCGGCATCAATCGATGCATCGACGGTCGTCTCGGCGGAATCCTCGGACGCACCCTTCTTGGCAACCTTGGCCTTGGACGTGCGCTTAGCAGCAGTACGATGGCTGCGACCAGGACGGACATCGGCGAGCTCGACATCGGCGGGAGCGGCCTCGGAAGTCGTAGCATCCTGGACGGGTGCATCGGCAGCGGTTGCAGACTCGGCGGTCGCCGCAGCATCCCGAGCGGCTGCAGCTGCGGCTGCGGCCTTCTCTGCCTCGACGAAGGCCTTGGGCTTGCGACCGCGACGGTGCGGGCGCAAAGCCGGATCGACAACGGGAACTTCGCTGGCCTCGACAGACGCAGCAGGCTCAACAGGCGATGTGCCCTCCCCTGCCACGGAACGGACCGAAGCCTCAGTGAGCTCGGGGGTTACCTGATCGGCAACCTGCTCGGCCTTAGCAGCCGTGCGACGGCGTGTGCGCGGTACCGGCTTCTCGGTCGGCTGGTCGGCGACAGGGGTCTCGGTGGCGGCAGGTGTCTCGGGCACAGACGGAGCTGCAAGCTCGGTCAGAGCCGCGGCCTCGCGCTCGGCAGCACGACGGCGGGCGCGCACCACCTGAGCCTCGCTAATCTGCGCCAACGCACGCGCCTGCGCGACCTCATCGGAAATCGGCTCCGAGGAGTCAGCTGCAACGGTGCGCTTGGCGCGCGTCGTGCGCGTGGTACGGCGCTTGGGTTTGGTGACCTCCTCGCCGTCAGCGACAGGCTTGGCCGCGCGGCGCGTGCGCTTGGGCTTTGCCGGAACAGCCTTCTCACCAGTTGCAGGCACGGCCTTCTCAGCCGTTGCAGGCGTAGGCGTCTCAGGAGCCGAGGCTTGCGCGGGCGCCGCGACCTGGTCCGACGCAACCGGTGCAGCGGGAGCGGCTTGCGTCGTCGTTATTTCGTTTTCTTGCTGTTGATCAGACACAGTGTTTGCTCAACTTTCTTTTCAAGCCCTGTGATCACATGCTCCCTGCATAAACCTTCAGGGCGGCTAAACAGTCTAGTTCCGTTCAAAACGACGGACATCATTGATCTGTATCGAGATGATTGCGTCATATACGCAGCGTTAGTGTAACACAACCGCAACCACCTGCAACTTAGTCATTGGGAACGCTCTTAAACGACTAGTCAAAAGGGACACTCTTTGGTTTACCGCCCACAAACCTGAATGCCTCCGCCAAAACTATGACGGTTTACTACGATGAATCGCTCAACCGCGACCACTCCGAAATTTGTTGAACTAAAACCGCAGGTAGATGCCTTGCACTTTTTTGCGAAAAGCCGGCGTGGTTGGAATTTCTCAATTCATCGTAGTAAACCGGCATAGTTTCGTATTTCCAGCAGTCCCAAATTCGTCAATACGACGGCGTTTGTGCAAAAAGCCCGACCTCCATATGTGAACTGCGCCCCAAATCTTGGACGCCCTAAATAGCGACTAGGCCGCAAGGGC
>OLNP01003069.1_pt1 | contig 11423 bp, 10 predicted proteins | sample 1671951 | NCBI WGS metagenome assembly OLNP01 (sample SAMEA3136629, study PRJEB25190) | human gut metagenome | biome: human gut; feature: human-associated habitat; material: faeces | place: Austria | collected 2013
GCGGCACCGAAAGCTGCGTCCGCCGACCAATGGGCCACGAACTACTACGGAGATCCGCTTACCTGGAAGAGCATCGCTTTCGAGTGACGCAGGGGTGTTTCGTTATTTTTACCGCTCCCGTTGCTCCCGCACTGGCTGCACAGACCGCGGCATCCGATGTTCCCGAGTTTGTTGAAGAAAAACTCCCGAACATCAGAAAAGTTATCGCAAAATCCATGCACAAGTCTCTTTCCGAGATGGCTCAGCTTACTCTCAACACGTCGTTCGACGCAACCGAGATTTCCGCATTCAGAGCCAAAGTCAAGGAAAACAAAGACGCGCTCGGCTTTGCGAACATTACGCTTAACGATATTATCCTCTTTGCCGTTGCAAAGACGCTTCCCGCTTTCCGCGAACTGAATGCGCACTTCTACGACGACAAAATGGTATTCTTCAATCATGTCAACCTCGGTATTGCCGTTGACACTCCGAGAGGACTTATGGTTCCGACCGTATTCAAGGCGGAAACTCTGTCTCTGAATGACCTCTCCAAGGCGGCAAAAGCGGTTATAACCGACGCACAGAACGGTTCTATCAACCCCGATCTTTTGACCGGCGGTTCGTTCACCGTTACCAATCTCGGCGCAATGGGAATCGAATCTTTCACTCCCGTTATCAACCCGCCGCAGACCGGTATTCTCGGTGTTGACACAATCACGACAAAAGTCAAAGTCGTAAACGGTCAACTCGTTCCTTACAAGGCGATGGGACTTTCTCTTACGTTCGACCACAGAGCACTTGACGGCGCGCCCGCTGCGAAATTCCTGCAAGCGCTTTGCAAGAACCTTGAGAACTTCTCTCTTCTTCTTGCGAAATAGGAGGATTGACAAATGGTTTATGATCTTATCGTACTCGGCGGCGGCCCCGCAGGTTATCTTGCGGCGGAACGCGCAGGTCATGCAGGACTTGTTACCGCCGTTATCGAAAAAAGAGCGCTCGGCGGTGTTTGCCTTAACGAAGGCTGCATTCCGTCCAAATCTCTGCTTTACTGCGCAAAGGCTCTTGAATATGCAAAACACGGCGAAGCGTACGGCGTAAAAGCTGCCGACGTTTCCTACGACCATAAGTTCGTTGTCGAAAGAAAAGACAAGGTGGTCAAACAGCTTGTTGCGGGTATCGGTGCGGCTATGAAAGCCAACAAAGTCACCGTTATCGAAGGCGTCGGCAAAATCGCGGGAAGAACTCCCGAGGGATATGCGGTTGAAGTAAACGGCGAAAAACTGACGACGAAAAGACTTCTTATCGCGACAGGTTCCGCACCCGTCGTTCCCCCGATTCCGGGTGTCAAAGAGGGTGTTGCAAGCGGATTTGTTCTGACGAACAGAGAGATCCTCAGCCTTGACGCCGTTCCCGAAAAACTCGTTATCATCGGCGGCGGTGTAATCGGTCTTGAAATGGCTTCTTATTATAACAGTGTGGGAAGCAAAGTTACCGTTGTTGAAATGCTTGACAAGATAGCGGGACCGACCGACAAAGATATTTCCAATGTTCTTCTTAAAAACTATAAGAAGAAAGGCATTGAGTTCTGCCTCGGCTGCAGAGTTACGGAAGTAACAGCAGATGCCGTTAAATATGAAAAAGACGGCAAGACCGAATCCGTTCCCGCAGCCAAAGTTCTTCTTTCCATCGGCAGAAGAGCGGTCAGCGCGGACATCGGACTTGAAACCATCGGCGTCGAAGTTGAAAGAGGCGCGATAAAGGTTGACAGATATTGCAGAACCAACGTTCCGAACGTATACGCCGCAGGCGACGTAAACGGTAAAATGATGCTTGCTCACGTTGCTTACAGAGAGTCCGAAGTTGCGATAAACAACATGCTCGGCAAAAAGGACGTTATGAGATACGAGGCTGTTCCGTCCGTTATCTATACAACTCCCGAAGTCGGCTGTGTGGGCGAGACCGAAGACAGCTGCAAACAGAAGGGTATCGACTATGAAGTCGTTAACCTGACGATGAAATATTCGGGCAGATATGTTGCCGAGACCGAGGGCGGTATCAACGACGGCATCTGCAAGATGATCATGGACAAGAAGTATCACAATATCATCGGCGTTCACATGATAGGCAACTATGCGTCCGAGATTATTTTCGGCGCGGTGTTTATGATTGAGAGCGAGATGAGAGTTGAAGAACTCCGTCAGATGATATTCCCGCATCCCACCGTTTGCGAGATACTTCGCGAAGGTCTTTTCCAATTCAAAGTGTAATGTAAGAAAGGGGACTATAAATTATGCCTAAGTGTCAATTCGTCGATCCCAACGAAGCGAGAAAACCCGGCAAACTCTCTTTTAAGGACATCGACCTTAACCAGTACAACAAAACGATAGCCGAAGAAAAGAAGAATTTCTCGACCGAAGATTTCATGCGTATCTATCACGATATGGCGGTTATCCGCGAGTTCGAGACCATGCTTTACTCGATAAAGACAAAGTCCGAATACAACGGTATCGAGTATTCCAACCCCGGCCCGGCACACCTTTCCATGGGTCAGGAAGCGTCTGCGGTAGGTCAGGCTTACCTGCTCGGCGTTGATGACTTTTCTTTTGGTTCCCACAGAAGCCACGGCGAGATCCTTGCAAAAGGTATGTCCGCCATCAACAAACTTTCCGACAGCGATCTTTACGACTACATGAAGAACTTCATGGGCGGCAGAATTTTGAAGATCGTTGAAAAAGACCAGAAATCCACCAAAGAACTTGCCATCGACTTCCTCGTTTACGGCGCTCTTGCTGAAATCTTTGCAAGAGAGACCGGTTTCCACAAAGGTCTCGGCGGTTCGATGCACACTTTCTTCCTCCCGTTCGGCATTTACCCGAACAACGCCATCGTAGGCGGCTCCGCAACCATCGCGGCAGGCGCGGCGCTCTTCAAGAAAGTCAATAAGAAGAACGGTATCTGCATCTCCAACATCGGCGACGGCTCCATGGGACGCGGTCCTGTTTGGGAAGCGATGATGTTCTCCTCCATGGACCAGTTCACCAAACTTTGGGACGAAGCATATCAGGGCGGACTTCCCGTTATCTTCAACTTCTTCAACAACTTCTACGGCATGGGCGGTCAGACCAGCGGCGAAACGATGCCTTGGGGCGGTCTGCTCGTAAGAGCCGGCGCGGGTATCAACCCCGACCAGATGCACGCAGAGCGTATCGACGGTTACAATCCTCTTGCCGTTATCGACGCAATGAGAAGAAAGATCGCTCTTATCAAAGAGAACAAGGGTCCCGTACTTCTCGACACCGTTACTTACAGATACACCGGTCACTCTCCCTCCGACTCCGGTTCTTACAGAACTCCGGAAGAAGTCAAGGCTTGGGAAGAGCAGGATGTTCTTAAATGCTACAGCGACAAACTCGTTAAAGCGAAAGTCGCAAAGAAAGACGCGTTCTCCGCTATCGACGGCGAAGTTAAAGACCTTATCACCAAGATCACAAAGATGGCGGTTGATGAAAAGATCTCTCCGAGAATGGATCTCTTTACTGTTCCCGATCAGATCGAAAAGATCATGCTTTCCAACGAGCACGTTGAAAAGTTCGATGACAGAGAACCCGAAGTTCGTATGGCTCTTGCCGATAACCCGCGTGTTCAGGCTATCGCAAGAAAAGAGCGTTTTGCATTTGACAAAGACGGCAAACCCGTTTCCAAGAACAAGGTATTCCAGGTTCGTGACGCTCTGTTTGAAGCAATCATAGACAGATTCTACAAAGACCCGACGCTCATCACTTACGGTGAAGACGTTCGTGATTGGGGCGGCGCTTACGCCGTATACAGAGGCCTTACCGAGGCTCTTCCGTATAACAGACTGTTCAACTCCCCGATTTCCGAGTCTGCTATCGTTGGTACCGCCGTTGGTTATGCAATGGCAGGCGGTCGTGCGGTTATCGAACTTATGTACTGTGACTTCGTAGGCTGCGCAGGAGACGAAATCTTCAACCAGTTGGCTAAATGGCAGTCCATGTCCGCAGGCCTTCTCAGAATGCCTGTCGTTCTCCGTGTTTCCGTCGGCTCCAAGTACGGCGCACAGCACTCTCAGGACTGGACGGCGCTTATCGCGCATATTCCCGGCTTGAAGGCTGTATTCCCCGTAACTCCTTACGATGCAAGAGGTCTTATGGCTTCCGCTCTTGCGGGAACCGACCCCGTTGTATTCTTCGAGAGCCAGAGAGTTTACGACTTCGGCGAAAGATTCCACGAAGGCGGAGTTCCGACCGAATACTACGAAATTCCTCTCGGCGAGCCCGATATCAAGAGAAAGGGTACGGATATCACCATCCTTACCGTCGGCGCAACGCTCTACAAAGCGCTTGAAGCTGCTAACACCCTTCAGGAGAAATACAACATCTCCGCAGAAGTTATCGACGCACGTTCCATCGTTCCGTTCAACTATGACCTCGTTATCGAGTCCGTTAAGAAGACCGGCAGAATCCTGCTTGCTTCCGACGCTGTTGAAAGAAACTCCGTTCTCAAAGACATGGCTTGCAACATTCAGTCTCTTGCATTCGATTACCTTGACGCTCCCGTTACGGTTGTCGGCTCCAGAAACTGGATCACGCCCGCTCACGAGCTTGAAACGCACTTCTTCCCGCAGGCTGACTGGATCATTGACGCTATCCATGAGCGCATTCTTCCGCTTCCCGGCTATACCGCGACCCACAACTTCACGGATAACGAGATGCTCAGAAGAGCCAAGCTCGGTGTCTGATTCTGACAAAGTGTTGTATATCCGAAAAACCGCATAGGCTGACGGATTTTTACAAGTAAACAATGCCCCGACGAAGCCTTTGTATTTTCAGCCTGTGGTTTCTGTAATGAATAATCGATTATCTTGACAAAAATAGAAATACTTGCTATAATATCCTTGGAGTCAATTGGGGTTTACTGTGGATTTGTACTGATAAAATTCAATCGATTACAAGGTAGTTCAGCATACAGGTGATTACAGTGAGTGGGCAAATATAAGTAAAACGTTTGGTATAATATCGGCACTATGCGGTAAATATTCGCGAGTCAGAATATAATATATGAGGGATTCAAATGAAGAGTATATTAAAAAGATTATTATTAACTGCTTTTTTATTAATAAATTTATCAACGCTGATGTTCGATTGGCAAGTAATTGAGGGAATTACTTCATGTGATGGCATAATTGTTCTCTCTGGTAATATTGTTTTATCCGGTATTATTCTATGCGTTTACTTTTTGAGTTTATTGCTTTATAAAAAGTTTAAGACAATATGTTTTATAGGAGGCTTATGCTCTTTGAGCATGTTGTTTGCGCTTGAATTTTCTAAATTTGAATCCTACGGAAGATTTAATAACTCGTCAATAGGTGTATATTTAGGATTATTGACTATTATAATTACTATTGCAATATTTATCTTGTTGTTAAGAAAAGAAACATTTCTTACCAATAAATAAAAACGTATAACTTATTAAGTGCGCCCGAGGTATCTCGGGCGCGATTGTATTATATGTTTTCCAAAATCATTTTTTTCAGTTCCTTGGCGGCGACGCTGAGGGGTTGTTCTTTTCGCTGGATCAGGCAAATCGAGCGGGTCGGAATTTGTTCTTTCAGGTCGATTACGCAGACGTTGTCCGTAGAGTGAATAAATTCTTCGGGGACAAAGCCGATGCCGAGGTCGGCTTCGACCATGGGCAATATTTGGTCTGCGGTGTAGGCTTCAATGTCTGGCAGATACGGAACGCCGTTGTCGGCAAAAAACTCGGAGTAAAATTCAAATGATTTAGTGTCTTTTCCGAGTGAAATTATGGGATAATTCGGCAGGGAAGAGAGCGAAACTTTTTTGTTTATAAGTGATTTGAAGTACGGGGAACAAATAGCGACTTCGCGAATTGTGCGAACTCCTATTTCTGTCAGGGACGGCGCTTCGATTGTCGGGGTTGTAACAACTGCGATGTCCGCAATGCCGTCTTTGAGCGCGGTTATTGCCTGCGGCGTTGAGTGATTGCTGATACGGATTCTGACGCCTGGATATTTAAGACGGAACTTTTTAAGAACAGGAAGCAGCAGACAACGGAGCGCAACTTCGCTTGCTGCGACAAATACAGTTCCGTTTTGCAGGTTTTTGCTTTCCGTAACTTCGGCTTCGCCCGCTTCGATGTGGTCAAACGCTATTCGTATATGTTCAAAAAGTTTTTCGCCCTCGGGCGTCAACTTCATACCTCTGTTTGTGCGGGAGAAAAGGGGACATCCGAGTGCGCTTTCGAGGTTTTTGATGGTTCGCGTCAGGTTCGGCTGATTGTTCATCAGCTGTTTTGAAGCCTGCGAAAGGCTTCCGTACTTCGCAACAAAGTAAAAAACGCGGTAATAATCATAGTTTATGTACATACGAAATACCTCTTTTGGATATATCAAAAATGAATTTCAGGTATACAAATTAAAGATTTTACATATATCTACTTTTGTATTATAATATATCAGGTGAAAAAAGTCAAGCGACTTTTTCGAAAACTTATATTTGAAAGCAAGGTCTTTTTAATGGCAACGGTATTCAATATTATAATGGCGGTCATGGTGGACATTGCAACGGCTGTTCTTGTTCTGAAACTTGCAACGGACGCAATCGCAAGAAACGGTTGGACGCGATTTGCATCCGCTACCATGGCGCTCGGTTTTGTTTGCGCCTGTGTCGGCGAATTTTTGGCGGGAATAAATGTTGCGCTGCTAATTTTGTCATTTCTTGGTTTTATGCTTTCCTATACGGCGTTTGTATTTTCTTTTCCGAGGCGAAACGCATGAGATTAAAAGCCGTAACAGGGCAGATGTCCGACTCGTTTCGGGCGGCGGTTTTTATAGTTCTTTCCGGCGGTTTTCAGGACGCATACACATACTGTTGCCGAGATGAAGTTTTTGCGAACGCGCAGACGGGCAATGTGGTGTTGTTGAGTTCGTCGCTGTTTCTCGGAGAGTGGAGCGAGGTTTGGAAATACCTTGTTCCCGTTGTTTCTTTCCTTATCGGAACGGCGGTTGCGGAGCTTATTCACGGACGGCTTAAAAACTGCGAAAAAATTCATTGGCGGCAGATAATTCTGCTTTGCGAGATAATCTTGCTTTTCATAGTTGGGTTTCTCGACCACAGGCTTGACGCGGTTGCAAATGCTCTTGTTTCGTTTGTCTGCGCGTTGCAGGTTCAGACATTTCATAAGGTGCGCGGACACGCTTACGCAAGCACTATGTGCATAGGCAATCTGAGGAGCGGAACGGAAGCGCTGTGTGCATATTTTCATTCAAAGGACAAAAAAATTCTTGAAAAGGCGTTCACATACTTCGGAGTTATCCTGATTTTTGCCGTGGGCGCAGGAATAGGAACGTTTTTGACAAGAAAGATAGGCGTACGTTCCGTGTGGATATGCTGTGCTTTACTTCTTATAAGTTTTTTGATGATGTTTGTCAAGGAAGAAAAGACGGAAAGAGCAAATTAAAGCATTTGCGAACAGTAATTATTTGTGTATTAACTGTCTGTTTTATCGGCTGATGTCAGATTTGAAATAAATCTGTTATTTTTGGGCAAAAGACTTGTTTTTTTACGATTTCTCTGATATAATATGCTAAACAGCGTGCGGAATGAGATAGTTCCGAATGAAGAGCGCGCAAAACGCTTTCCGAGGAGGAAGAAAAAATGAAAAAGCAGATAGATATCGGCTCGATGTACGGAATCCGTGAGGAGTATTTGGCAAAGGGACTTATCAACGAGATTCCCGAGGTCGATTATAAAAACTATATTGCTCACGGACAGAATTTGATGTTTTTGACCGTTGTTTGGGGCAATCCCACTTGGGAAAAAATATTCAAAGACGCATTGGCAATGTGCGAAAAGTACAATATCAGAGTTATTATTCACGACAATGTGATGAATGACAAGGGCGAAAAACTGACGGAAGAGGACGTGAAAAAATACACCTCTTATTATAAAGACAGTCCCGTGTGGGTAGGCAACGGGTTTGACGATGAGCCGTCGCCGAATGACTATCCGAGAATACAACACGTTCTTGAAACGTATTTGAAAGTTTATCCGGGCAAAGATACTTATGTAAACCTGCTTCCGATGTATGCGGCGGCATTTGTTTTCGGCGAACTTGATTTTGAGAAATATCTCGAAGATTTCGCAAAGACGGTTACCTCTGCCGATTACATCTGCACGGACGTTTATCCGCTTTTGCAGGATAACGGTAAGAAGTTTACATACGACGAATATTTGAGAAGCCTTGACATTCAGGCGCAGCTTTGCCGCAAGTACAACAAGGATTTCAGAATTTACATTCAGTCGATGGAATTCGGACCGAACAGATGCCCCGACGCGGCTGATTTCCGTTTCCAGAGTTGGGTCGCTCTTTCGTTCGGCTGCAATACTATACTGCATTTCTGTTATGACATAACCGGCGGCGCATATATGCAGGAACCCGATAAGAAGAGACAAAAACTTCCGAACTGGTCTGCGGGCAGAACCGTAAATATGGAAATAGCGGCGGTTTCGGACGTTTATATGCAGTATAAAAACATCGGCGCGTTTACATACAAGACCCGCCGTTCGCCCGACTATGCGGATTTTGATAATGAGTATGAAGATTTCTCTACCATTGTTGACATAAAATCCAATCAGACTGTGCTTATCGGTTGCTTTGACAAGAAAGAGGGCGAAGGTCACGCATTCACGCTTGTCAATATGGCGGAACTCGGCGACGGCAAAATTGCAGACGTTGAGTTTGAACTTGACGGGGCGAATAAGGTTACCGCATATATCAAGGGACTTCCCGTTGAGTTGAAGCCTGTTGACGGAAAATACTTCACGGCGCTTGATTGCGGCGAGGGTATTTTTGTGACCGTTGAGTAAAAATAATTGTTTCAGATTGCGGTTTGCCGCAATCTGAAATGCCGTAAGAGGTTAAAAATGCTTTTTGATTCTCATGCACATCTGAATGATGCAAGATTCAATATTGACCGCAGAAATGTTCTGAATGCGCTTGAAAAAAACGGCGTCGGTGCTGTTATCTGTGCGGGTTACGATATCGAAAGTTCCGAGTTTGCGTTAAAAATCGCAAACGAAAACAAAAATGTATATGCCGTTTGCGGGCTTCATCCCGATGCTGCGGACGATTTTTGCGAAGCGGATATTGACAAGATACGTTTGATGTTGAACGACAAAAAATGTGTCGGGCTCGGAGAGATAGGTCTGGATTATTATTACGAAACGCCGTCCAGCGAAAAACAGTTGATTCTTTTTGAAAAACAACTGCAACTTGCAAAAGACACGAACAGTAAAATAGTTATTCATGACCGCGACGCACATGAGGATTGCATAAAACTTGTTAAAAAATACGGCGTAACAGGCGTTTTTCATTGTTTCAGCGGTTCGTCTGAAATGGCAAAAGAGGTTGTCAAACTCGGTTTTTACGTTTCGTTTTCGGGCGTGTTGACTTTCAAAAATGCGCGCAAAGCGGTTGAAGCGGCGCAGGTCGTCCCGCTTGACAGAATTTTGATTGAGACCGATTGCCCGTATCTTGCGCCCGTGCCGTTCCGAGGAAGACGAAACGAACCTCGGTTTGTGGCTAAGGTCGCTGAGAAGATTGCGGAAATCAAGGGCATATCCGAGTCTGAGGCGGAAAAAATAACCTTTGAAAATACTTGTGAATTATACGGATTAGAGGGGATAAAAAATGCCTGATATTCTGAATAAAATAGTAGAATGCGAGAATCTTGCGAAAGAGATTGAAGTTGCGGCAAAGCAACAGCAGCAGCATGACCTTGACGAAATGCAAAGCAAGATAAGCGAAATGAGAAAAACGGAACTTGCGAAAGCGTATGATGAGATATCTGCTTCGACGGATGTAACCAAAAAAGCGTTTAAGGACGCTTCCGCCGATATTGACGGAAGGTTCGAAAAAAAAGCTGAAACTCTCGATGAAACATATCGGGAGAATAAAGGGGAGCAAGAATAAAATGTTCGACCGCGTTGTCGGACTTACGGAAGACGGAAACTGATATGTCGATAGGAACGCTTATCAAATACGGCGCGGTGACGGCAAAAGCGCGTGCGATGTTCGGCAACAGGCTGAAAGAGGAAGATTACAGAGCGCTTTCCGCCGCAAAAACGCTTGCCGAGGTCAATTCGTACATCAAATACAAAACCGTTTACGGTTCGCTTCTCGAAAACGAGGACGAAAAGGAACTGCACCGCGAAAGACTTGAAAAATTGCTTCGAACGCAACTTGACGAAGATTATAAAAGACTTTCCAATTTTATTTCGGGCGATAAGAAGAAGTCTCTTGACACATACAAAATGCAGCGAGAAGTCAACTTCATTCTTACTGTTTTGAGAGGTCTCCGAAACGGAACTGCGGAAGGGCGAACCGAGTTCATCGGCTCCGTTCTTGCGGACGGCGGCGACAGGCTAAAAAAAGAAATTGTCGATTTGCTTTCGGCAAATACGACGGACGAATTTCTTGCGCTGCTTGAAAAAACATCTTATGCAGGGGCAATAAATGCGGAAGATATCGAAAAACTCGATTATGCCACGATCGAAACGCTTCTGACGGGTAAGTTTTATTCCTCGATGTTTGCCGTTATGGCAAAAGAACTGTCCTCGACAGATCTTCGGGTAATAAAAAATCAGTTGGGCACGCAGATAGACATTAAAAATATCAGCCGTACGGTCAGACTTCGTAAATCGTTTCCGACCGACAAAATCGAGCAATATATGCTTCCTTACGGAAAACGGCTGAATGCGGACAAATTGAAGCGGCTTTACTCTTCGCAGGATTTCGGAAAAACACTTTCCGAGATATGTCCGTATTATACAAGATATGTCGGAACGGACGAGACGAAGATTCCGAACGAATACGAAATATCGTATTCGCTGAACAGGGTTATCCTTATGTCGGGTCAGCCGTCGGTCGCCGTGCCGATAGCATATCTGACTTTGAAAGATATTGAGATACGAAATCTTATCCATATAGCCGAGGGCGTGCGGTACGGGCTTTCGCAGGAGCGAATAACGGCAAGTCTGTGCGGACTTCGGAACAACCGGTCTGAAAGACCGAATGAATAAAAGGACGGTGTGAATTTTTGGCTGTATCAAAAATGCAGTTGGTGAATATTGTCGGTCCGTTGGACGCATATTCGGAAACTGCGCAGGCGGTTATAAAAACTGAGTGTTTTCACCCGGAAAACATAAGAAACGTGCTTCGCGGTTTTTCTCATCTTCTTCCTTATGAAGACGAAAACCCTTATCGCCCGCTTCTTAAAAAAGCAAAGGAACTTGCCGCGCTTGCTGGAAAAGATGATGCGGAAACGGACGTTGATACGGGAACCGATGTTGCCGATCAGCGTCTCGATTTCCGTCTTGGTCATATAACCTTTGTCCTTCAGC
>OLNP01003071.1_pt1 | contig 11416 bp, 9 predicted proteins | sample 1671951 | NCBI WGS metagenome assembly OLNP01 (sample SAMEA3136629, study PRJEB25190) | human gut metagenome | biome: human gut; feature: human-associated habitat; material: faeces | place: Austria | collected 2013
GCGTGCTCGAGCTGATGCGCCTTGTCGGCATCGACCGGCCGGAGGAGCGGCGTGGCCTGTATCCGCACCACTTTTCCGGCGGCATGCGCCAGCGCGTCGTGCTGGCCATTGCGCTGGCGGGCGACCCGTCGATCCTGTTTGCCGACGAGCCGACGACCGCGCTGGATGTGACCATTCAGGCCCAAATTCTCGATCTTCTGCGCGAAATTCAGCAGAAGCTCGGCACGGCGACCGTTTTCGTCACCCACGATCTCGGCGCCGTGGCGCGCGTGGCGGATCGTGTAGCCGTCATGTACGCCGGGAAGATCGTGGAGCTCGGCACGGCGGAGGATATCTTCTACGATCCGCGCCACCCCTACACCTGGGGCCTGCTGCAGTCGCTCCCGGCGCTGTCCCGTGGGAAGCCGCGGCTGCATACCATCCCCGGCATGCCGCCCACGCTGATCGACCCGCCGAAGGGCGACTCCTTCGCCTGCCGCAACGAATATGCCCTTGCCATCGACTATGAGGAGGAGCCGCCGATGTTCCGCATTTCCGACACCCATTTTGCCGCGACGTGGCTGCTCGACCCCCAGGCCCCGCACATCACGCCGCCGATCGGAGGCGAGCGCCATGGCTGAGCCGCTTCTCGAGGTGCGCGGTCTGACGCACGCCTTCCCGCTCGGGCGAAGGGCCGTGCTCCGCGCTGTGGATCACGTCTCGTTCACGCTCCGGCGCGGCGAGGTTCTCGGTCTCGTCGGCGAATCCGGCTCCGGCAAATCGACCATCGCGCGCTGCGTGATGAATCTGCTGCGGCCACAGAGCGGGCAGGTCCTCTATCGCGGCATCGACATCTGTGACCGCCGCGCCTTCCGCGCGAACCGCCGCACGCTGCAGGCAGAGCGGCAGATCATCTTTCAGGACTCCGGCTCGAGCCTGAACGGGCGCATGCGCGTGTGCGATATCATTGCAGAGCCGATGCGCATCCAGCACGTCCGCCCGCCGCGCGGCAGCTACCGCGCCGAGGCGGAATTCCAGATGCGCTATGTTGGTCTGGACGCGGGCTATCTGGACAAATACCCCGGTGAGCTTTCCGGCGGGCAGCGCCAGCGCGTCGCCATTGCGCGCGCCCTGTCCATGGAGCCGGAGCTGCTCGTTGCGGATGAGCCGGTCGCCTCGCTGGACGTCTCCATTCAGGCACAGATCATCAATCTGTTCCGCCATCTGCAGGAGGAGCACGGATTTTCCTTCCTGTTCATCGCCCACGATCTTGCCGTTGTGGAATTCCTCTGTGACCGCGTCGGCGTGCTGTATCAGGGAAGGCTCGTGGAGCTGGCCCCGACGGCATCGCTGTTCGCCGCGCCGCAGCACCCCTATACGCGCGCGCTGCTCTCGTCCATTCCCATCCCGGACCCGCGCCTCGAGCGCGCCCGCAGGCCGCTCGTCTTTGAGGGGCCGCTGCCGGACGGCGGCACATGGACGGAGGTCGCGCCGGAGCATTACGTTCTGCTGGAAGGAGGGGGCGCCGTATGAAGGTCCGCCGGTTTTTCCTGCGGCTGCTGCCGCGCCTCGGCATTTTCGTGCTGAGCGTGCTGCTGCTGTCCGTTCTGACGTTCTATATCTCCCGCCTCGCTCCCGGCGACCCGCTTGTCTCCTACTACGGCGACCGCGTGGAAAAAATGTCCCCCGCCGAGCGCGAATGGGCTGAGGACAAGCTCGGCCTGAATGATCCCCTGCCCACGCAGTACGCCCGCTGGTTCAGCCGCGCGCTGCACGGCGATTTCGGCATCTCCTATAAATATAAGATAGATGTTCTGGAGCTGATCGGTGACCGCATTGGCAACACCCTGCTGCTCGGCGGGCTCGGCTTCGTGCTGCTGTTCGTTCTGGCTCTGCTGCTCGGCGCGCTGTGCGCATGGAAGGAGGACCGGCCGCTCGACCGCATTCTCTGCAAGCTTGGCACGGTGACGAGCTGCATCCCGGAATTCTGGCTGTCACTGATGCTGATCCTGCTGTTTTCCGTCACGCTGCGCTGGCTGCCGAGCTCCGGGGCCTACAGCGTCGGCCATGCGGACGATGTCGGCGACCGGATCGTGCACCTGATCCTGCCGATGTCCGTCGTCGTGCTGAGCCACCTGTGGTACTATGCCTACCTTGTGCGCAACCGGCTGGTGGAGGAGCTGCGCGCGGACTATGTGCTGCTGGCGCGCAGCGAGGGAATGGGCCGGGCGCACATCGTGCTGCGGCAGTGCCTGCGCAATGTACTTCCGTCCTATCTCAGCCTCATGGCCATCTCCGTGCCGCATGTGATGGGCGGGACCTATATCGTAGAAGCCGTGTTCTCCTATCCCGGCCTCGGCACGCTGTCCTATGAGAGCGCGCGCTACAAGGACTACAACCTGCTGATGGTGCTGTGCCTGCTCTCCGGCGCAGTCGTCATCGCATGCAGTCTGCTGGCGCAGGCGCTGAATGCACGGCTCGACCCGCGCCTTCGCCCGGCGGAACGGGAGGTGACCTCAAAATGACAGACGACCGCTTTCGTCTGGTCGGCGTCCGGCCGCAGTCGCCCGCAGCACCGGTACGCCGCGCGCCGTGGTACCGCGGCAAGCCGATTTTTTCGGCCGCCGTTCTGACGCTCATCGTGCTCGGCTGCCTGTTCTGCGAGGTGCTCCTGACGCACGATCCGACCTATCTCGACCTTGCGCACTGCAATGAAGCGCCGTCGCGGGAATTTCTCTTCGGGACGGACCCGATGGGCCGCGATATTTTCTCCATGATCTGGTACGGCGGGCGCATTTCGCTGACCATCGGCGTTCTGTCCACGCTGCTGTCCACAGCCATCGCCATTCTGTTCGGCACGGTCAGCGGCTGCGCGCCGGACTGGCTGGACCGTCTCCTGATGCGGCTGACGGAAATTCTGCTGAGCGTGCCGAACCTGCTGCTCGTCGTGCTGCTGCAGGCCATTCTGGGCACGGCAAATGTGCTCACGCTCTCGCTCGTCATCGGGCTGACGAGCTGGGCCAGCATCGCCAAGGTCGTTCGCACGGAGGTGCGCAGGCTGCGCAGCAGCGAATATGTGCTGGCCTCGCGCTGCATGGGTGGCGGCTTCTTCCACGTCCTGCGGCAGCACCTTGCGCCGAATTTCTTCTCGTCCATCTCGTTCATGGTCGTTATGAACATCCGCAGCGCCATCACGGCGGAATCGACGCTGAGCTTCCTCGGCATCGGCCTGCCGATCGAGGTCGTCTCGTGGGGCAGCATGCTTTCCCTGTCCGAAAAGGCTCTGCTCACGGACGCATGGTGGATCATCGTCATCCCCGGTGTGTTCCTTGTGGGAACGCTGCTGTGCATCACGGAGTTGGCCAACGCCATGCGCCGCTCGACCCGCGAACGCACGCTATAAAACAGGATTGGGACCATCGGCTGCCGCCGGTGGTCCCAATCGTTTTATTTCTGTTCCGGGAAGAGCCGCACAATGGCCTGCGCCGCCGCTGCCTGCTCGGCGCGCTTTTTGCTCGTGCCGGAGCCGGTACCGACCTCCCTGCCGTTGAGCAGGACGCGGACGTTGAACTCCTTGCAGTGGTCCGGGCCAGTCTCCGAGATGAGCTCATAGCTCAGCTGCTGCGATTTTTTGCGCTGCACGAGCTCCTGCAGCTCCGTCTTATAATCGTGGGTCTTTTCCGCCTCGGCGAGCTGCGGCAGGATGAGCCGCGTCACGATGTCGCTGGCCACGGCAAAGCCTCCGTCCAGATAGCTGGCAGCCACAACGGCCTCCATAACATCGCAGAGGATGCTCGGGCGGCGGCGGCCGCCGCTTTGATCCTCGCCGTTTCCGAGCAGCAGATGCTCGCCGAGCGAGAGACGCTCCGCCACGGCGGCAAGGCTCTTTTCGCAGACGAGCTCCGCGCGGATGCGCGTCAGATCGCCTTCGAGCTTTTTAGGGAAGGTCCGGTACAGATACTCCGCCGTCACGAAGCCGACAATGGAATCCCCAAGGAATTCCAGCCGCTCATAGCTGCGCAGCGGGTCCTGATAGATCTCGTTTGCACAGGAGGTGTGGGTCAGCGCCATGCGCAGAAGCTCCGGATCGCGGAACTTGTAGCCCAACGCCTTTTCCAGCTTATTCAGCATGTTCTTCCTCCCTGGGCAGGATCATCTGCCCGATATTGGCACGAATTTCCTCGCAGAAGCCGCTCTCGACCGCGCGGATGGCCTGCCGGATCGCGCCGCGGATGGCGGCGTCGTCGGACGAGCCGTGCGCCTTGATGACCGGGCGGCTGATGCCGATGACGATGGACCCGCCCGTTTCGCGGTAGTCCATGGTCTTGCGGATACCGTTGATGCCCTTTTTGCACAGCAGCGCGCCGAGCATCGTCAGCGGATTGCGGTAGAACATCTGCTTCATCATGTCGGACATGAACATGGCTGTGCCCTCCATGGTCTTGAGCAGGACGTTGCCGGAGAAGCCGTCCGCCACGATAACATCCGCCGCACCGAACGGCACATCGCGCGCCTCGACATTGCCGACGAAGTGGATGGTCCCCTGCTCCGCGGCGCGCTTCAGAAGCTGATGGGCCTCACGGTGGAGCGGGTCGCCCTTCGTATCTTCCGCGCCGTTGTTCAGAAGGCCCACGCGCGGCGACTCGATGCCGAGCGCCTTCTGCGCGTAGAACGAGCCCATGCAGCCGAACTGCAGCAGGAATTCCGGCGTGCACTCGGCATTCGCGCCCGCATCGATGAGAATGGCGTGGCCGTCCTTCGTCGGAAGGACCGGCGAGAACGCCGCGCGGCGGATACCGCGGATGCGCTTGACGAGCAGCGTGGCCGCCGTGAGCAGCGCGCCGGTATTGCCGGCCGAAATGAACGCATCACCGCCGCCCTGCGCCAGCATTCTTGCGCCCAGCACGAGCGAAGAGTTCGGATGCTGCTTCACGACCGCGGCGGGATCGCAGTGCATGTCCACCACATCCTCGGCATTGGCAAGCTCCACGCCGTCCGGGAGCGTATCCCAGCCCTGGGCCTTCATGCTGGCAAGGATATCCGCGCCGCGGCCGACCAGAACGATCTGCACGCCGAACTCCTTTGCCGCCTCCAGTGCACCGCGCACCACGGCATCCGGGGCGTTGTCGCCTCCCATTGCATCCAGAATGATTTTCATGCCTGTTCCCTCATTTCTCCATGGCCTCCAGGTGCGCAAGCGACCGGTTGGCAATGGCCAGATTCTTGTTTGCTTTTCCACGCACCCGCTGCTCGAGCGGGGCGATGATGCCGAAATTCACATTCATCGGCTGGAACGATGCCACGGTGCTGTCGCTGACATAGTGCGCCAGCGCGCCGATGGCCGTCACGGTGCCGAAGTCCGGCACGGGCCTCCCCTCCAGCCGCGCCGCCATGCTGACGGCGGCAAGATAGCCGGAGGCGCACGATTCGACATAGCCCTCCACGCCCGTCATCTGCCCGGCAAAGGCGACCTTGGGGTCGCGCCGGTCTGCGTAGCACGCGTCGAGCAGCTTCGGCGAATTCAGGAACGTGTTGCGGTGCATCACGCCGTAGCGGACGAATTCCGCATCGTGCAGCGCCGGGATCATGGAGAACACGCGCTTCTGCTCCGGAAAACGCAGGTGCGTCTGGAACCCGACGAGATTGTAGATGTTTCCGGCCGCATTGTCGCGCCGGAGCTGAACGACAGCATAGGGCTCACGGCCCGTTGCCGGGTCCCGCAGGCCGACGGGCTTCAGAGGGCCGTAGCGCAGCGTGTCCTCGCCGCGGCGGGCCATGACCTCGACCGGCATGCAGCCCTCAAAGACATTCTTGTCCTCGAAGCCGTGCACCTCCGCTTCCTCGGCGGCGGCCAGCTCCCGGACGAAGGCCTGATATTCCTCGCGCGTCATGGCGCAGTTGATGTAATCCGCACTCCCGCGGTCATAGCGGGAGGCGTACCACGCCTTCGTCATATCGATGGACTCCAGCGTGACGAGCGGCGCAGCCGCGTCAAAGAAATGCAGATAATCCGTCTGACCGAAATAGCGGCCGATGGCCTCGCTCATGGCGTCGGACGTCAGGGGGCCCGTCGCGATGATGACGGGTCCAGCCGGAACCTCGGTCACCTCCTCGGAGACGACCATGATGTTCGGGTGGTTCCGGATGCGCTCCGTCACCATACCGGAAAAGCCGTAGCGGTCGACGGCAAGGCAGCCGCCCGCCTCGACGCGTGTGGCGTCGGCGCACTGCAGGATGAGGCTCCCGAGCCGCCGCAGCTCCTCCTTGAGCAGGCCGACGGCATTTTCCAGCCGGTCGCCGCGCAGGGAGTTGGAGCAGACAAGCTCCGCAAAATCCGCGCAGTGGTGCGCAGGGGTCATTTTTACCGGCTTCATCTCGGACAGGCGGACGGCAAAGCCGCGCTCGGCAAGCTGCCATGCGGCCTCACTGCCCGCAAGTCCCGCGCCGATCACGCGTACTTCGGTCATGCTTCGCTCTCCGTTTTTGTCTTTTTGCGTGCGGCAGGCTTTTTCTCCGCCGCTTTTTTCGTGGTCTTCGCAGTTTTTGCGGCCTTGGCGGCCTTGGCCGTCTTCCCGGTCTTCGTCGTTTTGGCCGTTTTGGCGGGCTTTTTTTCGGTCTCCTCCGCAGCCGGGGCGATCTCCTCGGCATTCTCGACGGTGTCCGTCGTGGCCTTCGGCATGCGGCGCTTATAACCGCGCTTGTCCTCCGGCAGGAAGTCCGGGCACTTTTCGTTGATGCAGAACGGCTTCATCTGGCCGCGGCCGGACTTTTTGAACATCGTCTGCCCGCAGCTCGGGCAATCCTGCGCCGTGGGCACGTCCCACGTCATAAAGCCGCACTCCGCACCGCGCTCGCAGGCATAGTAGACATAGCCCTTTTTTGACTTGCGCTTGAGCATCCCACTGCCGCAGCGCGGGCAGCGGCCCGGCATACGCTCGACGAGCGGCTTGGTATTTTTGCACTCCGGGAAGCCGGGGCAAGCCAAAAACCGGCCAAAGCGGCCGCTCTTGATGACCATTTTGCGCCCGCACAGCTCGCAGACCTCATCGGTCTCTTCATCCGGCACCTTGATGCGCACACCGTCGAGAGCTTTCTCGGCATCCTCCATCTCGCGGTGGAAATCCTGATAGAAATCGCGCAGGACGGTCTTCCAGCCGACCTTTCCGGCCTCGACCTCGTCGAGCTGGTGCTCCATATTTGCCGTGAACTCGACATCGATGATATCGCGGAAGCGCTCGATCATCAGCTCGGTCACAACGCGGCCGAGCGGTGTCGGCCAGAGGCGCTTGTCCTTCTTGATGACGTACTCGCGGTCCTGGATTGTTGCCACGATCGACGCATACGTCGACGGGCGGCCCACGCCGCGCTCCTCCATCGCCTTGACGAGCGTCGCTTCGGTGTAGCGCGCGGGCGGCTGGGTGAAATGCTGGGCCTTTTCCTGCTTTTCGGCAGTCAGGCGTTCGGAGCCGTCGAGATCGGGCAGCGAGGAGGAGCGCTCCTCGGCCTCGTCGTCGCGGCCCTCTTCATACACGGCGGTAAAGCCGGAGAATTTCAGGATCTGGTCGCTGGCGCGGAAGGCATGGCCCGCGCATCGCGCGTCGATCTGCACGGCGTCATAGCGTGCATCGGACATCTGGCAGGCGACGAAGCGGCTCCAGATCAGCTTGTACAGCCGATACTGCTCACGCGTCAGGTCTGCCTGAATGCTCTCGGGGTCGAGCCGGACGTTGCTGGGGCGAATGGCCTCGTGCGCGTCCTGCGCGCCCTCCTTCTTGCGGAAATGGCGGGGCTGGCCGGGATAGTAGGCCGGGCCGTAGCGATCGGTGATAAAATCACGCGCAGCGGCCAGCGCCTCCTCGGACAGGCGCAGGGAGTCGGTACGCATATAGGTGATGAGGCCGACGGTGCCCTCGCCGCTGATGTCGACGCCCTCATAGAGCTGCTGCGCAACGGCCATCGTGCGGCGCGGCGTCATATTGAGCTTGCGGGAGGCCTCCTGCTGCAGCGTGGAGGTGATGAACGGCGGCGTCGGCGAGCGGCGCTTTTCCGTGCGCTTGATGCCCGCAATGGTGAATTCCTGCCCGGCGATGTCGCGCAGGACCTCGTCGGCCTCGGCCTCGCTGTGCAGCTCACGCTTCTTTTCCTCGCCGTAATAGTGCGCCGTGAAGCTGCCCGGCTTGTTCAGGCAGCGCAGCAGCACGTCGATCGTCCAGTATTCCTTCGGCACGAAGGCCTCGATCTCCTGCTCGCGCTCCACGACAAGACGCGTGGCAACGGACTGCACGCGCCCGGCGGACAGGCCGCGGCGGATCTTCTTCCACAGCAGCGGGCTGAGCTGGTAGCCGACGATGCGGTCGAGAATGCGACGGGCCTGCTGGGCGTCCACCAGATTATAATCGATGCCGCGCGGCTCCTGAATGCTGCGCGTCACAACGTTTTTTGTGATCTCGTTGAACGTCACGCGCTCCGTCTTGTCATCCGGCAGCTCAAGCAGCTCCTTCAGATGCCACGAGATCGCCTCTCCCTCGCGGTCCGGGTCGGTCGCGAGGTAGATGTGCTTTGCAGCCTTGGATGCGCTGCGCAGCTCGGAGATGATCGCGGCCTTGCTGGCCAGCGGCTGATAGTCCGGTTCAAAATCGTGCTCCAGATCGACGCCCATCTTGCTCTTGGGCAGGTCGCGCAGGTGGCCCATGCAGGCCTCGACGCGATAATCCGGGCCGAGATATTTTCCAATGGTCTTTGCTTTAGACGGTGACTCGACGATCACCAGATTCGATCCCTTTGTCATGAAGGGAACCTCCATATATCCATTATCCTCCGGCGCGCTGATAGCGGTTGCCGGGAAGCTTTTTGGCCAGCCCCTTGATCTGGAGCATGGTCATGGCCGCAAGCAGGCGCTGCGGCGGAAGGCCCGTATGCTCCGTGAGAAGATCCGCAAGGATCGGCTCCGGCGTCAGGGCGGCATAGACCGCCGCTTCGTCGCCGGACAGGGCGGGCGGTGCTTTCTTTCTGTCACTATAAGGCCTTGCAGGCGGATTGTCAATGTCTTTTTTGTCGAGGGCTGGGGACTTTTCCGGTGAAGGCGCTGCCGGGCGGGCCGGTTTTGCCGGTCTCTCCGGCAGGGGCTGCGCAGGGACGGCCGCTGCGTAATGCGACCCAAAGCGCTGCTCCATCACCTCGCGGCGGCGACCGTCCGCCAGCTTGCCCGGAAACAGGTGCGTGTATTCCTGCAGCAGCTCCCAGCCGTTTTCGGGCATGAGCGCACCCTCGCGCAGCAGGCGATTCGTCCCCTCGCACGAGGCGACGCCGAGATTGCCGGGAATGGCAAATACGTCCCTGCCCTGCTCCAGCGCCAGCCGCGCCGTGATGAGCGCACCGCTCTGCGCCGAGGCCTCGACCACGAGAACGCCAACGGAAAGGCCGCTCAGAATACGGTTGCGCACCGGGAAATTGCCGCGCATCGGGCTCGTCCCCGGCGGGTATTCGCTCAGGAGGCAGCCTCTCGACGCGATCTGCGCAAACAGCTGGCCGTTTTCCGGCGGATAGGCGATGTCGAGCCCGCAGGCCAGCACACAAACGACCGGCTCCGGCAGGTCCATCGCGCTCTGCAGCGCCATGGTATCAATGCCGCGTGCACCGCCGGACATCACAAGCCCGCCGCTTGCGGCGATCAGGCGTGAGAACTGCTTGGCGTGCAGCAGGCCGTAGGCGCTGCACCGGCGTGAGCCGACAACGGCGATCGCGGCCTCGTGGTCAAAATCCGGCAGACGGCCCTGATAATACAAAAGCGCGGGCGGGTCTGCAATGTTGCGCAGCCGCTCGGGATAGGCAGGCTCCGCATAGGTCAGAAGGCGGATGTCAAAACGGTCGCACTGCGCCAGAATGCGCTCCGCGCCGTCCAGCGTTTTGTCGAGCAGCGGCTCGAGCCAGCTCCGCCGCAGGCCTTCCTCCGCCTGCAGCGCGGCCCGGTCCATGGCATAAATGCGCTCTGCCGTGCCGAACCGGCGCAGCAGCTCCGCGCGGCCCCGGACCCCGATGCCGCTTCGCGTTGCCAGCCAAACCCAGTGCTTCTGCATCTGCGCGCCCTCCTTCCGTGTTCTCCCGCGCTACGGCCGCATCTGCCACAGCACGATCGCCGCCGCGACGGCCGCATTGAGCGACTCGCAGCGCGGCTGCATGGGAATGATGATCTGCCGGTCCGAGGCGGCGAGCAGCTCCGGGCAAATGCCCTGCCCCTCGCTGCCGATGACGACAAGATGGCGCATCAGATCGACCTCGCGCAGATCGCACGCCGTGTCGGACAGCGCCGTCGCCGCAATGGGGATCCCGGCGGCATGGCAGACACGGAGGACGTCCTCCATCGGTGCGCTCTGCGGCGGACGGCGGAACACCGCGCCCATGGAGGCGCGCACCGTCTTTTCGGAAAACGGATCGGCGCAGCCGTTCGTCAGCAGGACCGGCAGGTCGAAGGCGTCGGCCGTGCGCAGGATCGTGCCGAGGTTTCCGGGGTCCTGGATGCGGTCGAGCAGGAGCATGCCGGGCTGCACCCGGAGCGCGCCCTCCTGCGGCAGGCGCAGGGAGAATAAAACGCCCTGCGGCGTGCGCATACTCGAAACGCTCTGCATCAATGACGCAGGGACCTCGACCAGACGTGCCGACGATGGGAGTGCCGGGCAGCGCTCCGGCTCGCTCGTCAGAACGGCCGTCACCTCGGGATACCACTTGAGTGCCTCCTCCAGAAGCTTCCAGCCGTCCGCCACAAATTCGCCGCAGCTCTCGCGATAGGCGCGCGAGGTCTGCAGCTTCCGCATGTGCTGCACGAGCGGATTGTGACTGCTTGTGATACGCTCCATTCGGGAGGCCCTCCTCTGGTTTGATATCTATATTAAATAGTATAGCACATCACTTTTCGGAAATCAATGCATGTTTTCCCGCCGCATCGTGCGGCCAGTTGCGCCAAAATGCGACATATGCTATAATGCCTGCAGACACGATATTTCCGGAGGTGAGCGGATGGCGCGCATCAGGCATGATCTTAACACGATCTATATTTCCGGGCGGCTGCAGGAGAGCCTGCGGCCGGTCTCCCGCTGTGCGCTGACGGCAGTCGTTGCACCCATGGGCTACGGCAAGACGACGGCCGTCAACTGGTTTCTCGCCAGAGAGGCGCCGCCACACTGTATCCGCATCAGCGTCTATTCCGCCCACCTTGCCATTCTCTGGCGAAGCGCGCAGGAGGCCTTTGCCCACGCCGGGTTCCCGTTCCTGCGTGACTACGACTGCCCTGTCGATGCCGCGGGCGCAGGGCTTCTGGCGGACGGCCTGTGTCGCGGGCTGGCCGGGCCGGAGCCGTGCTATCTCTTCCTCGACGATTTTCACCTGCTGGCCGATGCGCGCGTCGCGGATTTCCTGTGCACGCTTGCAAACCGCCTGCCGG
>OLNP01003072.1_pt1 | contig 11414 bp, 8 predicted proteins | sample 1671951 | NCBI WGS metagenome assembly OLNP01 (sample SAMEA3136629, study PRJEB25190) | human gut metagenome | biome: human gut; feature: human-associated habitat; material: faeces | place: Austria | collected 2013
ACAGGCGTTAACCGTTATGCATTTGAATGAATATCGTTGGGAGATTGAAAAAACATTCAGAGAATACGCATGGTGTGAATTCGGCTTTTTCCAGCAGAAGGGATTATTGTTTGCTGACGACAGAAAAGCTATCGAAGTGATGGATGAAAACTTAGATCAGAATGTTTGGCTGAAAGGACGTCGGGATATGTATTCAAAGATGATGTTTGAAGCAGTTCGTGATGCTCGTGAGCAAGAGATGGACGTTTTTATCAATAAGATTTATGAAGTGAATAAACCGATAATGAGAAAGGTGGTTCTCAGAAAGATTTGATAACTAAAGTTGTTGAAGTGTTAAAGAGTTATGAGGGGGGATTGTTTATCAGACTTTTACCCCTCATTATATTATAACCATACATTAGCAATCATACTGAATACTGAATGAAGCGGCTTTCACAAGAATTCCATCAGTAGCAAGAGAAGATAGGAATACTGTTATATTAGCCTCCTCATACCAAGTGTGAGCATCGAATACTAAGTCTAGCTTACCATCTTTGTCTATATCGCCGGCAAATAATAATCTTAATACGGAGTCTTTGAATTCTGGTATTTTAAACAAGAGAATCTCCGGATTGTTGTCTTTTTTTAGAGTCATCCGGTAATCTTTCCAATCGCCGTATTCCTCACCAGCCTGATAGGGGGTATCTTCCGACGTTTTTGCTTCTACTTGCAGTGTGTAACGAGCCCCATTAAAATCAATCACAAAAGGTGTTTTAGGCTCTATATAGCCTCTGCCGATGGAAACACTGTCTACTTTACCCGCTTTGAGTGTAGGCATATTCAGATAAAAAAGACAATTACGGGGGCTATCTAAGCCTCCCTGGTTAAGTTCAAGACAATCATCGTAATAGGACGAAATGACATATTGAGCTTTGTCTACATGATAGTCTCCTGTTATTGTGTCCCGATAGAACTCCATCCATGTTTTGTCGATAGCTGTTTCTAATGTGCCGGGATCGTAACGTCCTCCCGGTATAAGTATCGGAATCAGGTCGGCTTCATTCTGTGTGGCGGCATAATCAGTTTTATCTGCTGATTCCTCTTCTATGGTATCGTTTTTTGCAATCAGTCCTTCTTTTATACTGTCAGTCAGAGCGGAACTCTCTTTGTTTTCACTGGCCTTGTTTGTGTTGCAACTGATAAGCGGCAGGCACATGATTAACAAGGTAAAAGAAGCTAATCGACCCCATTGAGGCTTTTGAATAAGAATTTGTTTCATGCTTAATTTTTTTTCCAAAAATCAGAAGTAAAAAGCAGTAATACTGTAAACAACTCCAAACGTCCCAAAAGCATTAGGAAAGAAAGCAACCATTTAGCAGCATCAGGTAATGCACTCCATGAAAAAGCCGGGCCACACGTGCCAAGTCCTGGTCCCATATTACCCATACTTGAGATTACTGTTCCGATTGATTCGAGAAAACCAACTCCCAGTCCCATCATGATAAGTACACTGATGATAGCAATAACTGCATACAAGAAAGTGAAAGCCAGTACGGTAGACTGAATAGAAGGGGAAATCACCTGTTTGTTTACCCTTACCGGAAGCACGGCATTGGGATGCAGGATATGCTTGAACTCATTTTGTGCTACTTTAAATAAAATCACTACACGGATACATTTCATTCCTCCTGTTGTACTGCCGGCACAAGCTCCGATTATCATCACAATGATGAGGCACCCCCAAAGGATGGAAGGCCAAAGCATATAGTCGGCTGTCACAAATCCGGTGGAAGTCTGCAACGAAACCACTTGAAATAGTGATTTTCGAAAAGCTTCCTCTGCTCCCATAGAAGAGGTCTGATAAAGCCAGACAGCAATGAATAGCGTGAAAAAGGAAACGCAAATGAAATAAAACTTCAGTTCCGCGTCATGGAGAAACTTCTTTATTTTTCCATTAAACATCAATAGTAATAATGTGAAATTGATGCCTGAAAGGAACATGAATATAGAAATTACATAATCTATATAAGGTGAATGGTAATATTCAATACTGGCCTGCTTGGTAGAGAAACCACCAGTACTGGTGGTTGCGAAAGCATGGCATATACTATCAAATATATTCATACCACCAAATGTTAATAATATGATAAGTGTCCCCGTCATTCCGGCATAGATCCCCCAAATCCATTTGGCAGTAATGCCAATTCTTGGGTGCACTTTATCGTGAGTGGGGCCACTGGCTTCCGCTGCAAACACCTGAATGCCACCCACACCGAAAATCGGAAGTACGGCGATGGTGAAGAATACGATACCTAAACCGCCTATCCACTGTGTCATTGCCCGCCAGAAAAGTATTCCGTGAGGCATTGATTCTATATTATTTAAGATAGTAGCACCGGTACTGCTGAAACCGGACATTGTTTCAAAGAAAGCATCTGCAACATTGGGAATATATCCTCCTATGTAATAAGGTAACATTCCAAAAAGGGAAAATGTGACCCATGCCGCACTGACTATGACATATCCATCGCGACGATTAAGGGATTTATCTGCATTTTTCCCGATAGTGAGTAGCAAGATGCCGACACAGGCAGTGAGGCCCGTTGATATCAGGAAACTCTGCAAATCATTCTCTTTATAGAAAAGAGAGACGCCTCCACAACATAGCAACATGGCTGTTTCTATCAAAAGCAGAAAGCCAAGAATCCGGAATATCATTTTCGAATTGATCATAAAAATCCCTGATACTTAATACTTAATTAAAAAACTTCTCAATCTTTTTAATCATCATGCTTAAACAGAATACCACTACATGGTCTCCGGGACGGATTTGCGTATCACCTGTCACCAGGATTCCTTCTCCGTTACGGATCATTCCTCCGATGGTGGTCCCTTTAGGGAGTCCGAGGTCTTTAATCAGGTGTTTGGTTATTTTAGCTCCTTCCGGTACGGTAAATTCTGCAACGTCCGCATTGGCAAAAGTCAGGCATTTCACATTAGACACGTCGGCGTCCAACATCATTTGGTAGATATGGCTGGCAGCAATCATTTTTTTATTGATAACCGTGCCGATGTCGAGACTCTCTGCCATACCGATATAGTCGATGTTCTCCACTTCTGCCACCGTCTTTTCCACTCCCATACGTTTGGCGGCGAGACAGGCAAGGATATTCGTTTCCGAGTTGCCGGTCAAGGCTACAAATGCTTCGGTATTCTTTAGCCCTTCTTCGATAAGCAGATCCATGTCGCGACCGTCTCCGTTGATAATCATTGTTTTGTCATCCAGTAGCTCTGTCAGACGGTTGCAACGGTTCAGGTCATTATCCACTATTTTCACCTGCATATAGTCCGGCACATATTGTGCGGTACGGACTGCGATACGGCTACCTCCCATAATCATTACATTGCGTACGTCGGCATAGTCTTCTTTGCCGGCTATCTTACGTATATAAGGAATGTATTTGCGAGTAGTGGTGAAATAAACAATATCATGCAATTTAATAACATCGTCTCCGCGAGGGATAATCGTTTCCGTTCCGCGTTTGATGGCCACTACGTGGTAAGGAATGTTGGGACCGCCCAGCTGGTGCAGCGGTATATTCAGGATTTCAGCCTTTTCGCGCATCTTCGTACCAATCAGAACCAGCGAACCTCCGCAGAACTCCCACCATTGGCGTACCCAGCTCATGCGCATGGAAGATACGATTTCTTTAGCAGCCAGCATTTCCGGGTAAATCAGAGAATCTACTCCCAGCTTTTGGAAAAACTCTTTATTTTTGGGTAGAAGATATTCATAGTTGTCGATACGCGCCACTGTCTTTTTGGCTCCCAGGTTGGTAGCCAGCATACAGGCAGTCATGTTGCGGCTTTCGTCCGGTGTGACTGCGATGAACAGGTCGGCTTCTTTGACGCCCACTTCTTTCAATCCGGAGATGGAAGAAGGAGAAGCGGCAACAGTCAGCAAGTCAAAGTTGGCGCTAAGAGCACTTAGTTTCTCTTCGTCATCATCCATCAAGATAATATCTTGCTTTTCGCGCGATAACAGTTTGGCCAAATGGGTGCCTACGTTGCCGGCACCGGCAATAATAATCTTCATGTCAATTGATAAATTCTTTTATTTTAGTCAGAATCCCTTCTTCATCCATGCCGCACAGTTGGTACAGTTCGGCAACTGCCCCATGTTCTACAAATATATTAGGGATACCGATACGCTTCACGGTCGGTTTGTATTCGTTGTCTGCCATAAATTCGAGGACAGCGCTACCCATACCGCCTTTGATAATTCCGTCTTCGATGGTCAGGATACGTTGGAATTTGCGTCCTGCCTCATGCAACAACTCTTCATCCAGCGGTTTCAGGAATCGTAAATCGTAATGGGCGATGGACAGACCTAAATCTGCTTCTGCCCGGGTGATGGCACGGGCGGCTACGTTTCCTATCGGTCCGATAGTAATCACTGCAAGGTCGCTACCCTCTTTGAGTTTCCGTCCTTTTCCTACCGGGATCTCTTCCAGCGGACATTTCCAGTCCACCAGTACGCCGCGTCCACGGGGGTAGCGGATCACGAACGGTCCCTTGTCCGGTAATTGTGCCGTATACATCAGGCGACGTAATTCATGTTCGTCCATCGGGGAGCTGATAGTCAAATTAGGGATCGGGCGTAAACATGCCATATCAAAAGCTCCGTGATGAGTGGGACCGTCTTCGCCAACCAGTCCGGCGCGGTCGAGACACAAAACAACTGGAAGATTCTGAATCGCTACGTCGTGGATGATATTATCATGCGCCCGTTGCATAAAAGAAGAATAGATATTGCAGAACGGTTGCAGTCCGTCTTTAGCCATTCCTCCGGAGAAGGTAACCGCATGTCCTTCGGCAATGCCGACATCGAAAGCGCGTTTCGGCATTTTCTCCATTAGTATATTCATCGAACAGCCGCTGGGCATGGCGGGAGTGACACCGACAATCTTCGGGTTGGCTTCGGCAAGTTCCACCAGTGTATTTCCGAATACGTCCTGGAAAAGCGGGGGCATTCCTTCGGTGTTGGCAATGAAACGTTCGCCGGTGACGGGATCGAATTTGCCGGGAGCATGCCATTCGGTAGCGTGTTTCTCCGCCGGACCGAATCCTTTTCCTTTGATAGTATGTAGATGCAGGATTTTAGGTCCTTGCATATCTTTGATATCACGTAATACTCTTGCCAGGTTCTTTACGTCGTGTCCGTCTATCGGACCGAAGTAACGGATATTCATCCCTTCGAAAATATTCTGTTGCTGTGCAGCCATTGATTTCAGGCTGTTCCCGAAACGGATGAGCGCTTTGCGGCGTTCTTCGTTTAAAATGCCAAGCTTGAACAACATGCGCGAGAGCTTGAAACGTAGCTGATTATAGCGGTTGGAAGTCGTTAAGTTGAAAAGATACTGCTTCATGCCTCCTACGCTGCGGTCGATTGCCATATCATTGTCATTCAGGATAATGAGCAGGTTGTTCGACGTGGCAGATGCGTTGTTCAATCCTTCAAAAGCCAGTCCGCCACTCATTGATCCGTCGCCGATAATGGCTACTACATGACGTTTGGCATCTCCTTTCCGGGCGGCTGCGACAGCCATACCGAGAGCGGCAGAAATAGAATTGGAAGCGTGTCCGCACGTGAAAGTATCATATTCGCTTTCTTCCGGAGACGGGAAAGGGCGGATTCCACCGAGTTTCCTGTTTGTGGAAAATGCTTCACGGCGTCCTGTAAGAATTTTATGGCCGTATGCCTGATGTCCCACGTCCCATACAATACGGTCGTATGGTGTATTGTAGACGTAGTGCAGAGCTACGGTTAGTTCCACGGTCCCCAGGCTGGCGGCGAAGTGTCCGGGGTTGCAGCAGAGTTCTTTAATAATGTCTTGTCTTAGTTCACCGCATACTTCCGGCAGTTGCTCTACGGTTAGTTTACGTAGGTCTTCGGGGTAATTGATGGAGTTTAACAAGTTATATGTTGGTTCACTATTCATGATTCTAGGAAATTTAGTGCAAAAATACGAAAAGAAAGTATATTCAACCTCCTTTTTTTTATAAAATCTTATCCGGTATAAAGACGTATCTGTTTTTCTATGCTTCCTAAGATTATTGAATCGTGAGGAAAAAGAGGGCGGAAATAGTTTTTTGATTACTTTTGCACATGAAACGTAATGAAATGATGGAAAATCGTATGAACTTTCAAACATCTGTAGAATTACCTGCCGGGATGCCGTCGGTCAGTCATGCAGATCATATTCTTCTGATGGGGTCCTGTTTTGCGGAAAATATCGGGCGACAATTAATGGATGCCGGATTTCAACTGGACCTGAATCCTTTTGGTATTCTTTATAATCCTTTATCCGTCTCATCTGCTTTGAGGGAGATTATAAGGAATAAGGAATACAACAAACAAGATCTGTTTGCCTACAAAGATTTATGGCATAGCCCGATGCATCATGGCTCTTTTTCTGCTTTTACGTCCGAAGAGATATTGAATACCATAAATTCACGTCTTCACCATGCTTATAAAAAACTGCCGGAATTGAACTGGCTGATGGTGACAATGGGAACTGCTTACGTTTATAAACAAAAGGAGAGTGGACAAGTAGTAGCTAATTGCCATCAATTGCCGGAGAGTCATTTTTTGCGTTACCGGCTGTCTGTTGAAGAAATTGTAGAAGATTATACAGCACTCATCACCGAAATGTCAGCCCGGAATCCGGAACTAAAATGGTTGTTTACAGTCAGCCCGATCCGTCATATACGCGACGGGATGCATGCCAACCAGTTAAGCAAATCGACTCTGCTGCTCGCCATCGACCGATTGCAACAACTGTTTCCGGAACGAGTGTTCTATTTCCCCTCTTATGAAATCATATTGGACGAATTACGTGATTATCGCTTCTATGCCGACGACATGTTGCATCCGTCTCCTCTGGCGATTCGTTACCTGTGGGAACGCTTCTCCGAAACCTTCTTTTCTCCTGAAACAAAGCAAGTTATCGTAGCTGTGCAAGACATCCGCCGGGACTTGGCACACAAACCCTTTCATCCCGAGTCAGAAGCGTATCAACGCTTTTTAGGACAAATAGTGTTAAAAATAGAACGACTTATCGGAAAATACCCGTACTTAGATTTTCAAAAAGAAACAGAACTATGTCATATGCGATTGAATCCATAGCCAAAAGTATCGGTGCCCGCCGTGTGGGCAAACATAAAGCGACTATTGATTGGCTGCTAACAGACAGCCGCTCTTTGAGTTTTCCGGAAGAAACTCTTTTTTTTGCTTTAACTACCAAACGAAATAGCGGAGCCCGTTATATCCCCGATTTATATGACCGGGGCGTACGTAATTTTGTAATTACGGAAGAAGACTTTAAAGAAGTTGAGAATGGAGAGTTGAGAGTTGAGAGTTCTCTCAACTTCCTCATCGTTCCCAATCCTCTGAAAGCTTTGCAGAAGCTTGCCGAAACACATCGTGATAAATTTAAAATCCCTGTGATCGGTATCACCGGAAGCAATGGAAAAACCATTGTGAAAGAGTGGTTGCACCAGTTACTTAGTCCGGATCGTTGTATCGTCCGTTCTCCGCGTAGCTATAATTCGCAGATCGGAGTTCCTCTTTCTGTATGGCAACTTTCAGAAGAAGCAGAACTGGGCATCTTCGAAGCCGGCATCTCCGAAATGGGAGAGATGGGAGCCTTGAAACGAATGATAAAGCCTACCATTGGTATTCTGACCAATATCGGCGGTGCCCATCAGGAAAATTTCTTCTCATTGCAAGAGAAATGCATGGAGAAACTGACGCTTTTCAAAGACTGCGATGTAGTGATTTACAACGGCGATAACGAATTAATCAGTAATTGTGTCGCAAAATCAATGCTGACTGCACGTGAGATTGCCTGGAGCCGTACCGACATTGAACGCCCGTTGTATATCAGCCGTGTGACCAAGAAAGAAGATCATACCGTTATATCCTATCGTTATCTGGAGATGGATAATACTTTCTGTATTCCTTTCATCGATGACGCTTCCATTGAAAATGCACTGAATTGTCTGGCAGCTTGTCTTTACCTGATGACACCTGCCGACCAGATAACCGAGCGGATGGCCCGTCTCGAACCGATTGCCATGCGTCTGGAGGTGAAAGAAGGGAAGAATAACTGTGTACTGATTAATGATAGCTATAATTCAGATCTGGCATCATTGGATATTGCTCTCGATTTCCTTGTACGCCGCTCGGAAAAGAAAGGCTTGAAACGGACGCTTATCCTGTCGGATATACTGGAAACCGGACAAAGTACCGCTACGCTTTATCGGCGTGTGGCACAATTGGTACAGAGCAAAGGTATCAATAAACTGATTGGAGTAGGGCAGGAGATATCTTCTTGTTCCGCCCGTTTTGATGATGATCTCGAACGTTACTTCTTTCCTAATACAGAAGCACTCCTTGCATCCAATATACTCAAATCGCTTCATTCGGAAGTAATCCTGGTGAAAGGCTCTCGTGTGTTCAACTTTGATTTGGTATCCGAAGCCCTCGAACTGAAGGTGCATGAAACCATTCTTGAAGTAAATCTCGGAGCGATGGTAGCCAACTTGAACCATTACCGTTCTATGCTTCGCCATCCGGAAACAAAGATGATCTGTATGGTGAAAGCATCCGCTTACGGAGCCGGTTCGTACGAAATAGCCAAGAGCTTGCAGGAACACCATGTCGATTATCTGGCTGTGGCCGTGGCTGACGAAGGTTCCGAACTTCGCAAAGCAGGCATTACCGCCTCTATTATGATTATGGATCCGGAGCTTACGGCATTCAAAACCATGTTCGATTATAAGCTGGAACCGGAAGTCTATAATTTCCATCTGCTCGATGCGCTCATCAAAGCGGCAGAAAAAGAAGGAATCACTAACTTCCCGATTCATGTGAAACTGGATACAGGTATGCACCGTCTGGGCTTTGCAGTGGAAGATATACCATTGCTCATTCGTCGTCTGAAGAATCAGAGTGCGGTGATCCCCCGTTCGGTATTCTCTCATTTTGTAGGAAGTGATTCGCCGCAGTTCGACGCTTTCACTCGCAGGCAGATTGAATTGTTCGAGAAAGGCTCGCAAGAATTGCAGGCTGCCTTCTCTCATAAGATTCTCCGTCATATCTGTAATACGGCAGGAATCGAGCGTTTCCCTGATGCACAATTTGATATGGTGCGCTTGGGAATCGGACTTTATGGAGTTAGCCCGATAGACAATTCGATTATACATAATGTAAGTACGTTGAAGACTACCATTCTTCAGATACGGGATGTTCCCCAAGAAGATACGGTAGGATATAGCCGGATGGGGCATTTGGCACGTCCTTCACGCATTGCGGCCATTCCTATCGGCTATGCGGATGGATTGAACCGCCATTTGGGACGCGGCAACGCCTATTGCCTGGTGAACGGAAAGAAAGCTCCTTATGTAGGGAATATCTGTATGGACGTCTGCATGATCGATGTGACGGATATTGATTGTCGGGAAGGCGATCAGGCTATCATCTTTGGTGATGATCTTCCGATTACGGTGTTGTCCGATAAGCTGGATACGATCCCTTATGAAGTGTTGACAAGTATATCGACACGGGTGAAGCGGGTATATTATCAGGATTAGAATTTTCTAATAATCCTGTGTTGTCATAAAAAACAGGGTTAATCTATGTAACCTGTGGTGAAAATGATTATATTTGCAGCAACTATTAAAAACCTCTTATATCAAATAAACTTATGACAAACTTATTATTGTTAGGCTTTTTGCCCAGTGGTTCCGAATGGATTATTATCGCTTTGGTTATCCTTCTTCTTTTTGGTGGAAAGAAAATACCTGAACTGATGCGCGGATTAGGCAAAGGTGTAAAAAGTTTCAAAGACGGTGTGAACGAAGCGAAAGATGAAATAAACAAGGCAAAAGACGAGTTGGACAAACCTGTAGATCCTTCTAAGAACTAAAAGAGCACAACATACGGATGGCAGAAATGACCTTTTGGGATCATTTGGACGAACTGCGTAAGGTGCTTTTTCGGGTAGTTGGAGTTTGGTTTGTATTGGCGATAGGCTATTTTATTGCTATGCCCTACCTCTTCGACCATGTGATACTTGCGCCTTGCCACAATGATTTCATATTCTACGATTTATTACGGCATATCGGTAAAACATTTGATTTGACCGATGACTTCTTCACACAACAATTTTATGTGAAGCTGGTCAATATCAACTTGGCTGCTCCTTTCTTTATTCACATGTCGACAGCATTTTGGATGTCGGTGGTGACGGCTATGCCTTATATCTTTTTTGAAATATGGCGTTTCATCAATCCCGCTCTTTATCCGAATGAGAGAAAGGGCGTGCGTAAAGCATTGACTATCGGAACGGTGATGTTTTTCATCGGCGTACTGCTGGGTTACTTTATGGTTTATCCGCTGACTCTCCGTTTCCTGTCTACCTATCAGTTGAGCTCGGAAGTGGAGAATATCTTGTCTCTTAATTCCTATATAGATAATTTTATGATGCTGGTTCTCTGCATGGGATTGGCTTTTGAACTTCCGTTGGTTACATGGCTGCTTTCTTTGCTGGGAGTGGTGAACAAGTCTTTCTTGCGGAGATACCGCCGTCATGCGGTGGTTGTCATCGTGATAGCAGCTGCTATTATTACTCCGACGGGCGACCCCTTCACATTGAGTGTCGTAGCTATTCCACTTTATCTGTTGTACGAGATGAGTATTTTGATGATAAAAGACAAGAAGAAAACCGAAGAGGAAGAGGAAGATGAAGCTGGAGATGAAGTTGCCTTGTCCGAAGAGTGAAGCGATAGAATCTTATGAAATCCTTTTAGCAGTTTGCCGGGCAGAAGATGCCTATCTTGCCGTAGGATATAAGCAAATGCGCGACTTGCTGGAACGCATTTGTCGCGGGCAAATGCAAAACGAAAGTTTACAGATGACCGATCTTTCCGCACGAATTAGTTTTGTGTCAGCTAAGGTGGGTCTTTCTGTTACAGAGCAGAACCGGCTGCATACTTTCCGGTTAACTTCAAATGCTATCCTGAACCGTCAACAAGAGCCCAACCGAGAACAACTCTTGCGGGATGCGAAAACTCTGGCTTTCTTTATCCGTAAACTCTTGGATGAAGATATTCCTCTGGAACTATATCGACTATTTCCGCGTGCGGATGCCACCTATTTGGTTGCGCCTCCTGCCCGCGAACGAGTGCAGCGAATGCGTGTCTGCTTCCAGTATGCCGACGAGCAATATTTGTATGTGACTCCCTTGGACGAAGTCTCGGAGAAACCATATTTAGTTCGTTATAATATCCCTCAAATCAATGAAGAATTTGCAGAAACGTGCAAACTGCTTTGGCGTCATGCCCAGTTCAATTTATTGGATTTTGCAGTG
>OLNP01003075.1_pt1 | contig 11403 bp, 4 predicted proteins | sample 1671951 | NCBI WGS metagenome assembly OLNP01 (sample SAMEA3136629, study PRJEB25190) | human gut metagenome | biome: human gut; feature: human-associated habitat; material: faeces | place: Austria | collected 2013
TCTCTCCCCCTAATAAGTATATATTTTAAGGCATCTACAATTTTTTCCCCCTTGTAGATGCCTCTTTTTTTATAATTTTACGAAAATAAAGCATCTGCAAATTAATGCAAATGCTTTATTTTTTTAACTATATTCAATACTTATCTTAGATCCATTTCCTCCATCGTTAGGAGTTACTAAAAGTTTTACTGGTACTCTATTTTTAAGTTCTTCAACGTGACTTATTATTCCGACACTTAGTTTTTCGCTATGAAGTTTTTCTAATGATTCCATAACAATATCTAAAAGCTCGCTGTCTAATGAACCAAATCCTTCATCTAGGAAGAAGAATTCAAGCGGTGCACTTCCCTTTAATTGTATTTGTGATGATAATGCAAGAGCTAATGCTAGTGAAGTTAAGAAAGTTTCTCCTCCTGATAGAGTTTTTATACTTCTTCTCAGTCCACCATTATAATTATCTCTTATTACAAAGTTTAAGTTGTCGTCTATTTCTAGAACGTATCTTCCTTTTGTCATTATATCTAATCGTTTTGATGCTTCTATAACTATATATTCAAGTTGGTTTTTAGCAACAAATTCTACAAATCTCTTTCCTTGTAATAATTTTTCTATTTCTTTTAATAGCTCTAATTTATGTTCAGATTCATCAAGTTGCTTTTGAAGTTCTTTTACTTTTTTAAGATTTTTCTCTAAAGTTATAACTTCATTTTGTTTAGCACCGATTTGTTTTGTAATTTCATCGATGTCATCGCCCAATTTATATTTTTTCTTTTCAATATCTAAAAATTCATCTAAGTTTATTGTTTTACCATGTAATTTTTCTTTTAGATTTTGAATTTCAATTGTAAGAGCTCTTTCTTCTTTTTCATAAAACTCTATTTCATCTTTTAATTTTTCCCTTTCTTCTTCATCGATAAGGGCGTTTTTAACTGCATAAATATCTCTGAATTTATATTCAATCAATAAATCTTTTAAAGTTTCTTTTGAAGTTTTATATTTTATCTTAGACTCTTGAAGTTTACCTTTTACCTCACTAGTTTTTGATTTTAATTTTTCAACTTTATATTTTTCTTCTTCAACTTGAACTCTTAATTTTGCTTCTGTAGATGTTATTCTTTCTATTTCATCTAAAATATTATCTAACAGATGTCTTGGATTTTCACCTTTTGTTATTAGATTGAATTCAGTTTCATTTTCACTTTTATCTTTTAAATTACTTTCATTTTCTTTATTTAAGCTAGATATATTTTTATCTAATTCTATAAAGTTATCTCTTTTTAATTTTAAATCAGATTCGATACCTTCTTTTTTAAGTTTTAATTCAGAGTTTTCTTTTTCTATCTCTTCGATAATTCTAGAGTTTTTGTTTATTTCTTCAACTTTTTCTTTTAAATTATCTATTTTTAAATTAGATACTAAATATAGATATTCTTTCTTTATAGTGTCATAATTTTTGCCTATTTTATCTACATTTTCTTTTAAAGAATTTAAATTATCACTCTTATTTAATATATCCTTACTTAATTCAAGCTCTTCTTTTTCTCTTTTATTTTTAGTCTTTTCAAGTTCTTTAATTTGCTCTTCTAATTTTTCTTTATTCTCAGTCCAATCAGCTATTTTCTCTCTAAGCGATATTATCTCTCTCGATAACATATTTAAATCATCATTAATATCACTAGATTTTGAATCACCTATTTTACGTTTTATTTCATTTATAGAGTCCTCAGTCATACTTATTGTGCTAAGCAACTTACTTTGTTGACGTATCGAGCTATCGTAGTCCTTTGTAATCTCTTCTATCTTTTGTTCTACTTTTCTAATTTGCTCTTCTATGTAGTTTATTTTATCGTTATTATTTATCTTATCTATATTAGGATGATGCATTGAACCACACACTGGGCACGGTTTACCATCTTGCAATTCATTTTTTAATTCATTTGCTAAATTTAAAAATTTTTCTTCGTTTAAATTTTTTTCCAAAGAAGTTCTTTCATTTTTATATTTTTCAAGTTCTTCTTTTAAACTTTTAACTTCTCTATCTAACTTGAATTTTTCTTCTTTGTCTTTATTAAACTTTTCTTGAAGTTGTTCTAATTTACTTTCATTTCGCTTAGTTTTTTCATAAAGAGTTTTTAAATTTGTAGCTTTATTAGACATAACTACGATTTCATCATTAGTTCCAGGACTTTTTGAAACTAATATATCGTATTTTTCATTAGCATTTTTAAGCTCTGTCTTCACATCTTTAGTCGCATTTTCTGCATATCTAAAGTTGCTCTTTAATGAGTCTAACTCCTTAGTTAAAACAGGTATATCTTTTTGATTTTCCTCAAATTCCTTTTTAATTCTCAGGTATTCTTTTTCAACTTCAAAAGCCTTATAAACTTTTTCCTTAAAATCTTCACTAGTTCTAAGTGATGATATTTTACTTTCATTTTCTTTTATAAAGTTGCTTACTTGAGTATTTTTCTCATCTAAGGCTTCTATTTCTTTTGCTAAATTTGATTTCTCTTTTTCATAATCGTATATCTTAGATTTTAAAGCATCTATTTTTGATATTATATCTTTTATTTTTTCTTGTATTATAATTGCTCTCTCAAATTTTTGTTTACTAGATATAAGACCTTCTAACTTGCTGTCTTTTTCATGTTGAGCTTGTTCATATTTCAATTTAGTAGATTCATACTCTCTATTTAAAGATGTACATTCAGATTCTAAGGTTGCTAATTCTGTACTATATTGAGATATAGATTTTTCAAAATCCTGTACATTTTTTATATGTGGATTTATTATTTTAGCGTGACCTGAACGCTCTACTTTTTCTTTATTTTCTTCGATTATTTTAGATTTTTCATCTAATTTTAATTTTTTATTTTCCTTTTCTTCTAAAGATTGTTGATATCCTATAATCTCTTTATAATCATTGTATTTTTTCTCAGCTTCATCAAGTTCTCTTCTCATATCTCTAGATAAAGCTTGTAACTCTGTAAGCTTACTATAAGTCTCATCAAATATTTCTTGTGATGTTCCGTCGTATTGTAAAAGGCTATTTTCTAAAACTTCTATATCTATTTTTTTGCCGTCTCTTTTGTTTTTGATTTTTTCTGTAAGAGATCTTCCGTATTTTTCAAGATTGAAAATTCTTTCAAGCATCTCTCTTCTCTTACTATCGTCTAGTTGTAAAAATTCACTGAATTTCCCTTGTGGTAATACAACAGAACGAGTAAAATCAGATGCAGTAAGACCTACTATATCTATAATAGCCTTATCTACGTTCATTTTTTGTTCAGCTATTACACTTTCGGTATTATCCATATGTATTTCAGTTAATATTGCTCTACTTGAATTAGCAGTTCCTGATTTACTTCTTCTAAAATCTCTTTCAACGCAGTATCTTCTTTTATTGTGTTTATTTCCTATTTCAAATACATATTTAATTTTCGCACTATCACTTGATGTATTTATGTATTCTTTAGTATCTCTAGATATATTTCCATACATAGCTATAGTTATAGCATCTAGTATTGTTGATTTTCCACTTCCTGTTTTACCAAATATCCCAAATAAACCTCTAGAAGTTAATTCACTAAAATCCACAACTTGTTTTTCTATATAACTATTTAATCCACTTATCTCTAATCTAATCGGTCTCAATTATCGTCACCCTCTTCTTCAACTATCTGTAAAAATAAATCCAATAGTTCACCCTTAGGCTCTACTTTGTTTCTAAATTTATAATATTCAACGAATAATTCTTTCATTGTTTTTTCCCTCATATCAACATGTTCATATTCATAGCTTTGATTTATTATCGGTTTTATTTCTATAATATCTTTTAATAAAGATTTCATAGTTTTAATATTTTTTTGATTTATTACTTCATCTGTTACTATTTCAAAATAAGACCATATATTTTTATCTTTGTTTTCTTCGCATATATTTATAGCTTCTTCTATACCTTTACATTTAAAAACTTCTATTGGCTTGTAGTTTTTGAAATAAATATCTTCTATTATTGCATCTTGTCCTGGGTGTACTTCTACAATCTTAGCCCCTTTTGAGTATACTCTCTCGCTTTTACTATATTGAATTGGAGAACCAGAGTAATACGCATTTAATCTCTCTGATGCCTTTTGTGGTTTATGTAGATGACCTAATGCTGTATATTGAGAATTCTGTGGTAAATCTGACTTTTGTACAAGGAGACTTCCTCCTAATTCAATCGGTCTTTCTGACTCTGTTGATTCACCTCCAACTACAAAAATATGGCTTACCGCTATATTTATGCTGTCTTCTTCAAAATTCTCTTCTAATTTTCTAAATAAGTCTCCTACTTTTTTGCTGTATGATATTTGTTGCTCTCTTTCTGTATCACCTTTTATAACTTCATTTAGTCTTTTTTCACTTGGATATGGAAGTGTGATTAATGTTACTTTTTCTCCATTTATATTTAATTTTGTGCACCCTTCTAAAGCTTGAATTATCTCAAATCCTTTGTATTTTGCCTCAGTTGTTTTACTTAGGGGATATCCAAATACCAATATCCCCATTTCTTCTGCTAAAGGTGTAATAGCTGATAATCTTTCTGGATTATCATGGTTTCCTGAAATTATAACTACGCATCTATTTCCGTCGTCTGCTAATCTGCATATAGTTTTATAAAATAACTTTTCGGCAGCAGCTGGAGGATTTGATGTATCGTAAATATCTCCAGCTATTATAACCATATCTATATCATTTTGTTCTACTATATCCACAAAATCATTTAAAAACATCTCTTGTTCTTCTAATCTACTATTTCCCTCTAAAGTTTTTCCCAAGTGCCAATCTGATGTATGAATAAATTTCATCTTTTATTGATCTCTCCTTTTAATACCTATAATTATTTAATCAACTTTTACTTGTTCATCTATACCAAATAAATACAAATACTTTTCTTTTACCTTTTTACCCGTCAATTTAGAAAGAACATCTGCATAAATTTCTATTTGTTTTTTATATTTATGTATTATTTCTTTTTTATTATTTTTGTCTACAAAGTCTGTCTTATAATCTAATATAACTAGTCCATCATCTTCTTCAAAGTATAAATCTATAACACCCCTAAGCATAACTGATTCATTTTCGTATGTTTCTCTATTATTTTTAAATATTTCATCATTTAGATATATATCGTTCATTTTTATTTGAGTATATATCTTTTGTTCTCTTTTTACAAATTTTGATGATAACATTCTCTTAGCTATCGGGCTTTTGAAAAATCTCATTATTTTTCTTGGTGATAAAACTTGAGATTCTTTTTCTGTTATAATTCTTCTTTTTACTAAATCTTGAATCTGTGCTTTTATTTCACTTTCTGTATTTACCTTTTCAAAGTCTAAAACTTCCATTATTAAATGGACTATAGTACCTCTTCTTGCACCTGTTATTTTTTCTGATTTTTGTGATTCACTTAAGAATTTTGGCTTTTTAAGTGTAGTTTTATGTTTGTATAAGCCAAGAGAGTCTTCTTGTTCTTCATACTCTTCTTGTCTTTTCTTTATCTCTGTTACAGATATACTAGCAGCCTTTTTCACAACTCCTAAATAAGGATATTCGAAGTTTAGTTTTTTCTCTATTTGCTCGTAGTATTCTGTATCATGCTGTGATAAATCCATAGTATTTAGAACTTCTCTTATTCCTTCTTTTTCGTGTTTTTCAAAATCTATATCATCTCTACTCCAAGTTTTTACAGACCATTTTGATTCATCTTCCATACTTATAGATGTAGATAGATTATAAGTTTCTCTAATATCTTCTAAATCTTTATGTTTTATAATTGCTGGCATCATCCAGTCCATATAGTTTTTGCCGTTTAATATATCGTATTTTGAAACCATCTTTTCAGTTGATATATTTGATGACCATTTATGCATATTTTGTTCTATATCCTTTATAGATGATGTTATTATTAATTTTTCTTTTGCCCTTGTAAGAGCAACATATAATATCCTCATCTCTTCTGATATATTTTCTATATTTATTTTGCATTTTAAGGCTTCTTTTGCAATACTTGGATAAGAGATTCTTCTTTCAAAGTCCACAATTTGAGGCCCATATCCAAGTTCATGATGATATAATACATCTTTTCTAAAGTCCATTGTATTAAAGTTTCTTCCCATTCCAGAACAGATAACTATTGGGAATTCAAGCCCTTTACTTTTGTGTATACTCATTATTCTGACTACGTTGGCATTTTCACCTAAAGTTTTTGCGCTTCCCATATCAGAATTTGATTTTTTTAATTTACTTATAAAGTTTATAAAGTTAAAAATTCCTTTAAAGCTTGTCTCTTCAAATTGTTTTGCTCTTTCAAATAGTATTCTTAAATTTGCTTGTCTTTGGCTTCCACCTGGCAATGCTCCACAATATGCATAATATCCACTATTTGTATATATATACCATAAGAATTCATCAGTGCTCATATACATAGATTTTTCTTGAAGTTCTTTCAAATCATCTAAAAATCTTCTTACTTTTAATTCAAGTTCACTCTTTTGAGATTCTTCATCTCCTTCAATATTTGAGTTTATTTCATAAATTAAATCGTCTTCTACATTTTCATTTATATACGATTCATATATAACTTCATCATTGTATATAAATTCTTCATTTTCATATTCAAAATCTTCATAATTGATATTTTGATAATAATCATCCATATCAGCATCCACATAGCTATTTTCTTCATTTATATTTACATCTATTATTTCATTACCTATATCGTCACTTATTTCATCTTCAGCTATATCTTGTTCTTCTTCATTACTTAAATCTATTTTTTCACCAACAAACATCCTCATAGCTTCATAGAAACTAACTTTTTTATCTGTAATTCTTATATCGATAAAATCTTCTGGTGTAAATCCATATATAGGTGAACGTAATATCGCAATTAGTGGAATATCTTGCATTGGGTTGTCGATTACTTTTAAGAATGACATTATAACTTGTATTTCCATTGTTTCAAAGTAACCTTGTCCCATATCTGCATATGTTGGTATATCCATATTTATTAATTCTTCGGCGAAAACTGGCGCCCATGCTGATGTCGCTCTAAGTAGTATTACTATATCTTTATATTCTACGTTTCTGTAAGTTTCTAGCTTTTTATCAAATACCTGCATTATCTCGCAATTTTCATTAGGTCTCATAATATCTCTTATTATTTTCCCAACCATTCTAGCTTCAATTTGACTTGCATCTAAATCTTCGCCTTCTTCCTCTTCTTCGTCTGGATCTTCAACTTCAGGTACTTTTTTCTCCATTAAGTGTATTTCAGTAGCCCCACCTAGTATTATTTTTTCATCTTCTACTTCTTCAAAATTTGCTCCTAAATTTAGTTTTTCTTCTTCGTTATAATCTATTTCACCTAAATTTTTGCTCATTATATGTTCAAAAATATAGTTAACACTGTCAACTACTTCTTTTCTACTTCTGAAGTTTTTATAAAGCATTATTTTTTTATATTTGCTAGATAAATCAGTATCATAAGTAGCATATTTTTGGAGGAATATCTCTGGTTTTGCTTGTCTAAATCTATATATACTTTGCTTTACGTCACCAACCATAAATCTATTTGGTTCTTTTTGTTTTGCAATAGTTGATAGTATAACCTCTTGAACTTGGTTACTATCTTGATATTCATCTATAAATATTTCATAGAATTTTTCTCTGTATTCAAGTGCTATATCTGAAGGAATATTTTTGCCTTCTTCGTCAAATACAAAGTCTCCATTTTCATCCGTTTCAGTCAGAATTTGTAGCGCAAAATGTTCTATATCGTTAAAGTCGATAATACCTTTGTCACGCTTTTTCTGGCTGTATATCTGTTCAAACATAAGAACCACATCAGATAGAGATTTAACTATTGGATATAAGAATTTTATTTCGTCTTTTAAGTCATCATAATTTTTATTAAATACAGATGTCTTTATCTTTTCAATAGATTTTTTTGCATTGTCCCTTATCTTCTTCGCTTTATCTTTTTCTTCTTTTATATAAGATGGCGCATCTTTTGGTATTCTTTTAACTCCTTTTGCATAGTTTTCAAAAGTCATAGATGATATTTGTCTATATGCATCGCTCCATGAAGTGTCGCATGCGTATAGTATTTCTTTTATTTTTTCATATTCTATTTTTAATTTATCAGTAAAAGTTACTAATTCGTCTATACCATATACATCTTCTATAGCTTTGCAAAGTGACTTTTCTATACCTTCCATTTGTATTTTAACCGTTTCAAGTATAGCTTTTGCCCATTTTGATGTTGCAAAGTCGAAATCATCAGTTATATTAAAATCCTCTGCGCTTTCTTTTAACCATACTTTTGGATATGGAGATGACATAACAAAACTGTATATAGATAAAATTAAGTTTTGTAAGTTTGAGTCACCTCTTTTTTCAGCATAGCAATCTACTAAGTAGCAAAATTCTTCATCATTTTGCTCATAAAGAATATCAAATGTCTCATCAATAGCTTCTAATTTCATAAGTGAACATTCTGTTTCATCACCTATTCTGAAATTAGGATCTAAATTTATTTTGTGGAAATTTGATTTTATAACTTCTAGACAAAACGAGTGAATTGTAGTTATACTCGCTTTGTTTAAAAGCACTAATTGGTCTTGAAGATGCTCGTCTTCTGGATTTTCATCTAATTTCTTAGATATCGCATCTCCTATTCTCTCCCTCATTTCAGAGGCAGCTGCATTTGTAAATGTAACGACTAATAATTTATCTATATCGATTTTTAAATCTGAATTTAAAATCATCTGTATTATACGTTCTACAAGTACGGCAGTTTTTCCAGAACCAGCTGCAGCAGCAACTAACAAGTTCCCACCTCTACTATCGATAACATTTTGTTGTTCCTGTGTCCATTTTGGAGAACTCATTATTCCACCTCCTCAGCCATCATACGAATAATTTCTTCGTTCTTTTTATCTTTTATAATGTTATAGTTATTGTCTTTTAATGTTGAGTCAAATTGACATATCGCGTTATATATACAGAAATCACATGAAGTTCTATCTTTGTGTTTATTAGGATTTATACTTATATCTCCACCTAACATACCTTCACATAATTCTTTTATCTCATGTTTAACATATTTTCTAAGAACCTCAAATTCTTGATATGTTACACTATTTGTGCTCTTTGATAAACTTCCGTCTTTGTTTAAAGCTGCTGGCACTATTAATGATGATTTTACATCTTCTTCGTATAATGATTTATCCATCTTTTTGATTATATGAGTGTCTTTTACAAGCAACCCTTTCATCTTAGATTGTTTTAATATTTCTTCGTCTATTTGCTCTTCTTCTTTATTTTCATTGAATTTTGCAATTGGGTTATCAATTTTACAATATAAAATAGCAGCTGGATAAATACTATTTCCCTTTTTCATTGCACTTTCAAGTATTGCATCTAGATAAACCAACAATTGAAGTTGTAATCCATAATAAACTTCTGTAAGATTTATATTTTTATCTGATGATTTATAGTCGATTATTCTTATATATCTATCGTCATTTTCATCAAATTCATCTATTCTATCTATTTGGCCGATTAGATTAATCTGTGTTCCGTCTTCTAAGACTATTCTTATCGGTGGATATTTTCCAGTTTGTCCAAAGTTAACTTCGTAATCTATAGGTTCGAATTCACCAGATTTGATTTGTATAGCGATTATATTTATAGCCGCCATAAGCATCTTTTTAAGTCTGTAAGATAGATATTTATATCTTGGTGAACTATTTAATATAAATCCTGGTATTTGTGAAATCATAGCGTCTACAATAGATACAACTTTCTTTTCTATATAAGCATCGTTAATCTGACTCCAGTGAAGTCCATCTTTTTCAAGTGATTTTGAGAATTCGTACATTATATTGTGTATAAATGTTCCCAAATCTGGTGCCGCAAATGTGTATTCTTTTCTCTCTTGTGCCTTAAGTCCATATTGAATAAAGTAAGCAAATGGACAAGATGAGTATTTTTCCAATCTAGATACACTTAGATTGTGAGTTTCATAAAGTTGATTTATCTTTTCTTCAGATACTTTATGAACCATATTTGTGTAAGTAAGTCCTGAAATTATCTTAGTTGTAATTTCTTTATATTTTTTATCATTTGCGAAATATCTGTATACATCTAACCATAAATTTTCTATTTCTTCACCATTATCAAATGATTTTATTTTATTTACCATCTTATTAAATGTTGGAGATTTAACTGTAATATCGTCCATCATCTCTTCTTCTGTCTCTCTTTTATTTTCTAATAGATAGCTTTCAACTTCTAATTTTGGGAATATCTTTTTAAGCCTAGATATTATTATCGAAGGTCTTAAACTTCTTCCCTCTGAATCTGCAACTGGATATGTCAGTATTAGATTTTCAGAAGTCGATATAAGTGCTTTATATACTAAAAACTGTTCTTCAAAAGTTTTAGTCTTACTATCTATATCTACTTCAATTCCTCTATCCATAAGGGTATTTCTATCTTTGTCTGTTAATATTCCTTTTTCTTTTGAAATCAGAGGAAATATACCATCTGTAACCCCTATTAAATAAAGATATTTTGTGTTTGGGTTCTTCATCCTATCAACACTACTTACTAAAACTTGATCTACACTTGGTGGAACAAGTCCAAGTTCATATTCTTCAAATCCAAGGCTTATGATTTTGATAAATCTATCCATAGATACAACATCATCGCCCATTATCTCGACAATTTGGTCTAATATATCGATAACTATATCCCAAACTTGAGAATATTGGCTCGCTATTTCTAATTCACCTTTTTCTTTAAAACCTTCTACTAAATCGTAAATCGTTTCTTCCATATTTATATCTACTAAAAATTCATAGATATTTTTACATATTTCTCTGCAGCTCTTTTTACCTTTTAATTTGTTTTGAAGCTTAATAACAGGACCTAGAACTCTATTTTTTATTTCGTTTATCTTATTTATAGTTTCAGCTTCTTCTTCACTCATCTCAGAGTTGTAATTATTTATTGCTCTATATTCCCATTTTTCCTCAAGCCACTTCTTACCTTTTATTCCGTTTAATATAACGTAATTTTCGATTAAGCTGACTTCATCTACACTTAAACCTATTAGCCCACTTTTCAAATATCTAAACATCATAAGAGTATCGTTTATTTTTTATTTCAAGTGCTGAAGTTATTAAAACTATTATCGGATTTGACTTTACATCTCTCTTTTTATCGATAAAGTTAGGTATTTCATATTCGTTAAATATTGAGTGTACTAAAAAGTCATATCTATTTAAATCTCTAGTCGCTACTGTTATATCTTTGTATCTTATATTATTATCGCGAACTAGGTTTACTATT
>OLNP01003078.1_pt1 | contig 11397 bp, 9 predicted proteins | sample 1671951 | NCBI WGS metagenome assembly OLNP01 (sample SAMEA3136629, study PRJEB25190) | human gut metagenome | biome: human gut; feature: human-associated habitat; material: faeces | place: Austria | collected 2013
CGCGGCCTCGGCGCGGGTGGTGCTGCCGCAGAGCGGGCACTTTTCGCGCGAACCGTCATAGATCGTGCCGCAGTAGTCACAAACAACTTTGTTTTCCATATCTCAACGCATATCGTGCTATGCTTGGTCTCCTTTCCTCCGGCGTACGACAGGAATCGCCTCCGCCGGTTTTTCCTATCATACCATTTTCCGAAGAATATGACAAGAATGTTCTTGCATTTTTTGCAAAAATATCATAGTATATACTAGAAATAATTTGAGTTCTTGATTTAGGAGGCGAACCCGATGTCCGAACTGAAACTTGTCTCCCCTCTACTGGATCAGATGTCCGTTGAGGAGGAGATCGCCGGGCACAATGGCTGTACCTGCTACGCCCTCCGCCACGTCCAGTCGGGCGAGCGCTTTGTCGTAAAGCGGATCTCCGTCCCCGCGTCTGACCTGCAGGTGCGGGCGCTGATCCTCTCCGGCGCTTACCCGGATGACGCTGCCGTCCACGCCTATTACGGCAGTGTTGCCGAGGATATCAAAAATGAGCTCGACACCGGCATGCGTCTGGCAGAGAACGGCTATTTTGCGGGCGCGAGCTCTTACCAGATCGAGCCGAAAGAGAGCGGCATCGGCTACGATGTCTATATCCTCTATCCGCGCATGGTCTCGCTGCGCGCCTTCCTCGACCACAGCGCCATGACCGGCCTGCGCGCCGTGAATCTCGGCATCGACCTGTGCGACGCGCTCACGGCCTGCCGCGATGCGGGCTATCTGTTTGAAAACCTCAAGCCGGAGAACGTGTTCCTCACGCAGTCTGGGCGGTTCCTGCTCGGGGACCTCGGCCTTGCGCCGCTGGAGGACCTGCAGTATGCCTCGGTGCCGGAGAATTACCTCGGTCCGTATTCCGCGCCGGAGCTTTCCGCCATCACGGCGTCCCCAAACCCCACGATCGACCTGTATGCCATCGGCATGCTGCTCTACCGCATCTATAACGGCAACCACGGCCCGTTTGAAGACGAGGCCACGGGCGAGGCCATGGCGGACAAGCTCCGCCTGACCGGCAAGGCCATGCCGACGCCGATCTATGCCGACTATGAGCTGGCTGCCATCATCCTGAAGACCTGCGCCCCGCGTCCGGAGGATCGCTTCCAGACTCCGGCGGAGCTGAAGCAGGCGCTGGTCTATTATATGCAGCGCAACGAGGTGTCGGACACGCTCATCGTGCCGCCCATCGTCACGCCGGAGGCGCCGCTCGCGCCCGAGGCGGAGACGGACGGGGAGGACGCGCCTGCCCGCATGACGGACGCGGAGCAGCTCGACGAGAAGTTCCGCACGAGCTTTGCCCCGGACCTTTCCGGCGCGGGCACGGAAAAGGACATCGATCCCGACGCCGTGCCGGACGCACCGAAGCCGGAGCAGAAGGCCGAAGAAAAGCCGCAGCCGCCTGCCGAGCCAGAAAAACCGGCGGAGCCGGTCAAGGAGGCAGAGCCGGTCAAAGATACCGAGCCGGAAGCGGACGAGCCTGCAGAAGAGACCGGACCAGCGGAGGAAGCCGGACCTGCCCCGGCAGATCCGGAGGACGAGGATCCGGATCAGATGGACCTCGACGCTTTCCTTGCCTCGGTGAATGCGGCCGTCGGCGACGTACCGCCGCAGCCGGAGGAACCGGAGCAGGAAGCGTCCCCGGACGAGCCTGACCGGCCCGCCGAGCCGGAGGCGACCTATGTCGATAACGACGCGGAGAGCACGCTCCCACCCGAACCGGAGAAAAAACCGAAGAAAAAGCGCCGTGCCGTCACAATCGGCATCGTGACTGCGCTCATCGTCCTGCTGGGCGCGGCGGCGTGGTTCCTGCTTTCGTATTACTTTGTGCGGGCCGATGCCCTGCGCGTCGTGCGCTGCACGACGGAGGAGCTGACGGTCGCGCTGGAGAGCGGCGACAAGGCGGCGGACTTCCGCCTGACCTGCTCCGACATGTATGGCAATTCCTATCCCGCCACGGCGGCCGACGGTCAGTATGTCTTCACCGGCCTGTCGGAAAACACGCAGTATACCATCACCGTCACGGCGGCTGACGGCCACCGCCTGAGCAGCCGCGGCGTCAGCACCCTCTCCGTCACGACGCCGGAGGCCACGGAGATCACGGATCTGACCGCCTCGCTCGGCGATGCCGACGGCAGCGTGGTGCTGAGCTTCAGCGCCAACGGCCCGACGCCTGCCCAGTGGACCGTGTCCTATGCGGCGGGCGACGGCCAAAAGCAGTCGCAGCAGTTCACCGGCAATACCGTCACGGTCACCGGCCTGACGCTGCAGCAGAATTACACGTTCACGCTCGAGGGAACGGATACCGTCTTCCTCACCGGCACGACGACGACGGAGTTCACGCCCATCCCCGTTGTGCAGGTCGATAAGCTGAATGTCAGCAGCATCGAGGGAAACACCGTCACCGTGACATGGGAGACGGGCGAAAACATTCCCGCAGGCTGGACGGTCACCTGCGAGGCACGTCAGTTCACGACGGTCACGCAGACCGTCACGGAGAGCAGCTGCGTCTTTGAGCTGCCCGACCTCAAGCGCGATTATACCTTCACCGTCTCGGCCGAGGGTATGCCCGCGCCCGCCGTGCTCACGCTGCCCGCCAACCCGCTCGTTGTGACGGGTCTGCAGGCCACGGCCAATGAGGACGGCACCATCACCGCCTCGTGGCAGACGGCCTCCGGTGCGCCCGCCGGCGGCTGGTATGTGACCTACGGCGTGCCGACGAGCAATCACGAGCCGCGTCTGCAGGAGTGCACGGAAAACTCCGTCACGCTCAAGGGCCTCATCCCCGATGCGGATTACACGATCTCCCTGACGCCTGCAGACGGTGCGGATGTGTTCGGCACGGTCGAGGCCAGCGCCAAAACGCCGTCCGGCGGCCGCTTCGACCGCTACGGCGCAACGCCCTCCACGACCTATATTTCCCTGTGGGAGACGCCGGCGGAGGTCAACTGGGATTACCGCTCCCTGACGACGTCCAAGACCTCCTTCTCAGCGGATGAGGACATCGCCCTGTGCCTGGAGCTGACGCGCAAGGAGGACTCCGACGACGAGATCACCCTGCTTTATGTCATTCGCAATGCCAACGGCGAGCCCGTGAGCGATGCCTCGGCGCAGCTCACCTGGGACCAGATGTGGCATGAGCGCCGCCATACCAGCACGATCCCGAATCCGGGCGCGGCAGGGGAGTACACGCTGGAGGTCTATGTGAACCGCCAGCTGCTGAAATCCATCGATTTCGCGATCTCCTGATTCTCTTTCGTTGACTATCCGGCCGGAGCAGGAAACCCCGGCCGGGAGTACAAGGCAACACCGCATCATTCCCCTTCGGCCTTCGCCGGACATTTTTCGCCGCTCCATCGGTTCGAAACGCTTGAGGTGCACAAAGCACATCTGCACATTTCGAACCTCGGCTCGACAAAAAATCTCTCGCCGAATGCTCTTGCTGAATTGTGCGGCGCTGCTCTAAATCAAATAAGACGGCTCTGCCGTCCAAAGCGAGGAGGCAAATAATGCAAAACTGGTTTGTTGTAGTCATGGGACTGGTGACGGTGTTCGTCGTCCTGATCCTCATCATCGGACTGTGCTGGCTGCTGGGTCTGGCATGCCGCGGCAGCTCGAAGAAGGAGGAACTGCAGGCCGCTGCCGCTGCTGCGCCTGCTCAGGAAAGCAGCATTCCCAACCGCGCAGAGTTCCTTGCCGCCGTTTCGGCAGCCATTGCCGAGGCCAGCGGTACGGATGCATCTGCGATCCGCATTCTTTCCGTCAAGAAGCTGTAAAAACATATTGAGAAAGGTGAACAAGAAGTATGAAAAAGTATCGTGTGAACGTCAACGGCTCCCTCTATGAGATCGAGATCGAAGAAATGGCTGCTCCCGCGAAGATGAGCGCCGCCGCTCCTGCCGCAGCTCCCGCCGCAGCTCCCGCCGCCGCTCCCGCTCCTGCCGGTGCAGGCGCTCAGGTCAAGGCTCCGATGCCCGGCACCATTCTGGATGTCAAGGTTCAGGCCGGTCAGTCCGTGAAGAAGGGCGACGTTCTCGTCATTCTGGAAGCCATGAAGATGGAGAACGAGATCTGCGCTCCCTCCGACGGCAAGATCACCGGTGTGAACGTCCGCAAGGGCGACTCCGTCGAGACTCAGGCTCTCCTCTGCACCATCGCGTAAGCGGGTAAGGAGATGCCGTATGTTCAAGAAAAAGAATAAGAACCTGCACCGCGCGCTCATTGCGCTCATGGTGCTGGGGCTTCTGGTGTGCCTGTGCTTCACCCTCGCCTCCGCCGCCACCGCTGAGCCGGACTCCTCGTCAGCCGCGGAGACCACCGCTGCAGAGGAGCAGGGCGCACAGTCCAATACGGAAGCAATGACGAATTTCCTGAATCAGGCTGGCATCGCCACCCTGATCCACAATGCGGACTGGAAATCGATCGTCATGATCCTCATTTCCTTCGTCCTGATGTATCTGGCCATCGGTAAGGGCTTTGAGCCGCTGCTGCTCCTGCCGATCGCCTTCGGTATGCTGCTGACGAACCTGCCCGGCGCAGGTATGTTCCACTCCGAGATCTTCGAGGGCGGTCATATCCACTGGGACCTCATCAAGAACGGCGTCACGCTCTCGAATGGTGCAAATGAAGCCGCCGGCCTCATCGATATCCTCTACCTCGGCGTAAAGCTGGGTATCTACCCCTGCCTGATCTTCATCGGTGTCGGCGCCATGACGGACTTCGGCCCGCTGATCGCCAACCCGAAGAGCCTGCTGCTCGGCGCTGCCGCACAGCTCGGTATTTTCATCGCCTACCTCGGCGCGCTCGGTCTGAGCAAGCTGGGTATCCCGGGTCTTGAGTTCACGCAGAAGATGGCTGCCTCCATCGGCATCATCGGCGGCGCGGACGGCCCCACCGCAATCTATGTCACGTCCCGGCTGGCCTCCGAGCTGCTCGGCCCGATCGCCATTGCCGCTTATTCCTACATGGCGCTCGTCCCGGTCATCCAGCCGCCCATCATGCGCGGCCTGACCACAAAGAAGGAGCGCATGATCCGCATGGACGCCCTGCGTACGGTTTCCAAGAAGGAAAAGATCGTTTTCCCGATTGCCGTCACCGCGTTCGTCGCTCTGCTCGTTCCGAGCGCAGCTCCGCTGGTCGGCAGCCTGATGCTCGGCAACCTGTTCCGTGAGTGCGGCGTGGTCGACCGTCTGTCCAAGACCGCGCAGAACGAGCTCATGAACATCGTCGTTATCTTCCTCGGCGTCTCCGTCGGCGCTACGGCGAAGGCCGAGTCCTTCCTCAGCCCGATGACGCTCGGCATCCTCGCCATGGGCATCGTCGCCTTCATGTGCGGCACGGCCGGCGGCGTCCTGCTTGCCAAGTTCATGAACATTTTCCTGCCGGAAGGCAAGAAGATCAACCCGCTCATCGGCTCTGCCGGTGTGTCCGCTGTTCCGATGGCTGCGCGTGTCTCCCAGAAGGAAGGCCAGCGCGAGGATCCCAGCAACTTCCTGCTCATGCACGCCATGGGCCCGAATGTCGCCGGTGTCATCGGCTCCGCCGTCGCCGCGGGCGTGTTCATCGCCCTGTTCGGCTGATAAGGAGGTATGTCCGTTATGGAAAAGAAGAATCCGCTGCGAATTACAGAAACCATCCTCCGTGACGCGCACCAGTCTCAGGCTGCCACGCGTATGCGCATTGAGGATATGCTCCCTGCCTGCGAGCTCCTGGACAACATGGGCTACTGGTCGCTGGAGTGCTGGGGCGGTGCGACGTTTGACGTCTGCATGCGCTTCCTGAACGAGGACCCGTGGGAGCGCCTGCGCACCCTGAAGGCCCACATGCCCAAGACGAAGCTGCAGATGCTCTTCCGCGGCCAGAACATTCTGGGCTACAAGCACTATGCCGACGATGTCGTCGAGGAATTCTGCCAGAAGTCCATCGAAAACGGCATCGATGTCGTCCGCGTCTTCGATGCGCTGAACGACATCCGCAACCTGCGCAAGGCCGTCGAATCCGTGAAGAAGTACGGCGGCTGGGCCGAGGTCGCGCTGAGCTACACCGTCAGCCCCGTGCATAACGACGATTACTTCGTCGGCCTCGCCAAGGACCTCGAGAAGATGGGCGCAGATTCCATCTGCATCAAGGATATGGCGAACCTGCTGCTGCCGCTGCACGCCTATGACCTCGTGCGCAAGCTGAAGGACAGCGTCTCCGTGCCCATCCACCTGCACACGCACAACACGGCCGGTACCGGTGACATGGTCAACCTCATGGCCTGTCAGGCCGGTGTGGACATCGTGGACTGCGCGCTGTCTCCGCTTGCCAACGGCACGTCCCAGCCCGCAACCGAGTCCCTCGTGGCGACGCTGCAGGGCTCCGACCGCGACACCGGGTTGGACCTTGCCAAGCTGAACGAGGCTGCCACGCACTTCCGCAAGGTCGCCGACAAGCTGAAGAAGGAAGGCTTCCTCGATCCGAAGGTCCTGCAGGTCGATACGAAGGCCCTGATGTATCAGGTCCCCGGCGGCATGCTCTCGAACATGCTCGGCCAGCTCAAGCAGGCAGGTCAGGAGGATCGCTATTACGATGTTCTGGCCGAGGTGCCCCGCGTCCGCAAGGACTTCGGCTATCCTCCGCTCGTCACCCCGACGAGCCAAATCGTCGGAACACAGGCAGTCATGAACATCGTCGCCGGTGAGCGCTACAAGATGGTCCCGAAGGAATCCAAGGGCCTGCTCCGCGGCGAATACGGCAAGCTGCCCGGTAAAGTAAATGAGGAAGTCCGCCGCAAGTGCATTGGCGATGACAAGGTCATCACCTGCCGCCCGGCTGACCTGCTCAAGCCGGAGCTGGCGCAGTACCGCGAGGAGTCCAAGGACATCGCCCGCTGCGAGGAGGACGTTCTGTCCTACGCCCTGTTCCCGCAGGTCGCGCGCAAGTTCATGGAAGCCCGCAACAACCCGAAGCCCGCAGAGCCCGAGAAGAAGGCCGCCGATCCCAATGCGGTCCGCGAGCTCTATGTCGAGGACCTCGGCAGATAAGCCAACAAACAGCAAAAGACCCTCCCGCCGCCCGGCGGGAGGGTTTGTTTATGTCGTCGTAAGAGAGCCGGTTGGCTGCCGGTTCTTCCCTGAGTTGTCATTGCGAGAAGGCCAAAGGTTGACGTGGCACCATGAGCGCGAAGCGCGAGGAAGTGCCCTTGGGGTGCAATCTCGGGAAGGCAACGCCGATATACACGGAGTGCCGCCGAACGCAATCGCTACCAAATTTGACTGTAGCGGCGCTCAGTGAGCGCCTTGTACGGGATAATTCAACCGTAGGAGGGCACTGGTGTGCCACAGCACTACCCTGATGTGTCATTGCGAGGAGCGAAGCGACGTGGCAATCTCGGGGAGAAAGTTGCGTTTTCGCCGATGGCTTTCTCACGATTCAACCGGGTACGGCGAGATTGCCACGGCCCCTTTGGGGCCTCGCAATGACAAATCTGAGGGCATTGCGCCATTGAATTCATGCCGCAAATATTGCCAGCCTGCATGGCGCTCAGGGAGCGCCGCTACAGGCTGCCGTATTTATGTCCCCTGAATTTCGATGATCACATATTCCGACCGGCAGCCGGTCTTGAACAGGATGGCCCAGTCCGAAATGCCGGACGTGACGAGGAAGTCCGTATCCCCGCGCCGCTCCTGTCCGTAGACGGCGTCGTCGCCGTGCAGGTGGAACCAGCGGATGAGCTGCACAAGGGGGATGAGCTGCCCGCCGTGGGTGTGGCCGGAGAGCACGAGATCGACGCCTGAGGCCGCCTCGGCATCATAGTCATGCGGCTGATGGTCCAGCACGATGGAGTAGCGCGCCGTATCCAGCCCCCGTGTCAGCTCAGCCATGGATGCGCGGCCGCCGCCGAGGCCCAGCTCCTCTGAGGCGTCCTGACGGCCGATGAGCCAGAAGGCATCGCCGATCGGCACGATCTCGTCCTCCAGCACATGCACGCCGTTTTCCGTCAGCGCAACGGCGAGGTCGTCGCCCGTGAAGCCGCGGGTGCATTTGCTGTCATACAGGCCCTTGTCATGATTGCCGAAGACGTAGTAGACCGGCATATCCAGCTGCCCGAGCGCCCTGCAGGCGGCAAGCATGTCTTCCTTCTCCGTATCCTCGTCGACAAAGTCGCCCGCGATTACGAGCAGGTCGGGCTTCTGCGCCGCGATGCGGTCCAGCTCGCGGGCAAAGCCGTCTGCGTGGAACGTGGTGCCCATGTGGGAATCGGCGAGCAGCGCGACGCGGAGCGTGCCGACGGGCTTGTCCGTGCGGATGACATAATCCGTCTGCCAGACGTGGTGCGCCTGCACCCAGCCCGCCGAAAGATAGGCGGCCGTGAGCAGCAGGGCCGTGAGCCCGGCGTAATACCGCCGCCACGGCTTGCCGTGCAGCCGCTTCAGCAGGGCGAACAGCGCGTCGCTCAGCAGCCAGAACAGCGCCAGATGGAGCAGGCAGATGATGGCGTTCATATAGCCCCACGCCAGCCAGATCGCGGCGGAAGGAAGCAGCACAGCCAGCGCGGAGATCACCCAGCTCCAGCCGCGCCTGCCGCGGGCCAGCGCCAGCGAGAAACGGAAGCGATGCACGCGCGAGACAAGGTAAAACAGTGCTGCGCACCCGGCCAGCACCAGACCGATCAGGATCAGAAGCCTGAGGATCATGTGCCCGCGCCTCCGTTCTGCATGAGAATATCCTCTGCCGTCAGCATGGGGTACCGGCGCAGCGCCGTGCCGTCCAGCGGCTCGCGGTGCAGGTCGACGGCTGTGATGCGGCGGTTGCCGTAGGTCGTGTAGTAATAGATGCCGCGCGCGGCATTCCAGCACGAGGTGTAGATCGTGCGCTCAAATTCTCCCGGTGCGACCTCACAGCAGCCGCGCGTCTGCGAGACCGTCTCCATGATGTGGAAAAACTGCCCGACGCAGTCGGCCTCGCTCTCGCCGCAGACGGAGTGGAGCTTCGTGAAGGCGGCGCGGACAAAGCGCGAGCCGGAGGACAGGTCGCCCGGCAGACCGAGCGCACCCATGCCGCGGCTGTAGGCCTGCAGCGGAACGTCCGGCGCAAAGGTATTCTCCGGCTGTCTCGGCGACAGATGCATATAGTTGTTCAGCGCGAAGAGCTGCTGCGGGAACGGCGGGTTATTCGTCAGCACGCCGACAGGATTTTCGTAAATTTGCAGCCCCACGGCAGTCGGCTCCAGCGTGAGTGCACCGGTCGCGTCCGCCAGCAGCCAGTGCAGCTGGGCGGCAGGGAAGTGCGGGCTGAACGGCGTTCCCGTCAGGTTGACGTCCTGCAGCAGCTGCCGGGCCTCCGCCAGCGTGGCGCACTGCCGCAGCAGCCACGGAATGAATTCGAACTGCGCCACGTTCTGCCGCCCGTCCTGCGGCGCGGCATAGTGGGCGTTGCCGACGAAGTTCAGCCCGGCAATACCGAGGCCTTTTTCGTTCACGGCATCGTAATACAGCGGATAGCCGTCCGCCACATGGGCCGTGCCGAGGATGGCATAGCCCAGCTCCGAGCCGCCGCCGTGGCGGAAGCGGAGCGGGAACCGGCGGGGGAGTACCACAAGCTCCTCTCCGTAGGATGCCTCGTAATCCAGCGAGCGGCCCATATAGAGCTCACGCGGCTGATAGGTGATCGCAGTGCACATAATACCTCCTGATAATATGATACCGCTGCAGAGCAATCCGTTCTGCAGCGGTATCGGTTTAATCCTCTGCGGCCAGCAGAATGATGCATTCCGCTGCCTCCTTCACCGGAGCGGAGAGCGTGAAGGCGTAGATCCCGCTGCAGTCCGCCAGAAGCTTTGGCAGCGCTTCCGCCGGCAGGCGATATGCGGCGCGGACGTCCTCCGGCCAAAGCCCGGCCGTCTCGCTCCAGCTGACGCGCTCCTCCTCGGACAGCAGCTCGCTGCTCTCCGGCAGAACGTCGGCGTGCGCGCCCTTCAGCACGACGAGCACCGGCTCTGCCGCCTTGCCATACACGGTCTCTGCACCGTCCGCATCCGCTGCCATGCACTCGGGCGCCTCAACACCGGATGTTGCGGCATCGTGGTAAAATGACGTGACATTGCCGCTGTATCCCATCACGACGTCGCCGTGCGCGGCAGTAGCGGCAGTATCGTTGGCCTTCTGCTGCGCAAAGCCCTTCAGCGGACCGAGCAGAGTGAAGACGACCAGCGCGGCAGCGGCAAGGCCTGTGGCAAGCCCGCCCCAGTAGGCGCGGCGCGGCTTTTTGACCGGCCGCTGCGGTGTTTTGGCGGCGGCTGCCAGAATGGAGGCTGTCAGCTCGGCGGGCGTGACGGCAGTGTCTGCCCGCAGCAGACGGTCGCCGTGTTCGAAGGCCTGCAGCCGTGCGCGGCAGTTTGCACACTGCGCCAGATGCGCCTGCAGCCGCTGCTCTTCCTCCGGCGAGTTTTCGCCGTCGAGATGTCCGCTCAAAAGTGGAAGATAATCGTTACAGTTCATGGCCCCGACCTCCTTTCTGCGGATTAGACGAGGCGGCGGCCGCTTTGTTCCCGCTCTGGGACAGCTTTTTTCGCAGCTGGTCGCGGGCGCGGGCTAGGCGGGATTTAACCGTTCCCTCCCGCACGCCAAGCACAGCGGCGATGTCCGTATAGCTCAGGTCATTTTCCACGCGCAGCGACAGGATCAGCCGCTGCTCCGGGGCCAGCAGGTCCATGGCGGCCCGCAGCTCCTCCCGCTCCTCGCGCGCAAGCAGCTCCTCCTCCGGCAGCTTGGCCGGGTCGGGTGCATCGAGAGTATATTCCTCCCCGTCGGCGTCCAGCCCGGAGATGGGAACGACCAGGTGGCGGCGCGCAGCACGCAGAAAGTCGATGCAGACGTTGGATGTCAGCCGGAACAGCCAGGTGGACAGGCTGGAATCGGCCTGAAAGCTGCCAAGCCCGCGCCACGCGCGCAGGAAGGCCTCCTGCGTCATGTCGGCGGCATCCTCCGGATTGCCGGTCATGCGCAGCGCGAGCCGGTAGATGGCGGGCTGATGCGTCGTGACGAGCTGCTCAAACGCCGCCATATCGCCGTCGGCTGCCAGCCGGATCATGTGCTTTTCGTCGATGGGGATCACCTCAGATCACGCTTGATCTCTTTTGCCAGACGTTCTATGTCGGAAAAGGCGGAAATGTTGGAGATTTGTTCCTTATAAAATCCGCTGTGCGGCACACCGCGCAGGTACCATGCAAAATGCTTGCGCGCCTCGAGGCAGGCAATATGCTCGCCCTTGTCCTCGAGCGCCAGTGCGAATTGCTGCAGGGCCGTGTCCACGCGGTCGGCGAGCGGCGGCAGCTCCGGGGGCGTCTTGCCGCGCAGGGCAGCGCGCAGCCGCTCGAAAAGCCAC
>OLNP01003079.1_pt1 | contig 11393 bp, 9 predicted proteins | sample 1671951 | NCBI WGS metagenome assembly OLNP01 (sample SAMEA3136629, study PRJEB25190) | human gut metagenome | biome: human gut; feature: human-associated habitat; material: faeces | place: Austria | collected 2013
TGCATTCCTATGGTTTCCAGTCGTTTGATCTGATCCGCAGACAACTTTTTCTGCTCATAGGCTAGTTCTTGATTTTGAATCCAGCGACCAAGCGTTTTTCCATCTGCTGTTTTATAATCTCGTGGAACATCCAGATTTCCATACTCCTGCGCATAGACTGCCGCAAGTGCATATCCCTGTTCCCATTTGGCATCAAATACGCTCCATATCATTCCCATCTGATCCAACTGTCGGATGCGTTCTTTCGTCAGCTTTCCATCGCTTCGGCGTTTCCGCGCATTGTTGATCCACTTTCCCAGAGGATAGTCATCTTTCGTTTTGTATTTCGCCGGAACCTGCAAATTCCCAAACTGTTCCCGAAATTTTCTCGCTTCTTCCAGACCACGTTCCCATGCGGCATCGTTGCGGTTGTCCCACTCCATCCCGATGCTGTCCAGCCGTGCTATTTGCTGTTCGGTCAAGTTCCCCGGAATCTGTCCCGCACGAACACGGCGCTGGGTCGTCAGCCATTCGCCAAGGCTCAATCCCGCCGGTGTGGTATAACGCTTTGGAATATTCAGGCTACCATGCTCCGCATAGTAAATGCTTGCCTCCGAAAAATAATGGTCCCAACTAGAGGACAAGCTTGCTTGCAGCCGCTCAAACAGCACCCGGCAGTCGTGCACCTGCTCGATGACCTCAAACCGCTCGGTGACGATCTTATCGCCCTCACCGTTGGCATTCAGGCGGTAGACTGCCTCCTGCATCTCGCCTTGCAGACCCGCAATGCTGCATAGTCCTTCGAAGTTGTTGACAACATCGAGGATAAGTGGAGCGGAATTATCTCCCGCAGTTAGTGCACGGCCAATCTGCTGTTTGTAGATAATAGGTGAGATAGTAGGCCGAAACAGGATGACACCTGAAATGCCTTCTACATGAACTCCCTCGTTCAGCATGTCGATGCAAAACAGCAACTTCAGGCGGTCACTTTCATCGGCCTTGAAGTCGGCAAACGCCTTGTCTGTACCGGGGTCATCCGAGTAGGCTTCGTAGACCGCCACTTCCGCATTCACCTTTGCAAACCACTCCGGCACATGAGAGATCATTTCGTCCATGTGCTCCTTGTTGGCGCAGAACACGATGTACTTTCCGGACTTGTTCGTGATATGATGGGCAAAGACCCTGTCCAGACCATCCGCCTGTTCCAACGCCCGGCGCAGGGCATCCAGATATTTTTGATTTACGTCCTGAATTCCAGCAGAACGCAGATTATCCACCCTTGTCTGATAGCGTGCCAAGTCTTTCTGGTACTGATAGACGGTAGTCACATAGTTCGGAGCAGGCAAAATACCCCTGACGATTGCTTCGCCAAGGGTCATGTCGCTCGCAACACGGCTGTCAAAAAGCTCTTCGGCCATGTCACGGTTATTATCCAGATATCGGATGTTTGTCGCTGTCAAGCCCAGCAGTCTTGCGTCCGGGCATAACTTTAACAAAGCCACCGTACTTTCGCCCCAACATTCCGCACCGGCACGGTGGAATTCATCGAGTATAATATAGGCAGGCTTCTGCGCTGCTATTTCGTCCAGCTGCGCCTGCGTGCAGCACATCAGTTTGGCATAGGTATAAAAGTGAACGTTTGCCAGCGGAAAATCCGGGTCGTTCCTCTTTAGGCTTTCCAGCTGGGTCTTGAAGATATATTCACTGGGAGAAAGCCAGATCACGACCTTCTCCGGGTTGTCCTCGATCAGCTTGAACGCAATATAGCTCTTTCCGGTGCCGGTGGGATGAACAATGGCAGCTTTGCCATACTGGTTCATCATCCGGACTGCCGCATGATATGCTTTCTCGTTGTGCTCAAACAGACGCAATGCCACCTTGTTCACCCCTTCCCGCAATAAAGGGGTATCCTCCACAGTGATAATGGAGGAACGACATAGAAATCGCACGCTATTACGTTGTATTTGTCACATCCCTGCCCCTCATGGACACCTGATGGGAGAAAATCCGGTTCATCTCCCGGCGCTTTCGGGTCAGGTCAGAGTGCACATAGCGCTGCAAAGTGATGTTGGCGTTAGCGTGTCCTAACAATTCGCTGAGGGTCTTTACATCGCACCCCGCCTGCAGGCAGGTCGTTGCAAAGGTATGGCGCAGCGCGTGCGGACGTACCTGCCGGACAGTTGCTTGTTTCAGATATGATTTGATGCTTTTTCGGTAGCAGCGGGGCTCGGTGGGCTTGGACTCGTTGCCGGACAGAAACCATGCAGCATTGCTGACACATCCGCGCAGCTTTTTCAGCATAATAAGCAGCTGCTTTGGGATTGGAATTTCCCGGCGGGAGGTGCGGGTTTTAGGCGTTTGGATGACCACCTTTGTATGCCCATTTTCACAGGAAATTCGGCAGACCGTCCGGTTGATTTTCAGCGTTCCGAGTTTCAGGTCGAAATCGCCCCACTGTAAGCCGCAGATCTCGCCAATACGCAGCCCCAATTCCACCCCTAATAATAAGCCAATTTTGCGGGGCGTGGGGTTCTCCTGTACATACTGATAAAGCCGCTGCTGCTCCGCCGGGGAGAGAGGCGCAGAAATTTGGTCGATGGCTTTTGGCAATGCTACTTCCAGCTCCATCGGACGAATCAGGCGCAAGTGCGCGGCATATTTGCAGATGCGCCGTAACATCGAGAGGCATTCCCGGGCAGAGGAGTTCCCTAGCGGCTTGTGTGCGGCATCTATCGGCGCAATGATCTGCTGAATAGCCTGTTCCAGAAAACTTTCCTCAAGAGATGCAACTGGCACTTTACTCAAAACCGGAAGAAGATATTTGTGCAGCGTGTACGAGTAATGCGCATAGGTGGATTCTTTTACTGCATTCCGCTGGGAGTGCAGCCATACCTCAGCCAGTGCTTCAAAGGTCAGGTCGGTTCTCTTTAGATTGTAGAAGCCTGCCTCTGCTTTCTTTTGAATCAGCACACGTTTGACCTCAGCATAGACCGTGCCATAGACGTAGCCCCACTGGATTTTCCCCTCCGGTGTACGCGCTTTGATGTAGCGGCCTTCCCACCGGCCATCCTTGCGTTTGTGAATGTTTTCTCCCCGTCGTGCCATTTCTGTTTCCTCCTGCGTCTTGGACACCCTTCTGACCACTTATTCTGTCCACCTTCGTTTTTTGCTGGATTTTTCATGCAGAACTGGGCAATGTGCAAAAAACTTTCAGCTTCTGCGAGGTTTTTTCTAAGGTCAGGTGGGATGCATTTGTAAGGATTTCTATTGATTCCCAGATATAACCATGATAAAATAAGAGAAGAATTCAAACAACGATGTCGAAAGATCGGTATCCTCCATTATCACTATGGAGGATACTTTTTTTATTAAATATATTCTTTGCCATTACGCGGCTGCACATTCTCTGTATCATAAAATACTTTTGCATCATACGCAGATGCGTATGCATAGCTACACGGATTTCTGTAACATCATAGTGAGGTAAACTTCATCACGACTGTAAAAGATGTCGTCACCAAACGCTTTGAACAGTTCTACGACCAGCGGGAGATACATCCCAACAAGTTGGCGACCCGTCCCGGTGCATATTCCAAAATCGATTTATTGCTTCACTCATAGATATATTTTTATTCTACAAAATGCACCTCTTGCGAACATAAAAAACGAGTGTTATACTAAAGCCATCAAAAAACATTGGAGGTGTCCCTTATGCCCCGTCCCAAAGGAAGCAAGAACAAGACCAAGACCGTAAAAGCAACCGTTGACTTTGCTGCGCAGATTGCCGAAAAACAGTCTGCAAAGGAAGCCGCTGCTGCTGAAATCGCATCCATCACTGCGAATATCGATACGCTGAAAGCCGACCTGAAAACCAAGAAGGCAGAGCTGAAATCTATCGACAAGGAAATCGCCAGAATCGAAGCAAAAAAGGTCAAAGCCGAAACCAAAGCTGCGGAATCCGCAAAGAAAGCTGAAGCAGAGGACGTTCTGAAAAAGCTGCTGGCAAGCGGCGTGAGCGCAGACGATATCCTCGCAAAGCTGAAGTGATTTAAAAATTCTAACGCAGTCGTTGACGGAAACATCTACGTCGCAAGCAGTGCAACTTGGTACCAACTTGCGATTTTTGAATCGGATTTTTCAAAATCCAAATTCAAAATGCTTGTTGGGCTGTGCCCAAACCCCTTGTGTTCTGCATCCGGTGGATGCAGGCTGCGCATTTTTGCAAAACGCTTTTTTGATCTGAGTGCCGATGCCTGTGGTATCGGCACTTTTTGCACAGATGGATTCCCGGAAGCAGAAAATCGTGCTATGCAGCACATCCGGGATTGTGCTATACTTGATTTACATAAGCCTGATTGTCCTAAAAAGTTGGAGGTGTTCATGGCTACACGAACCATTTGTTTTCCCATATCCGGCTACCCCTATTGCAAAGAACAGCCGGTGACGTTCACATGGATAAACGGTAGCAAGCGACAGAATATCCGTGCCGTCCATGATGCCGTCCATACAACAGACCCGGATGTTTCAATTCTGGAAGTCAGCGCTGCATCCGCTCAGCCGGAGGGTGAGGTTGTTTCTTCTCTGCGTCTTCTGCTGCATCTGAATTCTGTTGCGCAGGATGTGCCCATCAGCACGGTTTTTGAAGCTGCCAAGGTATTTGAACATGGTGGGCCATTCGCTGACCTTCTGACCTGTGCGCCATCCAAAGTCCATAAGGACACTCGGCTGCGCACCAATGGAAAGCTGCTGCGCTACTCTCTGGAAGGAAGTGAGTATCCGATAGAGCCGTACCCGGATTCATTTTTTGAGTGGCTCTACTGCCGTGCGTTGAAGCAGCTCCCGGAAAAGGCTGCGCAGCTGAGCAGATATAATGCCTTTTCTGATATTGCTGCCGCAGCGGATTCTAAAAAGTATTATGGCGATTCCTCGCGGGCGGCTGCAATCTATGTAGGACTTGCAGCGGCTGGAAAACTTCCGTGCATCGATTCCTATGAATCATTCATTGCGGAAGTTTACACGGAGCCAAAGCCCTTGCCCAAATCTGGAAAGTCTGAGACTGCTTCAAAAAAGACGCCCGAGGTTTCTGCACCAGCAAAGGAGATTCCGGCAGACGAATCGTCGCAGTCCGATAATGCAAATATTCCGGACGGTGCGCATATGGAACAGATCCTTGAGCTGCCCAAAGCGACCTGTCTGCTCCTCTCTTTGGCAAAAAATGCTGGTCTTTCTGCAAATAATTCCAGTGAGCTGGCGTATAAGGGAAAGGAATTTTTTCTTGACGCTTATCAGAAAGCACTGAAAAACAAAACGCTCCAAATCAATGTTCATAAGAACAAGATCACTTTTCCGATGGAGGAGCATGACAGCGGATTTCATGCGGTCGGAGTACTGACCCGTTCGCCTGCTTGGGAATACGGATGGAAGTTCAACTATCTGACCGAGAATACACCCGGCGCAGAAAAGCCCGAAGTCAAAGCAAAAATCCAGAAGCCTTTGACCGCATTGGAGCATCTGGAACGCTGTGGGTATAAAATCGTTCAGCAGGTCGTGCCGGAAAAACTCCCACCGATTGCTGTTCAGCGGATGGCATGGAAAACAGGCGAGGCTCTTTGCGACCCGGTGGTGGTGGATTTCTTGCAGTTTATCCGAACACATATGCAGAGCGACGGTTCTTTTTCGTTCCGTATCCCAAAGGGTGCGTCCAAAAAATCGTTTGCCACACTTTCAGAGATTGCTCAGACGTGGGACAAAATGGGACTTTTTGCAGCCATTGTGATTTATCCGCAGAATATCGTCTATGAACTTGCGCAAAATGAAACCGTCCGGCATTTTTTGAGCGGAAAGTGGCTGGAGCTTTTTGTAGAGCATCAGGTTCAGCAGATTCTGAACCGCTATCAGGAGGAGCAGGGCGCAGAAGTTTCGGTTTGCTCCAATGTGGTCCTTTCAGAAACGGCATCCGTAGGGAGCACGCACGAGTTGGATGTCGTTTTCTCCATCAATGGAAAATTTTTCTGGGTAGAAGCCAAATCATCCAGCCGAAGCATTGATTATGGAAAATATGCTTCTCTGTGCGAAAAGCTGAATGTGACACCAGAAAGCTTGCTTTTGGTCAACAGCGATTTGTCCGTGGAAGAGTGCGAAGGTGTTTCTTATTTCTGGAATTACCGTGTTGCAAACTGTGCAACGATCACGCAGGAACTGGAAAGCATGATTGCTAAACAAATTGAAAGCACCGGAAATGCTGTTCTGAGTACAGACTGAGAAATAAGCAAAAATGATATGTACCCCCAATACTGGACACCCAGTATTGGGGGTACATATCAAAACCGAAAAGCAGAAGCTGCCGCACAAAAATACGGTGCGGCAGCTTCTGCTTTTTATTTGCTGCGTCCCCTGCGCGTGCCGACAGTTTCGTTCCGCCTTATTCTGCCCCCGCAGAAGGTCGTTTTTGCCCGTCGCATTTGTGGCCCGGCTTTCCCGGGAATGGCCGTTCGTTTTGCCGAAAAGTCGTACTCTGCCCGGGAAAAAGCACCGGAAGACTGCTTCGTCCATTTATTCCGCCGTTTCTTACCGATTTTACAATGTTTTTTGCAAAAAAGGCTTTACAAATGAATTTCAAAAACATATTATATAATTATAGGTTCAACTTCTTTACGCAAATAGTTTCGTACCGGTTCGTATGGGGCAGCCGGGTCTGTGCTTTTTGCACTGCTTCTGCCTTACGATAGATCATTGGAGCCCGCCGGTGCAGCCCCGCTGCACCAGATCAAATACAGAAGGAAGGTTATGCATCATGCCTGAAAAGAAAGTTTCTACTCCCGCAGCCGATGCTCCGGTTGCCGAGGGCAAGACCCGCAAATCCACCAAGGCTCCCGCCCGCCGCGGCCGCCCGCCGCTGGCACCCGAGCTGTATGTAGAGATGGGCGGTGAGCAGTACAACATCACCGACATCATTGACCGTGCCAAGGCAGACTACCGCACCACCCACAAGGTCGGCGTACAGTCCTGCAAGGTATACGTCAAGCCCGAGGAAGGCGCAGCCTACTACGTCATCAATAAGTTTTCCGGCAAGCTGGAACTGTAACTTTTACAGGGCCGCAGACAGCACCGCACTGCTGCCGCGCCCGCCATTCCCACAATACGGCTCCACCAACAAAAAAAGACACCGCACAGCTGTGCGGTGTCTTTTTTGCATAGGCAGCGGCTCAGAACCCCAGCATCCGCCAAAGGGTCTTACGCTCCTCGGTCGGTGTCGGGTCCGGGATCTCGAACACATAGCGCTCGGTGGCGTTGATAACGGTGGTGTTGCCGCGGGTGCATACCCGGGGCAGCTTTGCATCGTAATTCAGGTGTACGTGCCCGTGGATGAACCATTTAGGCTGGTACTCGTCCAAAATCTCGTTGAAGCACTCAAAGCCCCTGTGGGCACAGTCGTCCCCGTCGTTCAGTCCCTTGGCCGGGGCGTGGGTCAGCAGCAGGTCGATGCCGCCCCTTTTGTGCGCCTGATGCTCCAGCTTGTGCACACGGCGGCGCATGGCCTTCTCGGTGTACTGGTAGGTATCCTCTTTATTATAGCGCTGACAGCCCCCCAGCCCCATGATGCGCAGCCCCTTCCATGTGTACACCTGATCGTCCACGCAGATGCAGCCGCCGGGTTCCCCCTGAGTCTGGTAGCTGCCGTCGTGGTTGCCGTGCACATACAGGATGGGCGCAGCGGTAAAGTTTGTGAGATATTCCAGATACTTTTTGGGCAGATCCCCGCAGGAGAGGATCAGGTCGATGCCTTCCAGCCGGGCACGGGTGTCATAGTCCCACAGCGCCTTGGACGGGAAGGCGTTACCGGACACCGTCCGCCTCCAGATAGCCCGCCAGCACCTTCAGGGGGTCCCACAGCGCCTTGGACGGGACATCTGAAATGGCAAGAATCTTCACGTTCGTATGCTCCATTCTGTTTCCGGTCAGGCCGGCTCATTTCTCCAGACCCTTTACGTTGTCCAGTCCGTTGATCGCCAGCACGGTACGGGTCTTGACGTCCAGTTCATCGTAATGGGGCAGCTTGCCGTGTACACAGGCATCCAACCAATCCATCTCCATCAGCTCTTTGGGGCTGTAAACTCTATTCTCCGGGGAGTGCAGGTTGTCCTCGTTATCATACAGCTTCTCCGGGAAGATGTGCACATTGTCCGAGCCCTGCAGCGTTTCCAGCAGATCCAGCAGCTGCCGCGTACCGCTGGGCAGCGCTTCCTGATACTCCAGATCCTCTGCGCCGCTGCGCAGACCCCACCAGTAGTTCACTGCGCGGGTGGTGGCTGCATTGTCCCAGCTGCCGTCAAAAATGGAGCGCACGATCTGCACATAAAAGGTATCCCACCGCCAGATCGGCAGACCCAGCGGCTGTAAGCTGCCGTCCGGCAGTTTGCGGCACAGGCCGTAGTCCCGGTTGGTGTCGGCAGGCTCCCGACTGTCCCGGGCGTAAACCATGTCGATCTCCGGGCAGTCAGCAAAATCCAGCGGATGGGCAGTATCGGGCTGGCAGGCCCAGCGCAGCCAGATGCGTCCCGCCGGGCGCACGCTCTTCAACCCCTGCGCAAAGGCGTTGATCGCAGCGGGCACGCCGTACACGGGGTTTGCCGCCACATAGCCGATGTGCCCGGTCTTGGTCATGATACCGGCCAGCATGCCCAGCAGATAGGTCACCTCATAAGTGCGGGGGTAGTAGGTGCGCACCAGCGGGTGCGGCGCGTTCAGCGAGCAGTTCAGGATGCGGGTCTTGGGGTGCTGCGCCGCCACCTTCAGGCAGGCGTTGTACATCCGCACGCTGGTGGCGAACACCACGTCCGCATTGTTGTGGGCTACCTCCTCCAATATCTGCTCCGCGTCCACCTCCGGGTTCACATCCTCGTAGCAGCTGATATACACCTTGTCCGGGAAGACCTTGGCCAGCGCATCGCGCCCCTCGTCATGCGCACGCACCCATGCGCTGATCTTGGCGTTGTACTCGTGGAGGAACACCACCCGCAGCTCGCTGGGCTGCTTGCTGGGGCTGAAGATATTCAGCTTGGACAGCAGCGGCTCTGCGGGGCTCTTGGGCGGTTCCAGCGAAAGCTCCACGCCGTGGGGCTCGGTGAGCACCTTCACCTCGTTCCACAGCTTTTCCAGGTTCTGCCGTACCTGCGCCGGGGTGGCATCGTAGGTGTCGGAGTAGCGGTACACCGACAGGTACACCAGCAGCGCATCACCGGTGGTCAGCCCCAGGGATCTGCCGCCCAAGGCTTCGAACTGCTGGTGGAACATGGTGTAGAAGGCGGCAAAGTTCAGCCGGTCATCCTCCGACCATGCCTCGCCGCTGGCCTTGCACACCAGCGTCTGCAGCTTGCTGTAGCCGCCCAGCTTGGAGAAATGCACATAGTTCACCTTGGACAGCTTATAGAAATCCAGAAACTCGTAGTAGATCTTATTTTCCAGATCCTCGGTGCGGGCGGGGATGAGCCGGGTGACCGTGCCCGGGATCTTGACGGCGCCGTAATACTTGAGCACCGAGACCCGCTTGTTGCCCTCCTGCACATAGAACCGGTTCATGTACTCAAAGGCGATGATGGGAGTATGGATGCCCTCTTCCAAGTGCGCGTCACACAGGTTCGACCACTTGGCAGCAAACTCGGTATCCGGCTCCAGCAAGGGCATAAAGTCATACGAAAAGGCAGTGTGCCGTCCGCTGGTCTTGGTGCCCACAAGGCTGTCCGACGGGATCTCCACCAGCCCCAGCGGCTCCTGCGCCACGATATCCACGCCCTTGAGCACATCGTCCAGAACAGCCAGATAGGGCGACTGGCCGCGGGCTATGCGGGCACGATAGGCGCGCTGCCCTGCGCGCAGTGCACTTTTATAATCTTCCAGCATAAGAACTCCTTTTTTCTGTAAGCGAAGCGCGGTGCCGCAGTCCCCCTGCCGCACCGGAACACCCCCAGTATACCACAAAAACAGAAATAAGGCAGTATTTTAGGGCTAAAACGGTTGATTTTCCCGGTGGTTTCAGGTACGATAAGAATGATATTCAAAACCGACAGGAGTTTACGATCATGCAGACCATTTCTCTGCCCGTGCTCGAGGCGGGCGAATACGCCGGCGGCATCTGGTATTACGAGCCCCACACCTACCAAAGCTACCGTTACGTTCTGGGGCGGGTGGGCAAGCACCCGCTGGTGTGCATCGGCATCAACCCCAGTACCGCCCAGCCCGGTGCGCTGGACCCCACCTTAAAAAGCGTGGAGCGGCTGGCCGCTGCCAACGGCTTTGACAGCTGGATCATGTTCAACGTCTACCCCCAGCGCGCCACCGACCCCAACGATATGGACAAGACCCCCGACCGCGCCCTGTGCGATGAAAACCTGCGCTGGCTGCAGGCCGTTCTGGCCCAGACCGAGCCCACCATGTGGGCGGCATGGGGCACCCTGATTGAAAAGCGGGACTACCTGCCCGGTCTGATGCGGGAGATGGTGGCTCTGACGCGGGAGCGGGAGATCCCGTGGGTCACCTTTGGCAAGCGCAGCAAAAAGGGACACCCGCACCACCCGCTGTATCTGCGCAAGGATTCCACCCCGGAACCCTTTGATGTGGAAAACTATCTGGACACCTGTTTCTGATGTCCGCCCGACAGGAGGAGAGCTGCTTTGACCGCAGAACAGTATAAGCCCATCTATCACTGGTTCAGCGCCCATCCGGCCGTAAAGCGTCTGGTCGTTTTTCTGGACCGGTGGCTGCCGCTAGTGCCCTTTGTGTGCTATCCGGTGCTGCTGTGCCTGCTGAACATCCGGCTCTCGCGGCTGTTCCTCACCCAGAAGCAGGCCGCGCTGGACTTTATGGTGCTCATCGCCCGCTCCGTCTTTGTGCCGGGGCTGGTGTTCTGGGGCGGCACGCTGCTGCGCAGTCGGCTGCCCTTTCCCCGCCCCTACGAGCAACCCGGCTTTACCCCGCTGGTGGCAAAGGAGAGCCGTGGGCACTCCCTGCCCTCCCGCCACGCGCTGAGCGCCGCCGTGCTGGCGGCGGTGTGGCTGTATTTCTACCCTGCCGCTGGCTGCGTGATGGTGGGCGTTGCCCTGCTCATCTGCTGCCTGCGGGTGCTTACCGGGGTGCATCATGTGCGGGACGTGGTATGCGGCTTTGCACTGGGCTTTGCGCTGGGCTGTGCCGGAATGTGGCTGCTGTAAGGCCATTCCTACACGCTGGAACGGCCATTTTTGCCCGCAGCGCAAAAAAGTTGAAACTTTTTTCAGATTTTCCTTGACAGAATGCGATGGGTATGGTATTATTTCTCTCGCAGCCTGTGCCGACACAGCGCTGCCGCCATAAAGGAACCCATTGGGATAACAACGTGCGCCCGTAGCTCAGGTGGATAGAGCAACTGCCTTCTAAGC
>OLNP01003083.1_pt1 | contig 11383 bp, 6 predicted proteins | sample 1671951 | NCBI WGS metagenome assembly OLNP01 (sample SAMEA3136629, study PRJEB25190) | human gut metagenome | biome: human gut; feature: human-associated habitat; material: faeces | place: Austria | collected 2013
TCTTTTAAGCATAAGCCTTCCCCTTACGGGAAGGTCAAGCCGCAGACACAATTTAATCGACAATAATGGTCGTCGCCTCGCTCGCAGTGTGCTAACGTTTATCTTCTTTAAGCCCCTGGTAGAAGCAATGAAGACGTTTTTCAGAACAGTGTTATTCGGCAGCCTGATGGCCGTTTGCGCAAACAGTTACGCGCTCAGCGAGTCTGAAGCCGAAGATATGGCCGATTTAACGGCAGTTTTTGTTTTTCTGAAGAACGATTGTGGTTACCAGAACTTACCTAACGGGCAAATTCGTCGCGCGCTGGTCTTTTTCGCCCAGCAAAACCAGTGGGATCTCAGTAATTACGACACCTTCGACATGAAAGCCCTCGGTGAAGACAGCTACCGCGATCTCAGTGGCATTGGCATTCCCGTCGCTAAAAAGTGCAAAGCCCTGGCCCGCGATTCCTTAAGCCTGCTTGCCTACGTCAAATAATCCCTGATACCTTTTTGTAGAAATATTGACCGTGCATCCGCGGTCAATGTTAGCTATTATGTTGCGCCATTTTTTTACGGGTGTTAACAAAGGAGGTATCAACCCATGGCCGAAAAAAAACAGTGGCATGAAACGCTACACGACCAGTTTGGGCAGTACTTTGCGGTAGATAACGTTCTGTATCATGAAAAGACCGATCACCAGGATCTGATCATTTTTGAGAACGCCGCATTTGGTCGCGTAATGGCGCTGGATGGCGTAGTACAAACCACCGAGCGCGACGAGTTTATCTATCATGAGATGATGACCCATGTTCCGCTACTGGCCCACGGTCACGCGAAACATGTGCTGATTATCGGCGGCGGCGACGGTGCCATGCTGCGTGAAGTAACCCGACATAAAAACGTTGAGTCAATCACGATGGTGGAAATCGATGCGGGTGTCGTGTCGTTCTGCCGTCAGTATCTTCCCAACCATAACGCCGGTAGTTACGACGATCCGCGCTTTAAGCTGGTGATCGACGATGGCGTCAATTTCGTTAATCAAACCAGCCAGACCTTTGATGTCATTATCTCCGACTGCACCGATCCTATCGGTCCCGGCGAAAGTCTGTTCACTTCGGCATTTTATGAAGGCTGCAAACGTTGCCTGAATCCTGGCGGTATTTTCGTTGCGCAGAACGGCGTCTGCTTTTTACAGCAGGAAGAGGCCATCGACAGTCATCGCAAACTCAGCCATTACTTCAGCGATGTTGGCTTTTATCAGGCGGCGATCCCGACCTATTACGGCGGCATCATGACCTTTGCATGGGCGACAGATAACGACGCCTTACGCCATCTTTCAACCGAAATTATTCAGGCGCGTTTTCTCGCTTCTGGCCTGAAATGCCGTTATTACAATCCGGCAGTCCATACGGCAGCTTTTGCCTTACCCCAGTATCTGCAAGATGCACTGGCTTCACAGCCGTCCTAAGGAGAAGATAAGAAATTGAAAAAACTGAAACTGCATGGCTTTAATAATCTGACCAAAAGTCTGAGTTTTTGTATTTACGATATCTGCTACGCCAAAACTACCGAAGAGCGCGACGGTTATATTGCTTATATCGATGAACTCTATAATGCCAACCGTCTGACCGAAATCCTGTCAGAAACCTGTTCCATTATCGGGGCCAATATTCTTAACATCGCCCGCCAGGATTACGAACCACAAGGTGCCAGCGTCACTATTCTGGTGAGTGAAGAACCGGTCGACCCGAAACTTATCGACAAAACAGAACACCCCGGCCCACTGCCAGAAACGGTCGTTGCCCATCTCGATAAAAGTCATATTTGCGTACATACCTACCCGGAAAGTCATCCTGAAGGCGGTTTATGTACCTTCCGCGCCGATATTGAAGTCTCTACCTGCGGCGTGATTTCTCCGCTGAAGGCGCTGAATTACCTGATCCACCAGCTTGAGTCCGATATTGTGACTATTGATTATCGCGTGCGCGGTTTTACTCGCGACATTAACGGTATGAAGCACTTTATCGACCATGAGATTAATTCGATTCAGAACTTTATGTCTGACGATATGAAGGCGCTGTATGACATGGTGGATGTGAACGTCTATCAGGAGAATATCTTCCATACCAAGATGTTGCTTAAAGAGTTCGACCTTAAGCACTACATGTTCCACACCAAACCGGAAGATTTAACCGACAGCGAGCGCCAGGAAATTACCGCTGCGCTGTGGAAAGAAATGCGCGAGATTTATTACGGGCGCAATATGCCCGCTGTTTAACGTCTCAGGCGGAGCACGGAGGCTCCGCCTGATTTACTTACTTCTGCTGCACGAAATTACGGTAAGCCGCCACCACCTGAAGAAAATCCTCAACGCCACACAGTGACAAGCTCTCTTCATCGTAGTAGTTCATCCCCTCTTCCATTTCATCGCCAGCGAATTCCAGTTGATTGGCGCGAACCATCACCTCTTCACCATCCATCCATAGCGTGTATTCATGCCCTGCCCGTTGCCAGGAACGTTCGCTACCTTTCAATGCGTGCGCCGCTTGTTCCACTTCATCAAGCAAGGCCAGGTTTTCTTTCACCTCTTCATTAAACCAGTGCCCGACCACTTCATGCCCCATGGACATGCGCACCTTTACCACTCCGGTAATATCGCGCAGAAATTCGTAATCCATAGTGTGTTCCTCTGCTCCCGGCAATGCGCCGAAATCGCATTGCGCCATTGATGTAATTATCGCAGTCTTACCGGAGAAAAACAGCGGAACGGCGATGGTTTAGAAATAAAAAATGCCCGGGAATCTCATTCACCGGGCATTGTGTCGTTTATGCGCAGCGCGTGCGCTTACTTATTAAACCGCAGTCTGGAAAATCACCCCGTCCGCTTTTTCGGTGTACTGAGAAAGCTGGTCGAAGTTCAGATAACGGTAAGTATCAACGGCAGTTTTATCTACTTGCGCCACGTAGGTCTGGTACTCTTCCGGCGTCGGCAGTTTGCCAATCAGCGCCGCAACAGCAGCCAGTTCCGCAGAAGCCAGGAAGACATTCGCGCCAGTACCCAAACGGTTCGGGAAGTTACGGGTAGAGGTGGAAACCACCGTCGCACCGTCTGCTACACGCGCCTGGTTACCCATACACAGGGAACAGCCAGGGATCTCGATACGAGCACCACTCTTACCGAAGACGCTGTAGTAGCCTTCTTCGGTCAGCTGCGCAGCGTCCATACGCGTTGGCGGTGCCACCCACAGGCGGGTCGGCAACTGACCTTTGTGCGCATCCAGCAGTTTACCAGCAGCACGGAAGTGACCGATGTTAGTCATGCAAGAACCGATAAATACTTCGTCGATCTTCTCGCCCTGTACCGCAGACAGCGGACGTGCGTCGTCCGGGTCATTCGGTGCACAGAGGATTGGCTCTTTGATATCCGCCAGATCGATGTCGATCACTGCCGCGTATTCCGCATCTGCATCGGCTTCCAGCAGCTCAGGATTCGCCAGCCATTTTTCCATGCCCTGAATACGACGCTCCAGGGTACGACGATCGCCGTAACCTTCCGCGATCATCCACTTCAGCAGGACGATGTTAGAGTTCAGGTATTCAATGATCGGTTCTTTGTTCAGCTTGATGGTACAACCGGCAGCAGAACGCTCGGCAGACGCATCGGTCAGCTCAAATGCCTGCTCAACTTTCAGATCCGGCAGACCTTCAATTTCCAGAATACGGCCAGAGAAGATGTTTTTCTTACCTTTCTTCTCAACGGTCAGCAGACCTTGTTTGATTGCATACAGCGGAATGGCGTGTACCAGATCGCGCAGGGTGATACCCGGCTGCATTTTGCCTTTGAAGCGTACCAGAACGGATTCCGGCATATCCAGCGGCATTACGCCTGTTGCGGCTGCAAATGCCACCAGACCAGAACCCGCCGGGAAAGAGATACCGATCGGGAAACGGGTATGGGAGTCACCACCGGTACCGACGGTATCCGGCAGCAGCATACGGTTCAGCCAGGAGTGAATGACGCCGTCCCCCGGACGCAGCGACACACCGCCACGGTTCATAATGAAGTCCGGCAGCGTGTGGTGCGTGTTCACGTCAACTGGCTTCGGATACGCCGCGGTGTGGCAGAAAGACTGCATCACCAGGTCAGCCGAGAAGCCCAGGCACGCCAGGTCTTTCAGTTCATCACGGGTCATCGGGCCGGTGGTGTCCTGGGAACCTACAGAAGTCATTTTCGGTTCACAGTACGCACCCGGACGAATGCCTTTCACGCCACAGGCACGGCCTACCATTTTCTGCGCCAGCGAGAAGCCGCGATCGCTCTCAGCGACATCTTTCGCCTGACGGAACACATCACTATGCGGCAGGCCAAGTGCTTCACGCGCTTTGGTGGTCAGGCCACGCCCGATAATCAGCGGAATACGGCCGCCAGCACGCACTTCATCAATCAGCACGTCGGTTTTCAGTTCGAAGGTTGCCAGCAGTTCGCCGGTTTCGTGGTTACGCACTTCACCTTTGTACGGGTAAACGTCAATTACGTCGCCCATGTTCAGGTTAGAGACGTCGACTTCGATTGGCAGTGCACCCGCGTCTTCCATCGTGTTAAAGAAGATTGGTGCAATTTTACCGCCGAGGCACAAACCACCGCCGCGTTTGTTCGGCACATGTGGAATATCATCGCCCATAAACCACAGAACGGAGTTCGTGGCGGATTTACGCGATGACCCCGTACCCACAACGTCACCGACGTACGCCAGCGGGAAACCTTTCTGTTGCAGAGCTTCAATCTGTTTGATCGGGCCAACAACACCAGGCTGATCTGGCTCAATACCTTCACGGGCGTTTTTCAGCATCGCCAGCGCGTGCAGTGGGATATCCGGGCGTGACCACGCATCCGGTGCCGGAGAAAGGTCATCGGTGTTGGTTTCGCCGGTCACTTTGAAGACGGTAACGGTCAGTTTTTCAGCCAGCGCCGGGCGATTCAGGAACCATTCGGCATCCGCCCAGGACTGCATTACCTGCTTCGCATATTCGTTACCTGCTTTGGCTTTCTCTTCTACGTCATAGAAGTTATCGAACATCAGCAGTGTGTGAGAAAGTGCTTTGGCAGCGATCGGTGCCAGTTTGGCATCATCCAGCGCGTCGATCAGCGGATGAATGTTGTAACCACCCTGCATAGTGCCCAGCAGTTCAATGGCTTTTTCCGGAGTCAGCAGTGGGGATTTGGCTTCACCTTTGGCGACAGCAGCCAGGAAGCCTGCTTTGACATAGGCGGCTTCATCGACGCCAGGGGGAACACGGTTGGTTAACAGATCTAACAGGAATTCTTCTTCGCCCGCGGGCGGGTTTTTCAGCAGCTCTACAAGCGCGGCCATTTGGTTTGCATCCAGGGGTTTGGGCGCAATCCCCTCAGCGGCACGCTCAGCTACGTGCTTACGGTATTCTTCTAGCACGACGGTTCTCCTCGCTCTCATTGTCATAGTGCGGCAGGCGATTCTCTTCACGCTCCTGTGAGACAGCAGTTTGTAGGGTAAATGCCCAGTACCGCAACGGGCAGAATAGCAGGATTTTGACGATGTGTTAATCTGTTTACAAAAAAGCAACATAAAAAAGTGGCTGAATCGTTAAGGATGGTCTAGAGATTATTTCCCTCCGTAAAAACTTCGTTAATTCGCATGGTGATAATCACCTTTCTCAACGAATCCCAAGATTAGTCAAAATTTAAACTACGGCCTCTTTATACTCGGATTCACAGCACCTGCGGGTGGCAGTTCGCCGACCATTGCGATTTCCTTGAGATCCGAATTATGAAAATGACTTTGCCGTTTAAACCCCATGTGCTGGCGCTAATTTGCAGTGCCGGGCTCTGTGCCGCCTCTGCCGGGCTATATATAAAAAGCCGCACAGTGGAAGCGCCTGTGGAAGCGCAATCGACACAACAGACTGCGCCTGACATCTCCGCAGTTACGCTTCCAGCAACGGTTTCCGTGCCTCCTGTAACACCTGCCGTCGTCAAATCCGCATTCAGCACTGCTCAAATAGATCAATGGGTTGCACCTGTCGCGCTATACCCCGACTCTCTGCTTTCACAAGTGTTAATGGCATCAACCTATCCGGCAAACGTTGCTCGAGCAGTGCAATGGTCGCACGATAATCCACTTAAACAAGGCGATGCTGCTATTCAGGCGGTATCTGACCAGCCCTGGGACGCCAGCGTCAAATCACTGGTGGCCTTTCCACAGTTGATGGCATTGATGGGCGAAAACCCGCAATGGGTGCAAAACCTGGGCGATGCTTTTCTGGCGCAGCCGCAGGACGTGATGGACTCGGTACAGCGATTGCGGCAACTGGCGCAACAAACCGGCTCGCTGAAGTCATCAACTGAACAAAAGATCATCACGACAACGAAAAAAGTCGTACCGGTAAATCAGCCCGCCAACGCCCCTGCCACACAATCAAATACCGTTTCTACGTCCAGCCCCGTCGTCGCAGAACCTGCACCGACCGTAATAACCATTGAGCCAGCCAATCCGGATGTGGTTTATATTCCGAACTACAACCCAAACGTGGTTTACGGCAGTTGGGCCAATACCGCTTATCCACCAGTTTATCTGCCGCCGCCAGCCGGAGAACCGTTTGTTGACAGCTTTGTGCGCGGATTCGGCTATAGCATGGGCGTTGCTACCACATACGCACTATTCAGCAGCATCGACTGGGACGACGACGATCATGACCATGACCATCATCATCATGACGATGATGATTATCATCACCACGATGGCGGTCATCGTGACGGTAATGACTGGCAACACAACGGCGACAACATCAATATCGACGTCAACAATTTCAACCGTATCACCGGTGAGCATCTTACTGATAAGAATATGGCATGGCGGCACAATCCAAACTACCGTAATGGTGTGACCTATCATGATCAGGATATGGCAAAGCGGTTTCATCAAACCGATGTCAACGGCGGAATGAGCGCCACGCAGTTACCTGCTCTATCGCGCGACAGCCAGCGTCAGGCGGCAGCAAGTCAGTTTCAGCAACGAACACACGCCGCCCCCGTCATTACGCGAGATACCCAACGTCAGGCAGCGGCACAGCGGTTTAATGAAGCGGAACACTATGGCAATTATGACGACTTCCGCGAGTTCAGCCGCCACCAACCACTGACCCAGCAGCAAAAGGACGCCGCTCGCCAGCGTTATCAGTCTGCCTCACCTGAGCAGCGCCAGGCGGCCCGTGAGAAAATGCAGACTAGCCCGCAGAATCAACAGCAAAGAGATGCAGCACGTCAGCGTATTCAGTCCGCGTCGCCTGAGCAGCGCCAGGTGTTTAAGGAAAAAGTACAGCAGCGCCCACTGAACCAAGAGCAACGTGATAACGCCCGCCAGCGTGTTCAATCGGCATCACCTGAACAACGTCCGTTTTTTCGGGAGAAAGTTCAGGAGAGCCGCCCGCAACGTCTAAACGACAGTAACCGTACTGCCAGGCTGAATAACGAGCAGCGGTCAGCAGTACGCGAACGTCTCTCTGAACGTGGGGCAAGAAGACTGGAAAGGTAAATTGCAGACGTAAAAAAAGCGGCGTGGTTAGCCGCTTTTTTAATTGCCGGATGTTCCGGCAAACGAAAAATTACTTCTTCTTCGCTTTCGGGTTCGGCAGGTCGGTAATGCTACCTTCGAACACTTCTGCCGCCAGGCCCACAGACTCGTGCAGAGTCGGGTGCGCATGGATGGTCAGTGCGATGTCTTCAGCGTCACAACCCATTTCGATTGCCAAGCCGATTTCACCCAGCAACTCGCCGCCGTTAGTGCCGACAATCGCACCACCGATCACACGGTGAGATTCTTTGTCGAAAATCAGCTTGGTCATACCGTCTGCGCAGTCGGAAGCGATAGCACGACCAGAAGCAGCCCACGGGAAGGTGGCGGTTTCGTAGCTGATGCCTTTCTCTTTCGCTTCTTTCTCAGTCAGACCTACCCATGCAACTTCTGGTTCGGTATAGGCGATGGACGGGATAACTTTCGGATCGAAGTAATGTTTTTTACCGGCGATAACTTCAGCGGCAACGTGACCTTCGTGAACACCTTTGTGTGCCAGCATTGGCTGACCGACGATATCGCCGATAGCAAAGATGTGCGGTACGTTGGTACGCAGCTGTTTGTCAACGCGGATGAAACCACGGTCGTCAACTTCCACGCCAGCTTTGCCTGCGTCGAGGTTTTTACCGTTCGGCACACGACCAATCGCTACCAGCACGGCGTCGTAACGCTGCGGTTCAGCGGGTGCTTTTTTGCCTTCCATCGTCACATAAATGCCGTCTTCTTTCGCTTCAACGGCGGTAACTTTGGTTTCCAGCATCAGGTTGAATTTCTTGCTGATACGCTTGGTAAAGACTTTAACGATGTCTTTATCAGCTGCCGGGATGACCTGGTCGAACATTTCAACCACGTCAATCTGTGAACCCAGCGCGTGGTATACGGTGCCCATTTCCAGACCGATGATACCGCCACCCATTACCAGCAGGCGTTCTGGTACTTCTTTCAGTTCCAGCGCGGTGGAGTCCCATACGCGCGGATCTTCATGCGGGATAAACGGCAGCTGAATCGGACGGGAACCCGCCGCGATGATAGCGTTGTCGAAGTTGATCACGGTTTTACCGTTCTCACCTTCAACTTCCAGGGTGTTAGCCCCGGTGAATTTACCCAGACCGTTGACCACTTTGACTTTGCGGCCTTTCGCCATACCAGCCAGACCACCGGTCAGCTGATTGATCACTTTCTCTTTCCAGGTACGAATCTTGTCGATATCGGTTTTCGGTTCGCCGAAGACGATACCGTGTTCAGCCAGCGCTTTGGCTTCTTCGATAACTTTTGCTACGTGCAGCAGTGCTTTAGAAGGGATACAGCCGACGTTCAGGCAAACACCGCCGAGGGTGTTGTAACGTTCTACGATTACGGTTTCCAGACCTAAATCAGCGCAACGGAAGGCAGCGGAGTAACCTGCGGGGCCTGCCCCAAGTACCACGACCTGAGTTTTGATTTCAGTACTCATCATGACCTCTATATATTTATCTCCGGCGGGTCTGACGTTTTTTTTATGACGCCCATTATCCACCGGGTCGTTCTATCCGTCGGTATTTTACAAAATTGTTAACAATTTTTAAACAACAAACGGCAACCGATTTGTCTATTCGCTAATAACCTCAATACATTCATGAGATTACCAGAAAAAAGCCGGCCGTTGGGCCGGCTCTTTTACTTACATCACCAGACGGCGAATGTCAGACAGCGTGTTGTTAATGATGGTAATGAAACGGGCACCATCAGCACCGTCGATCACGCGGTGGTCGAAGGAGAGAGAAATCGGCAGCATCAGACGCGGCACGAACTCTTTACCATTCCACACCGGCTCCATCGCGGACTTGGAAACGCCGAGGATAGCCACTTCCGGCGCATTCACAATCGGCGCGAAGTGGGTAGTACCCAGGCCGCCGATGCTCGAGATGGTGAAGCAACCGCCCTGCATTTCGCCCGCAGTCAGCTTACCGTCACGCGCTTTCTTAGAAATAGTCATCAGCTCGCGAGACAGCTCGATGATGCCTTTCTTGTTGACGTCTTTGAATACCGGAACAACCAGACCGTTCGGGGTATCCACCGCCACACCGATGTTGATGTATTTCTTCAGGGTCAGACGCTGACCGTCTTCCGACAGCGAACTGTTGAAGCGAGGCATCTGCTCAAGAGCTGCAGCAACGGCTTTCATGATGAAGACAACCGGGGTGATCTTCACATCCAGCTTACGTTTCGCTGCTTCTTCGTTCTGCTGTTTACGGAACGCTTCCAGCTCAGTGATATCGGTTTTGTCGAAGTGAGTAACGTGCGGGATCATCACCCAGTTACGGCTCAGGTTAGCACCAGAGATTTTCTGAATGCGGCCCAGTTCCACTTCTTCGATTTCACCAAACTTGCTGAAGTCCACTTTAGGCCACGGCAGCATGCCTGGGATACCGCCGCCAGTTGCCGCCGGAGCTGCTTCTGCACGTTTGATTGCTTCTTTCACGTAAGCCTGAACGTCTTCGCGCAGGATACGACCTTTACGGCCAGTGCCCTTCACTTTCGCCAGGTTAACGCCAAACTCGCGTGCCAGACGGCGGATCAGCGGAGTCGCGTGAACGTAAGCGTCGTTTTCAGCAAATTCAGATTTGCCTTCGGCTTTCGCAGCCGGTGCTGCTGCCGGGGCTTCAGCTTTTGCTGCCGGAGCCGGCGCTGCCGCTTCCTGTTTCGCAGGAGCTGCCGCAGGCGCTGCGCCTTCAACTTCGAAGATCATAATCAGCGAACCAGTTTTCACTTTATCGCCAACGTTGACTTTCAGTTCCTTCACGACGCCTGCAAACGGAGCCGGAACTTCCATAGAAGCTTTATCGCCTTCTACGGTGATCAGTGACTGTTCAGCGGCAACTTTGTCGCCCACTTTCACCATCACTTCGGTCACTTCAACTTCGTCACCGCCGATATCCGGAACGTTAACTTCTTTCACGCCAGCTGCTGGTGCAGAGGCCGCTGCCGGAGCCGCTTCCTGTTTAGCCGCCGGAGCTGCCGCGCCAGCTTCACCCGCGACTTCGAAGACCATAATCAGCGAGCCGGTAGACACTTTGTCACCCACGTTCACTTTGATCTCTTTCACGGTACCTGCAAACGGAGCCGGAACTTCCATAGAAGCCTTGTCGCCTTCTACGGTGATCAGCGACTGTTCAGCTTCAACTTTGTCGCCCACTTTGACCAGGATTTCGGTCACTTCAACTTCGTCGCTGCCGATATCCGGAACGTTAACGTCTTTTGCCGCTGCAGCCGCTGGTGCTGCTGCCGGAGCGGCTTCTTTCTTCTCTTCTGCCTGAGCAGGTGCAGCGTCTGCTGCACCGTCGGCGGAATCGAAAATCATAATCAGTGCGCCGGTCTGGGTTTTATCGCCAACAGAGACTTTGATCTCTTTAACGATACCCGCCTGCGGAGATGGTACTTCCATAGAGGCTTTGTCGCCTTCTACGGTGATCAGCGACTGTTCGGCTTCAACTTTGTCGCCCACTTTGACCAGGATCTCGGTGATTTCAACTTCATCAGCCCCGATGTCCGGTACTTTGATTTCGATAGCCATTATTCTTTTACCTCTTACGCCAGACGCGGGTTAACTTTATCTGCATCGATGTTGAATTTGGCGATTGCGTCAGCAACCACTTTCTTATCGATTTCGCCACGTTTAGCCAGTTCGCCCAGCGCCGCAACCACGACATAAGAAGCATCAACTTCAAAGTGGTGACGCAGGTTCTCACGGCTGTCGGAACGACCGAAGCCATCAGTACCCAGTACGCGGTAGTCGTCAGCCGGTACGTAAGTACGGA
>OLNP01003095.1_pt1 | contig 11349 bp, 9 predicted proteins | sample 1671951 | NCBI WGS metagenome assembly OLNP01 (sample SAMEA3136629, study PRJEB25190) | human gut metagenome | biome: human gut; feature: human-associated habitat; material: faeces | place: Austria | collected 2013
GCCGGGTACTGCGAGATTGCCACGTCGCTTCGCTCCTCGCAATGACACGTCAGGGGAGCGCGAGGTGCACCAGTGCCCTCCTGCGGTTTAATGTCCCTGTACAAGGCGCTCGCTGAGCGCCGCTACACCCCATATTTCGGCCTTTTCCATTTTAACGGCGGTTTGTACGGACTGCGAGTGCCGCGCCGGGCGAGGCATGCCTCGCCCCTACAACGCACGACTGGCAGCCCTGCAACACTTTCCACTCTCCATTTTCCACGAAAAAAATCCCGGACCTGCGTCCGGGAATTTTTTTCTCAATCTTCCATTCAAATACTCAAACCTCTAATTTCGCCGTCAGGGTCTCCTTTGCGCCCCAGCGGTCCACGACGGGCTGCACCGTGTCCTTCAGGAAGCGCGTCACCTGCGACGGGCAGCAGCCGATGAAGGCCCGCGGGTCGAGCATCTCCTCCAGCTCCTCCCGGCTCAGCGGGAACAGCGGGTCGGCCGCGATGCGGTCGAGCAGGTCGTTCTGCCCGCCCTCGAGCTTCACGCGGGCGGCCGCGGCGTGGGAATGCACGCGCAGGGCCTCGTGCAGCTCCTGCCGGTCGCCTCCGCGCTTCACAGACTCCATGAGGATGTTCTCCGTGGCCATGAACGGCAGCTTCTCCATCACGCGGCGGGCGATGACGCGCTCATAGACCACGATGCCCTCCGTGATGTTCATATAGATGTTCAAAATGGCGTCCGTCGCCAAAAATGCCTCCGCCACGGAAAGGCGCTTGTTTGCCGAGTCGTCGAGCGTGCGCTCGAACCACTGCGTGCCCGCCGTGAACGCGGGGTTCAGGCTGTCCGTCATCACATAGCGCGCCAGCGCGCACATGCGCTCCGAGCGCATGGGGTTGCGCTTGTACGGCATGGCGGACGAGCCGATCTGGTGCTTTTCAAACGGCTCCTCCAGCTCCTCGAACGACTGGGCGATGCGCAGGTCGTTCGCGAACTTCATCGCGCTCTGGGCGATGCCGGACAGGGCCGAGAGGAAGTAGCTGTCCACCTTGCGGGAATACGTCTGGCCGGACACCGGCACGACGCCCGCAAAGCCCATCTCGTCCGCGATCAGGCGCTCCATCTCCTGAATTTTGCCCTCGTCGCCGCCGAACAGCTCGAGGAAGGAGGCCTGTGTGCCGGTCGTGCCCTTCGAGCCGAGCAGCTGCAGGCGCGACAGGCGGAACTCCAGCTCATCGATGTCCATGAGCAGCTCGTTGATCCACAGCGCCGCGCGCTTGCCCACGGTCGTGAGCTGGGCGGGCTGCAGATGGGTGTAGCCGAGGCAGGGCGTGTCCTTCCAGCGGTCGGCAAAGGCCGAGAGGTTCCGCACGACCTGCACGGCCTTCTTCACCACGAGCTGCGCGGCCTCGCGCAGGATGATGAGATCCGTGTTGTCGCCGACGTAGCACGACGTCGCGCCGAGGTGGATGATGCCCGCCGCCTTCGGGCACTGCAGGCCGTAGGCATAGACGTGGCTCATCACGTCGTGGCGCACCTCGCGCTCGCGGGCCTCGGCCTCAACATAGTTGATGTCGTCGCGGTGGGCCTCCAGCTCGGCGATCTGCTCGTCCGTGATGGCAAGGCCGAGCGTCTTCTCCGCGCGGGCCAGGGCGATCCACAGCCGCCGCCAGGTGCGGAATTTGAAGTCCTGCGAGAAAAGATACTGCATCTCCGCGCTGGCATAGCGCGTGGAGAGCGGGGAAATATAACGGTCCGTCTGCATGATGTTCTCCTCTTTTTACAACTGAGTCCGATCGATCGAACGGGGAGCCTCTGATGGAATTCACAAGCGTGGATGGCGAGAGATTTTTCGTCGAGTCGAGGTTTGGAAAGCGCAGGCGTACTTTGTGTACTCCAAGCTTTCTGAACCGATGGATCGGTGGAAAAGATTCGGCATCCGCCGAAGGGAATTCCATCAGAGGTTCCCCATTAAACTCCGATGTTCTGGTTTCTGTTTACGATCCGGGTCGTGACCTCGCCGCTCCGGCGGTCGATGAAGGCCGTGAAGAGCGACACGCGGTTTTCCGCGTGCAGGCCGTACCACACCGCCGCGGTGAAGTCCTCCTGACTGCCGCAGATGGTCACGGCGCGCGGCTCTCCGCAGAAGGACGGCAGCGGCGTGCCGTCGCCCTCGTAGGTGTAGATGATGTGTCCCATCCCGGCGCGCGGCACGTCATAGTCGAAGACGCTGCGCTGGCAGCAGCGCGGGCTGCCCTCCATCGCCTTGAGGATGGACAGGGCATAGTGCCCGTCCGGATACAGCAGGCCCGAGATGCGCGGCGTGAAGTCCGGCGCGTCCTGCTTGAACGTGCTGGCGCGCAGCGCCTCCTCCCACGGGCGGCCGACGGCGAAGCAGTCGCGGATGGCGTCGGTCTGGTCGCCGTTCGAAACGACCCACGCCTCGCCGATGCGCCGCACCGGGTTATAGAGGATGCCCTTGGGATCCGTCATGGCCGCAGGGTCGAAGGCCTGCGCGCGGATGCCGTCGTCCGTCCGGACAAACACGCGGTTGCGGCTGTTGGCGCTGCGGCCCATGATGAAATAGGCCAGCACGCTGCACCGGTCGTCGCCGGAGCGGCCGAGCACGATGCCGCGGCCCGGATAGGGATTATCCCGCAGCAGACGCGAAATGTCATACATTCTGATTCTCCTCCCTGCCCCGTCTGAAAAAAAACGGCGCACCTGCCGCAAACGCAGGTGTGCCCAGACGGTCGGCAACGAACCGATCCTGCCGCGCGATCCCGAAAACCGGGTCTGTATTTTTGAACGCGCCGCTTTCTCTTTGTGCCTTTATTTTATCACATTTGCCCGCGTTCGTCAAATCCCGCCGTGACGGAATAATCAACGAACGTTTTGGGTTCCCCCGCGGATTTTTGTGCTTTTTCCATAGAACGAAGATATTTGTAATGTTATATGTAGAGGAAGAGCGGGATGGAAGTGGAAAGTTTCCGTTCGTGTATTGTAGGGGAGGGGCATGCCCCTCCCGACACTGCACCGGCGGGAAGTGCGGGCCAATGTTAAAAAGGCAATGGCCCCCAAGTTTGTCATTGCGAGGGCGCTCTGCGCCCGTGGCAATCTCGGAAAGGCAGTTGCGTTTTTGCTGATAGCTTTCCCATGATGCGGCCGGGTACTGCGAGATTGCCACGTCGCTTCGCTCCTCGCAATGACACGTCAGGGGAGCGCGAGGTGCACCAGTGCCCTCCTGCGGTTTAATTCCCCTGTACAAGGCGCTCACTGAGCGCCGCTACAGACGCAATTGGTGCGTGCCATTTTAACGATAGCCTGTACGGGTCGGGAGTGCGTCGCCGGGAGGGGACAGCCCGGCCCCTACAACGCGCAAACAGCTGCCTTGCACAACTCCGGATTTTCGTCAAAATGTATTTGACATTTCGGGAGCAGGCGGATATAATAAAGATGTGGAAACCCAGACGGTTGCCACAAACATAACGTATCTCTTTCCGATTTGTGAATTTCGTCATTCACAAATCAGTGAGTCGTCTGGTTGCGACAGACGGCTCACTTTTTTTCTTTCCGAAGCCAATCGGCGATCTGGCAGAGATGCCAGACGATCGAAAGAACCCAGAACAGGTCTTGAAGTGTTATGTATATCACCTCCTTTGGGATATTTCCCGCAGGAGCTATATACCTACCTCCATTCCGCACCCGCGGGATGACAGGCAACCGTCTCTGAACCGTACACCGTCAATCGGAATCAACCATGGACGGTGGGTTTCCACGTTTCTATCGTAACATATGCAGAGAAAAAGTCAAGTATCAATTTGCGCGTTTATGAGAAAATGATACGGATTTTAGTAAGCCCCGGCGAAACGATTTGCGTTCTCGCCGGGGCTTTTTTGTGATTTGGAAGTGCCTTCCCGAGATTGCACCCCAAGGGCACTTCCTCGCGCTTCGCGCTCAGGGCGCCACGGCCCCGTTGGGCCTCGCAATGACAAATCTGAGAGCTTCACGCCACAGAATGCGTACCGCAAAAGTTGCCAGTCTGCATGGCGCTCAGCGAGCGCCTTGTACAGGGGAATTAAACCGCAGGAGGGCACTGGTGCACCTCGCGTTCCCCTGACGTGTCATTGCGAGGAGCAAAGCGACGTGGCAATCTCGCAGTACCCGGCCGCATCGTGGGAAAGCTATCGGCGAAAACGCAGCTGCCTTCCCGAGATTGCCACGTCGGCCTTTGGCCTCCTCGCAATGACAAATCGGGGGCGTTTGCCATTTTGACGGCGGTTTGTACGGGCTGCAAGTGCGTCGCCGGGAGGGGCATGCCCCTCCCCTACAGCGCACGGCCGGAGGTCTGCGTATTTTTCATTCTTCATTTTTCAGTCTTCAGTATTCATTTTTTACACATGCCCCTCCCCTACAGCGCATTGCAGGAAGCTATGGGAAAAACTCCACTTTCCACTCTCAATTCTCGCCGTCCGGCGGGAGGTTATCCCCGAACAGGTATCTCCAGTAATCCTGCTCGAGCACCCATGCCGAGGCGCGGAAGCGATTGCTCACGTCCTGATTGCGCTCCTCGACCTCCTCGGGCGACAGCTCGTTGCCCTGCAGCAGGATCAGCTCGTCCGACGGGGCATAATACATTGCGTTTTCCGTGATCCAGCTATGGTCGCGCAGGAGGACGAACGGTTCCGCGTCCGAGAACACGTCCCGGCCCATATAAAGCCGCGAGTCAAAGTCCAGCCCGAACAGGTTCGACAGCGTCGGCAGAATGTCGAGCGTGCAGCACAGGCTGTCCACCCGCTCCGGCTTCATGCCCTTTTTATAAAGGATAAAGGCGTTGCGGTAGCGCTCGAACCGCGTGTCGATCTCGTGCCCGGCAAGCTCGCTCTGCTCCTCGTCCGTCAGACCATAGGGATAGTGGTCGCCCGTCAGGGCGATGACGGTGTTCTCCGCCACGCCAGCCTCGTCCAGCCGCTGCAGCAGCAGCTCCAGCGCACGGTCCAGCTCGATCTGGCAGGCGAGATAGGCCCGGACGGAGCCGCTGTAGGGCAGGTCCTTCACAAGGTCCTGATTCTTTTTCGCCATGGCGTTGCCGTTGAAATTATACTCCAGATGACCGGAGACGGTCATGTAATACGCATGGAACGGCTCGCTCCCCATGTAGTCTGCCGTCGTCTTGTCGATCATCTCGATGTCGGATTCCGGCCACGTCGCCTCGACGTCCAGCCCGTTTCCGAGCGCACGGTAGACATAGCCGAGGTTCGGATGCGACAGATTGCGGTCATAATAGGTATAGGTGTGGTCGTGATAGGCATAGGCGCTGTAGCCGAGGCGCTTGAGCTGCTGAGCCATCGTCAGCGGCATGGCGTTCTCCGCGCTGTCACGTAACGACCATGTTCCCGGCTTCGGGATCGTGCCGGTCAGGGCGGCATACTCGCCGTCCGAGGTCGAAACGTCCCAGTACGGCGTGTAGAAGTTCGTGAAGTTAAAGCCCTCCGTCTGCAGCTTATAGAGCGTCGGCGTCAGCTCCGGGTCGATGGCGAGGTACGAAAAGCTCTCCGCCGTAATGAGGATGAGGTTGCAGCCCTCAAACATGCCGGTCTTTTCGTTCTTGTTCGTCGGCGTGCGCGAGGAGAAGTAGGCGTTCAGCTCCGAAAGCACGTCGTTTCCCTCCGTGGGCACGGCGTCAAAATCCAGCTCCAGCACGTTCGGGCTGGTGTCGACCACCGGCTCCGGGAGGACGGTCGGCTCCGTGGCGTCCGGGACCGTCGGGGCCTCCGTCGGGGCCTCCATCGGTGCTTTCGTCTCCGTCGCCAGCTCGATCTCGCCGCCCTCGAAGCCGAACAGCAGCCGGTGTACATCCAGCCGGAACGCAGGCATCAGGCCGAGGTGGGCCGTCGTCTGCTTCATGTCGTTCGTGCTGTGATAGAGGTCATAGGCCGAAAGCGGCTGCGTGCCGAAGACCGGCAGCAGGGCCATCAGGCCGAAATGCACGGCGGCGGCCAGCGCCGCAAACGCCGGGAGATACGGAAGGCGCAGCCGCGCCGCCGAAAAGCGCTTTCCGAGCACGGCGTGGCCCACGGGCGGCAGGAGCATCAGGCTCAGCGGCAGCCAGTTTTTGCGGATGGCGTGCAGCGTGACCTTCCAGAACTGCATGACCTGCCCGCCGTTTCCCATGGAATAGGCGGAGTAGAAGCAGTGGAAGATCGAGTAATACACGAGCTGCGAGGCAAAGAAGATGTAGCAAAGCCCGCTGCACACCGGCCCGAGCACGCGGTTCGCGCGCGGCGGGAACAGGCGGCACAGCGCAAACAGCAGCACCGCCGGAACGAGCGGATAGAGCATCAGCAGAACGAGCTCCGGCTGCCAGAACTGCGGGGCCGTGGCCGCATGGACGACCAGCTCCATGAAGCACAGCTCCGCCCAGAAAAACAGCAGGAGCCACCACGGCCCGAATTTACGTTTGTTCATGTTTGTTTTCCCTCCGGGATCAAATAAATTGTATGGGAACTTCCTTGCGCTGCGGGACTTGGCTCTCCCTTTGGGAGAGCTGGCGGCGCAGCCGCCTGAGAGGGAAAATCAGCCCTCCCCTTGATTGCTATTGCCATTCAAAAGTGCCTGCAAGGCCCTCTCAGTCACCTTCGGTGACAGCTCTCCCAGTGGGAGAGCCAAGGACGCTTCGCTCCTCGCAATGGCGCAAATGGAAGCCTCCCCGGCGAAAGGGGCGCGGAAATCCGTCCCTTACTTATGATATTTCGTCCCTGCCAGGATGCTCTCCGCGCGGTAGAGCTGCTCGAGTGCCATGACGCGCATGAGGTGGTGCGGGAACGTCATTTTGCTGAACGACAGGCGGAAATCCGCCATGCGCTTGATGCGCGCGTCGATGCCGAACGACGAGCCGATCAGAAAGCACGCCGCGCTGCGGCCGTTGAGCTTTTCCGCCTGCAGACGCTCGGCCAGACCCTCGGACGAAAGCTCCGTCCCCTCCGGCGTGAGCACGCAGAACCACGCGCCGCGCGGGAGCTTTGCCTCGATCTGCTCCGCCTCGTGCGCAAGGCCCGCTGCGATCTGCGTCCCGTTCGGATCGTCCGGCAGGCGGCACTCCGGCAGCTCGATCAGCTCGAATTTGCAGTAGGCCCCGAGCCTGCGGATATACTCGTCCGCCGCTGCCGCGTAATAGCGCTCCTTGAGCTTGCCGACCGTGATAAGCGTGATGTGGAACATCGCGTTGTCCTCCGTCATTCCGATTTTCCGGGCAGCACCGCACAATTACAGCGAAAACCTTCCGCTGTGCGGGCTGCCTTTGATTTTGCTGACCCATTATAGCACCTTCGAGCCGATTTGACAACCTTCGACCGGTACCTTCCAAAAGAACGTTAAGAATCTCCGCCATTGGATGTCCTTTTTATATAATGTGTCTACTTGCATAACGACCGCTTTTGTGGTAAAATTAGAAGGAATAACTATGCAGGAAAGGAGCCCTCTATGTATTCCAACGCCTATGTATGGTCACGCGTTCTTTCCTATCTGGAGCAGCATTCCCCGGCCATTGCGATCGCCTCGTATTTTGACGATGCCGAGGTCATCGAGCTGACGGAAAGCAAGCTCGTCATCTACTCGCCGTCGCCGTTCCGCAAGGACGTGATCGTCAAGCGCTATATCGATCAGATCCGCGAGGCCATGCGCGACCAGTTCCAGACGGAGGTCGAGGTCGTCGTCCTCGACGAGACCGAGCTGCCGCAGTACTCCAAAAACAAGAAAAACCGCAATTTCGTCGAGTTCAACTCGCAGTATACGTTCGATAAATTCGTCGTCGGTTCTTCGAACCAGCACGCGTTTTCCGCCGCCCGCGCCGTCGCGGATAACCCCGCCGACGCCTATAACCCCCTGTTCATCTACGGCGAGTCCGGCCTCGGCAAGACGCACCTGCTCTATGCCATCGCCAACCAGATCCAGCGCGAGCACCCGGACTATAACATCGTCTACATCAAGGGCGACCAGTTCACAAACGAGCTGATCGACGCCGTCCGCAGCGGCAAGAACTTCGAGTTCCGTGACAAATACCGCAACGCCGACCTCTTCCTCATGGACGATATTCAGTTCATCGCGGGCAAGGACGCCACGCAGGAGGAATTTTTCCATACGTTCAACTCGCTCTACGAGAACAAGCGTCAGATCGTCCTGACGTCCGACCGCGTTCCCGGCGACATGGTCCGTCTGGAGGACCGGCTGCGCACCCGCTTCGAGTGGGGCCTCATCGTGGATGTCCAGCCGCCCGATTACGAGACGCGCTTCATCATCACGCGTGAAAAGGCGCTGGAGCTGGGCATCGAGCTGCCGCAGGACGTCGTGGACTACATTGCCGAAAACATCACGAACAACGTCCGCCAGATCGAGGGCACCGTCAAGAAGATCAAGGCCTATCACGACCTGACCGGCATGCCGCTGGACATCACGAACGTCTCGCGCGCCATCAAGGACATGTATAAGGGCAAAACGCAGGCCATCCCCACGCCGGACCTCATCATCAGCGAGGTCTGCCGCTTCTATTCCATCGACGAGAGCACCCTGCGCAGCACCCTGAAGAACAAGGGCACGGCCGAGGCCCGTCAGGTCGCCATGTACCTCATCCGCAAGCTGACGAACCTGTCGCTGCCCGATATCGCCAAGGAATTCGGCAAGAACCATACCACCGTCCTCTATGCCCTGAAAAAGGTTGAGCAGGAGCTGCCGAATTCCTCCAACGGCCTGCAGGATAATATCCGCGATATCACGTCGAATATCAACTCCCGGCTGTAAACGCCCGGATGCGGCAGGTTCCCAGACCTGTCATTGCGCAGCTTGGCTCTCCCTTTGGGAGAGCTGGCGGCGCAGCCGCCTGAGAGGGAAAATCAGCCCTCCCCTTGATTGCTATTGCCATTCAAAAGTGCCTGCAAGGCCCTCTCAGTCACCTTCGGTGACAGCTCTCCCAGTGGGAGAGCCAAGGACGCTTCGCTCCTCGGAATGACACGAAAAGGCGGCGCTTGCCATTCTGGCGATGGCCTGAGCTTATCGGCAGCACCTTTCCTGCCCTTTTCTGCCCAAATTTTTCTGCACACCCCCTGTGCAATGTGCAGAAGTTTCCTGTTCACAGATTTTCGCCCGATTTTTCCGCACAAGCCCTGTTCAGAACGCTCTCTTTTTTCCACAGCCCCATGTGCATGGCCGCGCATTGGTATCTCTGGGCTTGCGGGACTTTTGCACATAAGTTTTGCCTACGGACTACGAATACTAAAAATTATCCTACCTATCTTCTCAGATAGAGAAAGCGAGTGTTGTTATGAAGTTTACCTGTGAAAAAGCGCTGCTGGTCTCCGCTCTGTCCGTTGCGAGCCGCACCGTCGCACAGAAGAGCACCATTCCCTGTCTCGAGGGCGTGCTTCTCCGGGCGGGCGTCGCGCTGCAGCTCACGGGCTACAATCTGGAAACGGGCATCACCGTCCACGTCGGTGCCCAGATCCAGGAGGCAGGCTCGTGCGTCATGCCCGCTCGCCTGTTCTTTGATATCGTCCGGAAGCTGCCGGATGAGATGGTCTCCATCACCGTCGACCACAAGCAGCAGGTCTCCATCCGTGCGGGCGCGGCCTTCTTCCAGATCACGGCCATGGATTCCGAGGACTATCCCGAGCTGCCGGACGTCAACGGCAAGAGCGGCGTGACCATGCCGCAGTCCGCGCTGAAGGCCATGATCTCCGGCACGATCTTCTCCGTGTCCGAAAATCAGGCCCGCCCCATCCAGACCGGCTGCCTGATGGAGGTCACGGAGGATTCCGTCACCATGGTCGCCGTGGACAGCTTCCGGTTGGCCCGCCGCACCTGGCACACGGAAAACGCCGCGAACCATACCCTGAAATTCGTCGTCCCCGCCGCCGGCCTCAAGGAGATCGAGCGCATTCTCGAGGACTCCGACGAGCCCGTTACCTTCACGCTCGGCGATAAGCACATCCTTTTCTCCATCGGCGATGCCCTGCTCGTCAGCCGCGTGCTCGAGGGTGAATTCATCGACTGGCGCCGCGTTGTCCCCACAAACTGCGGCACCGTCCTCACCGCGAACGTCGCGGAGCTGACCTCCTCCATCGAGCGCGTCAGCCTCATCATCTCCGAAAAGGTCAAAAGCCCCGTCCGCTGCGTCTTCGGCGATAATATGGCCGACTTCCGCACGGCGAATACCATCGGCTCCGCGCACGACACCTGCTCCATCGCCGGGAACGGCGGCGAGCTGGAGATCGGCTTCAACAGCCGCTACCTCCTCGATGCGCTGCGCGTCATCCCGAGCGAGGAGGTCACGCTGGAGCTGCAGAACGGCCTGAGCCCCATCGTCTTCACCCCGTGCGACAAAAGATATGACTTTGCCTATATGGTCCTGCCGGTCCGCCTGCGCAGCAACAGCTAAGACCGGATGAACGTTCCTTTTCTTGTCAGCAATATCCTCTCCGGCGTGGGCATGTGCGCGATGCTGGCAAGCACCGCCCTGCGCAGCCGGAGAAAGATCCTCGCGGTCCAGTCCGTGAACCACGCCCTTTCCATGGCGGCCTGCTCGCTTTTGCGCGGCTGGAGCGGCGCGGTGCAGGAGGCCGTGAACCTCATGCGTGACCTCGCCATTCTGCTGTTCGGCAAATTGAACCGCTTCTGGCAGATCTTTTTCGTGGCGGCGGCGCTGGGACTCGGCGCGGCGGTCACGTTTGCGGGAGGCTTTCAGTGGTACGGCCTGCTTCCCGTTCTGGCCACGGCCCTCTATTCCGCCGTCGTCGTCCACCCGCGGTGCAATGCCCGCTGGATCAAGGCCTCTACGGCCGTCTGCACGATGATGTGGGCGGTCTACAGCCTCTTTATCCGCAATTATGTCTACGTTCTGACGAACGTCATCACCTCGGCCTCCGCCGTCCTTTTCCTGCTGCGGAGCCGAAAGCAAGGAGAAACAACCGTATGAAAGTTCGTGTCCGGCGGGTGTCCGCCGAGGATGTCCCCGTGGCCATCACCACGGAATTTATCAAGCTGGAGAGCTTTTTGAAGCTGGCAAACGCCGTCCCGTCCGGCGGCATGGCGAAAAACTTCATCCAGAACGGCGAGGTGCTCGTCAACGGCGAGCCGTGCACCATGCGCGGCAAAAAGCTCCGTCCCGGCGACGACGTCCGGTTTGACGGCGTGACCTACTGCGTCCGCGCCGCGCATGCAGATTGACCGCCTCAGCCTGCGCGGCTTCCGGAATTACGAGGATGCGCAGGCGCAGTTCGTCCCCGGCGTGAATCTCCTCGTCGGCGGGAACGCCAACGGCAAGACGAACCTGCTCGAGGCCGTCAGCTATCTCTCCACGGGCCGCTCGTTCCG
>OLNP01003103.1_pt1 | contig 11338 bp, 10 predicted proteins | sample 1671951 | NCBI WGS metagenome assembly OLNP01 (sample SAMEA3136629, study PRJEB25190) | human gut metagenome | biome: human gut; feature: human-associated habitat; material: faeces | place: Austria | collected 2013
GTGTCCGACAAGTCCGTCAGCAACCATTTTAATCTGTATTATATAAACGATTGGAAGAATGGTTGGAAAATGAATGTATTCGGTGATTATCTTCACAAGACTGATCGTAGCCGGGGGAATATTCGTGAATGGGAAAGCGACGATGCAGAAGCATCTATGGACTATCACCGTAAAGCAGACTGGGATTTGTTTGCTGCCAAATTCAGTTTGTCGTATGAAACCGAGAAAGCGGGAACTTTCAGCTTGGGATATGATTTTAGTCATACAAGCGGAACGGACTATATAGAATATATCCGTGCGTTGAATAATGGCCGTACTCGTAATACAGAGCTGAAGAATTCTCTCTACCTGTCATACGATTATACATGGAATAACCTGTCGTTGGGAGCAGGCTTGCGTTACGAACACATACGAAGTGATCTGAGAGAAACCAATGATAGCAAAAGTCAGAACCAGACCTATCACAATTTTCTGCCTTCTGTTTCGTTAAGTTATAATACGGAGAGCCTGCAACAGTCGCTTACTTACTCCATTCATACGGAGCGTCCTCCTTTTGGTGTAATGAATGATAATGCCGTGTATACAGACCGGTTTACCTATCAGAAAGGAAATCTTTACCTGAAACAGGCTCTGACTCATGACTTGAACTATATGCTGTTTTATAAGTTCCTGTTCTTTAACCTGAATTATACCTGTACGCACAATCCGCTGGTAACGGCATTTTACAGTATGCCGGGAAATTCGGCGGTTACAGTCAGCTACATGGATAATTTTGACAAACTGCATAATCTGACGGGTATGATAAACCTGCAATATCCGGTGAAGTGGTGGATACCTTCACTCACGCTTACCTGTATGAAAACATTCTTCGATTATCCTGGACCGGATGGAAGTATGCTGAAATCGGGTCGTCCTTTGATGATACTGAATTTCAACAATAGCTTCACTCTTCCTTCCGGATTCTTGTTATCTGCCGATTTTAATTATGGTTTCAGAGGTTATTATCAGCTGTACGAATCGAAGAGTTACACGTCTCTGAATCTGAGTCTGAAAAAATCATTCCTGGATGACAGGCTTCAGCTTTCGCTCGATGGGTATGACCTTTTCAATAAGAACAAAATACGCAGTGCAGCCCGTTTGAATGATATTATCATGAACAGTATCGGAAAGGAAGACACGCGGAAGATTGGTTTTACTGTTACATACCGCTTCCGGACAGAACGTACAATGAATAACCGCAGTGCGGCTGAAAATGAAATGTCACGATTGAACATGAGTGAATAAAAAACGCAGAATGAACTGCATCCGGCGATATATGGTATTGAAACTCCTTTTGTTGATAGTAATGCCTGTTATGGGACAGCAGAAGGAAGATAAGGAAATTAAGCTGAATGAAGAAGCTGTAAAACTCATTCAGTTTGATTTCCTTCCGGGCGGCATGGATTATAATAAACCTCAGGAAGCTCCGCTTGAAAAGAAATGGATGGAGTTTAAGAATCCTTTTGACGAAGGAATACCTCGAAATCTGACGGATACTTTTATGGTAAAGAAGCCGAAGAAATATATCCGTATGTGTCCTTATTCTATTTGGACAAAACGAGGAGAAGATCCTGTTTATGATGTGACAATGGAAGGTCGTCCTCCTGAACTCATCATGAAAGAAGGACCAGATTTCAGTAAAAGGCTTCAGACAGACTACGGACGCACTCTTAAACCATCAGCGGGTAGAACGTATGATATGCTGAATAATTCAACTACCATCGAAGTGGGAAAAATTTTCAAGAAATATATTAAACCTATTTTCAAAAAGGATAAAAAGTAGAGCCTCAAATAATGGGATATGTATTCTAATGAGTTTTGAGATAAATGTCAGTCTATTTGATATATTGCTTTTCGGGTATTAAAATAGATTAAGATCTGGCTGTTATATGAATTATTTCATCTATATTTGAATTCATAACTCAAACTATGAAGAATATGAAGTGGAGAAACATCATGCTATTATCACTTCTTTGTTTGTCTTGTGCAGGACTTTATGCTCAGGAAAACATGAAAGTAAATAGTATTAAGCAAGAAAAAGACAGTCTGAAAATATTGTCTGAGGGTGCCGTCGTTTTTCCACAACCGGGTGGATATGCTGCCGATTTCAAGAAAAACACACTGAGTAATCCGGTAACTGAGATACCGGACGGACAGAAAATAGAGATTAAATTGCGCAAGCCTTTCTATATACCTCCTTATTATACAAATCCTTCTCCCAGATTTTATGGAGATTATGCGACGGGTGGACAAATCCTTCCTAATTTTTATGGCAGTGGCATGCAGGAAACATTGCCTGGTCTGGGAAGAGTAAATCAGGCCTCGTTCTTTTATCGTTATGACCTGAATGATTATTTTTCTATTCAGGCGGGAGTGGATGCGGTAAAGTATAATTTCCCGAAGAGTGTAGGACAGTCTTTGGGAGTTTCCGGTATCGTAACATACCGTCCTGCTGACAGACTGCATATAAATGTTTTCGGCTCATATTCTCCGGATAACCGTTATGGTTTTAACAGGAGCGCATTCGGAGCTACTGTGGGCTATGATTTTACCGACCGGTTTGGTATGGAGGTAGGAGCACAGAGATATTACGATCCCCAACGGGGATGGCAGACTGTTCCGATTGTTACACCTTACTATAAATTCGATAAATTCGATTTAGGCATCGATGTTGGTGGAATTCTCTATGAAGTATTAAGAAGTGTCATGATTGACAAGCGGGGCGGATCACCGGTTATCATGCCTCCCGGGAGATAAGTTTGCAGGCTGTATGTAAGGTTGGAAATATTCATGTAGAGATAAGAAATGAAAAATATACAGAAAATATTGTGGTTGGGCTTATTGGTATCTGCCGTCGGATGCAATAGCGGAGTCTTTATAGACGATTATTTGCCTGAAGTTCCGGTGGTGCAGTTGTCGGAAACAGATTCTGTTGCCAGAATAAATTTTAAGTCGGATAACTGGGATATCCTGAATATATATGGAGCCTCTGAAAATGTGTGGGGAGTAGTTTGTGACCTTGAGGGAAAACCTGATGGAAGAAACCTGCCTTTGGAGAATGGAGCCAATGCCGTTATAAAGTTGGGTTATGAATATTGCAACTTCAGGGTAGAGAAGAGGAATGGCAGAGAACTTTGTATTTATGCGGGAGAAAACATGAACAGGTCGGCTCTTGACGTTGAAATAATTGTCGGCAATGAATATGAGATGAAATCTATTCCAGTGTCGTTGGCCCAAACCTCAAAATACGAAGTAGACAGTATTGTATATGATTGGAAAAGCTTGTTATATTCTGACAATACGCTGGAACCTGACTATTCGCTGGTAGTGAATAACAGCAAATCCGATCAGCCGACAAGCTGGCACTTCACTCCGTTGGAAACATCTTTTTCGCGTGAAGTTTCTTTTAGAAATAAAGATGGAGTAAATGAAGAGGAACTGTATAAGCGCTTTTTGGGAACTCCTTTGCCATTGGTAGTCATACCCGATTTCGTAGATAAACAACCGGTTCTGGGAAGTACAAAGGCAGAGGTCGGAGTCAATTCTCAGGAAATTAAAACTTCCATCGAATCCGATCTGGCAGGTAAGGAATATGTCATTCCTCCCGGTGAAAAATGGAAAATTTCAGTCTATTATATGATTGAGCAATATTGGATAGATTATAAGCTGTACATTTCCATTCCTTCTACAGGAAGAAAGCGGACTTTTGAAGGGAAACTTTATAGCAAGGGGCTGTACGACTTTTGTATAATTCCTGAAAAAATAGAATGAGATGAGTGGAAAAACTAGCAGACTTATACTTCTGTGTCTGTTTCTGTGCCTGTCTGTTTGTGCGGTGGCAGGCGAAAAAGACAGTACAGACAGAAAGATGATTCATATGGTAGGAGTTGATTTTCGTCCTGCCTATACATTTCCTACAAACGGATTCTTTAAAGGCGTGAATGCAGCTCAGACTCCGGTCAGAAAGACCTTTTCCGGACATGTGAAGTATGGATTCAAGTTTTCGCCCGACACTTATTGGGGGAAAATATACCCGCATGCCATACAGGGAATCGGAGTGGGGTATAATACTTTCTTCAATTCTAAAGAAATAGGAAATCCTCTGGCTGTTTATGCATTCCAGACTTCCCGGATAATGAGTATAACCCCTCGTTTGTCTTTCGACTATGAGTGGAATTTTGGAGCGTCTTTCGGATGGAAGAAATATGATGAGGAAACGAATCCTATGAACAATGTAGTTGGTTCGAAAATAAATGCGTATATCAACTTTGGTCTGCTGCTTAACTGGCAGATTGATGCCCGTACGAATCTGCGGGCAGGAGTAGGTGTGACACATTACTCAAACGGCAATACGGGATATCCCAATTCCGGAGTCAATACGATAGGCGGAAGTATCGGATTGATACGTTATTTCGGCAGTAAGGAGAAACTTGAGTTGCATGACAAGGCTTATACTTCCTGCCGGAATAGGAAAACGTTTGATCCGTATATAAGTTATGACCTTATTGTGTACGGTGCGCTAAAGAAAAAGGGAGTATTCCCTACAGAAAGTTCTGCGGTGCTTGTTCCCGGTTCTTTTGCTGTTGGCGGATTGAATTTTAATCCGATGTATAATTTCAGTCATTACTTTCGTGCCGGTCTGTCGCTGGATGCGCAGTACGATGAGAGTGCTAACATAGCCGACCACATTGCCAATACGATAAGTGGTCCTGATGCAGAGAATATTCGCTTTCATCGTCCTCCTTTCAAAGAACAGTTTGCAGTGGGTGTTTCCCTCCGTGCTGAGATTGTAATGCCTGTCTTTTCCATTAATTTAGGTGTAGGGCGGAACGTCGTCTGCAAAGGAGCAGATACGGATTCGTTTTATCAGGTAGTAGCCTTGAAAACGGATATTACCAGAAATCTGTTTCTGCACGTAGGATACCAACTTTATAAATTTAAAGATCCTAATAACCTGATGCTGGGACTGGGGTTCAGATTTAATGCGAAAAGATAATCGACTTGGATATAATTGCTACTGATTTAAATCTCTATTATACTATGAACAAACTGTTTTTGCCGATAGGTGCTTTGGCTTTGTATTCATCGGCTGTTGCACAGCAGCAGTCCGATCGTCCGAATGTACTGCTTATTTATGCTGACGATATAGGTTATGGTGACTTGAGCTGTAACGGTACTTCAGCAGTGCGTACACCCAATGTTGAAAAACTGGCCTCTGAAGGAATCCGTTTTACAAATGCCCATTGTGCTGCGGCTACAAGTACTCCTTCGCGCTATGCCATGCTTACGGGAGAATATGCCTGGCGTAGAAAGGGAACCGGAATTGCAGCCGGTAATGCTGCCATGATCATTACTCCCGACCGTTATACCATGGCCGACATGTTTAAGGAAGCCGGCTACCAGACTGGAGTGGTAGGAAAATGGCATCTCGGGCTGGGAAATGAAACAGGAAAGCAAGATTGGAATGGAGTGGTAAAACCTAATCCAGCTGATATCGGTTTCGATTATTCTTATATTATGGCTGCTACGGCAGACCGTACTCCTTGTATCTTTATGGAAAATGGTAGAGGGGTAGGGCTCGATCCTGATGATCCTGTATATGTAAGCTATACCGAGAATTTCCCCGGTGAACCTACAGGAAAAGATAATCCGGAGCTTTTACGTATGCATCCGTCACACGGACACGATCAGTCTATCGTGAATGGTATTTCTCGTATCGGATACATGAAAGGTGGTAAGAGTGCTTTATGGCGAGATGAAGACATAGCTGATAGCATAACAACTCATGCTATCCGGTTTATAGAAAACAGCAAGAGGTCGGGAGAACCTTTCTTCCTCTATCTGGCAACCAATGATATTCATGTACCTCGTGTACCTCATGAACGTTTTGCCGGAAAGAGTGGATTGGGACCCCGTGGAGATGCTTTGTTGTCTTTCGACTGGACTGTAGGACAGGTGATGGAAACATTGAAAAAACTGAATCTGGATGATAATACTATTGTAATTCTGTCCAGTGACAACGGTGCTGTTATTGATGACGGATATAAAGATCAGGCAGTAGAGCTGCTGGGAAATCATAAGGCTACCGGAGTATACAGAGGTGGTAAGTATAGCAGTTATGAGGGAGGTACAAGAGTACCTTGCGTTATTCGCTGGAAGGGAAAGATTCCTGCTGGAGTTTCAGACAATCTGGTAAGTCAGATCGACTGGTTTGCATCGTTTGCTTCGATGTGTGGAGTAAATTTACCGGAAGGTAGTGCGCCCGATAGTGAAAATCATCTGGATTCATGGCTTAAGGCTGATGTGAAAGGCCGCTCTTGGGCTGTGGAACAGAACTTGCATAACAATTTATCGATAACGGATGGTGTGTGGAAGTATATTCCTGCGGCAAACGGTCCTGCTGTCAATAAGCAGACCAATACTGAATTGGGGAATAACCCAAAGGCTGATCAGCTATATAATTTGTTATCCGATCCGGGAGAGCATTCTAATGTAGCAGAAGAAAATAAGGAGCTTGTTCAGAAAATGCGTGATGAGCTTATACGCATTGTAGAAAGCGGGTTGCATATTCAGCCGGGGTATTTCATTTCTAAATAAGTAAGTTCTCTTGTTTCCTACATTTCGCATTACTCCTTCCACAAAAGGCAGTGCGATGAGTTTGCCGTTTCCGGTGGTGTGGTCGATGGTGACGATGTGGTTGTATTTTTATTCTCTATATCTCACTTAATGTGTCCGCTTATGGCAAGATGTTTCAAGCCAGTACGGTTTACTGGTGAGAGAATCGTTTACCATACAAGGAAAAAAATATTTTATCGGTTGGCTGTTTGCCTGTACGTGATATTTGTTATATATCTTTCCTTTGCAGGTTCTTTTCCATCTTGTCGTACGCCTGACCTCTGGGCACCAGATAGAGAAACATGACGCAGTCATCCACTATCTGGACATGATAGCTGAAGAAGGCACGGTAACTGCCTATTCTCAGACGGTAGATAAATTCGTAATCCACCAGTTTCTTGCAGTCCGTCAGTTCCTCGATGTTTCCGGCATTGATAACTTCCTGTACTGCCTGACGCACTGAATCCAGCATTTTGCCGGAGAGTTTGCGGACTGCCTTTTCAAACTCCTTTGAAAATTCAACCCTCATTTCTCAACCACTCCAAGCCAGTCCATAAATTCCTTACGCTCGTTCTTATCCAGCTTGACCTTTCCGTCCGGGTAATTCTCGGTCATATAGCGGTAGGCTTCGCTGTCATCGTACTCTTCCGCTGTCTTGTCGAGCAGGTTTTCTATGAGTTTTTTCAAGTTTGTACCCTGGCGTGCTGCCATGACCGAAAGAGCCTTGAAAGTGTCCTCTTTCAGGTCGATAATCTTTTTCTTGTATGTTACTGTTGCTTCCATTGTTTCGTCTTTTGTGCAAATATATAAAATATATATGATATATACGGTATATATGTTGTTTTTTATATTTTGGGCTTTCTCTTGCAATCCCTAATGCTATATGTGCAAATGTACGAAGCCCCCGGCAGTCACCCCGCCGGAGGCTATTCTCTTATCTCACTTTTCAATAACCGCAGATACAACTGTTATACTTCGGTTATTTTCCGTTACGGGCGGAACTTTTCCCGCCCGACAGTTTACTGTTTCTTCAATGTAGGCAATGCTCCGGTGAGTTCGTACTGCCAGCCTGATTCGTTCAGGGCGGTGTTCATCTGTGCAACGGCGTCTAACCAGTCGCCGTCCGTCACTTTGGTGGTTTCGATGGTGGTGCTGCCTCCCTCATTGTAGCCGATGCCTGTGTCGGGATTGCTTCCCCAGTAGCAGGCGGTGATGACAGGGTCATTGAAAAATTTATAGTTCCGTCCCGCCACGCCGCCTGTGGTTCCGGCCGGGCCGCTGACAGTCCCATTGGCATGATAGCAGGCGGTCAGGGTACCCTCATCATTGGTTCCCGTTACGCCGCCTACATAGATGGTGCCGCTTCCGCTACCGGTCACGCTGCCCCAGGCATAGCAGGCTTTGAGGGTGCAGGATGTGTTACTTCCCACCACGCCGCCGACAAAGTTGCCGCCTGAGTTGATACTTTCAAGGGTCACATCGCCCGTGGCATAGCAGGCGGTCAGGGTGGCACCACTATCCGTCAGACCTGCCACGCCGCCGGCTACACCCCCGGCATTCACTGTGGCCGAGGAGCTGCACCCGGTAAGGAAACCGCCCGATTGGTAGCCTACTACACCGCCAGCAATGCCGCTGCCGCTGACGCTGCCCGACACCGAGCAGTTTTCAAGGGTGCCATAGCTGCGTCCCGCCACGCCGCCGACAGCGCTCATATCGTTATTGCTTTCTATCTTCACCTCCTCCAGCGTCACATCCTTCACCGTGCCGCCGGAGCCGATGTGGCCGAACAGACCCACATATTGGTCACTTCCCGTAACGGTCAGCCCCGTAATGGTATGGCCGCCGCCGTTGAAGGTGCCGGTGTATTGTTTTTCATAATTTCCTATCGGCGTCCACTCTTTGCCTGTGAGGTCGAGGTCTGTGTCAAGGGTAATGTTAATGTCGGTCTTACCTCCGTTCACTAATTCGGCTACGTTCATCAGACCATCGGCAGTAGTCACGGTGTAGTTGCCCTGTCCGTCGTCGGTATATCCCTTGTTCTTATCCAGCGTGATGTTGTAGAACTTGCCTGCCTCAGGGGTGATGGCAGCAGAGAGGTTGCGTTCCTCGGTGCCGTTTGCCTGCAGCTTGGTTATTGTGTAGCCGGGCACCACGTTCGCCTCCCAGCAAGTGATGGTTGCGCCGTTTTCGGTATATTCGCACTTCTTCATCTCTATCCAGCCCTCTTGCGAGCCTTGTCCGGCCTTGCCTTTTTCGTAATTACACTGTGTATAGGTATAGAGCTGGAGGCTTTGCACCTCGCCGAGTGCATCGTCCGAAGGCGTGATGCGTACCTTCGCCAGCGCATGGGTGAAGTTCAGCGTGACCTGAGTCTGGTAGTTGCCGCTGCCTGTGCCGTACAGCAGGTAGGCAAGACTTTGGCTTTGGTCGCTGAGGTCGAGGGTGCCGCCCGTGGCGGGGTACCAGGCGGTGACGGTATGTTCGCCGGTGTCGCTCCAGTACAGGAGTGTTTCGGCTTTGACGGTGTTGTTGTCCTGCACGATGTAGATGCCCTCCTCGCCGTTTATCTGCACGGCAAACCGGTCGCCCGCGCTGAACACGCTGCCCGTGCCGTCCACGGTCTCGCTGACGCGTGTCTGCGGTGCGCCCCACGGCTGCGCCTCGCCGCCCTCCACGCCGAGGGTGATGCGGGCTATCTCAAGGGGGTATTGTCCTTCGGGCAGACGGTTGCCGTCCGCCAGTTCGTCCTTCGTGCAGGCAGCCATGACAAGTAGCAGCGCGGCTGCGGCAAGAAGCAGATGGATGGAATGTCTTTTCTTCATATCGGGTTGTTTTTTATTTGTTTTCGTTTTGTGCTGCCGCCGCCTGCGAAGGCGGCCGTCGCACCATTCTGTCTATGGGCAGCTCCGGCTTGACGCTTGCGCCGGGGCAGCGGTGTGCGGGGATTACAACTCTGCACTTGCATCGTTCGAATCTCCGGATTCCCACGGGTTAATTGTGGGGTCGCTCACCTCGATGTCCTTATTGTTGAGCGTTATGTTGTAGGTGTAGGCATAGCCTGCTGTGTAGAAATTGGCTGTGGGTGTAGCAGGCAGTTTCAGTTGGGCGTTGTAGCTCTGTCCGTTGTAAGACACTTTAAGGTTAAGAGAGGAGGTCACTTCCTGCGGGAGAATGATGACTTGCGAAGTGGTGGCACCGCCCAGCTGCATGGTAATCGGCGATTCGGAGGCTGCGGTTACGGCAGTCGTGCCGGTAGCCGTGTCGAATGTGCCTTCGTGCTTCAGCCCCTCCAACGTGTAGCCGGCAGGTTCCGTTTCGTTGAAACTGAGACCATCGCCTGCCTTGAAGGTGAACTTGATGAGACTCATGCAGTGGTGGAACGCATGGTCGCCGGTGAAGCTCACCGTCGGGTTGTGGGTGTCGCCTGTGGCTCCCGAGGCTAAGAGGAAGTCGATGTCCGCGCCCTGCTTGTCGGCTGCGGTGCTGACGGTCACCGTTCCGCCCTCAGCCTGATACGGATAGTAGGCATGGAAGGTATGCGTTTCGGTGTCATTGAAATAGATGGTCGTACCGTCGGTCACGAACTTACCGTTCTCTCTCTTGTAGGGCACGTTGGTGAAGCCTGCGCCGGTGACGCCGATGCGGTCGCCGTCGGTCCAGTCGGTTCCTTCCGAATTGACGCGGGTAGCGGGCGTAATGTCGGCGATAAACTGGGCGGCTACCGGGCCGTCATTCAGGTTCTCATTGTCGTTGTTACAGGCGGCAAGTGTCAATGCCAGCGCTGCGAAAGCAAAAAATCTTGTCTTCATTATATTTATAGTCTTTAATTGTTAAATTGCATAGTTACCGTTACATTTCCGCACTGGCATCACCACCTTCTACCGTTTCCCATCCGGTAATTTCGCCCTTGCCTTCTTCCATGCCGACGGGGGTTTCCAGTGTTCCGGTCACACGGTAGGCGGTGGTCATATCGCCGTTAAAGTCCGCAAGGGCTTCCGTCAGGTCGACCTCCGTGCGCTGTGTGCGTCCGCCATCGGTAAAGACGATGTCCAGCACTAGCGTCTGCACGTCTCCCATCGTACCCAGCAGGCGGGCGTCGGCCGTGAGCTTGCTGCCGTCACGGGTGAAGGAGAAGACCGTGGAGGTCGGTTCGCCGATGGTCTGTCCCTTCTCCATATCAAAAATTCCGGCTATGCCGCTGAGGGTGGCGGTCACGCTCTGTATCAGTTCGGGGCGTCCCTGCGTCACTTCCAGTTCCAGTTGCAGGTCACGTACACGCTGCTGCGGAACAGGGTTGACACGCAGCGTGTCGTCAGCTGTGACGGTAATCTCCTGACTGACGGTCTTCAGATAGCCCGGCAGGGGGATTACGGATGCACCGTCCGCACGGCTCTTGCCATCAGGGGCATTGACCCGTGCCATTCGTCCGTCGAAAGTGAAACCTTCCGCACGGTTATAGATTACCATACTGTGTGTTCCCGGATTGAGCAGGTCGGGATTGGTGAATGGCGAACCTGTAATGTCGGCCACCTTCCCGTCCATGTCGAGTACATAGTTATCGTCTGCCGACAGTCCCGTCAGGCTGATGGTGACAGCTCCCTTGTCGGGATGCGGCGTGTCATAAAGCGTGTCCTTCACGCAGGAAGAGAGCAGCACGGCGGTTGCCATTCCCATCATATTTATA
>OLNP01003104.1_pt1 | contig 11337 bp, 8 predicted proteins | sample 1671951 | NCBI WGS metagenome assembly OLNP01 (sample SAMEA3136629, study PRJEB25190) | human gut metagenome | biome: human gut; feature: human-associated habitat; material: faeces | place: Austria | collected 2013
TTATTTAAGAATACTACTATATAGTCAACTCCTACTCTTGATGCAAGTAAGATATTAGTATTTAATATTGCCATATCATCTGTATTTACAGTAACCTTTATTCCATAATCATATAATTTTTTTATTGGATGTTCCTTTAAAGAAGATACTACATTACACTTAACATTACTTGTAATGCACATTTCAAGAGTAATATTTTTATCTTTAATTTCTTTCATAACTTTTTCTGATTTTATGGAAGTAACTCCATGTCCTATTCTCTTTGCACCAAATGAAATTGCCATTTTTATATTTTCAGGTCCCATGCTTTCTCCTGCATGTATTGTAAAAGGAATGTTTAATTTGTTTGCCACTTCAAATAAATCTCTAAAATTTTCCATAGGAGTAACTCCCTCTGCTCCAGCTAAGTCTACTGCTACTACTCCTTTTCCTAAAAATTTTTTTGCAACTCCTATAGTTTTCATATTATCCTCATGATTTAGTGAGGCTTTTCCTAAAACCATAGCACATAATATAAGAGAAACCCTAATGCTTGAATTATTCTTCATTCCTCTTTCCATGCCCTTTAAAACAGCTTTTACTATCTTTTCTTCATCTAAACCTTTCTTCTTATGAAGTTGAGGAGCAAATCTTATTTCAAGATATACAATTCCTTCTTTTGCAGCTAAATTTATAACATCATATGTACATTCTTCTAAAGATTTTTCATCTTGCATTATTTCCACTGGTATATCAAAACATTTTAAAAAATCATATAAACTTTTGCAATTTTCATCTACTTCTACAGATTTTTTAAATTCCTCAAAGTTTTTAGTTTCTACCTTTATTCCTTTTTCTTTTACCATTTTCCATGAAAATTCTGCTGGAATTGAACCATCTAAATGAAAATGTAAATCAACCTTTGGAAAATCAAAATTCATATTTTAAACCTCCTTCTTTATATAGTATCCTTATTATAACCTTTTTTTAACAAAAAAAGAACCTATTAAATAGCTCTTTAATACTATCTAATAGGCTTTCTTTTATAATTTACTTAACTACATAATTTAATTCTTTTCTTACTACTTTTCCATCTTCATCTTTTACATCTACATATAATTTTTTGCTTCCAGCAACAGTTGTTTTCCATACATAAGTATTTGATGTTGAAAAATCTCTTAATTTATACCAATTTCCTTTATCATCTTTTATTATAAATTTATATTGCAATGTGCCTTTTCCTGAAGCCTTTACTGTTAATTTTACATTTGTTCCTTTTACTTGAGGTGATGTTTTATCAACTGTAAAACTTTGAATTTCTAAATTTGAAGAAGCTATTATTTTATAATTTAATTCTTCTCTTACTACATTTCCAAATTCGTCTTTCACATCTACATATAACTTTTTATTTCCAGAAGCACTTGCCTTCCATACATAAGTATTTGATGTTGAAAAATCTCTTAATTTATACCAATTTCCTTTATCATCTTTTATTATAAATTTGTATTGTAATGTACCTTTTCCTGAAGCTTTTACTGTTAATTTTATATTTGTCCCTTGTAACTGTGGTGATGCTTTATCAGGTGTAAAGCTTTCTATAGTTGGTACTAAAACATCTTTTGAATATTTATAGATAACTTCTATATCTCCTTTTGTAAATTTTCCAATAGAATTTGTTGGTATTGTTTTTAAAGTATATCCATCTATTGAAAGGCTTTCTGTTTTGTAATCTTTTCCAATTTCATCTTCTAATTTTATTGTTTTTAAAATCTCCCCTGTTTCTTCATCTATATATTTAACTATTACTTTTCCTGTTTCAGGTGCATCTGGATTTTTGTATAATACTTTTTTATCTTTAACCCATACCTCTCCACTAGCTTCATAACCTGATTGATTTGCTGCTGGCTCTTGAGAACCATTATTATTATTAAACATGATGTATGCTTCTTCTGCATCAGTTACTTCAAAGCTCCACCACCCATTTCCTTCATTAGTCATTTTAGTTCCTGGCCAATTTCCTGTATATTTTACTGTAACTCCATCAACCTTTGCATAAGTATATAAATATACATTAGACCAATTGTTTTTATTATAATAGTGAACCTTTAAAGTATTAAATTCCTTTTCTTTATAAAGATATATTACTGTAATATCATTTTCAGTATAAACTCCACTTGCATTATTTGGTGATTCTACAAGTTCATATCCTTTAATATCTTTTGCTTCAGTTGTATAACTTGTTCCAATTTTTCCTGAAATGCTTTTTGAAGTTTCTATTTCTTCTTTAGTATCAGCATTAACATATTTAATTATTACATTTCCTTTTGCATATTTACTATACTCATAAGTTATTGTTATAGGTTCTTCAGTAAATATTAATTTATCATCTGAAATTGAACAATTAAATTCATATCCATCAATATCTTTTAGATTATGAGAAAACTTTGTACCAACGCCTCCTGAAATAATTACTGGCTCTGCTATTTCTTTTTTTGTTTCTTTATCTATATATTTAAATGTTACTGTTCCTTTATTTATTGGAGTATTTGAATTATACAAAACAGCTATTTTTCTTCCAGAAATTTCTCCACTTAATTTACCATTATATACAGTAAAACTAGCTCCTGAAACTGTATCTATATAAGTTCCATCTTTAAGAGTTGTTTCTGTATTTATTTTAGCTTTTCCACTTCCTAAATTGGTAAGAACAACTCCTTCACCACCACGTTCTACTGCAAAAACAGAATTATTATTAAGTTTTCTTACATATTCTGATTTTCCTTCAAAATAATTGTGGAACTTATTAACTTCTACAATTTCTTTATTTTGCCATAAGGTTGTATATGAGCCTAATGCTGCATTCATACTTGTTGGTCTTACAAAAAATAATGGTACTGATTTATTACGAGCCCCTATAAGACCCCATCCAAGTTTAATTTGTTCATCAGTCATATATGTAGTTTCATGTTCATCATTAGCATAAGTATCATGAGATTCTACCCAAGTTATAGCATTACTTGCTTTATCTATTGTATAGTTTTGAACAAGTGAAACATTTGTATCATAAATAGCTTTTCTTACATCATATCCCATTCCACAGTCAGTTACTTTAATATACTTTGTATAATTTTCTATAGAGGTTCCTGCTGTTCCAAGAATTTCACCGTATACAAATGAATTAGAATCCTTACTCTTTATTGCATTAATTACTCTTGGCCAGAAATCACTTGCAATATTTCCATCAGTAGGTAATTCTATATGTTTAGCAGCATCAAAACGAAATCCATCTGCACCTAAATCTTGTGCTTCATTTAAGAATTTAATAACCATATTTTGTATTTCAGTATTTCCTGTATTTAAATCTGGCATTCCTATATTTCCTTGTGTCATTTGATATCTACTACTATCATTTACTTTTCCAATAGATGAAGAATGCCAATAATTAGAATTATTTCTTATGTAATCTGGAATTTGTTCTGATTTATCATAACCATTTGTTTTATTAGCTAAATGGTTTGATACAACATCTACTATTATTTTTACACCATACTTATGTGCTTCATCACACATAGCTTTAAATTCCTCTGCAGTTCCTAAATCATTTCCTATTGTAAAGTTTATAGGTTGATATAGTTTCCACCATTGAGATGTATTTTGCATTGGACTATCTTTATTAGGTTGAATTGGAGAAACTTGTACACTTCCATAACCACATTCAGCAATTTCTTCTATATGCTCTTTTACTTGATTAAAACTCCAATTCCATGCATGTAGTATTACTCCATCTTTAACATCTTCTGGTAAGTTATAATTTTTTAATGACTTCTCAGTTGATATAGAATTTTCAGTAGTAACTGCTTCAGTAGTTATTGGTATTCCAATAAAAATACTTGATGAAACTGTTAAAGAAGTAATAAGGCTAATAATCTTTTTCTTAAATTTTAACATTAATTTTTATCCCCCTAGTGTTTAAATTCATTTAGTTATAATTTTAACACATATCATTAGTTTTACAGTTGTTTTATTTTTTTTAAATTAAATTATTATTTTTTTAGAATCAAATGCTATTTTTAAATTTGAACAATGTTTAAAATTATGAAGGTCACAATTTAATAATTCCTCTATTTTTCTTAATCTATATTTTAAAGTATTTCTATGTATAAATAGTGCTTCTGCTGTTATTGTAACATTACAGTTTTTTTCTAAATAAGTTTCTAAAGTACCTGTTAAATCAGAATCATTTATTTTATCATATTCTATAATGGAGCCTAAAGTAGATTTATAATATTCTTCTAATACTTCTTTATTATTTATATTAAAGAGAAGACTATAAACCCCTATATCTTTGTATCTTATTGTTTCATCTTTTAGCCCTTTAATTTTTATTGTGTTTAATGCCCACTCAGACTCTTTTAATGAATTTTTCATCATACTTAAATTGCTATAAGTATTTCCTATGCCTATACTTACTGTCATTCCTTCAATATGACTTTTTATTAATGCTTTTATTTCAGTTAAAGCATTTTCTAATTTTCTGTTATTTATTTTGTCACTTTTACATAAAATAATTACAGAATCATCTTTATGTATTATAGGTACTTTTAAGTTATTATCTTCTAAAGAATCTTGTATTATCTTTCCACAATAATTTTTTATTTCATTTTTTCTAAATGTATCATTTATTTTTTTATCATCTATATATTCTCTAAAATTATCTATATCTATATTGCAAACAAAGCAATCACCTGAAAGGTCATATCCAAAATAGGCAGCCTTTTCTATAACATTTTCATCTAATGCTCCATCTCCAAATAAAATGTTACTTAAAAAATGAGTTACTGAATTTTCTTCAACATAGGATAAAACTATTGCTCTACATACTTCTTGAGATACTTCTACAAGCCTAACATCCCAAGGAAGCTCAAATAGTGGAACTTCAAGTTCATCAGCTAATTTTCTTGCTTCATTTGAAATTTCTTTAATATACTTTCCTACATTTACAATAAGGCCTTTTCCTTTATTTTCACTTATAGATTTTATTATCTCTTCTATTAAGTTTGGTTTATCTTTTATACTTCTTCCTGTTATTATTATAAGTTCTGACCCTTTAAGCCATTGAATATTTTCAATTGGGTCTTCAAAGCACTCAGCTATGTAGACCCATTCTATAAGTTTATCTAATCCCTTTTCTCCTGCTATAAGCTTTAATTTTTTTAATGAAGGTAATTTCATAATGTCTCTTATGCTTATTGCCATGTATATCCATCCTTTTTATTAATCTTCATCAGTATTTTTATATTCTTTTATATCTGTTTTTAAGCCTTTACTTTTTAGTTTTTCATTAATAAAATCCTTAAATAAAGAATATATAACAGCAAATAATGGTACCCCTATAACCATACCTACAAAACCTAATATTTCTCCTGCAACCATTATTGAAAATAATATCCAAAATGCTGATATTCCTATAGAATCACCAAGTATTTTAGGGCCTATTATGTTTCCATCAACTTGTTGTAATATAAATACTATTAATAAAAACCAAAGAGCTTTTTCTGGTGATACAAAAAGTATTATTATAAAAGATGGAACAGCACCTATAAATGGTCCAAAGAATGGAATTATATTAGTTATTCCTATTACTACTGATATTAGTAAAGTATAAGGCATATTACATATCTTTAAAACTATATATGCAAGTATTCCTATAATTGCAGAATCTAATATTTTACCACTTAGAAATTTTCCAAAGGTTTCATTACTTTTATGAGTTATTAAAATAACTTTTTCTGCTCCTTTTTTAGGTAAAATTGCATAAACTACCTTTTTAACCCCTGCACACATGTTTTCTTTGTCTATTAATAGATATATTGATACAATTGCTCCTATAGCTATATTCCATATACTTGATGCAAAAGAAGCAATAATATTTCCTATTACAGGCAATAAATTTGTACCTATGTTTATTATAGTATCTATTAAATCCTTTAATTTTTCATTTATAATATCCATTTGTTCTTTCTTTACATCAAATTTTTTAAATAAATAATTACTAACCTTATTTAAATTACTTATATATGTAGGAATATTATTTACCAATCCCACTATACTTTCTATAAGCTGTGGAAGTACAAATTGTAAAAATAACACTATTAATAATATTGCAGTTAAATATGTTAATATTAATGATATTATTCTTTGATATTTTAATTTTAAATTTCTATAGGTCTTAATCTTTTTTAAATTTCTTTCATATACCTTTAATAAAAAGCCTAATAAATATGCTATTGCAAATCCTATTATAAAAGGCTGAAGAATTATAAAAATTTTGTCAATATAACTTGTAACAGCTCCTATTTGAGAAATTCCAAGATAAAATAATATTATTGAAGCTGCAACAATAAATGTATATACTGCTATAGTGTTATATTTTTTATTCCAATCTATCTTCATATAATTTCACTTCACTTTCTTTATAAAACTTTTCTCTTCTATCTTTTTTTATATTAATTGTTTCTCTTATTTCTTTTATTTTAGATAAATCTAAATCTTTTATTATTAATTCTTCTTTAGAACTTTTTTTATTTAAACTATTTCCTAAAGGGTCAAAAATTAAAGATGCTCCTAAGTATTCTATTTTTTCTCCCATTCCTACTCTATTAACACCAATAATAAAACATTGATTTTCTATTGCTCTTGCTTTTAATAAAGTTATCCAATGTTCTTCTCTTTCTTTTGGCCAACTTGCTATAACTATTATTATTTCTGATTTTTTTGATGCTATTTGAAAAATTTCTGGAAAACGTAAATCATAGCATATAAATGGAGTAACATGTGCATCTTTTACTTTGCAACTTATTATTTTATTTCCTTTATAAAATTTTTCATCCTCCCCACTATATGAAAAAGGATGAATTTTTGTATATAATCCTAAAATATTCTTTTTAGAAGAAACTATACAAAACTTATTTTTCCCTTTTTCATTAACTTTAATGCCATATCCAAGGGCAATATTTATATTATTTTCAAAAGCCTTACTTTTTATCCAATCTAATATAAACTGCTCTTTAAGGTTTAAACTTTTAATATTCATAGTAAACCCTGTTAATGCCATTTCAGGAAAGATAATTAAATCAGCATTTTTTTCACTAGCTTTTTTTATAAACTTTTCACATTTAATTAAATTTTCTTTTGGATTTTCCCATGCTATATTTATTTGAGCTAATGCAACTTTCATTTTTTCTCCTTTTATTCTTTATCAAAATCTTTTCCTACATCTTCTGATTTATGAGAGTCTGAACCATAAACAACTGGTACATTATATTTTTTTATAAGATTTAAAAACTCTCCTGAAGGATAGATTTCTTTACAATAGGGTTTTCTTAGTCCTGCTGTATTAAAATCTATTTCATAATTATTATTTTTAATTTCTTTTACCACTCTTTCCATAAGTTCTATGTTTTTATAATCAATTGGATATTTATTATTAAAAATTCTTATAAGAGTAGGATGTCCTATTCTTTTAGGTTTGTAAACTCCTAAATCTGCTTTTATTGATTTTAATAAAGTTTCAAAATACAAATCATAAACCTTTTCTAAAGAGCCTACCTTATTTAATAAGCTTTCAAAAAATTCAAGGCAATCTATAGGTTCCATTTTTCCATTAAACTTAACAAAATGCACTGATAATATAGAATCTTCTATATTGTCTCCATATTTATTAAGGATTTCTTTTATTTCTTCATCTAATCCCTCAATATAATCTACTTCAAAGCCTAAATTTATTTTTATTTTTCCTTCATACTTCTTTTTTATTTCCTTAACATCTTTTATATAACTATCAATATCTTTTATATCCATTGCACATTCATCTTGAAAGTCTTTATTCTCTAAAAAGACACTTGTAAATGGCATATGTTCTGTAAAAGTTATTTCTTCTAATCCCTTTTCTAATGCCTTTTCTACATACATTTCAAAAGAATCTTTAGTTCCATGAGGACAATAAGGACTATGTATATGTCCATCTCTTTTTACATTCATAATTAATTTCCTCCAATATTTGATTTATAATCTATTACTCAATTATAACATTAAATGTATTTAATTTATTAATTGAATTTATATTTCTATAGCCTTATTATTTAAAATATAGTATTATATCACTAGAATAAAAGGGAGATGATAACTTATGAAGAAAATTTTTACTAGTTTTATGTTAGTCTTATCAATGATTTTTTCTTTACTTGGATGTAATAGTAGTTCAAATATAGAAAAACCTGATTTTGAAACTGAAAAAATAAAAGAAGATATTTTTCAATGTGAAATACCAACTACTTGGGAGAAAACAAATTTTTCACAAATTGATGGTCAAATAATTTTTACTATAAAGGATGGTGTTTTAAAATCTAGTTCAGTATCAAATATTAGCCTTATTGCAAATAAAACAGATTCAAATGCACCTTCTGTATCTGAAGCTGAAGCAGAAATAAAAAAACAACTTGAATCAAATTTTAAAGATAATGTAAGTGATATTACTTTTGAAGAAATTGAAGCACCTTGTGGTAAAGTATGTGTTGCAAAATATAAACTTAATGTTAATAATAAAAATATGAATCTTACTCTTTATTACCCTCTTGTTGATAAATATTTAGTTACTATAACTTGTACTGATGTAGGTGATGATATTTCACCAAAACCTGATAAAGTTGCTAAACATATTGTAAATACACTTAAATTAAAGTAAAAAAATGAGCTTTACACAAAGTTTTTAGTGTAAAGCTCATTTTTATTTTATCTGTAGTATAAATTTATTATAACATAAACACTAATCCAAATATTAAAAGACCTAAAACATTATATAAGGTAAAATATTTAATATATTTTCTATTTTCTTCTCTATTTTCTTTTACATAAAATTTATAAGATATTACACTAGCTAAGGAGGCAATTAAAGTCCCAAGTCCTCCAATATTTACAGATAAAAGTAGCTCTTTATAATAATTTGTAAAGCTTGAAAGAAGCATTGTTGCTGGAACATTACTTATAATTTGACTGCATAATAGTCCTGAAATATAAGTGCTTGTTTCACTATTTAATAAATCCTCCATAAATTCCTTTACCATATTCATATTTGATATATTACCAACAAATATAAAAAAGCCTACAAAAGTTAATAATAAATATATATCTACTTTAAAAAATAATCTTTTATTTACAATAAACACAGTTATTATTGTAATTATAAAGGCTATTTTATAATTAATAATATGAAATACTGAAAGTAAAACTATTATCATAAGAACAGCAAATATTTCTATTTTATATTTACTTCCAAGTTTTATATCCTCTAAGTTAAAATTTAAATTTTTATTCTTTTCCTTAAAAATTATTACTAGCAAAAATAGTATAGATAACAAGCTTAAAGGTAATGTTATACTAAAAAACTCCTTAGGTGTTATATTATAAAAAGAATAAATAAAAAGATTTTGTGGATTGCCCATTGGAGTTAATGCACTTCCTAAATTTGCTGCTAAGGTTTCAAAAATAACTATTTTTAGCATACTTATATTGCTCTTTTTTCCTATAACTAAAGTTATTGGCACAAAGGTTATTAAAGCTACATCATTTGTAACAAACATAGCAGCAAAAAATGTTATAAATACTAATGATAAAGTTACCTTTCTATAAGACTTACACTTTTTTAAAATAATTGAAGCAATATAATCTAATACTTTTAAATCTGTAAAAGCTGCAACTATAATCATTAAATTAAATAATAATATAAGAACCTTAAAATCTATGTATTCTAGCTTTGGAAAAGAAAATAATGATGTTATAATAGCTAAAAATATTGCTATTACAAATACAGGCTCTCTTTTAAAAAATATCTTTAGTTTAGCCATTTTAATAATCCCCCATATAAATATAATTTTAAACCTATTATATTTTAACACATAAATAAAAAAGGTTAATATATAATGATTATTTCACTACATATTAACCTTTATTTATGTTTCTGTTAATTTAATTTTTCATTTTAAAAAATTAGTTAAAAGCTTGTTCTAAATCATAGATTATATCATCAATATGTTCAGTACCAATTGATAATCTTATTGTATTTGGCTTGATTCCTGATTCTTTAAGTTCTTCTTCATTCATTTGTGAATGAGTTGTGCTTGCTGGGTGTATAACTAATGACTTAACATCTGCTACATTTGCAAGTAATGAGAATATTTTTAATTTATCTATAAATTCTTGAGCTTCCTTAGCTCCACCCTTTATTTCAAATGTAAATATTGAACCTGCTCCATTTGGGAAGTATTTTTTGTATAATTCATGGTCTTTAGCATCTTCTAATGATGGATGATTTACCTTTTCTACTTGTGGATGATTATTTAAGAATTCAACTACCTTTAAAGCATTTTCAACATGTCTTTCAACTCTTAAAGATAAAGTTTCTAATCCTTGTAATAAGATAAATGCATTAAATGGGCTTATAGTAGCTCCTGTATCTCTTAATAAAATAGCTCTTACTCTTGTAACAAAAGCTGCAGGACCTGCTGCTTCTGTAAATCTTACTCCATGATAACTTGGGTCTGGTTCTGATAATTGAGGGAATTTTCCTGATGCTGCCCAGTCAAATTTTCCTGAATCTACTATTACACCACCTAGTGAAGAACCATGTCCACCAATGAATTTTGTTGCTGAATGTACTACAACATCTGCACCATGTTCAATTGGTCTAAATAAGTATGGAGTACCAAAAGTATTATCAACTACTAATGGAATGTTATGCTTATGAGCAATTTCTGCTAATGCATCAACATCTACTATATTTGAATTTGGATTTCCTAAAGATTCTATAAATACAGCTTTTGTATTTTCTTGTATTGCATCTTCAAAGTTTGATAATTTATCTGGGTCTACGAAAGTTGTTGTTATTCCATAATCAGCTAAAGTATGTGCTAATAAGTTATAAGAACCACCATAAATTGTTTTTTCTGCTACTATGTGGTCTCCAGCCTTTGCTAAGTTTAAGAAAGTATAAGTTATTGCTGCTGCTCCTGATGCTACTGCAAGTCCTGCTACTCCACCTTCTAAAGCTGCTACTCTCTTTTCAAAAACATCTTGAGTTGAGTTTGTTAATCTTCCATAAATATTTCCTGCATCTGCTAGTCCGAATCTTGCTGCTGCATGAGCTGAATTTTTAAATATATATGAAGTTGTTTGATATATTGGTACTGCTCTTGCATCTGTTGCTGGGTCTGGACTTTCTTGTCCTACATGAAGTTGTAAAGTTTCAAATTTTAATTTTCTCTCTTGCATTATTTTTTCCTCCTCGATTTATGTAAAATAATT
>OLNP01003114.1_pt1 | contig 11313 bp, 8 predicted proteins | sample 1671951 | NCBI WGS metagenome assembly OLNP01 (sample SAMEA3136629, study PRJEB25190) | human gut metagenome | biome: human gut; feature: human-associated habitat; material: faeces | place: Austria | collected 2013
GCCACCATGAGCTTGGCGATTTCGACGATCTGCTCCTGCGTCAAGGACTTGAACACGATGATCTCATCGATACGGTTCAAGAACTCGGGCCTGAACAGCTTCTTCACCTCGCCCATGACGCGGGACTTGATCTCCTTGTCGGAAAGGCCGGCCTTGCCCTCGGGGCTGAAGCCGAGCGTGGTGGGCGCGGAGATCTCGCGGGCGCCGACGTTGGACGTCATGATGATGACCGTGTTGCGGAAATCGACCGTGCGACCCTGGGCGTCGGTCAGACGACCTTCCTCGAGGATCTGCAGCAGGATGTTGAACACATCGGGATGCGCCTTCTCAATCTCGTCGAACAGCACCACCGAATACGGGCGCTGACGCACGGCCTTCGTGAGCTGGCCGCCCTCGTCGAAGCCCACGTAGCCCGGAGGCGAGCCGACCAGACGGCTGACGGAGTGCTTCTCCATGTACTCGGACATGTCGAAGCTGATGAGCGCGTCCTCGGAGCTGAACAGGAACTCGGCGAGCGCCTTGGACAGCTCGGTCTTGCCCACGCCCGACGGGCCTAGGAAGATGAAGCTGCCGGCGGGGCGCTTGGGGTCTTTCAAACCGGCGCGGCTGCGGCGGATGGCCTTCGATAGCGCGGTCACTGCCTCTTCCTGGCCGATGACGCGCTCGTGCAGCACGCCCTCCATACGCAGCAGCTTCTCGGTTTCAGCCTCAGTGAGGTTGGACACGGGAACGCCGGTGGTCATGGAGACGACGTCGGCGATGTCCTGCGCCGTTACCTGATGCACCGATTTCTGGGAATCTTCGGCCCACTTCTTCTCGGCCGCGGCGCGCTCGTCTTTCACGGCGGACTCCTGGTCGCGCAGCTTGGCGGCGCGCTCGAAGTCCTGCTCGGCGATGGCCTTGTCCTTATCGGAGCGGATCTGGCGCAGCTTGTCGTCCATCTCGCGCAGCTCGTCGGGCAAGGTCATGTTGCGGATGCGCATGCGGGCGCCCGCCTCGTCCATAACGTCGATGGCCTTGTCGGGCAGGAAACGGTCCTGGATATAGCGGTCCGACAGCGTGACGGCGGCCTGAAGCGCCTCGTCGGTGAAATGCACCTGATGATGCGCCTCGTAGCGGTCGCGCAGCCCCTCCATGATGCGCAGGGCCTGCTCCTCGTTGGGCTCGCCGACCGTGATGGGCTGGAAACGGCGCTCGAGGGCGCTGTCCTTTTCCAGGTGCTTGCGATATTCGTCGATAGTGGTGGCGCCGATGACCTGGATCTCGCCGCGCGACAGCGGCGGCTTGAGGATGGCGGCGGCATCGATGGAGCCCTCGGCAGAACCCGCGCCGATAAGCGTGTGCATCTCATCGATGAACAAGATGATGTCGCCGGCGTCCTTGACCTCCTTGATGCACTTCTTCAAGCGGTCCTCGAACTCGCCGCGGTACTTGCTGCCGGCCACAAGGGCGGACACGTCGAGCGTGAGCAGGCGCTTGCCGCGCAGGATATCGGGAACCTGATTGGACACGATGAGCTGCGCCAAGCCCTCGGCGACGGCGGTCTTGCCCACGCCGGGCTCGCCGATGAGCAGCGGATTGTTCTTCTGACGGCGGGAGAGGATCTGCATGACGCGCTCGATCTCGCCGGCGCGGCCGATGACCGGGTCGAGCTTGCCGTCGCGCGCCTTCTGCGTAAGGTCGGTGCCGAACTCCTTCAGGGCGCTGTCGGGCACGGTGCCGGCCGCCTCGAAGGGGTTGCGGCCCGCGTACACGGGGCTTTGGCCCACCAAATCGTTGAGCGCGGTGCGGATGTCGTCGCCCTTCACGCCAAGGCGCGAAAGCACGTCGAGCGCCGTGCCCTCGTTCTCGCGCACGATGCCGAGCAGCAGATGCTCGGTGGAGATATAGCTCTGCCCCATCTGCATGGCCTCGCGCAGGCTGTTCTCGAGCACGCGCTTGACGCGCGGCGTGAACGAAAGATGGCCGGACACGTCGGCGCCCTCGTCGATGGAGGCCACCTCGCGGATGCCCTTCACCACGGCGTCATAGGCCACGCCCAGGCGCTCGAGGGCCTGGGCGGCAAGGCCGTCCTTTTCCTGGATGAGGCCCAGCAGGATATGCTCGGTGCCCACATAGGGCTGATGCAGGGCGCGTGCCTCGTCCTGGGCCAAGACGAGCACCTTGCGCGCCTTGTCCGTGAACTTCTCAAATGACATGAAGCCTCGATTCTCGCGGCATATGATTATGGTCTCGGTTGTTCATGTTAGCACTCCCGTCAATGGACTGCTAAGCCGTTTACGTATCGTATACATAATAAAGTAGCCCGGAGCCGCACAACGCCCGTTGCCCTCGCTACGTGCAATCCGCACACACCGGAAGCGCTATTTGACCCCTTTTGCCCCTTTTCACCCGGATTTCGCAAGCGGTTCTTCACGAAAGGTCGACAAGCGCGCAAGCACGATACCTTAACCGACGCACACGCTTATACTTATTGCGAAACGCGCAACAGCGCGACCCATCCCCCTTCAACCGACAGGATCGCATGAACAGGCACACCATACGCTACGCCCTTATCCTTGTCGCCGCCCTTGCCGTGGCGGCGCTGGCCGTCGCCCGATTCGACGGCCTATGCTCCATCTTCTCAACCGTCTGGTCCGCCTTTGAGCCCCTGGCCATCGGCGCGGTGCTGGCATATCTGCTGAACTTCATAGCGGCGGCGCTTGAATCGCGCTGGTTCCCCCATACCAACAACGCGCTCGCGATCAAGACCCGCCGCCCCATCTGCGTCATCCTGGCCATCACCGCCGTCACCTTGGCGCTTGCAGCGCTGACCTCGTTCGTGGGCGGCGAGTTCAAATCCGTGGGCGCCGCCATCATCACCGGCATATCGGAAGCTGCGGCCATGGCGTCGCAGGCCATCGCGAACCTTCCCGGTGCGCAGGCCGTCCCGATCTTGGACAACGCCACCTGGAACTCCATCGGGCAAAAGGCCCTGGACGCCATGGGCGGCACCGACCAGGCGCTGCGCATCGTGGCGCAGACCAGCGGAGAGGTGGCGCACCTGACGCTTTCAATCCTACTGGGCATGGTGTTCGCGCTGTACCTGCTGCTTGACAAGGACCGCGTGCACGCCGGCGCCATGCGCGCGGCCAGCTTCATCCCCGGCGAGGACCTGCGCCGCCGCGTGCTGCACGCATGCAGCATCACCAACGACTGCTTCTCGCGCTTCATCCGCGGGCAATGCATCGAGGCGGTCATCTTGGGTGCCCTGTGCGCCATCGGCGGCACCATCCTGCAGTTCCCCTATGCGGCTTCCATCGGCCTTATCGTGGGCGTGTCGTCGCTCATCCCGTTCGCCGGCGCATGGATAGGCGGCATCATGGGTGCGGCGATGATCCTGTCGCAAGACCCCGTTCAAGCCCTGCAGTTCATCGTGTTCCTGGTGGTCCTCCAGCAAATCGAGGGACACCTCATCTACCCGAACGTGGTGGGACAGTCGGTGGGCCTGCCGAGCATCTGGGTGTTCGTGGCCGTGATCGCAGGCGGATCGCTGTTCGGCCTTCTGGGCGTGCTTTTGGGCGTGCCCGTCATCTCCACGATCCGAACGCTTGCCATGGAGCACTTCGCGAAACAGGACGCGGAAAGAGCATTGGGGCATGAAGACGGGGCCGTATCGCCACAGACGCGTTCGGCATAGTGACGTTGAGCGGGGCATCATCGCCGCGGGGCGCATCGGATGCCCCGCGCCCTGCTCCCCTTGCCTTTCGCGATAACCGGATAGGCGCGATTCCCAAGAGACCCTTCATAGGCCGTAAGCCTTAACGCTTTCTCGGCCGCTAAGCTCGGGCCGTCCGAGCACCACCCCTCCCCGACCGATCTGCCGCCAAACAACGAAGGCCCGCCCAGGATCACCCAGGCGGGCCTTCGTGTGTTTATGCGACGATGCGCGGCTTAGTACAGCTTAGCGCCGGCCGGGATGCGGTCGGAGACCATGAGCAGGTTCAGACGCTCCTCGGTGGTGTCGTCGTCGACCTTCTCCTCGTGCACGGCGGACAGCAGCATGCCACAAGAGGCGATGCCCATCATCTTGCGCGGCGGCAGGTTGGTGATGGCCACGAGCGTGCGGCCCACCAGCTCCCCCGGCTCGTAGTACGCGTGGATGCCGGACAGGATGGTGCGATCGGCGCCCGTACCGTCGTCAAGCGTGAACTGCAGCAGCTTCTTGCTCTTCGGCACGGCCACGCAATCCTTGACCTTCACGGCGCGGAAGTCGGATTTGCTGAACGTGTCGAAGTCCACCTCGTCGGCGAACAGCGGCTCGACGACCACCTTGGAGAAGTCGATAGGCTCCTCGGCAGGCTGCTCGACCGGAGCGGCCGAACGTGCGGCGGGCTTGGCGCCGGCAGGGGCCTCGTCGCGCATGTGCGGGAACAGCAGCACGTCGCGGATGGTCGGAGAATCGGTGAGCAGCATGGTCAGACGATCGATGCCGATACCCACGCCGCCTGCCGGAGGCATGCCGTACTCGAGCGCGCGGATGTAGTCGGCGTCGTATCCCATGGCCTCATCGTCGCCCATGTCCTTGGCCTCGACCTGCGCACGGAAGCGCTCGGCCTGGTCGACCGGGTCGTTGAGCTCGTTGAAGGCGTTGGCGTACTCGTGGCCGCAGATGAACAGCTCGAAGCGCTCGGTGAGCTCGGGGTTGTTCGGCAGCTTCTTGGCCAGCGGGGAGATCTCCAGCGGATGCTCGGTGACGAACACAGGCTGGATAAGCTTCTCCTCAGCCACTGCCTCGAAGATCTCGGAGATGAGCTTGCCCTTGCCCCAGGCGTCCTCGGCGTGTCCGCCGTTCTTCTCCAGGATGGCCACCAGGTCCTCACGGCTGCGGTCGAAGGAAACCTCTTCGCCGGCATAGCGCGTTGCCAGACCGCACATGGTCTCGCGCGGCCACTGGCCGGACAGGTCGATGTCGACGCCCTGGTAGCTAACCTTGAGCGTGCCGCAAGCGGCTTCAGCCGCCGCCTTGATGAAGCCCTCAGTGAGGTCCATCATGCCGTTGAGGTCGGAGAAGGCCTGGTATGCCTCCATGGTGGTGAACTCAGGGTTGTGGTACGGGTCCATGCCCTCGTTGCGGAACTGACGGCCGATCTCGAACACCTTCTCGAAACCGCCTACGAGCAGGCGCTTGAGCGGCAGCTCGGTGGCGATGCGCAGGAAGTAGTCGCGATCGAGCGCGTTGAAGTGCGTGACGAACGGCTTTGCGTTCGCGCCGCCCAGGATGGGGTGCAGAAACGGCGTTTCCACCTCGTAGAAGCCCTGGTCCTCCATGTAGCGGCGGATGGCGGCGACGATCTTGAAGCGCTTCTCGAAGACCTGCTTGACCTCGGGGTTCATGACCAGGTCGACGTAGCGCTGGCGATAACGCGTCTCCTTGTCCGCCAGGCCATGGAACTTCTCGGGCAGCGGGCGGATGGACTTGCTGAGCAGCTCGAAGGACGAGACGGCAACCGAAAGCTGGCCGCGGCGCGTGCGCATCATAGCGCCCTCGACGCCGATCCAGTCGCCCACATCAAGGTCCTTGAGCTCGGCGAACGCGTCCTCGCCCAGCGCGTTGATGCGGCAGAACAGCTGCATGTCGCCCGTGGCGTCGCGCAGACCCAGAAAGGCGATCTTGCCCTGAACGCGCTTGGACATGATGCGGCCGGCGACCTTGACCAGATCCTCGGTGGAATCCCCGTCCTCAAGGTGCGCATAGAGCTGCTCGAGCTCGGCCAGATGGTGGCTGTAGTCGAACGCATGGCCATAGGGGTTCTCGCCCGCATCGAGCATGGCCTGGCGCTTGGCCTTGCGCACCTCGATGGGATCGTCTTCGATAACTTCAGGGGTATTGCTCATGGGAAAGCCCTTCTAAGTACAGGGATTTGGTTGAGTAAGCGAGAGCGGCTGCGGTACGCCGGGTTCTGCCGAAGCATGCGGGCATAGGCCCGTGGCCTTGTCCGTGAAACCAAATGCGCAAGCAACGCGGCGCAGACAGCCGCAACGTCGAGCAGTCCCGCTTGCCTGCGGGCAAGCGGGACTTGCAAATTTGCTAGTGCTCGATATTGACGATCTTCATCTTGATGACGCGGCCGGTCGGGCCAGTGGTCTCGATCTCGTCGCCCTTCTTGTGGGCCAGCAGCGCAGCGCCCACCGGGGACTCGTTGGAGATCTTGCCGGCATGGCTGTCGGCCTCGGCGGCGCCCACGATGGTGAACACGCGCTCACGGCCGCCCATGTCGACGGTGACGGTGGAGCCGATGTGCACGGAGTTGGAGCGCTTTGGGGTTGCCACGACGGTGGCCTCGCCCAGGATGCGGGTGATCTCGGCGATGCGCGCCTCGAGCATGCCCTGCTCGTTTTTCGCGTCGTCGTACTCGGAGTTCTCGGAGATGTCGCCGAACTCGCGAGCTACCTTGATGCGCTCGCCCACCTCGGCGCGCTTCTCGGTTTCCAGATAATGCAGCTCCTCTTCGAGCTGCTGCTTGCCCTCGGGGGTAAGGATGTAGTTATCAGCCATGTTGTTAACCTATCTATACGAAAAAAGCGGTATGCGCCGGACCGCAGCCCGTTGCGCATACCGCGTACCAACCTTGTGAAGCTGCAATCTACTCGCTCTTCTTGCGGGCAGCGGTGGTCTTCTTCTTGGCGGCGTCCTCGTCGTCTTCCTCGGCCTCGACCTCGTCAGCCTCTTCCTCGGCCTTCTTGGAATCGCCCATGCCCTCGCGCAGGTTCTTCACGGTCTTGCCCAGAGCGCTACCGAGTTTTGGCAGATTCTTCGGGCCGAAGATAAGCAGGATCACCACGAGGATGATCAGAAGCTCAGGCACGCCCATTCCCAGAAATTTCATGTGTCCTCCAAGTACTCGTCCCAGCCCGGGCATCGGGCCGTGATATGCAACGCCGCGTACTTTAACATAACCGCAGCTTGCCGACGCACCTTCGATGAAAAGCACACGCGCTTGCGCAGCACTCCAACGGATATGCGCAGCTGCACGAAAAAGGCTCGGTGCGAACACCGAGCCTTGACCATGCAATGGTCGGGATGACAGGATTTGAACCTGCGGCCTCTGCGTCCCGAACGCAGCGCTCTACCAAGCTGAGCCACATCCCGATTGCCGCTTTCGCAGCGGGGAATATATTAGCATAACCATCCGGCATCCGCGACGACTTTTTTCAAAATTTGCGGCCGAATGCGCGCCTACCGCTTGAAATTCGACAAGATTCCCGGTCTGGCCTGGGGTTTCGGCAGATAGATAAAACGCGGCTCGAAGTCGAACAACTCGGCGGTGCGCACCTGCGGGCTTACCGTGATGCACTTCTTCATGCACGCATCCACGCACAGGCCGCATTGCACGCACTCGGCACAGGAGAACTCCAGGAAGCTGCCGCCATCGGGCGTGCCGTCTGCGTTGGGGCTGGGCTTGATGGGGCTTTTGCTGAGCGCGCCCGTAGGGCAGAACACCGCGCACATGCCGCACGAGTTGCACGCGGAGGCGTCGATCTCGACCCTGCCGAACAGGCGCGTCTCGATCTGCTCGACCGCAGGCTCGCCCAAACGGTCCATGGCATCGAGCACCTGGCTGCGGCGCCGTTCCTGAAACTGGGGCAACGTGCCCGAAGCGCCCGTCCCCAGCTGCTCGCGCAGCGTGGCGTCCTTGGCCTTCATGCCGAGGTTTTTGCGGATGACCATCTCGGCGGTCTTGCCCGCCGCGCTGGCCGTCCACGAAGTTGCGCTGGTGAAGAAGCCGCGGCGTGCCTCGCCGAGCAGGCTTTTCGCGTTCTTGAGCGCCAGCCCTTCGGGGAACTCCGACGCGCGGGAGACCATTGCCGGCGCCCCCTGCGCCTGCATCAGGCTGTTTGCGGAAGCGATGGTTTCGTCCACGCCGGGCGAGGTCTCCCTGAACCTGCACGTCTTGCAGCAGCCGTCCACCAACACGATGTCCTTGGCGCCGACTGCCGCCAAGCCGAGCAGCAGGCTTTCGTCGACGCGCGCCAGGCAGGGCGCTTCGGCGAACTTGTGCGGGTCGGCCAGGCCCTTCGACGCGATGCGGGCGCAAGCGATGACCGCACGCCCATCAAGGGAAGCCATGGCCTCTGCCGCCGCCTGTTCAAGCGCCTCGTCGGCAGGGCGAACGGGAATCAAGGCCTCGGTGGGGCAAACCACCGTGCAGGCGCCGCACGCCACACAGGCCTTGTGGTCGACGCTGAGCACGTTGTTGTGCACGCTGATGGCATCGGCCGGGCAGGCATCGATGCACTTGCGGCATGAGGCGTTGCGGTTTCGCACGGCCACGCAGCGCTTCGAAGCCGGCACGACGGCCTTGTCCTCAAGCTCCTCGGCCACTTCTATGATGTCTGCGATGTTCGGCATTCGCCTTCCCCCTCATTTACTCCCGCGCGTATATACCGCGGCGAAGATTAGCGCACGACCGCTGCGCGCATCGGTTTCGCATCATAATCTGCGTGAAATCGGCGCGGGTCGGTCACGCGCTTCGCATGGCGCTACTCGCACTCGATGCGTTCCTGCACGATGCGCTCGAGCGCTGCCAGCTCGTCGGGCGTGTTCGCGTTCATGAAGCACCCGCCCATAGGCTCGGCCTCAAGCACCTTCTTTTGCGGGAACTCGCACACGTTTACTTGGTTGAAGAACACCTGGGCACGCTTCTCCCCCTCATTGAGCGCCTCTCGCACTGCCGGCAAGCAGCCCGAGCGGCGGTAGATCGCGTGAAACGGCTCGAAGCCGTGCTTGTTGACGGGCACGACCACGTCCGCCCCCGTCCTGGTCATCTCGAGCGCTTCGGCGACCACAATGTCGCAAGCCACAACCGCCACATAGGGGTTGCGGGCGCAGCGAAGGGCCGTGTAAAGGCCCGGCAGCGCACCGCGCTCGTTGATGACGTCGGACTCGAAGCGGATGCCAAGTTCGGGATACTGCTCTTGCAGAAACGCAAGCTCTTTCGGCTCGTTGGTGGTGATGATGAGCTCGTCGGCCACCGGCGAGAGCCGCTCGACCAAACGGCAGATGAGCGGTCGGCCGCAGAACGGGACCGTGGCCTTGCTGCGGCCCATGCGGCGGCTCTCGCCGCCGGCTTGGATGACCATGGACACGCGCGGGCGCGCGAAACTCGCTTGAAGAAAATCCGCGAGCCCTGCCACATCGTTGATATCGAACGCCGGGATGCCGTACATGCCAGCGGCTTCGGCGGCCAGCGGGATGTCGGTAACCACCGCGACCGTTGCGGCCGTGGGCATCTTGTTGGAGATGTCGGCATGGTCGGGATTGCTACGCGCGAGACGATCATCCTCGGTCTGGCCTAAAGGCTGCGCCACGGGGCGATCATCGGGATGCGCCTCGGCGGCATAGGGCATGGAGCCGCGTCCGAACTGGGTGAAATCCGTGCCGAGCGCCCAGCCTTTGCGAGCGCCCTCGGCGAACACCTCGGCGGTTCGGGCATCGGCCTTGTTGCCGGCGCGCATGATCTCGATGGTTGGCAGGCCGCTTTTGCGATAACCCTCGACAATCACCACGTCGTGGCCGGGCATGCTCGCCACGATGTCGGCGCATTCCGCTTCCCCATCGGTGGTTTGGATACGCGCCATCTGGCCCGGAGCCGCGATAACCGTCTCGCTGGCGCCGGCGTGGCGATGCCGCCACGAGTCTTTCCCGGGGATGTCGATGTCGAACCCGACATGGCTGTGGTGCTTGACGCTGCCCACGTCCAGACCGCGACCGACCAGCTCGGCGATGAGCTTCTCGATGAGGGTTGTCTTGCCGGAATTATGACGCCCGACGATGGAGACCGCGGGGCTGGGGAACTTGATCATGCGCATATCCTTTCGTGCGAAAAAGTATAGCACGCGCTTTCCGACGCACGCCCCGCGCACAAGACCGGACCCGGGCATTCCATGCGCTCCGTCTAACGAAGTGCTTATGATTGATAGATTTTATTGATATTCCGTGAAGAGATTGCTATAATGAATTTGCTTTTTTCGATAGCTTCGGCTTCGTTAAAAGGAAGAGAAGGGATTCCGTTTTTTGGAGGGGGCGGAATCCCTTTTTCTATGCCAAATCGCCGTCATCAGGCGAAACATGCGGGCCCCGCAGCTGTTTAGCTGCGGGGCCCGGTTCGTTCCCGTGGGTTTTGGCGCTACGGAAAACGCACGCAACAGAGACTGCGCTACAGCACGCGCCTTGCCTCAAGCGCCCGTCCGAGCGTCACCTCGTCGGCAAACTCCAGGTCGCCGCCCACGGGCAAGCCGCTGGCAAGACGCGTGACCTTGATACCCAGGGGCTTGATCAGGCGCGCAAGATAGGCGGCGGTGGTCTCCCCTTCCACATTGGGGTTGGTGGCCAGCACCACTTCCCGAATGTCCTCGCTGCCCAGACGTTGCATCAACTGGGGAATGCGAAGGTCATCGGGCCCGATGCCGTCCATAGGCGACAGGGCGCCCCCCAGCACGTGGTACACGCCCTGGAACACGGCGGTGCGCTCGATGGGCGGGATATCGCGCGGCTCGCTGACCACGCACAGTAGCTGCTGGTTGCGGCTGGTCGAGCGGCAGATCTCGCACAGGTCGTCCTCGGCGTAGTTGAAGCAACGGCTGCAGAAATGCACCGTGTCCTTCACCTCCACGATGGCCTGCGCCAAGCGCAGCGCCGTGGCGCGATCGGAGTTCAAGATCCAATACGCCATACGTTGCGCCGATTTCGGGCCCACGCCGGGAAGGCGTTCGAGCTCATCAAGCAGTTTTTGGATTGCGGGAGCCGATTGCACGGAACCGCTTCCCTACATCAGGCCGGGGATGCTCATGCCGCCGGTTGCGGCGTTGATGCGCTGGGCGCCCAGCTCAGCCACGCCGCGCAGCGCCTCGTTGACGGCCGCGGTGATCATGTCCTGCAGCATCTCCACGTCCTCGGGATCCACGGCAGCGGGGTCGATGGTGATGTCGGTGATGGCCATCTCGCCGGTGGCCGTGGCCTTCACCATGCCGCCGCCGGCCGAGGCCTCGAAGGTCATGGCGGCGATCTCCTGCTGGGCCGCGGCAGCATCGCGCTGCATCTTCTGAGCCTGCTTCATCATTTTCTTCATGTCCATGAAAGGGTCTCCTTAGCTGGTTCGCGGGTCGCGCCCGACTGCTAACGTATTCTAGGGCATCTCGCCCAATCTCGCTTAGACGACTTCCTCGAAGTTGACGCCGTCGCCGAAGCCGAAGGCAAGCGAGGCGGCGAGGTCGGTCTCCTCTACGGGATTCGGGGAAGGCCGCGCTCATGTCCACGGCGCTTTCCAAAGT
>OLNP01003120.1_pt1 | contig 11281 bp, 14 predicted proteins | sample 1671951 | NCBI WGS metagenome assembly OLNP01 (sample SAMEA3136629, study PRJEB25190) | human gut metagenome | biome: human gut; feature: human-associated habitat; material: faeces | place: Austria | collected 2013
ACTTGCCCTTTAGAAACCTTTATTCCTGGAATAGCCTTAACTCCATCTACAAAAAATTTATCATTTAAATTTTTATTAATATTTACATATTTATATATAATATTCTATTTTCTTTAAATACTTAAAAAAGCATCCTTAAAACCTAAGGATGCTTAATTATAAGAATAAATTATTCAGCTATTTCTTCAACGTCTACTGGGTAAACACTTGCTTTTTTCTTATCCTTACCTACTCTTTCAAACTTAACAACTCCGTCAATTTTTGCGAATAGAGTATCGTCTTTACCTTTTCCAACATTTTCACCTGGGTGAATCTTAGTTCCTCTTTGTCTAACTATAATATTTCCAGCTAAAACAAATTGTCCATCAGCAGATTTAACACCAAGTCTCTTTGATTCAGAGTCTCTTCCGTTCTTAGAAGAACCCATCCCTTTCTTATGAGCGAATAATTGAAGGTTCATTAATAACATGGTCTACACCTCCTCTTTTAATAAAATTATATATTCTTTACGTTTTTTAATTCCAAACATTTCATCCAAGCTTAAAATTACACTTTCTAAGCTCTTTTCAAAAGTTTTTAAGATAACTTGAGCTTTCTCTATTTCTTCACCATTAAAACCGTCAAGATTTAAAGAAAGATATCCATCTGAAATTTCATAATTTACATTAAGTTTTAAAACTTCATCTAAACCAATTATAGCACTCTGAGATAAAACTGATACAGAATTACATACCATATCATAAGCTTCTCCTGCTATTATAGCCTCTCTATTAATAAGAGCATGACTATTTATTTCATAGGATAAAATATTTTCTTGATTAGATCTAATTTTAACTTCTATCATAAGAATTAAGCTTCGATCTTTTCGATTTGAATCTTAGTATAAGGTTGTCTGTGACCATTCTTTCTTCTGTAGTCTTTCTTTCTCTTATACTTGAAAACTATAACCTTCTTAGCCTTTCCTTGAGCTACAACTTTAGCTGTAACTTTAGCTCCTTCAACTACTGGAGTTCCAACCTTTAAAGTTTCTCCTCCAACAGCTAAAACTTCTGTTAATTCAACTGTTGAATCAACTTCAGCGTCTAGCTTTTCAACGAAAAGAACGTCTCCTTCTTGAACTCTGTATTGTTTTCCACCTGTCTTAACTACTGCGTACATTATTAAAAACACCTCCTCATAACGGACTCGCCACTATTGGTACAAATCTCTAAAATTTGTTTTGTAAAAAACCATTCCGTGAGCGGTTTACCAAAGTATTGTATCATGTTTTAATATTATTGTAAAGAAAAATTTTAATTAAAACTACTCTAATTCAACCTTTCCATTTCTTATCTTTACCTTATAACCATTAAGAGCACCCATGGTCTTAGAATTATAAAGATACCAATATTTTTCATCAAACTTAACATAAATATATTCTGTCTGTTCACCTAGCATACTCACTCCACCTTTTCCTCCAGAATATAATTCTGTTCCTATAGGGAATCCATTTGATTGACTATCTATTAATGGTTTAGTAAATAAAGGTACCTTACTTTCTACTTTACCTAAATATTCTCCAACATTCTCTGAAGTTTCCCCTGTTATTATATATAAGTTTCCATTATACTTAATATAAGTATATCCATCTGAGTTATTTATATATACAAATAAAGAGATTCCTATTATTAAAATTCCTCCAACTAGTTTGAAAGTTTTTTTGTTTTTCTTTATTTCCTCTTCTGATTCTGTTAGGTCTTTTGAAATAAAAAATTCTAGTATCATAAGAATTATTGCTAAAATAATAAATATTATTGGCTCTATAATGTAGTTATTCCCAATTAGTCCTAAAATAATAGACCTTATAGAATCAAAGGATATAATAACAAACAGTATAACAATTGATACAATAGCTAATATTTTCTTCTTTTCTGAACTTAACTTAAAATAAATTGTTGAAAAACATAAACATATCATATATACTAATAAGCACAATCCAAATTTAAATATATAATCCATAAATATATTGGTAAGTTTTGGTAAATACAATCCCTTTTCATATACCTTTTCAAAAAGAGTATGATTATAACCAAGATAAGCAATTGAAAATTTAGAAAACAAATGATATATTCCCTTTAATATAAATTTTAATATTAAATCTATACTTGACATAGTAATTGAAATAAAAATTCCACTTTTTATAGTTCCTTCTATAAACTTGTTTCTTGATATATTATTCCCTTGAGAAAATTTAAAAGCTGGTTTTAGTATTGTTAATGCTATAATTCCAACAAAAGCTATAGTGCTTGAATCTGTACCACTTGTTGTTCCACTAACCCCTTTTAAAAAACAACCTAAGATTTTAATTGTTATTATTATAAAAAAATATATACCATAAAAAATCATCATAGGTTTTAAAATTTTACTAAGTTTATATTTACAAACCCTATTTTCAAGCTTCATTTTCTTCACCTCTTTCTTTAAATTTACTTTTAACTTATTAATAAAACCTTGCAACAATTAATGTTATAACTACAATCTTTTTTTGTTAATATAAGTCATAGATTCTTGTAAATTCTTACTTATTAAAAATTCTAGTATTATTAATATTCCGCATAAAATAATTAACAATAAAATACCTTCTATTGGAATAATGCCATATCCAGTTGATGATGCAAATACTTCTATTAAATTTGTAATTAGAAATATAATCACAAACAATCCAACTACCCAAATTTTTTTAATTTCATTACTTAACTTCAAATATATTGTTGAAAATAACAAAAATGTAATATAGATTAAAAAATATACTAAAGAAATGTATATCTATGAAGCTACTAAATTTTTAATTATATTCAAAAGTGTACCTTCAATAAAATTTTGAAAAAAAACCTCATACATATTAAAACTGTTAGAAAAAAGTGAAAATATTTTTATTAAAATAATATCTATAGCTGATAATATTGAAGATATTAAAATCCCGCTTTCTAAAGTTCCCTTTATAAAGTTTTTTCTTGAAATATTGTTTATTTTAGAAAAATAGAAATCTCCTTTAAATCTTAATAAAGGTTGTGATGCTAAAAAAATCATAGTCACAAAATTTACTTCTTCATTTATTTCTAATGATGTGCCTTTAGTTGTTATTACTGCTAAAATAAAAAATATCAATAATGCTCCATAATATAAAAGAGCATATTTTAAAACATTACTTGTTTCATACTTACAAATTCTTTTATCCATCTATCTCTCCCCCTTATTAGTTAAGCTAATAAATAATTTTTGAAGCTCCACCTTTTCTAAATTAAGTCCTAATGCTTTTATTTTTGATAAATCCTTTTCACCTAAAATTATTACTTTTTCAAAGGATGCCATTTCTTCAATAGAAACTACATCATCTTTTTTTACACATTCTCTTAAATATTCTTTAACAACATGGCTTTTTCCAGTTATTGAATATACAGATGATAATATTTTTTCTACTTCTCCACTTTTAATAACTTGTCCATCTTTTAAAATAATAACTTCTTCAATAATATTCGCTATTTCTTCTATTAAGTGAGTTGCTATTATAATTGTTTTCTCTGTCTTTTCATAAAATTTTAAAAGTTCTTTGTAAAATAACTCTCTATAATTTACATCAAGACCAAGAACAGGTTCATCAAAACATAATATTTCTGCTCCTGAAGAAAGGGCAAGTATTATTTTTAAAATGGAACTATATCCTGTAGATAATTCTTTGATTTTTTTATTTATATCTAAATTAAATTCTTTACTTAAATTTAGTGCATAATCCATATTAAAATTTTTATAAAATTCTTTTGTCCACTTAAATATTTTTGATATTTTCATATCCTCTTCAAAATAATTTTTTTCTTCCATTAAGTAAATCTTTGAAAGGGCTTCTTGATTTTCATATACGTTTTCTCCATCTATAAGAATTTCTCCACTAGTTAACACTTCTCTATTATTTATTAGTCTTAAAAGAGTTGTTTTTCCTACGCCATTTCTTCCAAGTAATCCATATATTTTTCCACCATTAATTTTTAAGGAAATATTTTTTATAACCTCTTTATCTTTAAAGCTTTTATTTACATTTTTAAACTCTATATTACTCATTTTTCTCACCTCTTTTTATCATGTTTATTATCTCTTCTTTTGATATTTTAAGTCTTTTTGCTTCTTCAATTAAATTAACAATATAATTATCATAAAACTCATTTTTTCTTCTTATTCTTAACATTTCCTTTGCTCCCTTTACAACAAACATTCCCAATCCTCTTTTTTTATAGATAACTCCTTCATTTACCAAAATATCAAAGCCTTTTCTTATAGTAGCTGGATTAATTTTATAATTTAATGAAATTTCTGTTGTAGAAGGAATTTGACTTTCCTCTTCATATATTCCATTTAAAATTCCATCTTCTATTGCATTTGCTATTTGAATATAAATTGGACTTTCATCATTAAAATTCATTTTCTCACCTTCTTTGTTAATTAGTTAGTTGCTTGTGTAACTAACTATATACGATTTAGTTATTTTTGTCAATAGTTTAAACAAATATTTCTAATTTTTTTAATTTCTTATATAAAAATAAGTGACTAAAAAATAGCCACTTAAAACAGTCTTTTATATACACACTCTTACAAATCTTTTAAACTTTCCTTTACATACAAAGGAACTTTCAATTATATTAAATCCTGCAGATTTTATATATTCATCCATATCTTCAAAGGTTATTAAAACTAATTTATTTGTAATATTTCTTGAATAATTAATTATATCTGTTTGTTCCTTTAGTGTAGTTGGAGTAAATAATCCATAAGGGAGGTCTATTATTGCCGCATCATATTTTTCTTTTATATGACGCATATCTTTACAAGTAATACAATCATCATATCCAAAAAATTTCAAATTCTTCTTTGCATCCTTTGCAACAGGTAATCTAAGTTCCACTCCTTTAACATCTATCCCCATTGAAAGTCCTTCAATAACTACTGTTCCTACCCCACAACAAGGGTCAATAAGCTTTGTATTTAAATTATCACAAACTGCTATATTTACTAATGCCCTTGCAATTCTTCCACTTAAAGAATTTGAATAAGAACAAGGTTTACTATCATGTATATGCCATTTAAAATCATTTTTTTCATACTCACCTAAAAACCATTTATTATTTATACAAATTACTCCTAAAATTATTTTAGGCTCTTTCATATCTGGCTCTCCATTAACTACAAGACCTATTTCTCTCATAGCATTTAATCTTTCCTTATAAGGAATTTCATTTTCATCTAATCTTATATAGGAAACCTTAAAATCATCATAGGATAAATTATCTTTTTTTATATTTTCAATAATCATATTTAAAGATTCTTCTTCATATATTATCTTTAGACATTCTTTTATAAAAGGACTTCTTGTTGGTGTAATATATTTCTTAGAAAAAAAAGTTTTCCCTTCTAATTCTAAATTAAACAAAGATTTAATTTCTAATTTACATAATTCTTTTTCATATTGAGGATAATTTACTACATAAAAATACTTATTTTCTTTACTCATTACTTCTTCTCCAATTTATTTATTACTTTTATCTTAAAATATTTCTTTTTATTCCAAATTATATTATAATATTTAAAAGTTTTCTTTTTTAATTTTTAAATTAATATATGCTTTTTAAATTATATCATAAATATATAACAAAATTATTTTAATATTTTTAGGTTAATTATTTAGTTTTCAGAAAATTGTGATATAATTTATAATATATTTACCAACTTACTTACTAGGGAGATGATTAAAATGATATTAGCAGAAATGGATAAAATTTATTCAACATTAAATGACGAAGGCTTTAGCTTATCTAGTGCTTCATATGAAAAGGATGATTATCATGTTTTTTATAAAAGTGGGTTAGTTCTTACAATGGACCTTTCTACTCCAAAGGTAGATGCAACTATGATGTATTTTGATTCTAATGGTGAATTTGTATCTTATACTTATGACTTAGCTACTCCAGAATCTTTTGAAGACCTTTTAGAACATGTTTTAAATGTAATTGAAACAAATAGTATGAAATTAAAATGGGACCTTAACCTTTATGAAATAATTCATTTAGATAAATTAATCTTTGTTTCAAAAAAAGACTTAGAAAAAACTTCTTCAGAGGATAATTTGGACAATCTTAAAATTGAAAGAATTATGAACTTTGACAGACCTTTATTTAACATGATAGTTGGTTTTGGTGATGATAAAAATAAATTTACTCTTTTATATGATAAACTTTCTAATGAAGGATTTAAAATAATGCTTATAGAAAGAAGTAATACAGGAATAGCTAACATAACTAGAGCTTTATTTAGAAAAGATGGTGTTTTAATTGTTTTATTCTATGAAGAATCAGGAGTTATTCTTTGTGGAAATATCTATTTTGAAACAAGTAAACCTATAAGTGATAACTTATATATAGATGATGATAATATTTTAAATAAATTTGATTTAGATGAAAATAATAACTCTAAAGACTCTATTCTTTATAAAGTAAAATTCTCTGAAACAACTTTAAAAACTGTTTTATACTTAATGAATAGCACTGATATTATACATCCTAAAATGTGTAAAGGAGCTTATGAAAGCATAAACTTAGTTAATAGTACAACTTATCTTGCAAACAAATATCATAAGCATTTAAAATCTATTGCTAATGAATTATCTAATGAAGATTTAGAAGCTTTAGGTATGAAATAAAAAAATTCGGGTTCTTGTTTTAAGAACTCGAATTTTTTATTTAATTAAAGTTTTAATGGTATAAATACTTTTTCTTTATTATAATCAGTAATATATCCACCTATGTTATAAACTTCTTTTAAAAGGTTCATATTTATAACCTTTTCTGATTTTCCAGATTCTATTATTTTTCCTTTTTTCATTATTATAATATTATCACTATATTTAAGGGCCTGATTTATATCATGAAGTACCATTAAAACAGTAAGATTTTCTTCTTTATTTAGTTTTTTTACTAATTCTAAAACTTCTACTTGATGATATATATCAAGATATGTTGTTGGTTCATCAAGAAATAATATTTCACTCTTTTGAGCAAGTGCCATAGCAATAAATACCCTTTGTCTTTCTCCACCTGATAGGCTCATAACAGCTTTGCTTTTTAAGTTTTTAAGTCCAGTTTTTTCTATTGCCCAATTTATTATTTCTTCATCTTCTTTAGAATTACCTTGAAAATATTTCTTATGTGGAATTCTTCCATAGGACACAACTTCCTCTACTGTAATATCAGAAGGAATGGAATTTTGTTGATGAACAACTGCTATTTTTTTAGCTATATCTTTATATTTTAAAGAATTTATATTCTTATTATCTATTAATATCTTTCCATTACTTCCTTTATTTAAACCACAAAGTAAACTTAAAAGAGTAGATTTTCCACTTCCATTAGGTCCTAAAATTGTTGTTATTTTTTCTTTTTCTATATTAACATTTAACCCTTTTATAAATTCTTCACCCTTTTTATAGGAAAAACTTAAGTTATCAGCTTTTATCACTTTAAATCCCTCCTTCTTAAAAGAAATAAGAAAAATGGTGCTCCAAATATACAAGTTAAAACTCCAACTGGTATTTCATAAGGTCTTATAACCATTCTTCCAATTGTATCACATATTAAGACAAGAATAGAACCCATAATTCCTGCAAAGGGAATTAAATATTTATGGTCAGAGCCTATTATCATTCTACATATATGAGGTACAACTAATCCAACAAAGGATATAAGTCCTCCTATAGAAGTTGAAACTCCTGCTAAAAATACTGCTATTATAGTAACTAAAATCATATAAATTTCAGTATTAAATCCAAGGCTTTTTGTATTTTTATTTCCAAGAACAAGTATATTACATATTTTACTTAATAAAAGAGCTGATATTATCCCTATTAATGAATAAAAAATTAAAATATGTACACTACTCCAATTAACTGTTTCTAAACTTCCAAGAAGCCATTTTTGAATATTTGAAGCTCCAAGACCTGATTTTATAGTCATCATTGATGATAATCCAGAAAAAAGTGCATTACAACAAGCTCCAGCTAAAACAATTCTTATAGGTGATAATCCATTTTTATATGCCATAAAATATATTATTGCACAACATAATAACCCACCTAAAAATCCAAATAAAGGTCTAAAGCCTATTATTTGTGGCATAAAAACCATAAAAAAGACAGTTGTCATAGAAGCACCTGAAGATATTCCTGTTACATAAGGGTCTGCTAAAGGATTTCTTATAACAGCTTGAAGGAGTACCCCTGCAATAGAAAGATTTGCTCCTATAAGAATTCCTGCAATAACTCTTGGCATTCTTAAATCTTTTATAATTCCTATATTTCCTTCATTATTTCCAAAAAACATTCCATCTATAAGTTCTTTAAAAGTAATTTCTATACTTCCTATCTTTAAAGAAATAAACATTGATACTATAAGAATAATAAATACTAAAAATATAATTAAAATTTTTGACTTTTTCATTTTATTCCTCATTATGAACAATATCTTTTAAAATATCTAATCCTTCTATAACCTTTAGGTTTGCACTCATTCCAAAATAATTATTATCTAAATAAATTACCTTCCCTTCCTTAACTGCCTTTATATTTTGCCATGTAGCATCTGATGCCATTTCCTTTTCTAATGCTTTTTTAGTTTCCTCTGGCATAGCATGTGTCATAACTAAAATCTTTTCTGGATTAAGCTTTGTTAATTCTTCTTTGTTATATGTAACAAAAGGCATACTACTATCTTGAACTAAATTGTTTCCTCCAACAAGTTCAACTAAACTTCCAATATAAGAAGAAGGGGTTGCTATCATAGTAGAGCCAGGTGCTGCAAATAAAACTAAAACATCTGTACTTTCTGAAGAATTTGAAACATTTTTTTCTTTTTCTTCTATTTGAGATATTAACTCTTTAGCCTTTTCATTTTTATTAAATCTTTCTCCTAAAGTTTTTATTGTTTCTTTTAATCCTTCTAAACTGCTTAAAGAGAAAAATTCACTTTTAATATTATTATCTTCAAAAAGCTTTATATAATCTGAGCCTAATGTATCTACAGAAACAACTATATCTGGATTTAAAGATTTTATTATTTCTAAATCTGGGCTCATAGGATTTCCAACTTCTACTGCATCTTTTGTGCTTTCTGGTAATTCATAAGAAGTTGAAGGAACTCCTGAAACCTTAATTTGTAAAGCATCTAAAATTTCAGTTAGAGCAACTGAAGTTGAAACTACAACTTCACTTTGCTCCTCTTCTATTATATTATCTTCACTATTTTCTTCTTCAGATTTTGTAATATTATTTTCAGAAGACACCTTATTATCTTCTTTCTTATTAGAATTTCCACAACCTACAAGTGAAAAAGTTATTATTGCTAAAAATATTATTAATAAATTTTTTTTAAATTTCATTTTTTTCTCCAGCCTTTTTCTTTCTAGAAGCTACTAAAACTCCAGCAGAACCAATAGACATTAGCCCTAATAAAGCTACAAATGAAAAGCTTGTATTATCTGATGTTTTTGGTACCTCTATTGTATAATCTTTTATAAATGTTAAAGTATCTTTTAGTAACTTAATATCAAATTCTACATCTCTACCCATTGGTACTATATAAATCTTAGCTTTAATTGAATCATCTAAACTAGAAATGCTAAATCTTACTGTAGTTTCATCATTATTTACATTCTTTGTAGCATTTACTTTACTTCCATTAACATATATTTCATGATTTTGAAGATATTCATTTCCTGTAAATGTTAAAGTTATATAATATACTCCATTAACTTCTTCTACTTGTGTGGTTTCACTTAAATAGCTTCTTGCCATTGCCATGCCTGTAGCATTTTCATGATATACTTCATTTTTAATAGAATATAATTTTCCTTTTATTATTTCTGTTTTACTTTCTTCTTTTTTACTACTTTCTTGTGATACATTAGAATTATTTAAACTTCCACTATTTCCATTTCCTATTGAGGAATTATTATTATTATTATTATTTGAATTTGATTCATTATTAGAATTATTATTTCCTAGTGAACCGCTTCCATTTGATTCAGTTTTTATAAGCTTAAGAGTATCTTTTAAAAGAGTTACTTTAAAATCTACATTTCTACTCATTGGAGCTATAAAAGTATTAACCTTTATAGAATCATCAAGACTATTTACAGTAAATTTTATTTTTATTTCTTTATCTGTACTTGATACAACAGTGTGATTAACTTTATTTCCATTAACATAAATTTCATGATTTTTCATTAAATCAACACCTGTAAAAGTTAAAGTTATATAATACTTTCCATCTACTTCTTCAACTGTTGATACAGAATTAAGATATTGTCTTGCCATAGATTGTCCTACTGCATTTTCATGGGTAACTTCATTTTCTATTGTATAAATCTTCTTAACTGATTCTGTATTACTATTTGAAGAATTTCCACCATTGTTTCCATTTGGCTTTTGGTTTTCTTCTGGTTTTTGATTTTCTTCTGGCTTTTCAGTTTCTCCTGGTTTTATAGTTTCTGAAGAATCTTCTTCTTTATTATCATCTTTTCCATTTTCTGAATCTTCTTCAATCTTAGTTAATGTATTTAAATCATTAACAACTGAAAAAGATACTTCATGATTTGCTACAACAACTAACATATCAAGTTGAACCTTTGAATCAATTGAAGGAACTTCAAAACTTATAGTTTTATCCTCTGAGTTAATTATTCCCTCTAAATTAACTCCATGAAGGCTTACTCTTATATTTTGTAAAAACTTATACATCTTTTCATTAAAAGATAAAGTCATAAATATCTTTCCATCTTTTACTTCTATTTTAGTTTCATCCTTTAGTACATTTCTAGCAGATTGAGCTCCATGTTCTAGCTCTTCTTCACTTGCACCTTCTTTATAATATTCAACACTGTTAGTCATTGTATACTTTCCATCTTCTAAAGCTTCTGTTGCTTCAACTGTACTTACTTCTGAAGCTCTAACATTACTAACATTTATAGTTGATATTGATGTAGCCACCATTAAGCTAGCTAAAATAATACTTAATTTCTTTTTTAACATAAAGTCATCTCCCTTTTTCTTTTGTTTAATTGATATTGATTATTAATTCTTAAGTAGGATATCATATTTTTTAAATTATTTTTTTAAAATATTTCACTATTTTTTTTAGTATTTTAACTATATATTTATTTTTGTAGTCATTTTATGGATATTTAGAGATTTTATATTAAATATAGA
>OLNP01003125.1_pt1 | contig 11273 bp, 10 predicted proteins | sample 1671951 | NCBI WGS metagenome assembly OLNP01 (sample SAMEA3136629, study PRJEB25190) | human gut metagenome | biome: human gut; feature: human-associated habitat; material: faeces | place: Austria | collected 2013
AAAACGTAAGTTTTTTACAGCCCCGTTTGGAAAAGGGAAAGATATTCCGTTATCCGTCTTTTTAAATTATTTAATTCAGAGAATTATCTCGAATTGCTCTTCCTCTTTGAGCGGAACAACGGTGCAGTCATTTGCGTAAGTACATTCCGGCAGGATTATCATCGCGCAAAGTTCGTCCGCGCTTTTCGGAAGAGGCGCAAGATGCCATATAGCGGCATTTATCTTGACAAGAGTATTCTTCGGAACGATAAACGCCTGCGCCAAGTCGGGAACGGGCGTTCCTGCCGATGCGGGTGCAACATGGAGAACCATATCATCGTTCAGCGGCATTATCATTTCCCAAGTCGTGGTATGATATTCAACCGCGGAAATTATCATTCTTTCAGGCTTTTTGACGAGTATCGGAGAATATCCTACATTGTGATTTGCCGAAGCCGTCAATCTGTCGGGAAAAAATTTGTGGATCTCTCCGCATAAAGCATAGCCTTTCGGGTCTGCCATGGTGTAGAACTGCCCGAACGGCGCAAAATTTTCATGTGTTATGGGAATTGCTTTGACCTGTTTCATGAGTATTATACCTTTCTGTCGTTTATATATTTTCTGACGTCTCCCGTTCTGATGTCTATCGCAGTCGAATCCTCAGCGCAGACGAGCAAAAAAGAGATGTCATCTTCTTCCGCATTGTAAACATATTGCAGGCTGATACGGTCGTTGACCTTGAAATCCACCACATAGGCATTCTCATTTCCCGAAAAGACGCACTTAAAGTCTTTGAAGTCTTCAAGGCTCGGATTCTCATTTTCGGAAATACGAATAACGTCATCTTCCGTCAACTGTTTTGTTCCTTTTAAAAAAGGGATAATGTCTTTCGGTGCGTTTTCAAATCTGAAATATTCGTCTATTGCCGCCGAATCGTTTTTGTCTATCGGCTCGGAATTTCTTCCACAGCCTGTAATAAGGCAAAAGGCGAGAAAAAACAAGCATAGTGCAACAGTTCTTTTAATCATTGTATCGTCCCGTAGTTTATTTGATAACAGTATAACACAAAATTTTTCGGATTGCAAGTCCTGCGCTTTGTCCGCAACGGAGGTTTTTATGATTTTTGACAGCCCGCAAAAATGCGAAGAGATAACAAAAAAATATATCGGAAGAACCGTTGAGGGGCTGCGCTGTCTCGGCGACGCGGTTTTTCTTCGGCGCGAATATATCGAAGCCGCCGTGTATAACCGACTTGAACGTCTCGGAGAGGCGGATCGCGATTATTGGTCGCGCTTTGACAATATTCCCGATGACTTTTCGCTTGTCCGTCATACCGTTGTGGAAGATGCCTTTATTCTTGATCTTGACGGCGGCGAAAGCCTTTCGGTATTTTTCCCCGAGGAAGAGAGAATCGATATTCAGTTTGGAAGTTTCGCCGCGGAAAAAGCCGTAAACTTTATCCCTGATAAATTTTTCTGCCGCTGTGTCGGTAAAAAGATAGTTGATTTTCGAGCTGAAAACGGTGAAAGGGGGATATGTAAATTCTGCGTTTCTCTTGAAAACGGCAACGAACTTCATTTTTACGGTATGCTCGGCTTCTGCGCAGTAAGCCTGATAGGCAAAAAAGGCATCGTCTCTCCCATCACATTCGGCGAACTGAAAGATTGCCTTAAATAATTGTATTACTAAAAAACTGATACGCCGTTCCCTTAACGGGAACGGCGTAAAATTGTTATCGGATTACAGATTTATTTTTATTTCGAAACTTTTTTTCTGGCTGCGACAACATATACAATCGCAACACATGAAATAATTGCGGCTGCCGCAAACGGAACAATGCTCATTTCATCGGCGGTGTCGGGCGAGTTTCCTGTCGTCGGAGCGACCGTCGTTTCGGTGGGATCGTCGGGAAGTTCTTCTTGACGGTAGAAATATATGCCGTCAATCGTCACTTTGTCTTCATAGAGCCTTGCTCCGCAGAAAACATCCGTCAGTTTCCATTCGCCGTTCTCTTTGACCGCCTCGTAGCGAACCTTTGCCTGAGAAATTCCGGTTCCCGTAAACTCCTCATACTGCGGAACATCAAGGTCAAAATAGCAATGATTTTCTGTCAGTTCAACAACTATAAATTTGTATTCCTCAAATATCGAATATTCGCCGCCAGACATATCTTTGTTAGGTTTTATCCAAAGTTCGCCGTTGTTGTTCACATATTCGTCCTGTCCAAAGAACGAATCAACGACTCTCTGCGTATATGCCGATTTTACAAAGTCTTCCAGGTCTTTAAAAGTCGGGAACTTTTCCAGATTAAGTTTGAACGAAAAATCGGGATCGCTCGGAATATCTTTCGGCCAAGTATCCGCATCTCCGGGGAAACTCAATATCATATTAAGAATAACGATGTTTGAATCAACAAGTTTTTTCAAAGTTTTCTTCATTTCATCGGAAACTTCAAGTCCGCTGAACTCAGGATCGTCAGGGACATACCGTGTTCTCACATCTTCCGGGAATACGCCTTTGAGAACATTCGTTTTTCCGTCTTTTTCCGCCGCAAATGCAGAACCCGCAAATGAAAGACAAACAATGAAAGTTAAGAGCAGTGCCAAACTTCTTTTCATAAAGATGCCTCCTGTAAAAATTGATTTCTTTTTTTCTGATTTCGGCTTGCCCGAGGATTTCGAATCAAGCGCCGAAAGAAGCGGATAGCGCCGAAATCAAAATTCAAAAACGGCGGTCTCCACTTCAAACACAGTATAGCATTTTTATGTCAAAATGTCAACGGAAAGAGTACGTAAATAATGGCTCTTTTGAAAACTTTGTGTTAAATCGCGTTTTTCGACTGTTTTTTCGATCGGTCAATATCCGTGCCGTTTGAGCCACTCGTTTGCATCTTTGAGCACGTTGCGTGTGTCGGGATACGTTATCCGCTTGATCGCTTTATCATAGGTCAGCAAAGTGATTCCCCGCAGCTCGGTTCTGTTGACCGTGTACTGCTGCGGCGCGTACTCCGCAATAAAGAAAACAACCTCCTTGACATTTCCGTTTGGCAATTTGTAATTGACCGTTTCCCTGAAACCCGGGATTATTGTTGCGTCAACCCCCGTTTCTTCTTTAATTTCGCGCAAAGCGGTTTCCTGCTCTGTTTCATTTTCCTCGACATGACCTTTCGGAAAGCCGAAGTAATTTGACTCGACAAGCAGAAACTTTTTAATTCCCTTTTCTGTTGTAAACAAAACCGCGCCGCAGGATTTTTCGTGAAGCATTTTTTGTCCTATCCCGTTCGGAAAAAACTTTTTCCGGACGTTTTTTCTTTTCTTCGTAATAGGCCTCCGGCGAAATACCGATCTGATAAAGCACATTGCCCCATGATCCGGACGTTTTTTCTTTCGGTTCTCAAAAACGAAAAAAGTGCGATATATATTTTGATGACTTATCAAAAATATTATATCACACTTTTTTCACAAATGCAAGTCCCTAACGGACAAAACAGCGTATCCGAGAAAAGTTTTCCGTAATCGGGAAATTTTGCTTTACTCTGTTCTCAATGCCTCGACGGGGTCTTTTTTTGCCGCTATTCTTGCGGGAAGAAGTCCCGCTATCATCGTCAGCAGTACGCTTATAGCCACAAGAATTACTCCTGCTACGGGCGGCAATGCGGCGGAAAGTTCGGAAATCTCCGTCAGATGATGTATTATTGCGTTAACGGGTATGCAAAGCAGAAGCGTTATCGCTATTCCGAGAACGCCTGCCGCAAGACCGACCATAAACGTTTCCGCGTTGAATACTCTCGAAATATCTCTCTTTGATGCGCCGATAGAACGCAGTATGCCTATCTCTTTCGTTCTTTCGATAACCGAGATATATGTGATTATTCCTATCATAATAGACGAAACGATGAGCGAGATTGCAACAAACGCCATAAGGACATAAGATATTGCGCTGATAATGGTGGTCACGCTTGACATCAGAAGCGCAACATAGTCCGTGTATGTTATCTGATCTTTTTCGTCCTTGCCCTCGTTATATTTTGCGATTATGTCGGCAATTTTGTCCTTGTTTTCAAAAGTCGAGACGTAAAGGTCTATGGTATCGGGGTCTTCGGGATCGACATAGCCGAGTTTTTCGAGGTTTTTCTTGTAAGTTGAAGAAGATATGGTCGCGGGCAGGATATGCTCATACATCATCAGGTAGTCGTCGTCCGAAAATTCGGAAGAGTTGAACATTGCGCAAAGTTGTTCGGTCGTGTATTGCGAGAGTTGTGCCGTTACCTGTGCCGCATACTGCGCCGCATATTGAGCGGAGAGTATGTTTTTCATGTTCTCCGTTATTTCTTCGTCGCTCATTTCGGCGATATACGACGCAAGCGTTTTTTCATCAAGCTGCATTTGCTGTTTCAGCGCCTGCGTAAGCGTCTTTTCCATATCCTCTCTTTCAAGTCCCTGCATTTGAGCGTCTATGAATGCCTGTGTGTCCGCATCTGCGGGAACGGATTTTATGCTGACGTAGACAAGCGCTTTTTCGGTGTCGTTCAGACCGTTCAAATACTCCTTGACGGAAGCGATTTTTTCATTGGACGAGATCTCCTCGTCGGACGGGAACGGCAGATTCGTCAGCACGTCTGTATCCTCGTTTTCGAGTTGCTTTTTTACTATATCGGAATTGTTTGCCTTTTCTATTATATAGTCTGTCAGTTTTGATGTGTATGCAAGCCCGCCGCGAATCATTGTTGATGTCGCGCTTTCGCTCGGTTTGATTATACCGACTATCTTCAATGCCGTCGATTTGCTCGAATAGAGATATTCAAGTCCCTGTTCGCTTTCTCTCAGGTCTGTATACGTCTTGCTTTCTTCATCGTAAGAAAAACTGTCCGACGGCAGAATAACTCTCGGACTGATTGACATTATATCCTCATAACTCCAAGAAAGAGTTTCGATGTCAACCGTTCCGCCGTTCATATATTTATCAAACTCATCTTTGAAAGTGTCAAGCGTTTTAAGGCTCAATGCGTACGTTGTGAAGTCGTTTATCTCATTGTTCTTGCTTAAAACGAGAACGACTTCGTCATAGTTTTCGGGCCATTTTCCCGCAACCACATCGTATTGACTTTTTACAACGTCGCTGACGGTCTGTCCGTCGTCTCCGGGAAGAAGCTGCGACCATATTTCGAGAGAGTCGTAATATGTTGACATCATCTCCGAACCCGCAATGTCGCCGTACATGGTCTCCATAAGCGCCTGAATATCGGATTTGTTTATCGAGCCGTTCGCGTCCTTTGTGTAAATGCCGAGGTCTACGTCGTAACCGTAGCGTATGCCCGAAAGAAATTCGTCCATGCCGCTTGTTCCGCTTTCGATAAATGCACGAAAACGCTTCATGTCGTTTACAGACTTGTTCGGATTGTTGAGACGATTCATCATCTCATACATTGCGGAGTTTGCATATACTTTGTCGTTGTCGTGGTCTTTGTCCTCTTCTCTGTCAGTCATCGCCGAAAGCATGGAACTCATATCGACCGATTCGGCTTCAATGGTTATGGGGTAAGAGGTCAAGGTGTCTTCCTGCACCTGTTTTATATAGTTGTTGACGCCCGTCGAGACCGAAAGTATAAGTGCAATTCCGATAATTCCTATACTGCCCGCGAATGCCGTCAGAAGCGTGCGCCCTTTTTTCGTGATAAGGTTGTTTCTCGAAAGAGCCAACGCCGTGAAGAATGACATGGACGGCTTTTTGACTTTCTTTTGCTCTTTTTTGCCGATAGGCTCCGTTTTGGTTTCGTTTGTGTACGGGTCAGAATCAGATATTATCTTTCCGTCCAACAACTTTATGGTTCTTGTCGCATACTGCTCCGCAAGTTCGGGGTTGTGCGTGACCATTATAATAAGTTTGTCTTTTGAGATTTCTTTAAGAATCTCCATTATCTGAACGCTCGTGGAAGAATCCAGCGCGCCTGTGGGTTCATCTGCAAGCAGTATGTCGGGGTCGTTGACAAGCGCGCGGGCAATGGCAACTCTCTGCATCTGTCCGCCCGACATCTGATTCGGCTTCTTCTTTAACTGGTCGCCGAGTCCGACTTTTTCAAGCGCTTCGACGGCTCTTTTTCTTCTCTCGGATTTCGGAACGCCCGAAAGCGTCAATGCAAGTTCGACATTGGAAAGAACCGTCTGATGGGGGATAAGGTTGTAGTTTTGGAACACAAATCCGATAGAATGATTTCTGTATGCGTCCCAATCCCTGTCTTTGAACTCCTTGGTTGAGCGACCGTTGATTATAAGGTCGCCCGAAGTGTAGCGGTCAAGTCCGCCGATTATATTTAGCAGGGTCGTTTTGCCGCAGCCCGATTGTCCGAGTATGGCAACAAATTCATTTTTTCTGAATTCGACGTCAACGCCTTTGAGCGCGTGAACAACGCCGTCGCCTACCGGGTAATCCTTGATTATGTTTTTAAGTGATAACATAAGCATTCTCCGTAATTTTCAGTATGGAATAATTTTACCACCCGTTTATAGGATTTTGTTGACCGATAAAAATACATTCCGTGAATTTTTCATTCTTGACTTTTGCTGCGGTCGGTGCTATAATTCTTGTAAAAGGAGATATTTATATGCATAACAAATTGACCGAATCCGATATAAAGGAAATGAAAGAAGAACTGCATTACCGCGTTTGCGAACTTCGCGGCGAACTGCTTAAAGAAGTAAAAAGAACCCGCGAATACGGCGACCTTTCCGAAAATGCGGAATATAAATGCGCAAAACAGGAGCAAAACAAGAATGAACGCCGCATACGTTATCTTACTAAAATGATTGATACCGCCGAGGTTATCGAGGATTACACCGTCGGCGACGGCGCGGGGATTTTCAGCCGTGTTACCCTTTATTTTGAAGATGACGACGAAGAACAGACTGTGCTGCTTGTTTCAACCGTCAATATAGACATAGATAACGATATGATAAGTGTTGAATCTCCCGTCGGAAAAGCGATAATGGGACACAAAGAGGGCGACCGCGTGACGGTTTCGCTCAAAAACGGCGGCAGTTACGATGTGATTCTGCGAAAAGTGGAACAGACCGACCACGGCAAGCCTATTGTCTGACGGATTGAAAATACTGCAATATATAAAAATATGAAGCGTATGCGGACTTATATTTGCATACGCTTCATATTCTTCAGTCTTCTCTCATAATGTCAACAACGGTTTTGAGCAGTCCGAGGTGTCCGCCCGCTCCCGCCGCATGGAAAGCGATGACCTGCGGTTTTCCTATTCTGAAAACCACCGTTTGGTCTCCCGCTCCGACAAGATAAAACTCGTTTTCCTTCATGTATGCGGTTTTCTGCACGGCGTAGCCGTAGCCGCCGAAGTCGTCGACTTTGAAAACATTTGTCGCAAGCTTTATCCATTCTTCGGAAAGGTAACGTCTGCCCTCGTATACGCCGTTGTTCGCATAGATCATTCCGAACTTCGCCATATCTCTCGTTCTCAAAGAAAGACCGCTGCCGCAGAAAGTATGTCCCTGCGGGCATCTTCCCCAAGAGACATATTCAAAGTGAAGCGGGTTGAACAGATTTTTAAGTGCCCATTCGTCAACCGGCATTCCGACGATTTTCTCAATTATTCTCGAAATCACATAGTAGTTGCTTTCGCAGTAAACTATCTTGTCGCCTATCTCATACGGAAGTTTGTCGGAGAATATATAGAAAAGAAAATCTTTGTCGTTCGGCTCGTTTGTGTCAATGTGTTTGTTCCATTCGCCGCCGCCCGAGCCGCCGTTTCTGTGTTGGAGCATATTTTCGATGGTTACGTCGTACCATTTCGGGTCAACGTCTTTGGGGAAAAATCCCGAAAGATAGTCCGCAACCTTATCGGTCTCTTTTACAAGCCCTTTATCACGAAGCATTCCGAAAATTATCGAGGTCACGCATTTTGTTATCGAATACGAAAAATGCGTCGGCTCGCTGGGCAAAAACGTTCTGTCGTCAACGCCGTTTTCGGTCATTTCGCACATCTCAAAAACGTTATACCCGTATTTGATGCATTCCGCGGTCATTCTGTCAAGAACGGACATATCAAGCGTCATTTCTCCGAAATATTCGGGCTTATGGAACGCGGGGAACGGGTTTTCTATTCTGTTCCACGTCAGATATACGTCCTTGTCCTCGCAGCAGAACTGAAAATTTCCTCTGAATTTTTTATTCATCGTCACAAAATGCTTGTCGATGAAAGAGAACGGAATAAAAAACTTGATTTTCCAGCCGTTTTCGTCGATTTGCTTTTCCGTTTCAAAATATTCGTCGCTGTGCGGAATGTAAACTCTGTCCGCTGCGTTCGGTCCCTTTTGAAGCAGCAGCGCGCCGCCCAGACTTTGTTCAAAGTTCAGATAATTTCCCTTTTCATCGGGATACGGTGCAAGGAAAAACTCCACGCAGCTGTCCGTCCATGCCGGCTGATTTGCGTGCGAATACTTCGTTACGGGATTTTTTTCGTCGCTTTCAAATTTTACGGTTATGCCGTACTTTGTGCATACGCCCTGCGCGGTAACGGTTATCTTTTCCGCATTTTCTCCGCAGAAATTGTCGTTATCAAGCGTCGCTTTTTCAACGTCGTTCCAAACGGGAGAGTCGAGCGTCGGCTTCTCTTCAACTTTCTTAAAAGTATAATTTTTCATTGTCGGTTACTTCCTGATAGTTATTATACCGTTATTGTATCACGGACGCCGTTTTTTTTCAAGGGTTTTTTTTCACTTTGTGCCGTTGTCGTTTTTTTGTTATCTTTTTGCGTTGTTGCATTGTTGCGTATACACCACCTGACAAAAAAACTTCCCGATGTAAAACATCGGGAAGTAATGTTATATTGTGAGGGGTTAGGTGTAATTAAATTACTTGGATTTCTTTTTCAGGCTCGGTCTTACTATTGCGTTCACTATCATACCGAGGATAAGCGCGCAGGCAACTTCCGTGAGGGTAACCATGTGACCGCCGCCGATGCTGAAACTTACCGTAAGTCCGCCGATACCGGAGATAAGAATTACCGCAACGGTGAAGAGGTTGGCGTTGTCATTCAAGTCAACATCCTGAATCATTTTCAGACCGCTTACCGCGATAAAGCCGTAAAGCGTCATGCAAACACCGCCCATTACGCAGTTCGGAATGCTTGCAAGAAATACTACGAACGGAGTAAAGAACGAAATCGCCATGCACATGATAGCGGTTGCAAAAATAGTTACAACAGAAGCGTTCCCGGTGATTGCAACGCAGCCTACGGATTCGCCGTAAGTCGTGTTCGGGCAACCTCCGAAGAGTGCGCCTGCGATAGAGCCTACACCGTCGCCGAGAAGCGTTCTGTGAAGACCCGGGTCTTCCGTAAGATCCTGTCCGATGATGGATGAAAGGTTCTTGTGGTCTGCAATGTGTTCCGCAAATACTACAAATGCGACGGGAACGTATGCGAAAGCAACGGTTGCTATGTATCCTGCATTGATTTCTTTAAATCCGCCGCCGATAAGTGCATCGATGAAAGTGAATTTTGGGAGTTCAAGAAGACCGAATGCGAATTTTGAATTATCAAATACCGCGGTAAATGCATTGAAATCAATAAGTTGGAGTGCTACGTTATTGGTCTTGATTCCGATAACTGTGAATATTGCAGCTGCCGCATATCCCGCAAGGATACCGACGATGAACGGAATGAGTTTTGCCATTTTCTTGCCGTATACGGAGCAAAGGATAACAACGAGAAGTGTGATAAGTCCGCAGAGAAGCGCAATATAGGGATTTGCGAGAGAGTTGCCGTCCGCATCAACGACTTTACCTTTCCAAAGGTCGGAAACCGCATTGCCTGCGAGTGAAAGACCGATGATGGAAACGGTGGGACCGATAACTGCGGCAGGCATAAGTTTGTTTATCCATTTAACGCCTGTGAATTTAACGATGATTGCGATAACGACATATACAATACCTGCAAACGCCGCGCCGATTATGAGACCCATAAAGCCCATTTTTGCGGAAGCCGCACCTGCAAATGCCGCAAACATAGAACCTATGAAAGCGAAAGACGAACCGAGGAAAACGGGGCTGCGGAATTTGGTGAAGAGCAGGTAAACTATCGTTCCGATACCTGCACCGAAAAGTGCCGCCGCTTGGCTCATGCCGTTGCCTACGGTTGACGGAACCGCTATTGTTGCCGCAAGGATCGCAAGCACCTGCTGGAATGCAAAGACGATTGTTTTGCCGAGACCCGGTCTGTCTTTGACTTTGTAGATAAGATCCATAAAGAAATCCTCCCTGAAAATTGTGTTGTATATTATTTTTTACTTCTCATAAAGTTCGACGGAGCAACTGCCGTCGTATTCGGGAACATTTACCGATATGACCTCTTTTTGCGATGTCGGAATGTTCTTGCCTACATAATCGGCGCGTATCGGCAGCTCTCTGTGACCGCGGTCTATCAGCACCGCAAGCTGAATGCAGGCGGGACGTCCGAGCGAGAACACGGCGTCTATCGCTGCTCTTGCGGTTCGTCCCGTGTAAAGAACATCGTCCACAATAACTATCGTTTTTCCGTTTACGTCAAAAGGAATATTCGTATTTGTTACTTTCGGCATATCGCTTTGCTTTGAAAGGTCGTCTCGGTAAAGAACGATGTCAAGTTCGCCAGTTTCGGGTGCTTTTCCGTAAATTTTGCCGATGTTTTCCGCTATCTTTTTCGCAAGAGGAACGCCTCTTCTGCGAACTCCTATCAGAAAAACCTCGTTGCCTTCGTTTTTTTCTTCGATTTCGTGCGAAATCCTCGTCAGGGATCTTCTCACGGCATTTTCGTCCATGATAAGTGCTTTTAGCTTCATAAGCCGGTCTCCCTTTCCTGAAAATAAAAAAAGCGCCGTCGGAAGCCGACAGCGCGCAGTTTTCTCGTATGAAAATTGCCCATCCGCAGATGGTTAAAGCATTCTTGTCGGTCTCTCTGTCCCGAATTAAAGATTTACTTATGCCGATATTGTACCACATTTTCCGACGATTGTCAACCCGTTTCGGCAAATTATTCGGGTAACTTTTTTGTGAAGCGATTTTTTGCATTATTCCGTTTCACGCATATGCATATATAATAAAAATTGGTAGGAAAGCGCCGAATGTCTGTTTCGGTCATACTTGCCCGCAGCTTTTGCTCGGTTGATTTTGCCTGAGGAATAAACGTTTTTGATGCTGCATATAATATAAAAGTGACAAAAAAGAAAACACTCAAAAAAACGTATTGACAAAACCGATTTGACGTGGTATACTGTTTAAGCCCTCGAAAAACGGGG